>Ga0157374_10001093_pt1 | contig 23342 bp, 22 predicted proteins | sample M25metaG_FD_115308 | JGI IMG/M metagenome (GOLD analysis project Ga0157374, IMG submission 115308) | Miscanthus rhizosphere microbial communities from Kellogg Biological Station, Michigan, USA - M2-5 metaG | ecosystem: Host-associated > Plants > Roots > Rhizosphere > Soil | place: USA: Michigan... | reverse complement strand
GGTGTTTGGATGACGGCATTCGTGCCAATAATCCAGCATCAATTTGATATCTTTTTTTATTTCTTCGTAGCGGTCTTTTTTCTGGAAAAACCCTTGTACAGTCATTTGAGTATAAGCTTCGTTAACGGTTTCCTGGTTAACAGAGGTAGAGTAGAAAATAAACGGAATACTTTTTTTTCTAAGTTTCGGATGCTTATCTACCTGACGTTTGAATTCAATCCCTGTTAAGCCTGGGATATTTACATCACAAAATATAATAAACGGCTGCTCGTTGGTTGTCCCCAGATATTCGAAAGCGTCCTTGCAGCTTTTGAACCAAAGACGTTTGTTTTCTACACCCAGTTCTTTCAAGACACTCTCAAAAATGTCCTTATCATCAGCATCATCATCAATAACTAGAATGGGTCCCGATTTCATTTGTATACCGTAAACAAATAGGATGCTAAATTGATAAAGCAGGGACAATTCTTTGCAAGAATGACTCGGTGCGATCTAGTTTTTTGATTTATTTTTCAGTGATACCATTCAATGTTTTCGACAAGGATTTGGAAGGCTGATTTTGCAAACTGTTCAGGTAAACGATTTTACCATCCTTCAATCGGAAGTTATCACAATAGAGCATAGAATCTTTGGTGCCGTCAGTGTGTTGCCATTTATTCCAGGTCCATGCAATTACCCATTGCTGATCGAGGTCTTTATTATGAAGCGAGATCAGGGAGAACGGAATGTTGACGGTTTCTTTATAATTTTTGCGCCATTTGCGCAAAGTTGGCTCAATTGTATTGTTGCTCGTTGTAAATCTCCTTCCGTCCGGCAGATCAAATCTTGCAGTATCTCCAAAATAAGATGCCAACGCTCCGGTTGAATCACTGTCCCATGCTTCATAAGCATTTATTATCAGTTGCGAATTTTCAGGATTTCCTAATTCCCAGTTCCTGAAGACAACAAAGGGTGGGAGTGTACTCGGTTGTTCTATTGCGGCTGGTTGTGATTTGGTGCCAGATGTATCGGCAGACGATTGCTGATCGGGAGCTTTGTTGTTGCAGGAAAAAACCAAAATCCCTACCAGGTACAAGAAAGGTCGTTTGAACATAGTGCTGAATTTTACTGGTGAGCTTATGATGTTTTTAATAAAAGTAAACCTTTGCCAAATTTTTGCAAGCTTTTTATGAATGAAGAAGCGCTTATATCGAGTTTCGTCACCAGGTGACTTGGTATGATCAACAGCTCTCCATTGTTCGAATCAGGCGAATTGGGAAAGAAGACGATTGCATTTTCGGCCTGTTCCTCTACTAAAAGCCCAGGTCTTTTACCGGAAACTGTATTTACATACACCGGTACCCTTGAGTCTTGTTTTGGATTTATTTTCTCCTGTAGTTGGGCCTTGTAGTTAAGATATCCCGGTATGTATTGTAGCAGGCTCATTTCCATCCAATCTCTCACCCGGTTGAGGGAACTAAACTTGACTAACCAGCCAAAGAAATAGAATAAAAGCGCCAATAGCACGGCAGTTGCAATGGCTACGCTTCTGCTGCCTAGTAGTGAATTCAATCCTAACAACTGCACCAGGTAATTGCCGGCTCCGTGGAGCGTCTTCCAAAGTTTTTGAATGAGCAAAAGGACAGCGAATAAAGGAATAAGAAAAATGACTCCTGCCAGAACCCTCGTTTTAACATGATTCAAAAAATTTTTCATAAAGACAATTGAAACTATCAATTGGGACAAGCACGATCCTTTTGCTGGTGTGGCAACACACACAACTTGCTAATAAGGACACTTATCAACCGGTTATTCCGCCAAGCAGCCACGAACAATGAGAAAGAATGACAATTTATTTTAGGGCAAGTGCCATAGCTGTCCAATCATGATCCCCAAGACCATTTTCAACGCATTCTTGCAATCTTTGCTGCATTAGTTGTCCAATTGGCATCTCAGCCTCTGCTTCAGCAGACTGCTTCATTACAAGATTTATATCTTTCAGTCCAAGCTTAAGTGCAAAACCGGCAGGTTGAAACATTTCTTTTAAAAGTATGTTGCTGTAATTGATATAAACAGGGGTTGCAAACATTGTTTGAGTAACCATATTGATCCAGGCTCCGCCGTCGATCCCGCTTTTTTTTGCAAGATTAATACCTTCTGCCATTGATTCGATCGCGGAAACAATTAAAAAATTAGTGCAAAGTTTTGCCACATTCGCTGCGTGGGTTTCATTCCCAAATTCCCAAATCCCAATTCCACCTGCTTCTTTCAGCAATGGCTTGATTGTGTCAATGATCGCCTGGTCTCCTGATACAAGAAAATTTAACTTTCCCGCGCGTGCTGCTTCCGGACGACCCATTACAGGAGCAGCGATGTAATGATTACTGAATTGCTTGTGTACCTCCGTTAGCTCCTTTGCAGTTGCAGGCAAAATAGTGCTAACGGAAATATGAATTCCATTTTCCTTTAAATTTTGAGCGATGCCATTATTGCCTCTCGTTATATCAATCAAAGCTGCATCCTCTGAAACGACACTGAAGAGGACATCGCTTTTTTGTGCAAGCTCTTTTATGCTGCTGCACATAGTCGCACCCTTTTCGATGAGCGGCTGTGCTTTCGACGCGGTGCGGTTGTAAATAAAAAGTCGATGTGCTTTCTGCAAAATATTTTCGGCAATGGGCATTCCCAGGTTACCCAGTCCGATAAAACCTATCTCCATAATATAATTTTATTTTGGCTAAGTAAATGCGTGGACGATAAAATTAAAATATTTAAGGTCTTCGCATCGCCACGTCGTCATTCACCCGATTTTTTAGAAAGGTCTCAGCGGCCGGTTGGGCACGACCGAAGCTGCTTCACTTCTGCCCATTCCCATCCACACGGTCATGGCGGTGCGATTGAAATTTAACCCGGTAGCATGTGCAGGATCCAGGTCCTCGCTCGGTTCAATCCGGAATACTTTCCTGTTCGTTCTTCGTACATAATCTTCAAGTACTGCAAGATCATTCTCCCGCACATCCTGGATAAAGATCGATATTGCTCTCGAGATCACATTGAGAACACTTGTGTGAGAATAATCTGCATCGCCAGGGAAAAGGGCAGAAGGATTATTGCTCATAACGTAGATCTCATCCGGATTCAGGTCTGTGACGACTCTTGAGGGGATGACATCCCTGTTACCCCCGTCGACAAATTGTTCAATGCCACTGCCGGTATCAATACTGACTGGTTTCAAAAATCCTGCCTGTGAACTACTGGCGAGCAAGGCATCGATCAATCGCTGCCTCGAAGCAATTACAGACACAGAATAGTTCTCCGTAGAAGGAATATCTTTTGTACAGAACACCGTTATCTTTCCGGATTGCAAACTGATGGCTGTAAGACAAAGTATGGTCGGTGATGCCATGATCTGGTCAAAAACATCGTCAGTGATATGCTGGTTGATCATTTGCAATAATGGATCGGTATCATAAATAAAGGGCCGCTCATTTAAAATGTTACTGACAATATTTTGTTTTGTCAAAATATCATCATTGTCAACACTTAAATAGATCTCTCTGAGTTCACTGAACTTTCCCAGTACTGACAATGCAGAAAGCAATGCACCGGTGCTGGTTCCGCTTATAATGTCATAACTATTGATGCCCCTTTCAGCAAGGGCGCTGAGTGCACCTACTGTGAATGCTCCTTTGGCCCCACCTCCGCTTGTAATGAGTGCTCTTGTAGGCATAAAATAATCTATTTGTAATGGATGATCATTGTTTGTTAAATGCCAATGAATAGCCGAGGCCAAATTGCAAAACAAGGGCTGATTCATTGAAGAGATAATTCTCTGTGAGTTGGAGATGAAAACGCGATATTTCTGCCCCAATGCCCAGTCCGCCCAGCTGAATGTCTTTCTGAAAACCGCCCTGCACAATCAACTTAAGGCAGCCGATGCTAGCAAGGTCACTGCCGAGGTCTTTTATCCTGAACTCAAATCGGGGATGGACCAGCAGGTAAGTTTTTGTAGCACTGTAGTAAAGACCAGGTCCGATCATTGCTCTTACATATCCACCGGTATTTTGTCCTTTTGGCGTAAATGTGTAGGAGAGTAATAACCCACTGAGTGAAGCAAAGCGCTCCGAGCTCGTAAACAATGAGCTGGCGCCTATGCCGGTATGTACCAGTATCCCAAAACCTTTGCGAAATTCCGGTGAACGGAATCCAGAACTGAATAAAGCCGTTATAAAATAGCTCACCCATTTTCGCTGGTCGGGAGATAGGTTTTCAAATTGGCTAGTGAGGCAATCTCGTCGGGATACGTCGATGCTTCCCCACTCATCGAACTGCTTCGCCGCTTGCCTGATGGCATTATACCTTGCGGGTTCGTTGTTTTTCAATGAATCAATGAATTGCTTCTTGCGTTCATCATCCACGGGTTGACCGGAAGGATAAACTCCTAGAAAATCAATGGTCTTTCCAAGAGAAGTCACTACTTGTCTCGCTGAATCACGACAGATCGGGTTGTCACAACACGTCGTTTGTGCAAATGACAACCCTGGGTAACTGCAAATTGCAAGAAATAATAACACCACTTGCTTACTCATATGCAAGAATTGAGCGGATGAATAATAAAGGGCATTGCAATAGTTCAAGTAAATTGGGTAGCGGCCTACGATGTAAACATGTACTGATCAGAGTAGACAGAATTCAAAGAGGTAGAATGGTGACGAATGATGAAGTTATAAAAAAAATGCGGACCTCAAATAATAAAATTTCGTTGCTCAACGTGACCGTTGAGATTTTGTTGCACGACCTTCCTGAATGCTTTAGGTTCTATTTTGATTCAAGCTTTCCTTCTTTGGCATCGCTCTTCATTTTATCATTGGCAAAAATGCCAAGCTCGACCCTGCGGTTTTTTTGCCTGTTGGCTTCACTATCGTTCGGATATTTTGGCTGTGTTTCGCCATACCATTTCGCCGTCATTCTATCAGCTTTTACTCCTTTTGACTCCAGGAAGGCTTGCACTGCTTTGGCTCTTTTTTCGGAAAGTGTCATGTTATAGTCGGCACCACCAGTATCATCAGTGTGTCCTTCGATGACGATATTTGTTTCGGGATATTTTTTAAATACCTCTGCCGCGCTACCCAGGTCATTTTTATATGACTCACCGATCTCACTCGAATTCAACTGGAACAGGAGCCCCGATTCAAACGTGAGGTTGATCCCTTCACCAACTCTTTCCACCTGCGCAGTGGGAACAGCCTGTTTTAACTCTTTGGCTTGCTGATCCATTTTTTTGCCAATAAGATTGCCGGCAGTACCACCAATAGCTGCACCTGCGAGTATGCCCCAGATGCTGCCCTTACCGACGATCGCGCCAACAGCAGCGCCGCCGGCTGCTCCGATCACAGTTCCTTTCTGTTGCTTGTTAGCTGTCTTACAACTGCCCACCAAAAGGGCAATGGCAGTGATGCCAATAATTATGTTTCTCATAAGTTTTGTTTTTTTACTTACAGACCAGTGAAGCAAACATATCCATCTTCATGTCCCTTAATCCAAGTGAAATAGCTTTTTTTAATTCTTTACATATTTGTTCGGTCTCTTTCGCTGTCATTTTACTTCGTAATTCCTGCGTGTTCGTTGTATTATATTTTTCCTGTGCGATTTTTATACGAGCAGTTGCCCTGATGTCGTACATTTCCATGTCTGCCTTTCCCATGCTTACAGCCTTATCATATTGCACAAAAGCTTCGTCATATTTTTTTTCGTCCATTAAAAAGTCTCCCTTTTGAATAAAGAAATTTGCATTAGAAGGATCAAGCGCTATGGCCTTATCAAGGAAATAATTAGCGCTGTCTTTATGGCCAAGATATTGCCAGTGAAGTTGTGATATCAATGCATAGTTAGAAGCCCTGGCTTTTTTGTCCTGGTTTTTTTCCGTCAGAGCTATCATTTTGCTAAAACTTGCATTGGCCGCGTCATACTGCTTTAATTTTACCTGGGCTGCCGTTTTCTGGGAATAGGCCATCAGGCTCTTGTTGTTTGTTACTTTCAGCGCAGCGTCACTCGCCTTGATAGCCTCCTCATAGCGCCCCAAACCGTTGAATGCCTCTGCCTTTCCATTGGCTGTTGCTTCCTTTGCGTCCTTTGTGGTGCAGGATTTTTCCATCGCCTGGTAGGCCTCCAATGCCTCCTGGTATTTCTTGTCTCTTAGTAGACCATTCGCTGCATTGTTTTTTTCCCGGCATTTTTTGCCCATTGTAAATGTTTGCCCGTTTGCCCCGAGGTTAGCCAGGATAAAAGCCCAAAAAAGAATTTTAACTTTCATGTTGCCTTAATTGCTTTTTTGTTTTTTGATCAATTTCTCCTTTTCAAGTTGTTTTACGAGGGTCGATGTGTACTGTTTGCTGAATTTTTTTAAGGTTTCAGGACTAAAGATTTTGGATTTCACTGACCACATGATCTCTTCCGAAGCCACATCATACAAATTGCTTTGCATGAAATAGGTTTTCTCGTGGTCATAATAGCTAGGAGTAGAAACGGAAGGATACCAGTAGCTATAATAACCAGGATAGTATGTTTGGTAAGGTGCAACTGAGTAAGCTGAGGTGCCGGGAGTATAACCTACGCTTTCCTCCTTTTTTAATAGGGTCGCAACAAAGACGGCATCGCATGTCGTTTCTTTCACTTTCGCTACCACTTCATCTTTTGTTGGCAACTTAGGGTCTTTGAGCGAGGTAGTTATTACGTCTATACTTTTTACAACTGGATGTCCCCTGGATGTAGCTACGGCGGCAAGGTCGTTTTCAACCGTCGATCTCGCCTCCGGGTCGGCCGTCATGACGACAATAAATATTTTATTAAATGATTTTCCCTGGATCTTATCTTTATTTACCCAAACGCCGGTTGTGGATTCTTTGGGTGATGAGCAAGCAGCAAGGAACAAGGTGATTATCAAAAGGACGAAAGGACTGTTTTTCATATATTTCTTTTTTCTGGTTACATAACAGGGTTTGATCCTGTCTTCATGATCGCAGAAGTTACACCTCCGAAAGTAAATGAAATTACCTGCAACATCTAAGTTCGCCAATAATTATAAAACTTGCCTAATGGGGTCTTTAAATATGGCCAATGGACAAGGCGGCAGGCCGTCAAATCCTTAAAAATCATTGGCCGTATAAACTAAACTCTCCCAAATTGCGTTATAAAAATTGTTTCCCTGTTTCAAAAAAATTGCGTCCCAGATTTGCCAATTCGTAACCACTGAATAGTATGACATGAAAAAAATTGTACTGCTTGCGTCTGCTTTTTCTTTTGTTCTGCTTTCGGGTGCTCAAACAAACGTTAATCCCAAAAAATACCCCAGCCTTTTCTGGGAAATTACGGGCAATGGCCTTTCACGCCCTTCATATCTTTTTGGAACCATGCATGTGAGCAGTAAATTGGTGTTTCATCTCCCGGATTCTTTTTACCTGGCTATTAAAAATGTGGACGTGGTTGCCCTGGAAACAAATCCAGAATCCTGGCAGGAAGACCTCGTGAAGTATGATATTGATGACAATTCCTATAAGCGCCAGCTTCCTTATTTCTGGAATAATTTCAAGCAAATGCCCGATGATTATCTCAATATCCGCACTCTTCAATTTGGCAGGTACGAGAAACAGATTGAAGCAGCTTTGTACAGCCGCCCTTCCACTATTAATAATCTTTTGTACCGCAATTATTCCGATTACTCGAGCGATTTTGAGGAGAATACTTACCTGGATATGTATATATACCAGGTGGGCAAAAAAATGAGAAAGCAGGTGGCGGGAGTAGAAAAATATGACGAGAGTATGAAGTTGATGATGGAGGCTTATCGTGACGCCGCAAAAGAAAAAAGCCGTAAACAAAGAAGTTATGATAATGACGAGAACTATTCAGCTGATAAAATGCAGGAGGCTTATCGCACGGGTAATCTTGATCTTCTCGATTCGATCAACAGGCTGAATAGCTTTTCTGACGCATTCGATGAGAAATTCTTGTATAGCCGCAATTTATTGCAGGCGAACTCGATTGATTCGATCTTAAGGGCAAGGTCTGCATTATTTGTTGGTGTGGGTGCAGCACATCTCCCGGGTAATCGCGGCGTCATTGAAATCCTCAGGAGAATGGGTTATAACCTTCGGCCTATTATTATGGGTGAAAGAGACAGCCATGAAAAAGACAAGGTTGAGAAACTGCGTGTGCCTGTAAGTTTTAGTACTCAAACTGCGGATGACGGATTTTTTAAAGTTGACATTCCGGGAAGATTTTATCGCTTTGGAGAGGAAGGTGTCCTTGATCAGCTGCAATATGCTGACATGGCAAATGGCAGCTATTATATGGTGACAAGGATAAAGACCAATAGCCAGTTTTGGGGACATAATGAAGATGTAGTAAGAAAAAAGATCGACAGCTTACTGTATGAGAATGTGCCCGGGAAAATCCTGAACAGGCAGGAAATCGTGCGAAATGGATATAAAGGCCTGGACATTCTCAACCGTACACGCAGGGGCGACGTTCAACGGTATAACATTTTTGTTACTCCATTTGAAGTGATCATTTTTAAAATGAGCGGAAATGGCGAGTATGTTCAAAATGGTGATGAATCAAAAAAGTTTTTCAGCAGCATTCGCTTGAAGGAATATAAGGCAGATACAATCGCCGGCTGGCATCAATATCAACCTGCTTTTGGTGGTTTTATCATAAATCTTCCGCACGAACCTTTTGTGTCGAAAAATAATAGCTCGTTGGGAGGACAGAGTATTTGGGAATATGAGGCGGATGACAAGGCTTCCGGTACAAACTATACTATTCTTCGAGCAGATATTCATAATTACGGATTTGCTGAAGAGGATACCTTTGACCTTGCATTGCTGGATGAAAGCTTTGGGGGCTCTGCATTTATTGACAAGCAATTAACCCGGAAATTAATTACATGGAAAGGTTACCCTGCGCTGGATTGCAAATATCTTCACAAGAATGGTTCAGTGCTGACCGTGAGATTTATTATCCAGGGCCCGCATTATTACACCCTGGTTGCACATGGCAAAAAAGAAATTGATGCTACTAACTTTTTTAATTCTTTCGAGATAAGGTCGTTTGTTTACCAGGCCCCTTTTGAAAAGAAAGATACGTCGCTACAATATTCAGTTAAAACAACCTTTTACCCTGAGGACAAAAAAATAAAACTCGCCATACCGAGTAATGATAATACTTCTGAAAACGCTGATGACGATGATGACGATAATCTCGTGAGTGGGAGCTTCAAAAATAATATTATAAAAAATGACACGACCGGCGAAACTATATACTTGTCATTTTATCGAACAAACAAGTATTATTATAACGAAGATAGTTCGGATATAGATGAAAACAGGGTAACGCGAGAGGGGTCCTGGATTATTCGCGATAAGAAAAAGATCGACGATCGCAACGGTTGGAGGATAGTGGAGCTACGACTATCCGATACAAATAGCAGTCGGCTGATCTGGACAAAAACGTTTTACAAAAATGGCATGGGTTTTTTCCTGGTTACTGAGGGTGATACTCTTACAACGGCAAGTTCTTTTTTAAAAAACTTCTTCGAAACATTTAACCCTTCGGATGATCTGAAAGGCTTTAGCCCTTTTGAAAAGAAGTCGGTTGTTTTTTTCAAAGATTTTTTCAATAGCGATTCACAGGTGCGCAAACAGGCCATAAAAGCAATCGAACAGGTGAAAGTGGACTCAACAGACTTTGCGGATCTTAAAAAAGCGATCGGCGCGATTAGCTGGAGGGAGAAGAAATATCTGGACATCAAAAAAACATTGATCGGTAAACTGGGCGATATACCGACAAGAGCAAGTTCCAATCTTTTGAAAGAACTGTATTATGCAGCCGGTGATACAATCGATATGCAATACGTAGCCCTGGAAAGTTTACTGCAACAGCAAACGCAATATGCATTTAACGTTTTTAAAACTATTATATCTGTTGAACCACCCGTAATAGAAGGTGGATACAATTCTTCCATCAACAATTACAACCAGGGAAGTTATCGCTTCAATATGCGTTCGCGGTATGCCGGCAGTAACAGCTATGACAACGGAGATTTTTGGGATGAGCTATACGATTCCATACAACTTACACGAACTATACTACCCGATATATTGCCACTGCTGAATCTCGACGATTATAAATGGAAAACCATGCGACTACTCGGAAGAATGATTGACAGTAACCTTGTAAAGCCACAGGACTATGAAATTTATTTCAGCAAATTCTTTATCGAGGCGAAACAGGAATTACGAAAGCAAAGTATTAGTGAAAAACGAAAATTAATAAAAAAGGCGGCCAGCAAAAATCTAAAGAATGAGGACGAAGATGACAATGATGACAAGAATGATGATTTAGGCAATGAAAAGTTAGGACTCTATGCTAAATTATTACTGCCATTTTGGGACAGCAATGTAAACGTTCTGAACCTATTTCAACAGATGATGAAGTTTGACGACAAGAAGCTGAAGTATGCGATTATGTTATTGCTGATCAGGAACAACAAACCGGTAGCAGACAGCACATTGAATTATTTTGCTGCAATGGATGATTACAGATACAACCTTTACCGTGACCTCAGAAAGATGGATCGCCTGAAATTGTTCCCTGTAAAATATGATAACAAAACCGATCTTGCGAAAAGTAAATTGATTGATTCCAAAACTTACGGCGGCCCGGATTCTGTCGTATTCCTTGATAAACTGCCGGCAAAATTTAAATCAGACCAGGGCTACGTTTATTTTTTTAAGTATAAACAAAAGAAGGATGATCTTGTTTGGAAATTAGGCACCGTGGGACTTATATCAAAAGATCCGGGGCATTTTGAACTTGAAGATACTGCGGTTTCAAAAAAGAGTCCCGTTTACAAAAATGGCTTCCTTCCCAATAATGAGCTTTATGATCTTACCTCGTTTACTGATACGAAGTTGACAACCGAGCAACCCCTTTCCGATCAACTGGACAAGCAGCTTAAAATCATGCTTTACTCCCATCGCAAAAGTGCAAAGGAGTTTTACACTGTGAACAAGGCAGGATTAGATGATATTTTGAGATTCCGTAATTAGGCGGTACTTTCTCTCGGAATAGAGGCAATTAGTTTTTTCGTGTATTCCTTTTGAGGGTTGAAGTAGATATCATCAGCATTTCCGCTTTCTTCAATTTTCCCTTTGTTCATAACGAGGATCCTGTCGCTGATATAACGGACAACTGAAAGGTCATGCGAAATGAAAATAATAGTAAAACCGAATTCCTTCTTTAGATCGTTCAGCAGGTTTAAAACCTGAGCCTGGACGCTTACATCCAATGCCGAAACCGATTCGTCGCAAACAAGGAAGGATGGACTTAACGATAGCGCCCTTGCAATAACGATTCGCTGGCGTTGACCCCCAGAAAATTCATGAGGATAGCGGTCAAAATGTTCAGGCCTGAGATCCACTTTTTGTAAGAGTTCAATCGCTCTTTTTTTTCTTTCCGTTGCCCCGGCGAAAAGCTGATGTACTTTCATGGGTTCAGCAATTGCAGAGCCAATGGTTATTCTCGGGTTTAATGAAGAATAAGGGTCCTGGAAGACAATCTGTATTTCTTTTCGCAGGGAGTTTAATTCATCAGATTTTTTTGAGGTTAGGTTGCTGCCTTCATAGGTTATACTTCCATTCGTTGGTTCGATCAGTCGTAACAAGGCTCTTCCGAGCGTTGTTTTGCCGCAACCCGATTCACCGACCAGCCCTAACGTTTCTCCTTTATAAACTTCAAAACTGATGTCGTCCACGGCTTTTGTGAATTCAAGCGCTTTGCCGAACAAATTTTTTTTTGATGGAAACCAGACCGAGAGATCTTTGACTTCAAGCAGCGTTTGTTGCTTGTTGTTAATTAAGGTTTTGTCATTTCCATCAATTGTCTTTTGACTTTTAGCTTTTGCATTTTGAATTTCGGTATGCAGGAAGTCACCGACTACGGGCAATCTTTCGCCACGCTGATGATTGACGGGACGACAAGCCAGTAACGCCTTTGTGTAAGGGTGCTGTGGCCGATTAAAAATTTCGCTGACAGAATTCTGTTCAACGATCTCTCCTTTGTACATCACAACTGCTTTATCGGCTATCTCAGCTACTACTCCTAGGTCATGAGTAATGAAAATTACGCCCATGTTTTGTTCTTTCTGTAGTTGCCTGATGAGCTGCAAAATTGTTTTTTGTACGGCTACATCCAAAGCAGTGGTCGGCTCATCGCAGATAAGCAAAGCGGGATGACAGCACATAGCCATCGCAATCATTACTCTTTGTTTTTGTCCACCGCTTAGCTGGTGAGGGTATCGGTAAAAAATCTTTTCGGGGTGCGGCAATCTCACTTTTGAGAGCCACTGAATGGTTTGTTGCCTGGCCTCTTTTTTGGAGATCTTTTTATGGCTGAGTATTGCCTCGATTATCTGGTGTCCACAAGTAAACACAGGGTTTAATGAACTCATCGGCTCCTGGAAGATCATCGCTATTTTATTGCCTCGTATATGTTTTAATTTCTTCGTATCCTTTTTTAGCAGGTCTTCAACATTATTTCCGTCCTCGGAAAATAATATTTCGCCCGAACTGTATGAGGCCGGGGGAGAGGCCAAGAGCTGCAGGATGGAAAGCGATGTAACTGTTTTTCCCGAACCCGATTCTCCTACGAGGGCCGTTATTTCTCCACGATTGACGGCAAAAGAGATATTTTTTGCGGCGTGAATGAATTCCTGCCCGTCCGGCAGGCGGGCGTTGTCAGAAATGAAATCAACTGAAAGATTTTTTATTTGTAGAAGTGACGTCTTCAAAGCACGCTATTGACAGGGACCGGGAATAACTTTTATTGATAATTTTTTCTGTGGGACCGGGTAATACATCAAGCAAACTGCACAGTTTTGGACAGAAGTGTTGTCGATCGTGAAATAAAATTCATTACCTGCGTTAATACTATCGGGAAATGTACACCGGCTGCCAAGAGCAAATACATTTTTGTAGCCCTTGCCGGTATTTTCATCTGTCCAACTAGCCATTGCGAGCGAGGTATCAAAATTCGGACTGGTAATGGCGATCGTGTAGTTCATGCAACCACCTTTTATTTCCAGTCTTCCCTTATAACAGCCGGAGGCGCTGATATTTGTGTTCCCTTTTTTGCGTTTGCAGGTTTCCTTTGCTGTCAATAAGGTAAGGGATGCAACCAGGAGTAAAATTTTCATGGATGATTTTTTATTAAAATCGCAAATGTCTTACTGTTAGTCCATCATTAATAAGTTGCTTCAATGAATCAATGCCGATCTTCAGATGTATTTCGACGAATTCGGCCGTTATCTTTTTATCACTTTCTTCTGTTTTTACGCCTTCAGGTATCATGGGCTGATCGCTTATCAGGAGCAATGCGCCAGTCGGGATCTTATTGTAAAAACCAACTGTGAAAATAGTAGCGGTTTCCATGTCAATTGCGTAAGCCCTTATTTCCTGCAGGTATTCCTTGAAGTCTTCGTCATGTTCCCATACCCGTCGATTCGTCGTGTACACAGTGCCCGTCCAGTAATCTACGCCGTGATCGCGGATAGTAGTCGATACCGCTTTTTGTAAAGCAAATGCAGGCAAGGCGGGGACTTCCTTGGGGAAATAATCATCCGAAGTTCCTTCACCACGTATGGCGGCAATGGGTAGAAGGAGATCACCTAACTTATTTCGCCTTTTTAATCCTCCGCATTTGCCCAGGAATAAGACAGCCTTTGGTTTTACTGCGCTGAGCAGATCCATAACCGTGGCGGCCGTGGGGCTTCCCATCCCAAAATTGATTATGGTTATATCGTCGGCTGTTGCGCATTGCATGGGTTTATCCGTTCCAACTATTTCTACATTATTCCAGTCAGCAAATAATTCTACGTAGTTGCTAAAGTTGGTGAGTAAAAAATATTTTCCAAAATTGTCAAGTTTTTCACCCGTATAGCGGGGCAGCCAGTTGTGTACGATCTCTTCTTTTGTTTTCATCCTTACTGTTCATTTGGATTCTGCTAATTTAAAAATTTATTTTTGGAGAATGATCGCGGTTAATTTTCCCGAGCCGGTTTTCAGGTTGAAAAAAGAGAGAGATGTTGAATTCATTTTTGACACTATTCGTAAGCAATGGCTTGTTTTAAATGAAGAAGAATGGGTGCGGCAGAATTTCGTTCAGTACCTTATTCAAACTCTCAACTATCCGGCAGCATTTATTGCCATTGAGAAAGAAATTATGCTTGGCGAACTAAAAAAGAGATTCGATATCCTTGTTTATGATAAGAACCACCATCCCTGGATGATGATCGAATGTAAAGCCAGTGCTATCCATCTTAATGATGCTGCTTTGCAACAAGTACTTCGATATAACATCAGCGTCCCTGTTCCATTCCTTATTATCACCAACGGTCACTATACGTTTGGATGGGAGAGATCGGGCCTGGAATTAAACCTTGTCCAGCAGATGCCTTTGTGGAAATGAAAATGAAATCTTATTGCTTGTCGAATATCTTTTCATCAATAGGTACATCCAGGTCCACCTTGTCAAAATGAACTTCCTGCAATGTCTGACCACCTGAATGAACCGATCTTGTCATGCTGAATTTGATATTACCCACGTCCTTGGCATCAGAATAAAATGTTTCTAACTCCATCTCCTGGCCCATCAGGCTTCTCATGCCGATAGTTTTTACAAGTATGTAGGTGCTTGCATCAATAAAATAAGTGGTTGTTTTATTATCGTCTGCTGTAAGTTTTATTTTGTAGGTCTTCACTCCTCCGACATCCTCCTGCCCAAGCAGCTCTGCCTTATAACCACGGTCTTTGTAATCCATTAACTGGCTGGTCAAAGAGCCCTGGATCTTAAACTCGTTTAATTCGTCTGGTGTTGCGTCTGTAGCGGTTGGTGCGCCGGCAAAGGGATTAATTTTCCAGCCTTTTCCATCTTTATAAACATTGGTGACGGTTTGACCCATTACTTCAACATCAGTACGCATCGCTCTGCCATTGATGATCTGCACGGTAAGCGGAAACTCATTTCCCTGTGCTGATGCCGTGCCCGTGAACTTTGCCGTTTTAATTTTTTTGAAATTATCCAGGCCACCGGCGGCATTTGCATATTTCTGGACAATCTCGTCAACAGTTTGCGATTGCGCTTTGATGAAGACCAAAGCAAATAATAAAACAAATATTTTTTTCATATTGAGTTTTAAGAAAAGCAAAATTCGAGCCGCTATGGAAATATTCCCAATTCTGCATAGCTCGTTCCTACTTTATTAATGGCTACTACAAATGCCGCGGTGCGCATATCCGGAATTTGCGGATTGGTCTTCCATACCTCCAAAATTTCGCGGGTGGCTGTGATCATTGTTTCTTCAAGACCGCTGTAAACAAGATCCACTTCATCTGCACCATGCAGAATAAATTCTTTTTCTTCTGAATCTACCTTTTTCCCGCTTACTGCTTCGATCTGCCCCAAGATGTGAGCGTTCATGTTTTCGGTAAAACGCTTTTCCAGGCGTCCATATCGTACGTGGCTTAAGTTTTTTAGCCATTCAAAATAGGATACGGTAACACCGCCGGCATTTAAGTACATGTCGGGTACAACGATGATGCCTTTCTTTGCAAACACTTCATCCGCTTCGGGCGTCAATGGTCCATTAGCCGCTTCGCCAATTAGTTTCGCTTTTATTTTTGGTGCATTCTCTCCATCAATTACGTTTTCCAATGCAGCCGGTATTAAGATGTCGCAATCCATTTCCAATGCATCAGTATTTTTTGCAAAATTTTTTGCACCCGGAAAATTTAGTATTGTTCCCGTTTTTCTGCGATTTTGAAAAACGTCATCAATATCTAAACCTTCCTCGTTGTAAATAGCGCCCTCGTATTCTGCAAGTCCAATAACTTTTGAACCGGCGTCCTGGAAAAATTTCCCGGTATGATAACCCACATTCCCCAAACCCTGCACCACAACGCGCTTGCCTTCCACGCCGGTCGTCAATCCCATTTTTTTCATGATATCGGGCATGTTACAAACTTCACGCAAACCAAAAAAGACACCGAGGCCAGTAGCTTCCCGGCGACCGCGCACCCCACCCTGGGTTACCGGCTTACCAGTTACACAACCAGCAGCATCTATCTCTCCGGGGCGTAAACTCGAATAGGTATCCAGTATCCATGACATTTCTCTTTCGCCAGTACCGTAATCCGGCGCCGGTACATCCGTGCCAGGGCCAATAAAATTTTTCCGGATCAGTTCTGCTGTGTAACGACGGGTGATTTTTTCAAGCTCATAGGCAGAATATTTTTTGGGATCTACTTTGATCCCTCCCTTTGCGCCACCAAACGGTACGTTCACAATAGCACATTTGTAAGTCATCAGTGCCGCCAGCGCCATCACTTCATCCTGGTTCACTTCTGCCGCAAATCGTATCCCCCCCTTGCAGGGAGTTTTATGTTGTGAATGCTGAACCCTGTAAGCTTCGATCACTTCAATTCTTCCATCATCCATCTTTACCGGGAACTTCATTTGATAGACAGCATTGCATTCTTTTATTTGTTCAAGGACTCCGGGGTCCCATTTGGTAAAGGCAGCAGCTTTGTCAAAAGTTTTATTTACATTTTCAAAAAAACTATAGTGCTTCTCTGACATGATTTGATTTTTGAATGGTTTGAATAGTTTTATTTGCTTGGTCTTTTAAAATTACCGGTGGTCGTTAGATATGCATGGAAGTTTCCATCCCCTCAACTGCTATTTTTCTCAAGCCTGCTTATCTTTTTATCTAGTCTTACCAGGTATAAAAACAATCCCAGCAAGATCAATACAACAACGGCTACGACAACGTATATGCGTCCATTGCGACGCATAGTGTCGGCCATTTCGGTTTTGTCGTCTTGTGCGTGATTAATTAATGTTAACAAAAGCGAGATGATCAGCGCGGACAGGTATTTTATTTTTCTCATTGAAGCAGTCTTTTTTCTTTTAGCAGGCTCAGACGAATTTTCAAGGAAGTGATCCAAACTCCCAGCAATGTCCACCCGATAACAGCGGGATAAAAAACCAATCTCATCCGGCTATCGATATCCTTTGTATCAAGGGCAGGGTTACCATTCTCTCCACCAGGATGGAGGCTTGGTAATATGCGGGGGATGATCCAAATTGTGGGAAACAGGAGAGCAAAGGCAAATATGTTGTATACGGCCGTTATCCTTGCTCGTTTGTCAATATCAGAGATTGAGTCTCTCAAAACCATGTAAGCAAAATAAATTAGCAGGGCAATGGCTGCACCGATTAGTTTTGGCTCCCGCGCCACAGCGCCGAACGATTGAAATGAACTATTATTCGGGTCTGCCCACGTGTAACTCATCCAAATAGCACCCGTCGCATAGCCAAGAACGCCAAAAACGATACCTACTGCTGCATAGTGGCGACTATAAATATCATCTGCTAATTTATTACTGCGCAGGTACCTGATGGCATACACTACAGAAACACTGAAGAGAATCATCATGCCAAACCACATGCATACATGAAAATAGAGATTGCGAATAGTTTCAGAGAGAGCAGGCAACCGGGGAACATCCATTAAAAGACCACCAATGAAAGTGTAGAGTAGCAAAATGACGCATAATATTTTCCACCAGGACTTACGCATATAAAATTAAATACCGCCTTCTGTAGTTCTTAGAAATGATATCGGCAGCAGTCGTTAAAAAAGCGGAGCAAAAATAAGGAGGAAATAACAATGAATGATTAATAATTAATAATGAACAATTTTTCAATCTTTCCATAGAAAAGGAAAAAGGATGACGGCCAGTAAGATCACCATCAGATCGAGAGCGACCAACAGAAGCACGCTGGTAACAGGAATGGCAACTGTTTCGCTAAAAGTAGCATTCGAAAGTCGCATTAATAAAATCAATTGCGGAATGATAAGGGGAAAACCAAGGATAGCCATAATGGCTGCGTTTTGCTGTGCTTTTGCGGCGATCGCCGCTAAAAAAGTGAATACCAGGCTTAGGCTCCAGCCTCCCAGTAGTACAAGACCAATAAATGCTCCTGCTTTTAACAATGGGTTCCCGAGGAATAGGCTGAATAAGGCAAGACTGAGTAAACTCATTAACAACATTAACAGAGAATTGAATAATAATTTTGCCAATACAAAATCCCTGGGTCCCGCGATGGAATAAAAATAAAGCATGCGACCGCGACTTTCCTGCAAAAAACTTTTTGCCACTGCGTTGACTGAAATAAAAATTTGGATCACCCAAAATAATCCATTCCACACATCACTCTCCGGCGATTCGATAGCCATGTATAAAACAAAGATCGTCGCCCCGATATACAACAGCACTCCGTAAAAACTATACTGTTGTCTTATTTCAAGCAGAAGGTCCTTTTTAAATAACGTGAATATGTGGTTAATTGATCTCATTCATTCCATTATTGTAACAGATGCGGCAGCGTGGTTCATACACATCAAGTTCGCCAAGCATTACCTGGTCATCATTGGGAACTTTGCGATAGGAGTAATTGGCAATATTGCCGCAAATCACGCAGATAGCATGCACCTTGGTGACAAAATCGGCTTTTGACAAAAGGTTCGGCATAGGGCCAAATGGGTTACCGAGATAATCCATATCAAGGCCTGCAACAATTACCCGCACACCCCGTAAGGCAAGTTGGTCGCAGACCGTCGGCAGTTCTTCATCAAAAAATTGAGCTTCATCAATGCCTATTACATCCGCCCCCTGGGCCAGCAATAAAATTTTTTGAGAATTATCGATGGGGGTGGATTGAATGACGTTTGTGTCATGAGAGACAATCCTCAATTCATCGTATCGTGTGTCAATGAGGGGTTTGAAAATTTCAACCTTCAGGTTCGCAATTTTGGCTCTTTTTAGTCGCCTGATAAGTTCTTCGGTTTTTCCAGAGAACATCGATCCACACACAACTTCGATCCAGCCGCGGCGTTCGCCTATTATAGTTGGCTCAATAAACATTGTTAAATTGATTGGATTAATTATTCACAGTGTCCTTATTGGCAAACAGTTTGTAACTTTAAACCACTGATTTCACGAATTATAAGGATCGCACTCTACGGTTTAATGAATGTTTGCAAAGACAAATTCTGTGGAATCCCTTTCGAAATCATTTAATCAGCGATCAAAAATAGTTAAATCAATGGAACGTATCCGTGTACTCATTGCAAGATTAAAGGAACAGGCCGAGCAAAATGCCAGCCCCTCTCAAATGCTGGTTACTGTTCAAATGCTGCAAAACGAATTATACCAGCTACAAGTAAATGGTAATTTTAGCCTTGGCACATCAAAGGTTGCAGTAATGCTCCCAAAAACGGTGAATATATCGGTTTCGCAGGAGGCTGCAAAAAAAACTGACACTAAGGTTGAAAAAGAGCCGGTGGAAATGGAAGGTGAAGAGGCTGTCTATTCGAAAAGCAGAACCTCGTCTACTAAGAAGGCAGAGTCCTCAAATTTATTATTTGATCCTTTGTTTGAAATTCCTACACTCTCTCATCAACAGGGAGTAAAGGAGATTAATGAACTTGCAGAACACCAGGCGGAATCACTTAATGACCGATTGAGACAGGAGAAGACAGAAGTTGTTGAAGTTTTAAAGCATGAACCAATAAAAGATCTTCGGAAGGCGATCGGGATCAATGACCGCTTTGTTTTCATTAATGACCTTTTTCGTGGTGACGAAGCGATGTATGAAAGGAGCATAAAAACGATCAACAGCTTTCACATTTTCCCTGAAGCAGAATACTGGATCGCGAGAGAACTGGTGGTAAAACTGGGCTGGGACAAAGAGAGTGAAATTGTAAAGCATTTTATTCATCTTGTTAAGAGACGGTTTATTTCAATATAATCCAGGACTCTTTCGGTAGCCCCTTTATTTTCCCATACATAACTTTTTGAGGCTTGACATGCTGCTTCGTAGTCTTTTTTGTTTTCGAGCAGATTCATGAAGATTTCGCACAATTTCCCGGGATCAGAAAAACTTGTTGCGCCGCCAGTCTTTATAAGGTCAATGGCTTCTTTATATTTTCCATAAGTTCTGCCAAACAAAACAGGTTTTCCATACACTGCTGCCTCCAGTACATTGTGAACTCCATCTTTTGTAAACCCTCCCCCAACATAAGTTAGATATCCATATTTGTACAAACGCGAAAGCATACCAATGTTGTCGATAATGAGAATGTTGGTGGCAAGGGATGGATCTCGAGTGAGTTCGGAAAATCGAATAGAAACGGGAAAAAGCTTTTTTAATTCATCGAGATGAGCATTATTAATTTCATGGGGAGCAACGATCAGCTTGATGTCAGAAGAGGCAATTTTATTAAGGGCGATTTGCAGCATTTCCTCATCCTTTTTCCAGGTACTTCCCGCCACAATCGTTTTTTTACCATGAATGAAGGTTTCGACTTGCGGAATGACCTCAAATTTTTCCGAGATCTTAGTTACCGTATCAAAGCGGGTATCCCCGGCCACTATACAACGGTGGTCTAAATTTATTGTTTCCAGCAGTTTTCTTGACCTTTCATCCTGTACAAATACTTGAGTAAAGCAAGAGAGCATTTTTCTTTGCAGACTTCCATACCATTTAAAGAAAACCTGGTTTTGTCGGAATACAGCAGAAACCAGCAAACAATTAATCTCTCTTTTTTTTAGTTCATTTAAATAGTGATACCAATAGTCGTATTTTATAAAAATAACCAGCGTTGGGTTTACTATATCGAGAAATTTCCGGGCATTTCTTTTTGAGTCCATTGGCATATAGAAAACGTAATCTGCGCCTGCATAGCTCTTTTTTACTTCGTAGCCGGAAGGTGAAAAAAAAGTTATGAGTAATTTAATGCCTGGAAATTGTTGTTTGATTTTCTCTATCACCGGTTTTCCCTGTTCAAACTCGCCCAACGATGAACAATGGACCCAAACGATGCGCGATCGTGAGTTTTCGATCCCGAGTTTTATTTTTTCGAAAATGTTCTTGCGTCCGGCGATCCACTTCCTTGCCTTATTGTTCCAGGTCGAAGAAAACCTTACAGCAATACGATACAACAAAAGGAAAATTGAATAGAAAAAAACAGCCAAATTTTTGATTTTGGCAAAAGTAAAAGCATTCATATAACCTACCTATATTTTATTATTTTTGCGCGGCCTTGAATTGCTGGTAGTGGCAATAATGACTTAAATCTGAACTCGAATGAGACAAATTCAAATGGTGGATACTCAAACCCAGTATCAAAAGATCAAGAATGAGGTTGACCTGGCTATTAAAGAGGTGATTGATAGCTCTGCCTTCATTAATGGGAAGATCGTCCAGGAATTTGCGCTTAATCTTGCCCGGTATCTTGATACAAAATTCCTGATCCCTTGCGCTAACGGGACAGATGCCTTGCAGATTGCCATGATGGCTCTTGATCTCAATCCCGGGGATGAGGTTATCACGCCGTCCTTTACCTATATAGCGACCACGGAGGTGATCGCGTTGCTGAAACTTACTCCTGTATTCGTTGAAGTTGATCCTCAGACCTTCTGCATTGATCCGGTTTCCATTCGAAAAGCTATTACTGCAAAGACAAAAGCGATCGTACCAGTACATTTATACGGTCAATCGGCTCCCATGGAAGAAATTATGAATATCGCCCGGGAATTTAATCTACACGTTATTGAAGATAATGCGCAGGCAATTGGGTGCGATTATATTTTTAGCAACGGGATAAAGAAGAAAACGGGGACCATAGGAACGATCGGTACGACCTCTTTTTATCCATCAAAAAATTTGGGTGCCTATGGAGATGGAGGAGCGCTTTACGCGAACGATAATGAATTGGCGGATAAAATAAAAATGATCGCTAATCACGGGCAAAGTAAACGATACTATCACGATATAGTGGGGTGTAACAGCAGGCTCGATAGTATCCAGGCAGCTATTCTTAATGAGAAATTAAAACACCTGGATCAATATATTGAAGCGCGGAGAAAGGCCGCACAGTTTTATGACAATGTTTTCGAAAGCTGCGCAAAAATCAAAACTCCATTCAGGGCCCCATATAGTAGTCATGTTTTTCATCAATACACCATAATACTTGAAGGACTGAACCGCGATGAATTGCACAAATTTCTAACTGAACAGAAAGTTCCTTCAATGATTTACTATCCGGTGCCGGCACATCAACAAAAGGTGTTCGCAGCGTACAATTCTTCTGCACTGGAGATGCCGATCACTGACTGGCTGACGCAACGGGTCATCTCATTGCCCATGCATACTGAATTGGATGAGGAACAATTGAATTATATTTCTTCCAAAGTACTCGAGTTTGTAAATCGTTAAACTACAGAAATGAAAATTGCCGTCATTGGTACCGGTTATGTTGGTTTGGTAACAGGAACTTGTTTTGCTGAAACTGGCAACACCGTCACTTGTGTTGATATAGATGTAGAAAAGGTAAATAAACTTTCCAAAGGAGAAATGACCATTTATGAACCGGGTCTTGAGAAATTACTGACACGCAATTTGCGAGAGGGTCGCCTTAAGTTTACCACCAATCTTGCCGACAGTGTAAATGATTCACTGCTTCTTTTGTTGGCATTGCCCACCCCACCGGGGGAAGATGGTTCAGCAGATCTTTCCGCGATTCTCACAGTAGCCAATGACCTTGGAAAAATTATTAAGGAGTACAAGATCATTATAGATAAAAGTACAGTTCCAGTTGGTACTGCAGACAAAGTGCGCCAAGCTGTCGCGGCAAATTGCAAATCTGATTTTGATGTTGTATCCAACCCCGAATTCCTACGGGAAGGACTCGCTGTGGAAGATTTTATGAAACCTGACCGGGTAATAATCGGCACAAGTTCTGAAAGGGCTAAAAAAATATTGAGTGAACTGTATGCGCCTTTTGTCCGCCAGGGAAACCCACTTGTTTTTATGGATGTGCGATCGGCGGAATTAACTAAATATGCAGCCAATTCTTTTCTTGCGACAAAGATCTCGTTCATGAATGAGATCGCTATTCTTTGTGAAAAGCTGGGAGCTGATGTTGACATGGTACGCCGCGGGCTGGGTAGTGACGATCGTATCGGCAAAAGATTCCTGTTTCCAGGCATAGGATATGGCGGCAGTTGTTTCCCAAAAGATGTGCAGGCCCTGGTGCAATCAGCTGCTGAAGTTGATTATAGTTTTAATATACTGAATGCAGTGATGGATGTAAATGAAAGGCAGAAAACCTATTTATTACCGCGGATAAAAGAATATTTTAATAACGATCTTAAAAATAAAAAGATCACGGTGTGGGGACT
>Ga0157374_10001087_pt1 | contig 23433 bp, 13 predicted proteins | sample M25metaG_FD_115308 | JGI IMG/M metagenome (GOLD analysis project Ga0157374, IMG submission 115308) | Miscanthus rhizosphere microbial communities from Kellogg Biological Station, Michigan, USA - M2-5 metaG | ecosystem: Host-associated > Plants > Roots > Rhizosphere > Soil | place: USA: Michigan... | reverse complement strand
TGCAATCAAGTTAGGCAATACTGCGCGTGATATCGGGATAGATAAGCAAGATACTTATCAGAAACTTAAGTTACGTACACCTGTAAGTCTGTGAGAGCGAATAACTATCGCTAAGTGAGAAGCTCCTTCGAGCAATCCGCTAGTACCTTCGTTGTATGGACCCTATGTAACCGTCAAAGCAAACTCCCGATTGACTCTGTGCCGAGCCAGGTCGATCGGCACACAGCGTTCTCGGAGATCGAGAGCAATTGTCAGAAGCTCTTGATGGAGGTCAGATTCCCCATGTCGCTTGCAGGGACTTCCCTTAACAACATTGCCGGTTTCGTCACAGCTTTCTTCCCGAAGGCTCAAATCTCTCGGCTGTCTCGGATAACCGGGTCTCGAGTTGCTGTCGCGATTGCGGCAACGCTTTCTTTATGCGTTGTGCTCAGCGGTTGTGGCGGCGGCGGATATGCAGGCGGCGGGATCGCGAGCCTATCGGCAACCTCCTTCGTGATCGACGCCGGGCAGTCCGTCAACATCACGGCCAACTTGACCGGCAGTTACAAGGTTGGTTGGGCGTTCAGTGAGTCGACCTGCACTGGGAGCGCCTGTGGCGCGCTTTCTTCGGCGTCTGGCACAACCACGACCTACACAGCTCCCGCAGGAATCACATCCCCAATGCAGGTGACGCTGGTCGCAGCGATTCCCCAAACGAAGAGCCAGGAGACAGTGAATATCACTGTCAACCCTGATCCCACGATTAACGGTGCTCCGCCGGCGGGTATTGTTGGGTCCACGTACTCCACGATGATCGTGTCGGCTGGCGGAACTTCGCCGCTGAAGACGTGGCTTGCAAGCGGAGCTCTACCTCCGGGCCTTTCCTTCAATGCTGCGACGGGCGAAGTATCCGGTACACCGACTGCCACCGGCACATTTCCGTTCATGGTGCAGTTGACCGATACAAGCGCGGTGCCGTTCACGGTAACTTCTAACAAGACAATCACGATTTCTAATCCTGTTCCGCCGCTTACGTTAGCAGGCGGACCCCAGCCGATCGGCGAAGTCGGCGTTCCATATACAACGTCTCTCGTCGCTGCCGGCGGAGTGACGCCCTATTCGTGGAGCATTGTTTCCGGCTCGCTTCCAGCAGGCCTTGGCATCTCAGCGACAACTGGCATCATTTCGGGTACACCGACGGTCCAGGGTACATCGACGTTCACAGTGCAGGTTCAAGACAGCACGACGGCAACGGCATCGGCCCAGGTTTCGATCACAGTTGTTTCGCCGCTCTCACTCGCAGGGGGCCCTCAGCCCGATGGCACCGTCGGCGTGGCCTACAGCACATCTCTCGTTGCTTCGGGCGGTTCAACGCCTTACTCGTGGAGCATCACCGCGGGATCCTTGCCCCCTGGTCTCGGCATCTCTGCCGCGACAGGTCTAATCTCTGGAACTCCGACGGCCAAGGGCACATTCGCGTTCACCGTGCAGGTAAAAGACAGCCTGGGTGCAACTGCGACCGCCGCAGTCTCAATTACAGTCAACTCGCCCTTGAGCTTAACCAACGTCTTGCCCAACGGAACCGTAGGGGTTGTGTATAGTGCTCCCATCTCCGCAACGGGCGGTTCGACTCCCTACACATGCACAATCACCGGATCTCTCCCCGCCGGACTCGCGTTGTCGAACTGCGTTGTGAGTGGTACTCCAACGGTTGCAGGTTCTTCAACAGTCACCGTCAAAGTGACCGATGCCAGTTCACCTGCGCAGATTGTCAGCCAGGTAGAGACCATTGTGATCGCGCCCGCATCACTCACGATGGGCAGCCCACTGCCGAACGGCACAGTGGGTGCGGTGTACAGCGCGAACATCACAGCTTCTGGCGGCACCACCCCGTATAGCTGCGCAATCACTGGTGCTCTCCCCGCAGGTCTCAGTCTCACCGCTTGCGTGGTCAGTGGTACGCCAACAGTCGCCGGTAGCGTTACGGTCTTGGTCGCCGTCACGGACGGTGGAAACCCAGCACAGAACGTGAGTGCCAACGAAACCATCAATATCGCACCGGCTGCACTCTCGATCACTAATACTCTTCCGAACGGCATAGTAGGTGTACCGTACAGTGCACAGATCAGTGCAACTGGTGGCATTACACCCTATACCTGCTCAATCACAGGTGCCCTGCCTGCAGGCCTGAACCTTGCAGGTTGCACCGTGAGTGGCACACCCACGACAGCCGGCTCTTCACCGATTACGGTCAAGGTCACCGACTCCGGAAGCCCGGCCCAGAACGCCAGCCAAAACGAAACCATCGTCATAGCACCCGCGGCGCTGACTATCACCAGCACATTGCCTGGCGGCACGGTGGGTGTAGCTTACAGCTCAACCATCACGGCTTCGGACGGAACACCACCTTATAGCTGCTCTATCACGGGCACATTGCCTCCCGGCCTTTTGCTTAGCGGTTGCACCGTGAGCGGTACGCCTACGGCGGCCGGATCCTCGCCTGTGACCGTGAAGGTGACGGACTCTGGAAGCCCGGCACAAAACGCCACTCAAAACGACACGATCGTGATTTCCCCTGCCCCGCTGACAATCACGGGAACATTACCGAACGGTACAGTAGGCGTTGTCTACTCGGGGACCATTTCGGCAATCGGTGGCACGACACCGTATTCATGTTCGATCACCGGAGCTCTCCCCGCCGGGTTGAACCTTACCGGTTGCACGGTCAGTGGCACTCCAACGAGCGCCGGCAATTCGCCGATCACCGTTAAGGTGACGGACGCTGGTAGCCCAGCTCAGAACGCCAGTCAGAATGAAACGATCGTCATCAACCCTGCTCCGCTCACCATCACCGGAACGCTGCCTGGTGGTACGGTGGGTTCCGGCTACACAGGCACGATCACTCCCGCGGGCGGAACGGGTCCATACACATGCTCGATTACGGGCACACTACCTGCGGGCCTGATTCTCACAGGATGTACGATCACCGGTACGCCTACCACGGCGGGCAGTTCGCCGATCACGGTGACGGTCACCGACTCCGGCAGCCCGACGCAGACAGCCAGCCAGAACGAAACCATAGTGATCAGCCCTGCGCCTTTGGGCCTCACGACATCGACACTGCCAGATGGCACGGTTGGTGTGCCTTACAACGCGACGGTTGGTGTTGCCGGCGGGACTTCGCCCTACAGCTGCACAATCACATTGGGCACTTTGCCGGCCGGCTTATCGCTGAGCGGATGCACCGTAAGCGGCACTCCTACGACTGCAGGCAGTTCCACAGTTACCGTGAAGGTGGATGATTCCGGATCGCCGTCTCAGACGACTTCAGGCCCCGAAACCATCGTTATAAATCCTGCTGCTCTGACGCTCACGAACACGCTTCCCAACGGTACGGTTGGTGTTGCATATAGCGCACCGATCGATGCAAGCGGCGGAACGACTCCGTACACTTGCTCGATCACTACCGGTACTCTTCCTGCGGGACTCATGCTGACAGGCTGCACCGTCAGCGGCACACCAACAACGGCTGGCTCGTCCACGGTGGTAGTTACGGTGACGGATTCGAGCAATCCCACAAAGACGGTCTCGCAGTCGGAAACGATAACCATTAATCCGTCTGGAACACTCAGTCTTACGGCAACCTTGCCAATTGCTACAGTCGGTGTGCCGTATACGTACAATCTGCAAGCTACAGGCGGAACACCGCCGTACACTTACTCGGTCACAGCAGGCTCTCTGCCTCCGGGCATCACCATCCAGTCTGATGGTCTCATCTCGGGCACGCCAACACAGCCAGGCGCAAGCAGCTTCACCGCTACCGTAACTGACAATGTGTCAGCAACCGCATCCGTGCCTCTCGTGTTGCTGGTTCAGTATCCGACTACGCCCTATGACGGCGAGCTCACCGGCCCCTACGCCTATCTCTTCCAGGGTTACGATGACGTGGTCGCAGGCGTTCTTGCATATCAGACCGCATCAATCGGCAGCTTCACAGCTGACGGAACGGGCGGCATCAACATGGGCGAGCTCGATGCGAACCATCAGTCATCCCATCCCAGCGGAACTACCGTGGCGTCGCAGAACTTCCTCGGCACCTACATTGTGAATGCCGATAGTCGCGGCTTCATTACTATCACTACCCTTAACAACGATGGAACGACCAATCGGACCTTCACCTACGCAATTTCGCTGAAGCCTCCTGTGTCTCCGGCAACTGTGTCCACACAGGGAAATCTCGTTGAGTTCGATGACGATCAGCTGGTTGGGACCAAGGGCTCAGGCCAGTTACTTGCGCAAACCCCTGCGGCATTCTCCGCTGGTTTGAACGGAAGCTATGCTTTCGGTCTCTCCGGAGATACGCCGTGCCTGATCTCGTGCACTGTAGGAATTGCATCTGGTCCTGTGGCCACCGTCGGCGCATTCACCACCGATGGTGGTGGCAATCTCACCGTCGGTACAGCGGACGCAAACATTGGCAGCTTCAATTTCGCTAACTCTCCCCTTACTGGATCCTATCAATCAACCGATCAGAATGGCCGCCTGCAGCTGGAAATGACTAACACCGGCCTGTCTGACGGCTTGTATCCGACAAACTATGCGGTTTACATCGTGAATGCCAATCAGGCATTCGTCATGTCAATCGACAAACACTCTGAGTTCACGCTCCTTGCTGGAACGGCTGAACTGCAAACCGCGGCCAGCTTCAGCAACGCCTCCATGAACAGCGCATTTGTCGGATACGAGAACGCCCAGTCCAATCCAGGCTTGCTTGGAACCACTCTGCAGAGCGTACTGAACTTTTCCACCGCAACCGTCTTCCGTGCGAGCGGCAACGGAGCCGGTACCTGCAACACGACCAACATCGACACTGGGGGCTTGACAGCCACTATCGACAACCTCACCGGGCTGACGAGCAGTGACAAAAACAACCTCATCAGCGCCCTCATCGGGTCATACGCGGCTACAGGAACATCCTCTTGCACCGTGAGCAGCAACGGTCGCGGCACCTTCAATTATCCAAACCACTCAGGCCTAATCTCCCTGTTGTTAGGCTTGCTTGGACTACCCACGGGCCCGCCGGATGCGCGCGTCGTCTACCTCACATCGCCCAATCAGGGATACTTCCTGGAGACGAGCTACGCCGGACTCGGGCGCTTCGAGCCTCAGACTGGAGCTCCGTTCAGTAATGCGACCTTGAATGGAACATATGTTATCGGAACCATTCCGGCTAGCTCGCTGGCGAGCATAAATAGATCCGGATACACCACAGCTGACGGAGCAGGCCATTCGACCTACACGCTTGATGAGAACGTAGGTGTCGGCACCCTGAACATTCTTCAGCTTGGTGTGACTGGAACAACGACTTACAACCTGTCAGACAACAACGGTAACGTCACTCCCGCGACCGCTGGGCGCTATGTCCTCGGCGATGGAACGACGGTGATCTATGCGATCTCGCCCGGCAGATTCGTGCTCGTTGATACGAATGCGTTGACGACATCCCCGGGAGTTTCGCTGATCTATTGAGCGGCAGAATCTAAGCGCAGTGAATGGACAGGAGTTGAATCATGAAGCGACTTATCGCATTGAGTTTTATGGCTGCACTGGTCGGGTCCTATACCGCAGAAGGGCAGCAAAGCGTGTTTGCCACTCAATCGTTCGATGCTCCCCGGTTCGATATCACCACCGGGTACCATCTGATCAATGCGAACGCTCCGCCAGCAGAGTGTGGATGCTTTACTGCCAATGGCGGCTACGTCGGAGCGCAATATAATCTCAGCTCCAGACTGGGATTCGTTGGTGAAGTCGGCACGGTGCACGCGTCCAAAATCAGCTCGCTTGGCCAGAACCTGGCGTTGACAACCTTCCTCGCCGGTCCTCGGATAACAGTGTCCGGACGGCGCATGTCTCCTTTTGGTGAGTTCATGCTCGGTGGTGCCCACGCTGGCGATTCCTACTTTCCGAATGGCTCGTCGGGCGGCTCGAGTGCTTCAACGTTTGCGTATTCTGCAGGCGGCGGCCTCGATTTCAATCTGAATTCGCGCTACTCGGTCAGGCTCTTCGATGCATCGTTCCTTCATACATCCTTTCCCAACGGGGCCAACGGCACGCAGCGTCAGATGCAGATCAATGCGGGCATCGTCATGCACTTTGGTGGACCACGGGGCGACTCTCCTCAGTACATCGCGGACGCCACCACCCCGACAACGCATGCCAAAGTAGTTAAGGACATTGCACTGGCCTGCTATACCAACAATCACCTAGTGAATTCAGGCCGGCCGGTTCACATTAGTGCCGAAACATCGGTAGACCCGGATCGATACTACTTCACCTATGACTGGACAACGACCGGCGGCGCCATTGTGGGCCATGGAAACGCGATTACGATCAACACGGACGGTCTGACGCCAGGAACCTACTCTGTCGCCGGACGCGCAGTCCTTGATTCCAATCCCTCTCAGGCGCTGAGCTGCAAAGTTGACTTTCAGGTCGCGAGCGAGCAGGACCAGAAGCAGCAACTGATGACGAAGGTGGCGGCACCGGCTGGTGACAATAGCTTTGAGTTAGCAGCCCAGAAGAGCATGCTTGACGTGTTTTTCAACTATGATCAGGCCGATCTTCGGCCTGATGCTGCCCGCGCAGTGGTCGAAGACGCGGCCTTCCTGGTAGCTCATCCCAGTGTCCGGATCACGATTGCCGGGTATGCGGACGAACGGGGATCCGCAGAGTACAACGTTGCTCTCGGAATGGAGCGCGCTGAAGCTACCCGCAGTGCCTTAATGTCTGCCGGCGTTGAGCCGTCCCGCATCGAAGTAATCAGCTATGGCAAAGAGCGCCCGTTCTGCTCTGACGAGAGCGAAGATTGCTTTCAGCAGAATCGCCGAGCTCAGTTCGTGGTCGAGTAGAGCACTATCTAAAGCAGCAAGACAGAATCATTGGGCGAAACTCGAGGGCTGCTGCAACCGTTTCATCAGCCCTTAGTAATCTCTGATAATCAGGGAATCCCTTATCGTCGCGATCTAGAAGCGGGGAATCCCTGATGACTCCGGTTGTTCTTTACCTGAATCAGATCAGTACTCTCGCGGGCATAAGTCGTGCTATGTTCTGCAATGACGGATGATTCTAATCCAGATAGAGCCAAGGTGTCAGATAGAGGAGAATTGAGCGATTGGGGAGGCACTCGAAAGTACAGGTCGTACTTTTCAAATCCCCTCGTTTGCTCGCACGTTAGTCATTTTGTCAGAAATGACATTGCCGGTACTATCGGCCCTGTACCCGAAGGTCTTCTTAGTGAGGTCATCAACTTGAACAAGGAAAATACTCGCCCCTTAAGTTTCCCGCTTCGGCTTCCCTTTTCTACCCGCCGCCAGGCCATCGAGATTGCGCAAAGAGAAGGGCTTTCTCTGAACCAATTCATCAGTCTTGCGGTTGCAGAAAAGATCACGCGCCTTGAGCGCACGTCATGGCCCGAGCAGATAAGTGGAAACTCGCCACACGCTCTGATGGCCCGCAAGGATTAGACAGGTCATGGCTCATGATCTATCGGAGTAAGTGATATTAGTGATGATATCCCCGAATGTTTCTGAAGATCTATAGAAACTGTATCTATGTGACTTCTGCAAAAAATGACATCAACGTTCTTAGTGTAGTTAGTGGCGCGTAACCTATCTCCCACCTCCGTCGTATTTCCACCGTTCTGTTGGTATGTGATTCTCATATCCGCGCAGTAGAGTAATCACTTTTAGTTTCCCCATAGTTTTCGCAACCTGATTTCGTGAATGAAGTGGCGCCAAGACCACCTCAATTCTGAACTGCTCAGACGAGCGGAAGGAGACGACCTCCGCAGCATTGTAGCGTTCTTAAATGCACAGCGATTGCGTGCAGGTAAGTGCTGTGGGTCGCACGAAAGTTATGAGGAAATCACATATCATGCCAAACGAGCATGGATCGATCCTGGTGACGACCTCACTCTGCATGTTGCTATTCGTTGCCATTCTCGGATTGGCAATCGATTTCGGACACTTCCTCTTCGTCAAGCGAAATCTTCAGGGGGCAGCTGACGCCGCAGCGTTGGCCGCCGCCCTCGAAGCAAGAACATGCGATGGCACGATGGTGTGTGTGGCTATGCAATCAGCTGCCGAGGGAGCCTTGCAAGAGAATGGCCTATCGGCCGACACCGTCCTCACCAACTGCTCGACCGGGACCGAGATCGGAACAACACTTACGCTCAACAACCCTCCATGCGCGATCTCAAGTGATCCAAATAAGGGAAAAGCAACCTATGCGGAAGCGATAATCTCCCAGCCTGTGCAGACGTACTTTGCATCCCTTGTAGGGCTGAAGACAGTGACGGTGAAGGCGAGGGCAGAGGCGGCCCATGGACTCGGCGGTCCGTGTATCTACGCTCTCAATCCAACCGGACCTGCGTTTACGATCCTTGCCGGGGTCATCGTCAAATCACGCTGCCCGATTGTCGATGAATCCAAGTCCTCAAACGCCTTGACATGCATTGTGGGTGCATTCCTTTACGCTCCGCGGATCAGCGTCTCGGGCGGTTCCGAAGGGCTGCTTTGCCTGGCACATTCGATCCCCCAGACTTACCAGGCCACGCCGACTCCAGCTGACCCATTGGCCTATTTACCTGCTCCCTCCAATGCAAATGCTGCCTGCGGCAGTAGCACGAGCTCGCCATATTCCGGATCATCCTCGGCGGTAAACATAACACTAGGGGGAAATGTAACGTTTAATCCCGGTGTCTATTGCGGAGGGATTTCGATCACCGCAGCTCTCGCTTCGAATATCAAGTTCAATCCCGGGACGTACATTCTGAAGGATGGTCCAGGGCTCCTGGGCATCACCTCTGGTGGTTTGAACCTCACCCTTAGCCTCCTTACGTCGATCACTGGAAACGGAGTCACTTTTTACAACGCCGGTAGCCATGGGAGCCTGATGGTTGTGGAACCGGTTACGGGCGCGTCGTATCTAAGCTTGAGCAATGTATCGCTCTCCGCGCCGACGAGCGGAACATATTCCGGGATTCTCTTCTTCCAAGCACACGGAATAACTTCCACGGGGGTCTTCGTCGCAAATTTGATCAACAACAGCAAATTGGAGGGCGCAATATATCTGCCGGATGGTGATGTGAGTTATGGGGTTAGTGCCTTGTCGTCCGCGTACAACATTCTAGTCGCCAAGGACATTCATCTCAACGTCGCTGTCGGAAGCGTATTCGGAGATGATTACTCCGGTCTGGAAGAGGGCTCCCCTCTGAACGGCAATAATGTGGCTCTTGTTCAGTGACGGGAAGGAAGCTGCGATGTGGATCCGAAATCTTCGGCTTGTTTGTGTGGTCGCAGAGACAGAAGGCGCCAGCTTTGTTGAGCTGGCGCTCGTGCTTCCTCTATTTCTTTTGATGCTGATACCGGTGGTTGACCTTGGCAGGGGGTTTTATGCGGCAATCGAAGTAGCCTCAGCAGCCCATGCGGGGGCCATGTACGGTGTTGCCAATCCAAACGATGCCGTGGGCATGGTCACTGCTGCAAAGGCAGGTGCGTCCAACCTCTCGAGTGTCGATGCAACAGCGACCTATGGATGTGAATGCTCTGATGGATCGTCGCCCGTTGCGTCATGCACGTCCACCCCGAGCTGCACCTACAACTACGTGACCTATGTCGATGTCACCGTCACGAGCCCTTACCGTACCGTCTTTGGGTATCCTGGCTTGCCGTCCTCGATGAATATTACGCGGGAAGTTCGATTGCGCGTGGGGGGAGACTAGCTGTGACACTATCGACGAGTGCTGATGTCTCCGTGAGGAGAAGTGCTTCGATGAGACTTCGGGACTGCCTTCTCAGATCGCTGCGTGATGACCGTGGTAGCGAAGCAGTTGAATTTGCGCTAGCGTTTTCAGTCTGGATGGCAATCGCCTTTATGGTTATGTACGTTTCCTTTGCGCTCTATGCGGCTCACTTTGTAGTAAATGCATCGGAGGAGGGAGCGCGATACGCTAGCGTTCGGGGGGCGGGTTGGGACGGAGTCTCCTGCACAGCAACGGGGCTGGACTGCACTGCCTCGAGTAGCGACGTCTCGAATTTTGTAAAAGGCGCGGTGCCCCTCGGGCTCTCCGCATCCAACCTGACGATATCAACATCGTGGCCCGGCACAACGCCCTCCGGCAGCGGCTGTGATACTGCAGACGGGTCGAACGGTCCCAATTGTGTGGTAAACGTGACGGTGAGCTACAACTTCAGCTTCCCGCTGCCTTTCGTCGCGAATAGCAAGCGCCTGTTCTCAAGCACTTCTCAAATGACAATTGTCCGGTGATCCGGCGATAGCCGTCATCTATTGGGCAGGACCGCTGCGCGTTTAGGTGACTGGTGGACTTCCAGGCCCAGGAGCTCGTATTGATCGGACGCGATGTAATCAACGCCCGCATCGATTGCTGCTTGCCATCTTTTGCGGACTTCATTGAGGCTTCCGAAGTTATAGCTGCGAAACCAGCCATGGCAGCTAAGCTCATCTTCCGCGGCGCCATCAAGAGTATAGAAACGAATCCATAGTCCATTGGAATGCGCTCGCTCCACCAGCGCCCGAAGCCGCCGCGTCTTCTCAGGAGTCCAGTCACCCGCGTGTTGCTGGCCCCCGGGCTCAACCACCCGCCATGGGTTGTTCCACCACCGGCGATAGTTCGTCACTTTCTCGGAGTCGATCACGTCAGGCGCAGCATGGAAGTCCTTATCGGCGGTGTGCACCGCGCCAAATGCAAGCACTGGATCATTGGTGCCAAGCTCGTCGTAGAAAACAGTCTGCTGAGCATCGGGCTCGCCTGTCAGAACAAGGATTGGGCGAACGATGAGACGCTGCACAGTATTTGGATCGTTCCCCTTGGGAGCCTCACTGATCCACGACCGGTACTTGAGAAGGAGCGCACGTACCGCAGCTAAATGTTCGGGGTTATTGTCTTTGAAATCGAGATTGAGAGTGACTAAGGGCCAATCGCCATGATCGCCGTCTCGCAAAGCCTTCTCGACAATCGGTCGCACTCGATCGAAGAAATAATGCTCCATAGTTGGCTCGTGACCGGTGACCGGCTCGCCATGAGTGACCACCGACAAGCCTCGGCCGGTTCGTGGATCGGTGAACCACGCAAGATCCTGCTCAATCGCCAGAGGCGTGCCCGTCGAAAGCGCGCGATCGATTCGATCGTGCCACCATTCAGTGTACGGATAACAGTTGTGCGCATCCATAACGGAGCGCGCCCCGGGACGCGCGGCGCTGAACGAATTCTGAGAACGCATCAAAAGAGGAAATAAGGTTGCGAGCGCAACCATGCCGAGAATGTGGGGAAATTTAAGAAGCAATCGACCTCCTGATGATATGAGGAAGCTGTCGTGTGTCGATTAAGACTACAACGAGCCGACACCTTCGCGAATTTCTGCTTTCATCTTTTCCCAGCGCAAGTCCGGCGTCGACGAGATCCGAATGTAAATGGGATAGGCCTCGACAATCCTGCACCCCATTTTCATCTCTAGTCAACCAGCTTCACGAGCTTCGCATTGCGTTGTGCCTTGATCACGAGCTCGGCGGCTAGCAGGCATTCATCCTGATCCTGTGCCGTATGTGTCCGGTTCACAACGTCAGACACAAACTGCGGTCCGAAAGGCAGGGGCATATCCGAGCAGTCGATGTACCTCGCCTGCTTACCGTCCACAAGGAACAAATTGTTCCCCTGTTGCTTCACCGCCACGTCCGTATACTTTCTAACCTCGATGTAGCCGTCCGTGCCGAGAATGAAGAGACGTCCATCACCCCATGTGCCGAGCCCGTCAGGAGTAAACCAATCGAGCCGCACATAACCGAATCCGCGATTTCCGCGCAGCACCATATCACCGAAATCCTGGAACTCCGGATGATCTGGATGTCGCACATTGGCGATCTGAGATTCGACAACATCGGCCTGCGTCGATCTTGTGTAGAAGAGGAATTGATCTACTTGGTGAGAGCCGATATCGCAGAGAATCCCACCGTACTGTTCCGGATTCCAGAACCAGTCTGGTCTTCCCCCGCCGCCGCCGGCAGTTCCTCCGCGCTGGATAATCTGGTGCGGTGCGATATTGATCGTCTGAATCACTTTACCAATTGCACCTTGCTGGATCAGATGACCCGCATAAACGGCTGCCTTCACCTCCAGTCGCTCGCTGTACATGATCCCGTAGATCCGTTGGGTTGCTGCGATCGTCTTGCGCACCTCTGCCAACTGTTCGAGCGTAGTAATCCCGGGCTTATCTGAAAGAAAGTCTTTTCCTGCTTTCATTGCTCGAACGCCCAGCGGGGCCCTCTGGTTGGCGATCTGAGAACTGAGAACAAGCTGAACTGACAAATCGTTCAAAACTTCGTCTTGAGTTTTGACGATCTTGACGCTCGGAAATCGCTTCTTGAAGCCCGCAAGCTTGTCTTCCTCGCCTCCCCAGGCTGAAACCAGTTCGCCCCCGCCGCGCTGAATGGCCCCAACCATCCCATGGATGTGGTCGTGACTCATCCCACACACCGCGAACTTGATATGGTTTTTGGAGACTTCTTCCGATTGCTGAGGAATTACTGCGTCCTCAATCACTCGCGTAAGATCCCCTCCCATTGCCCACGGCGCTTCGGCAATCGGCATCATCGCGAATGACCCCGCAAGGCCGGCACGCTTCAGGAAATCGCGTCGCTCTTTGAATATGCCATGCATTCGTTATTTTCCTCCGTGCACCTACGCGCATCAGCACCACTGTGGATTCAGATTCGAATGGGTTCAACAAGCGACACTTGCCTAATCGCTGCTTCGCGCGAGTTGATACCGATAACATACGACATTCGCGAGCCAGCGTGCATTGCATCCGAGTAATCCGAAGAAGCAACAATATCCTAAAGCTGAGTTACCCGCGCTGCAACCTCCACTTCAGACGCGTGTATGCGACGCGGAATCCCTTCCGTTCGGCATTCCGCTGCGAACTCGATCCTGCCTCAGCCACCATCATCGCAATGTCGCACCCATGCTCAGCCGCGTAGCGCATCCTCTCGTGCAACAACGCTGCTTGTAACCCGCGCCGCCGAAACTCGGGAACAGTTGCTGCGCCTCCGAAGAGGGCTACCCCCTCGTGCACGATAAGAGCGCCAGCGGCTCCAGGTATCCCGTCTATTTCGGCGAGGAAGCAAGGACTGTTTTCCCGTGCTACACACACTTCGCCCAAACCGCGAACAAATCCTTCGAACTCCGGATGATCGTGCGTCCATCCCCGTGCGCTTATGCTGCTCCAGAGCTGTGCTTCCTTGTTGCTTACCATGCGAACGCTGATACTTGGAGACAGAGCCTCGCTACTCTTCTCCACCGTGCGGTACATCACGTTGCTAATCTCAAATGGTCGATAACCGCGCCTGCATAGAAAGTCGAGTGTTGCCGTCCCCGCAAAAGGACAAACCTCGTGCATTGTTTCAGCGCCACGTTCCGTGAAAAACCGTTCTATCTCATCCAGCGCCTTTGGGGTGAGCTCCGCGAACATTCCAAGCCCAAAGGTCTGCGTAGTGGGCGCATCTGCTCCGTCGAAGACCACGGTGGCTCCTGCGCATTTCATCCATCTTGATGAACTCTGGGGGTCGAGTCTCTTACGCGCATCTGAAAACTCTGCGCATCCGAATCCCTCGGCAGCTTCCAGGCGCCTGGCCAAATCCCGATCGGCGAAAATCATTGACTCTGATCGTACACCTGCTTTCTTCAAGGTGGCACTTACCCTCCACGAACGCGGTAAGCTGAAAACGTCCCATGCGCCGACTCATCCTTGCTTCCGCATCGCCTCGTCGCCGTGAGCTGCTCACGCAAGCGAGATTCACTTTCGAGGTGCGCCCTGCTCACGTTAATGAGGATCTATTACCGGACGAGGATCCGATCGCTTACGTAGTCCGCCTCGCCCGCAATAAGGCAGAGGCGGTGTATCACCAGCTAGCCGATCCTGATGCCGTCGTCCTGGGGGCCGATACCACCGTCACGCTCGATGGGCATATCCTCGCCAAACCCGAAGACGCTCTCGATGCCGGCCGCATGCTGCGCTTGCTTTCCGGTCGCACCCATCGCGTAATAACAGGAGTTGCACTGGCCTCCGCCGCTGGCACGGAGGTTGCAGCCGAGGTAACCGGAGTTCAATTTCAGCAACTCGACGATGATGAGATCGCCGACTATGTTGCTACCGGTGAGCCAATGGATAAGGCTGGCGCATACGGCATTCAAGGCTATGCTGCCAGATGGATTCCCCGGATCGAAGGCTGTTATTTCAACGTCGTGGGCCTGCCGCTTGCACTAGTGTCCACCTTGCTTGAGGCTCACCGATATGCAAAGGCCCAGGGATAATAAGGGTCAAACTCGCCTGCACCGCCGCTGTCCCTTTACGGTTTTATCTCCACCCGATCCCCCGAGTAATCTACGCTGCGTGTCGGTACCGATTCCTTGATCCCATCGCCACGCTTCTCGCCGACGACGACTATGTTGAACCTGTGTTGGTCGAGCATCCCTGGGAAGCGGCCTTGGCGCGCGCCGATCGTCAGAGTCCGCGCTGCATCATTCCAATGCAACTCGATAGTTGAGTGTTGCCCCTTTGTGTAATCGTAGTTGTCGTTCTCGTCTTCATAGAGGGTAAAGTCCCCGTCAGCCCCAGGATACACGCGGACCTCGACTGGATCCGCCAGTTTTTGCGTCGACCACTCCATCGTCGGACCCATCGGAAGGATCGAACCGGCCCGAACGAACAAGGGCAACTTCTCCAGCGGCGCTTCCGCTTCGATAAATTTGCCCCCTTCGACTCTTGCTCCGGTCCAGAAGTCGTACCACGTTGCCTTCGGCAGATATGTCCGGCGGCTTGTAGCTCCTTCAGTCGTTACCGGGCTCACCAGGATCGCCGAACCAAAGAGATATTCATCGCCGGTGTTTTGAGCCTCCACATCCTCGCGCCAGTCCATGACCAGTGGTCGCATCAGGGTGCCGTGATTGCTCGTCACCTGCCATGCTTGCGAATAGATGTAGGGGAGTAGCCGGTACCGGAGGCTGTCATAGTCCACCAGGATCTTCTGCGCATCCGGTCCGTAGGACCAGAGCTCATTCTCATCTGGGCTCCGTGTTCCGTGAACCCGAAAAATCGGCGAGAACGTGCCGAACTGAAACCACCGCACGAATAACTCGCGGAACTTTGGATCGTTCAAGTTTCCGCCCGAAATGAACCCCCCGATATCGGTCGTCCAGTAAGGATTCCCGGAGATCGAGTAGTTCAGTCCTGCCGGAATTTGCCGCTTGAATGTTTCCCAGTCGCTCAGCACATCGCCCGACCACGCAGTCACACCCAGCCGCTGCGAACCAGCGTATGCCGAACGTGACAAGATAAAAACCCGTTTCTTGTCCGACGCCTGCTGCTGCCCTTGCGACACTCCCTCCGAATGCCATAGGGGATAGATATTTGCGTAGCGAGCGCCTGATCCGATATGCATCCTGTGGTCAACGAGGATATTGTCCTCCCGTCCCTCGGTCTCGGGCTCATCTGTGTCCAGCCACCAAGCATCCACTCCCTTTGCGAATAGCGCCGCATCGATATTTTTCCAATACAGCGCCCGTGCCTCCGGACTTGTAGGATCATAAAGCGCCTGCCCCTGCGGGTGAAATCCACCTACCAGCGTCTTTGCGACAAACCAGCCCTTCTTATCGAATTCGTCATACACGCTCGTGCCCGGTCTGAAGAATGGCCAGACTGAAACCATGAGATGAAAATGCTCATCGTGCAGCTTGTCGATCATGCCCTGTGGGTCGGGGTATTTCTGGTTCCACTTCATCTCGCCCATCGTCACCCACCAGAACCAGTCCTGCACGATGTTGTCGACCGGAATATGGAGAGCCCGATACTTCGCCGCCACGCCCTCGATCTCCGCCTGTGATTGATACTTGTTCTTGCATTGCCAGAATCCATAGGCCCACCGCCCAAAAAGCGGCACCTCGCCCGTGAGTTCGCGATAGCGGCCGATAATCTGGTCGGCGTCCGGGCCATAAATGAAGAAGTAGTCGATCCTGTCGGCAACCTCCGCGCTCAGGTACACAGAATGCACAAACCGATTGTTCATGCGGCTGCGGGAGGGATTGTTCCAGAAGATGCCATATCCATTTGTCGAAACCAGCAGCGGAACCGTGATTTGCGTATTCTCTTGAGACAAGTCAACTGTCTCACCGCGGTAATTCCACACGCCTGCCTGGTGCTGCCCCAATCCGTAGAGCCCTTCGTGCGACCCGTAGATCGCGAAGAACGACTCGGCGTGATAAGTCTTCTCGCCGTTTACTTCCGCCGGCTCTAACGATCGATATGCCTCGGTCGTCAACTGCCTGCCGCCGGCATCCTCGTAGTGCATTGCGCCAGTTTCCCGTTCGACAACAACCTTTAACTTCGTAGTGGCAACAGTGACCGTTCTTTCATCCGATTTCACATCGAACGAAGCTGTCGGCCACGCCTTTTTCAGTAGCACGCCGTCTGCCGGATGCGATTCGGCTCCCTCAAGCGGCGAATAAGTCACGTGCAGCGTATCTGGCGCATCAACTTCGAGACGCAGTATCCCTGCCTTTTGGCGAATCTCCACCCCATTCGGCTGCTTCTCAAAACTATCCACGGGATTTGGCGGATTCCACTGCGAAAACGCGCTTGTCTGTCCCAGCGCCGCTGCCAGGACAAGAAGCAATGTCCCGACATGTCTAACGGTACCCATAAGTACGTCCTTCTTGCTTGATTTTCAGGCGCCTCAAGTGTATCGCTCGTCCCCCTCCTGTCTACTGTTCCTACGAGCGCACTGTCTTCCAACGGGCCTTGACCGAGCAGTTTCCACACAATGGAATAGCTCGAATGTGTCAAGGAATCTAGGGTAAAAGTCCACGGAATTGCGGTACACTTCCAACCATTCCTTCCCAAGGACAGAAAGACCATATGCGGCCGAGACACCTGCTGTTTTCGCTCTGTTGCCTGTCGCTCTTCATGCCAGCAGTCCTTCGCGCCCAGTTCCCGGCGCCCACCAAAGCAGAACTGGAAATGACCTCGGATCCAAAGGCTCCGGGAGCCGATGCGGTTTATCTCTACCGTGAAGAGACAACTGACGACAACCTGCACTATCACTCGTTGTATGTTCGGGTCAAAGTGCTCACCGAAAAGGGCAAGGAAATGGCAACGGTCCGAACTCCCTACGAACACCGCAACTTTAAGGTCGCAGATATCAAGGGCCGCACCATTCACTCTGACGGAACGATCATCCCGCTGACCGCCAAGCCGTCAGATCTGATGGACGTCAAGACTAAGAATTTCCAGATCAACACCATGGTGTTCACTCTGCCCAGTGTCGAAGTTGGCAGCATATTGGAGTACAAACTCCAGGTCCGCTACGACGACAATACGGTCTCCTCGCCCGACTGGGATGTGATGCAGCCCTATTTCGTTCACAAGGCGCACTACGCTTTTCTCCCCGCAAGAGACAACGGATATGTGATCACCAATAGTCGTGGCGAGGCTCTCAACCGGCTCATGTTTGGATCAACCGGCGGAATCGGAAGCAAGATTGAACACAAGATCAATGGCAGTTACGACCTGGATCTCACCGACATACCGGCAATCCCGTCAGAGGAATGGATGCCGCCGCAGAACAGCGTTAACTGGAGGCTGCAGTTCTATTACACGCAGTACGCTACTGGCGGTGAATTCTGGCAGAAGGAAGGGGGTCGCTGGCAGAAGGAAGCCGACCACTTTGCAGATCCCTCCAAGATTCTCAAAGATGCTGTCGCGCAGATCGTTGCTCCAGCCGATACCGACGACCAGAAATCGCGCAAGATCTACGCCGAGGTGATGAAACTGGAGAACACTGACTTCACGCGTGAAAAGACGAAGGCGGAGTTGAAGAACGAGAAGCTCAAGCAGGTCAGGAATGCCGAAGATGCTTGGAAACGGAAGAGCGGCTCTTCCGACGAGATATCACTTCTCTACCTGGCTCTGGCGCGTGCCGCTGGGCTGCATGCATTTCCAATGCAGATCGTCGATCGTAATCACGCGTTCTTCGATCCAACGCTTCTATCGACATCTCAACTCGAAGACTATGTAGTTATAGTCAATATTGCCGGCAAGGAAGTCTACCTCGATCCCGGACAGAAAATGTGCCCTTATGGAGACCTCCATTGGAAGCACATGCTCGCTGCCGGATTCCGTGAGAGCGACAAAGGGATGGCGGCAGGAACCACGCCTGCGGCGCCGTATACCACGAATGTCACCGACCGAATCGCCGATCTTACGGTTGACTCATCCGGCAATGTGAAGGGCACGATCCGCTTCGTCATGCGTGGGCAGGAAGCGCTGCACTGGCGTCAGTTGACTTTGCAGAACGACGAGACCGAAGTAAAAAAGCAATTTAACGAGGCGATTCGCGGAGATCTGCCGGAAGGCGTGCAGGCCGATTTCAACCATTTCCTAGGTTTGCCCGACTACGAATCAAACCTGCTAGCCATGGTCGACGTTTCCGGGAACCTAGCTAATCTCACTGGGAAACACCTGTTCCTGCCGGAACTGTTCTTCGCTTCCCACGCCAGCCATCCCTTCGTTGCGCAGGATAAGAGAACCACTTCAGTCGATGTTCACTTCGCACGCATGAATCATGACGAAGTGACCTATCACATCCTGGCAGAATTTTCAGTCGATAATCCTCCTGCGGCCGCCAACATCGGATGGCCGAACCACGCAGCGTACAAGGCCACCTCGACCGTCAAGGGCAATGACATCGTCACGACACGAAGTGTCGGATTCAACTACACAATTCTTGAGCCAAAGGAATACGGGGATTTGCACGACTTCTACCAGAAGATTGCTGCAGCGGATCAGCAGCAGCTCGTCCTGACCCGGTCGCAGACTGCCAAAGGGAACTGAGATGAAATTGGGTCTTCAGACACTTGTTCGATTTCAGCCGCTGTTCATGGCGGCGTTATTTACGGCTCTGCCTGCAACAGGTCTGGCAGGAATTTTCGGTAAGAATCAGCCCTTGCCTGACTGGGCAGTCCAGGCCAACAAGATTCACACGCCCGACTACGCGAAGGATTCGGCTGCCGTCATTCTCTACGACGAATATGTAGAAACCATCGACGCAAGCGGCCGGCCAACCGAGAGGGAGCGCGAGGCCATCCGAATCCTCAAACCGCAGGGCCGTCGCAATGGCTGTGCAGTTGGCTACGATATTGATGAAAAAATCAATTACTTCCGGGTTTGGACGATAGCCGCCGACGAAAAGCAGTACATGGCACAGGATACAGATTTCGTTGAAGCTGGTGACACTCAGATACCGATCATGCTTTCTTCGTACAAAGAGCGCATTGCCCACCCACCTGCTGCCGATGTCGGCGCGACTATCTTCTGCGAGTCGGAGGAGGTCCTTCGCCCGTACATGCACGAGAAGGTGTGGCGTATACAGAACGGAATCCCTGTCGTATTCCAGGCCCTTGAACTTGATCTCCCCCCGGGCGGTGTCCATTCTCAGGCGTGGCACAGTTTCAAGGCCGTCTCCGCGGTCGAGGTTGCGCCGAATCACTGGCGATGGGAGATCAAGGATATGCCCGCTCTGGATCTCCGCGACATTCCTTCTCATCCTGAGTGGGAGGCGTTGGCCGCGCGGATGAGCGTGCAATGGGGCGATGCTGCAGTTGAAGGCAACGACAATGAGTGGAAGGCAATTGGTGCGTGGGTAACCAGCCTGGAAGCCGATCGACCAATTCCAACGCCTGAGATTACCAACTTCACTCAGACCTTGATTACAGGTGCGCCTGACTTCTATACGAGGCTCAGCCGCATCACCGATAGCATTCAAAAGAACATTCGCTACTTCATCGTGTCCCGTGGCATCAGCGGCTTCCAGGCAAACCACGCGGCAGATATCTTTCGAAATCGCTATGGTGACTGCAAAGACAAGACGACGCTCCTGATCGCAATGCTGCGCGTCGCCGGCATCAACGCCTACTACATGCCGGTGGATGATCGTCGCGGGATTGTGGATCCAGACGCCCCTTCCCTCTATGGCAACCATATGATCACGGCCATCGAAGTGCCGGCGGGCGAGAAAGACTCACGTTTAATGGCCATTACAAAGGGGCACGATGGAAGACAATATCTTGTTTTCGATCCGACCAATGAGCGTATTCCTGTCGGCAACCTGCCTTCCTACCTGCAAGGAGGCTACGGTACCCTTGCTGCGGGTCCGGCCAGCCAGGTTCTTGCCCTCCCCGTTCTGCCTCCAGATGCAAATGGCAATGCGCGCACGGGGAAGTTCACCCTCACGGCCGATGGCGGTCTTACCGGGCAGGTGGATGTAACTCACGACGGTGCCGAAGGCGCTGAAGTCCGACTCAGCTTGAAGAATACCGATGAGAGGGAGAGACGCCAGGCTCTCGAGACATCCGTAGCACATGACGTTCCTGGTGTGATCCTGAACTCGTTCGAGTATGTGCAGCCCGTTGAACTCGACAAGCCAGTGGAAGTGCACTACAAGTTAACGGCCGCGCAATACGCTCATCAGGCGGGCTCGTTGCTCCTTGTGCGGCCTCGAGTGGTCGGTTCTGACGCAATTGCCTTCAACGACAAGCTGCGAACCGTGCCCATTGATCTGAGTGCAACCGGCCGATGGCGGGATAGCTTTGACATCACTTTGCCGGCCGGCTATGTCGTCGATGAAACCCCCGACGCCGTTAGCCTTGATCTTGATTTCGCGAGTTACCACTCAACCGTAACGGATAAGGGAAACCACCAGCTCCACTACGAACGCGAGTTGATCGTGAAGCAGGTGGAACTGCCGGCGTCTCGTAGCGCTGACTTTCGCAAGCTTGAGAGCGCCATCCTGATCGATGAGAAGGGCACAGCAGTACTTAAAAAGCAGTAAACCATTGTCGATCGAGGACCCAGACCGCGTTCAGGCGCGGTCTCTCATTTCTAAGGCGTTGCTCCACAAGCAGCCACGAACCCTTCGCAAGAAAAAGGCTGCTTTGCTCTACTCTTAAGTCATGAACGATCGCGAATTGCTGGCGCAGATTGCACGGTCCGCCGGAGGCAAAGCCGGCTATAAACAACTGGTCCGTGAATTGGGGCTTGGTGGAGGACGCGAGCGCCGTTTGTTACTGGAGCAACTAGCCCGCATTACCGCGCGTGGCGACCTCATCAAAACTGATCGCGAACATTGGGGTATTCCCAAGAATTCCACAAACGCATCTCGGGACAACCTTCTCGCTGGCCGCCTGGATCTTCACCGTGACGGATACGGCTTCGTACGTCCGAACCCACGACAGGGCGCCGGGAAAGATGACGATGTCTTCATACCTCCCGACGAGATCAATGGATCCATGCAGGGTGATCAGGTGCTCGTCGAACTTGCACCGCCTCGTGCTGATGGACGCCGTCTAGGTCGCATCGCACGCATCCTTGAGCGCCGAAATCCCACGGTGGTGGGTGTCTTCCACTACGCACGATCCGACCGCGAACAGGGACACAAACTGGTTCCATTTGATGATCGGATGACTCAGCCCATCCTGATTCCTCGTGGTCAAGAAATCCCCTCCTCGCAAAACGACACTCGACATCGAGTGCTCGGGCACGAGGCGACTACGGCAAGGCATTACGACGATCTCGAGGGCCTCGTTGTTGATGTTGAAATCACGAGTTGGCCTACTCCCACACGGCCGGCATTCGGGCGGATCGTAGAGGTTCTCGGTGATCCGGACGATTTCGGCGTCGATGTTGAAATGATGATTCGCAAGCACCAGCTTCCGCGCGCTTTTCCTGAAAAGGTTCTCGAAGAAGCTCGTTCCGTGGCAGTAATCGATCAGGTCGAAGTCAATCAGCGACGCGATTTCCGCGAGTTACCCATCGTCACCATTGATGGCGAGACGGCGCGCGACTTTGACGACGCTGTCCTCGTCCGGGATCGCCTGGACGGCGGTTTCGAACTTCAAGTGCACATCGCTGACGTCTCCGAATACGTCGGCGCCGGGACCGATCTCGATCTGGAAGCTCGCCTGCGAGGAACGAGCGTCTATTTCCCCGATCGGGCGATCCCGATGCTCCCGCAGGAGTTGTCGACAGACGTCTGCAGTCTGCGCCCGAAAGAAGATCGCCTTGTCCTGAGTTGCCTTATACAGCTCAGTTCCAACGCACGCATCGAGAGTTTTGAAATCACAGAAGGCGTAATTTGCTCCGCCGAGCGTATGACCTACACCGACGTCCACGCCATTCTCGAGGGCGACCCCGAAAGACGGGAGCGTTACTCTAGTCTGGTCTCGCACTTCGAGCGCATGAAACGCCTTGCGGTGCTCATGAACAAGCGACGCGAGGAGCGCGGGTCCATCGACTTCGATCTTCCCGAGCCCATTATTGAATTCGACGAACAAGGGCAGATGCGGGGCGTTATTCGCGCCGAGCGTACATGGGCAAACCGCCTTATCGAAGAATTCATGCTCGCCGCAAACGAGTGCGTCGCTACCTGGCTCGAAGATCTCGGAGTTCCCTCGCTCTATCGAATCCATGAGAAGCCCGATCCCCGTCGAGTAGTTCAATTCGAAGAACTGGCAGCAGGTTTCGGCTATTCGCTCGGGCTCGGCGCACTCCCGGTTAAGCGCGTCCAGACCCGCGGAGATCGCCGTGAAGCTCAGCGCAGCGGTCGTCAGGCCCGCACTCACGACGTCCCGGAAGACATCGCCGTTACGCCGAAGATGTACCAGAAACTTGCCGCTCGCATCGAGGGCAAGCCGGAAGAGCGCATCCTCAGTTACCTCATGTTGCGCTCGCTCAGCCAGGCCCGCTACTCAGAGATCAACGAAGGACATTTTGCCCTCGCTGCTCCAACCTATACACATTTCACGTCGCCCATTCGCCGCTATCCCGATCTGATCGTGCACCGCATCGCTAAGGTATTACTACGCGCCCGGGTCGATGGCCGGGCGGAACTCGGAGAAAGCCGCCATGTCTCCCCTTGGACACACCCCAATGAAGGCCTGAAAGGCATCGTCGTCCATCATGCGAAGAAACGCGCCATCAATGGGTTCCAGGGCGAGCCGCCAATTGCTGAAGCAGAACTCGCTCAAATTGCCGAGGAGTCGAGCCAAGCGGAGCGGCGAGCCGCTGAGGCGGAACGGGAGCTGGTCGAATGGAAAAAAGTCCGCTTCATGCAGGATAGGGTCGGCCAAGAATTCTCTGCTCTCATTCTCAACCCCACAAAGTACGGCATGTTTGTCGAACTCACCGACCTTTTTGTCGAGGGCCTCGTGCCAATCGAGACTCTTCGCGATGACCGCTATACGTGGCGCGAGAATACGCACGAAATCCTCGGCGAACGTTGGGGACGACGCTTTCGCGCCGGCGACCGCGTCCAGGTCATCCTCGACCGAAT
>Ga0157374_10001085_pt1 | contig 23473 bp, 23 predicted proteins | sample M25metaG_FD_115308 | JGI IMG/M metagenome (GOLD analysis project Ga0157374, IMG submission 115308) | Miscanthus rhizosphere microbial communities from Kellogg Biological Station, Michigan, USA - M2-5 metaG | ecosystem: Host-associated > Plants > Roots > Rhizosphere > Soil | place: USA: Michigan... | reverse complement strand
TTCCTTTGCATTTAAGAAACAATATGGTTTGTCGCCTTCGAGGATCTGATTAAGCTATCAAGACGGATTCTTATAAACCATCAAAGAGTTGTTTAACCTCAGTCTCATTTTTAATAAATGAATGCAATCCAGTAATAAGTTTTAAATTTTCCTTAAGCGAAATCATGCTATCTTCAAATTCCAAAGGTTTGAAATCCTTTTCTTTCCATCCAGGGATGTCTACTTTTATTAAAAAGCAATTACCCCCTTGAAGCTTCAACTTCGAATTAGGTCTAAGAGCGTATCCCATAAAGATATTTGATGAAATAGCAATATCAAACATCATAAATGAGTGTGGTGAACGAAATTCAAATCCTCTCTTGTCTTTATCTGACTCCTGATATAATTCAATAATTAAATTTTTTGAATGTTGGACGTTAACGTCCCGTTGAATAAAACATCGCCCGTATACGTTTTCAGTTTCAGTTCCATGATAAATTACTCTGCCAAATTTTTCAATCTTAATGAAGTCTCCGTGAATTCTACCATCGCTAAGAGATTTTCTATACCTAATATAGGGCGTTTCAAAATCCTTTAAATCATTAAAGGAGCTATGTGTTTTAAATTCAGCTGGTCCACTATATACCGCCTGATCACTTAGTATCAGAAACCGTTTTTTATACAGCTCAGCTTTAATTCTCTCTTTTTTTTCATCGGGAATATCCTTAAAAGAACTTTCTTTTTCACAAACTTCAAAGAGTGCGATCCCACATGAAGTATATCCACCATCCGGACTTGCTGCATAAGTACCTTTATAATATTTGCCTTTACTATCTTTGATAGCGTTGGGAATACACATTAAGAATGATGTGCCTTGGTCAAAAGTAAAACTTAATACTTTTTTGTCGTGGACCAACTTGCAGGAGCCAGTAATAAATTCCGCATGTGTTTCATATTGAAGACTACATTGAACTTTACCTTGGGTTGCCAGCATTTTCAAATCAAGCTTTATAGCTGCTATCTTTAGTCTATCTTCTGATACGTTATTATTTTCACCTTCTGACCAGAAGTAGAAAAATATCTGGGAACTGTAAGCTTTTTTTTCGGGTGTGTTTTCATCTAACACGGTTAAGAAATTTAGAAGATTTGTGTCAAGAATTTTCGACTTGAAATTTCCCGTCGCTATTCCACTAAACTTAACCTTTAGCGACGCAATTGATTTGGAATGATTTTGATTACCCTCCTCAAAATAGAGTTCCGCTAGCTTATCTTGTCCAATGCCTTTCGCCTTTAAGGATGCAAAAAGCGCTTGGCATTCTTCGCCTATGGAATTGTCTAATTTAGTATCTCCCATTACTAATTAATTAATCTGACAATTAATAATGCTGATAAATTTAATAGAAATAACAGGTGAATAATTTTGTGTCAGGTTCAGTCTAATAAGGCTGCATTCCTCGGAAACGCCGAAAACCGAAACAAGGTAGGCAAAAACTTTAAATAAAAAATCATGAAAGACTCTATCACATTAAGTTCAATTGATGAAGACATTCATTTTGAACCGGTCGATTCTCCTTTCGAATTTGGCATTAGAAGAATTGAGGAAGCTTGTGACAAAATTGGATTTGATCCTGACGCGGGCGTAGTTACATCTAAGGATGCAATTGCACAAAAATTGAAGGCGATGCTTGCGGGAATAAAGACACCGGAAGGATTTCATAAATGGATGTTGCCCCTCTCTCTCCCCGGAGCACATTTTTTCATGTCAATCGGCGAACCTATGGCCTCAGTTCCACCCCATAGTCATGACCATGGGGCTGGTATACGATTTATTGTTGCAGGTTCTATCATTTATAATAATACAGAATTAACTTCAGGGGACTGGATGTATGTTCCAAAGGGTGTTAAATATTCATTTGTTGTTGGTCATAATGGCGTTACTCTTGCAAGTGGATATTATTCTTGCTGCAATGGTGGCGGGGCAGGAGACTAACCCGCGAAAGACTTACGAAGTTTTAAAAACTTCGTAAGTCTAACTTTTGGGTGGATTGTGCAACCCTGCTTATATTGGATTTCTTTCAACCCTCTTTGCGCGAAGCGGAGAGAGGGCCGACAAGCGCAGCGAGTTGGGGTGAATCTACGCCAGTGCAAGCAAGCTAAACACCAAAAACACCGCCCTGCTGATCAAATATGCTATTAAGAACGGCCTGGTGTGACGAAGGTAATTTGCTCGTGCTAAAATAAAAACACTTGCTTGTAGCGTTTAAAGCAGTACCGCCGTAAATGGTATTAGAAACTAACAGATTAGATCACTGTCAGTTGATAGTTAATTAGCAGGACGGGGTTGGGTGGGTTGTGCAATCCTGCTTTCCTGGGCTTTAACGGCTCAGGTGCTTAGTAATTGGCCCGCCTTTTCGTTGATCATCCTCGTGATCTGTCCTTTAAACAACGAAACGGCGAACGGAATTTTTCCGTTTAATTCCACCGATGACGGGCTCACCGTCAGCATACCCGAAATATCATACCCCATCGCTTTAAAGCTGAAATTACCTTCATTGCCATTCCAGGTTTCCACAAGATTTTGAATTTGGCCGGCATGCTCGCGTGTGGTTTCGCTCAGCAGGTTTTTGATCCTCTGCAGCGCTTCTTCTTGCGGCAGGCTATGGGGAATGGTCATTTCTAATGATGGCATACAGGGGTTGCTCTAAGTTGGATATTCAACTTCAACGTCATTTAACCCAATTATGTTTTTGGAGATTTTTCTTAGTCAAACATCCGAAATCGAAAATCCGACATCCGAAATCAAATCGTATACTGCGCCACCACATCCTCCGGCACCTTCGCACCCCGGCCGGTTGCCATATCGATCATCGTATAGTCGAACCATCCATCGCAGCAAACTTTGCCCGTGCCTTTGTTGGTGATCGCGAATTTCACCCGGCAGCCCTTATCATCGATGCTTTCTATACCGGTTTTCACAATAAAGTAATCGCCCATGGTTAAAGCACGCTTATAATCCACATGCGCAGTACGCACCACCCAGCCGAAGCCACGCTCCATAAATTTTTCCATTGCCATCCCATAACAACGCTCCATCTGGTCGTAACGGGCCGCCAGCACATAGTCAAAATACTTGCTGTTGTGCACATGCTGAAACATATCGATATCATCCGGCCGCACGCGAAATTCAGTTTCGAAGGTGGAATATTCCATTGTTGTAAAGTTGGAAAGTTGTAAGGTTGGAAAGTTAGTCACTTTGAATTGATTTTCGTGTTCAATCGCTAAATCAACATTACAACTTTTCAACTTTACAACCTTCCAACAAATTAGATAAAGTATTGTAATTATCCGGAAATAAACATACCTTTGCACCTCAATTAACAGAAGTATAAACGCTTTAATATTATTCAGGTAATGTATTTAAGTAAAGAGTGGAAAGAAGAGATTTTCACAAAACATGGCAAAGGAGCCACTGACACCGGTTCGGCAGAAGGACAGATCGCATTGTTCACCACCCGTATCGCGCATTTGACCGGGCATTTGAAAAACAATAAAAAGGATTTTTCTACACAGCTTTCGCTGCAGAAATTAGTAGGTAAACGCCGCGCATTGCTGGCCTACCTGTATAACAAGGACATTGAAAGATACCGTGCTATCATCAAGGCTCTCCAGCTAAGGGATATCATCAAGTAACTTAAGGTTTTTCAAAAAAGCCATCCGCAATTCGGGTGGCTTTTTTACTTTTGCACAAGTAAAAAATACACATACATATCCGGTGCGTTCCGAAAGATGAAAAGCGCACCACAACACGAAAAAGATGAATTATAATGCAATTAAAAAGGTAATCGATTTAGGTGACGGCCGCACCATTGAGATCGAGACCGGTAAACTGGCCAAACAGGCCCACGGGTCTGTTGTCGTTAAAATGGGCGATACGATGTTGCTCGCCACTGTTGTTTCTTCGCCTGAAGCGAAGGAAGGGGTTGATTTCCTGCCCCTGTCTGTTGACTACCAGGAAAAATATGCCTCTACGGGTCGCATCCCGGGTGGTTTCTTACGCCGCGAGGCGCGTTTATCAGATTACGAGGTTTTGATCTCGCGCCTGGTCGACCGTGCTTTGCGTCCTTTGTTCCCCGATGATTACCATGCGGATACGCAGGTGATGATCACCTTAATTTCGGCTGATAAGGATACCATGCCGGATTGTTTAGCCGGTTTGGCTGCATCTGCCGCTATCGCCGTTTCTGATATTCCGTTCAACGGACCGATATCTGAAGTTCGCGTTGCCAAGATCGACGGCAAGCTGGTCATCAACCCAACTTTGAGTCAACTGGCAAATGCTACTTTAGAATTTATCGTAGCCGGTTCCGAGTACGACATCAACATGGTTGAAGGCGAATCCAAAGAAATACAGGAAGCTGAATTGGTTGAAGCGATAAAATTTGCGCACGAACACATTAAAGTACATTGCCTGGTACAACGCGAGCTTACCGCTGCTGTTGGCAAGACAGAAAAACGTACTTACAGCCACGAAAATCATAATGAAGAGCTAAAGAAAGCCATCTACGCCGCTACTTACGACCAGGTTTACGCTATCGCATCCTCTGCTTCGGCAAAAGACGAGCGCTCTGCTAAATTCAAAGAAGTCCGCGACAACTATATCGAAACTTTAGGCGAGATAGACGACGTAACCAAGTTCCTGGCCAAAAAATATTATCACGATGTTGAGTATGATGCCATCCGTAACCTCGTTTTAGACGAAGGCAAACGTTTGGATGGTCGTACAACTACACAAATTCGCCCGATATGGAGCGAAGTGAACTATTTGCCATCAGCCCACGGCTCGGCAATATTTACGAGAGGGGAGACCCAGTCGTTAACTACTGTTACGTTAGGTGCGAAGGACGATGAGCAAATGATAGACGGCGCGTTTATCAATGGCTACCAGAAATTCTTATTACACTACAATTTCCCTGGTTTTTCAACAGGGGAGGTGCGCCCGAACAGGGGAGCAGGCCGCCGCGAAATTGGTCACGGTAACCTGGCTATGCGCTCGTTGAAACAGGTATTGCCTTCTGACGATGAGAATCCATACACTATCCGTATTGTATCTGATATCCTGGAATCAAACGGTTCGTCATCAATGGCAACAGTTTGCGCAGGTACGTTGGCACTGATGGACGCTGGTATCAAAATCAAGGCGCCGGTAACCGGTATCGCCATGGGTCTCATCACTAACGAAATGGGCACCAAGTATGCGATCCTTTCAGATATCCTGGGCGATGAAGATCATTTGGGTGATATGGACTTCAAAGTAACCGGTACTTCAAACGGCATCACTGCTGTTCAAATGGACTTGAAGATCAATGGTTTATCGTACGAAGTTTTAACAAAAGCTTTAGATCAGGCAAAGGATGGCCGTTTGCATATCCTGAACGAGATCAGCAAAACCATGAGCGCTCCGCGTGAGGATTACAAACCGCATGCACCGCGTATCATCACGCTGAAGATCGATAAGGAATACATCGGTGCCGTTATTGGCCCTGGTGGCAAGATCATCCAGGAAATGCAGCGTGAAACCGGCGCTACCATCAATATCGAGGAAAAAGACAACCAGGGTATTGTACAGGTATTCGCCGATAACAAAGCTGCTATCGATGCCGCTGTAGCACGTATCAAAGCCATTGCCGCACGTCCGGAAGTTGGTGAGATCTACGAAGGTAAAGTGAAATCCATTATGCCGTTCGGCGCGTTCGTTGAGATCATGCCGGGTAAAGATGGTTTGCTGCACATTTCCGAGATCGACCACAAACGCTTCGAAACCATGGATGGCATATTCAAAGTTGGCGACGAAGTGCGCGTAAAACTGCTGGATATCGACAAACAAGGCAAACTGAAACTTTCGCGTAAAGCATTACTGCCGAAGCCTGAAAGAACAGAGAATCCAAATTGATGCAGAGACGCATAATTATGCGTCTCTGCGAGATATATAGGCCTCCAAAGAAATTTGGGGGCTTTTTTTATTGCATAAACACCTCGTTATACACCTTCATGATCTTCCTGGCCGTTTCAGGATCGATACCTTCAGGCAAGATAATACCAGGAGTTGGCAATTGACGGACCTTGATATCAGGCACCGGCAGACCCGAGCTGCTTGCAAGCTTGCTGATCTTCCTTAAAAATTCCTCGCGTTTTGTATTAAAATCATTCATACAGTGCCGGGACCTGTACAATTTTAGGTAACAATATTGTAGGAAAACTGGAGTCTCAAACTCAATAAATAGCGATATTGAAAAATTTATAACCTAAAGTTAAAATATATAAAATTTAACAAAACTTGTGCGTCAACTTGTTGTTCAAATATAAAGCCATTTACAAAACACCTATGAAAGCCGAAAACATTAAGCCGATACTGGAAGAAAAATTATGCCCGGTGCACGATATTCACCCGGTTGTTGAGATCATCGCCGACGAGGTCACCATTTCCTGTTGTTGCGATTATTTCACACATTTCTGCAAAATTGAAGCTGAATTCCTGCGATCACATTCAGCTAAGGAGCTTGCACAGGTTGTATATAACAATTCCCATAATTAATATTATGTTAAGTAAATAGGCGTTAATATCTAATTTTACACCAACAAATTAGCACGATAGTACCCTATTTGTTAATTACATTGTTAAGAACATTGTCAACTTTACTGTTGACAAATAACAATATAACATTACTTTTGTAAGCATAAGATTACCACAATGTACCACAATTTAGGTGCATTGTACGTATAAAACAAAACCCCGCTCAAGCGCTAACTTGAAACGGGGCTAATACTACCAAGACCTCGGACGTGTTTAATGAGGCTCAGGGCACAGGTTGTAAAGACTTGAGTCTTGTAAAGGGTAAAATACCCTTATCGCTCTACTAAACGCTGGCCTTGAGTAGCGTAACGCAAATGTAAAAAACCCTACTGGTAATCAGTGGGGTTTTTCGTTTAACGCCTTACATTTTTTATCCACACCGCTAACGTTTACCACAATTTTCATACTCAATTTATTGAGCATTAATTTACATTCGTTTTGTAGATTTGGGTATGAATTACATTCCGAACATCCCAGAGATAGCGCTAATGCAAACCGCCCACAACGAAAAGACTTTGGTATTAGTAACTCTTGATAAACAAGAGGCTGAATGGTTGTACCAACTACTTAATGAATATTCTATGTCGTGGGGAGACGATAACCAATATGGCTATAGAATAAGAATTTTATTCGCGGGTAGAACAGAAATAGTTTATGTGAAACTTACGCAGGAACTTTTCAACTACAAAAATATAGACTGGCTGTTAAATAAAGAGGTTAATGCTGTATCTGTCGGATTAAGAACCGGTGACGGAAATATTAATTATTTTGAGCCTGTGGCTTTGAATTATCAAGGTGCTCAATAGTCATTTCTACTGGCTGATAGGGTACATATTCCTTATGTACACGCATGGGTTTAAGTTTGTTAGGTTTGTTTTCCCCCTTGGTGTAGAATAGTATGTTATTGCCAGTAAATATTGGGATTTAAAGCCCGCTATATAAAGCGGGCCTCAAATTACGCCTTCCCTTTCTCAAAGGAATTATACTTATTGCTTTGGCAATGCGTCAATCTTCTTTTGAACCGCATTGGCATTTTCTGCATCTTTCTTACCTAAGTAGTATGATTTCAGGTTGGTCAGTGCATCAGGCGAATCAGGCTTCAGCTCAACTGCTTTCGTTACATACGGCTTAGCTGCATCAAAACCCGTGGCAGCTTTGGCCATGTAATCTGCATACAATTTGGTTTGGGTAACCGGCAGTTGTTGTGCCTCATTGTACAGATCGATCGCCGGCGCTATCGTTACGTAGCCCATATTCAGCACCGCTTCAAAATAATTCGGATCGATGGCCAATGCTTTCTGATATTGCGCCGATGCCTTGCCGTAGTTGTCATTTCTCATCTGCTTCAATTTGGCTATCTGCGGATTTGGTGCCGGCTTGGTACCTGCTTTAGCCGTTGTTGCAGCTTTTGAATCCGCTTTTTGCAATTTCTTAAGATCGTTACCTTCAGCTTCAGCTATCTGTGAATACGTCAAGCCTTCATAATAATAAAGCGTTTTATTATTGGGATCGGCTTTAACGGCTGCCTCGATCTTCGTGATCAGGTCGGCCGACTGGCCCGCTTGCAGGCTCACTTCAATTTCCCTTTTGCGTAATTCAGTGCTTGTCGGATATTTGGTCACCGCTTCACTTATCGTTTTTATTGCGGTAGTCGTATCCTTAGCATACAAGTAAAGTGTTACCAGGTCGTTGTAAGTTGCTATTTTTTTAGAATAATTGGTGTTCACCAATTGCTTGTAGCTTTCAATAGCATCCGGGTAATCCTTAGCATTGGAAGCCGAAATACCTGCGTACAGCATAGCAGAAGTATCGTCCGGCAACGTCTTGTGCGCATCTGAAAAGGCCTTGTAAGCCTCGGTATAATTTTTCGCCTGGAATGCCTTTACACCGTTGTTCAATTGCATCTGTGCTATTTCTACAGTGGCATGTTTGATCATGTTGGTGTTTTCATTTTTCGTATCGGCTGCTTTAGCTTTGGTAAGCGCATCCTGCGAGGTGGCTATATCGCTTGAAATAGCAGCAGGATCAGTTTCAGTACCTGCCAATGATGCATAAATTGCGGCCTTTAAAGCCAGTGTTTCAGGCAAAGCCGAGGTTTTTGCATTGGTCGCGGCTTTATCTATCGATGTCTTTGCTTCCCCCAGCGACGGCTTGGCAAGCGCCATATTTGATCGTAATCCATCAAATTTGGTATAGGCATCGGTAGCTTTGCTAAGCTCTCCTTTTTGAGCAAAGGCGCCGGCCGCGACAAACGTCAATAGCGCCGTTGTTAAAGTTTTGATCTTCATTGTTTTATTGGTTGGTTAATAGTTTGAGTTTGCTGTTTATCTTATCCGTTTGATCCTGGTTGCCGGCTTTGGCATATACCATCTGCAGTAATTCAAGGCATTTCACATCGTTTGGTGATATTTCACTGGCCTTTTCAAGCCACTGCCCCGCCCTGGTCACGTCCTTATTGCTATCCTCTCCGTGCTTCATTATCCCTTCCTTAAAATATAACAAACCCAGGTTGTAAGCCGGGTCGAACAACGAGCTGTTTAATTCAATGGAACGTAAATATAACGATTCTGCTTTATCAAATACATTTAAATGGTCATAGCAGTTTGCTGCTGTAAAGGCTACTTCGGCACTATTAGGGTTTTGATCCAGTAATTGCGATAGCAGCGGCTCGAGCGATCTGTAGTCCTTCCTGTTGGCGTAAATATTGGCCTCATCTAATAAAATGAACTTATCATCGGGCAAATGCTTTCTCCCTTTTTGCAGCACATGCAGGGCTTTAGTGGTGTCGCCTATGGCTTTATAAGTGGTTGAAGCTGCCTCGATGTACTGCGCATGCGTACTGTCGGTCTTCAGCAGGTCGGTATAATATTTTGCCGCGTCAACCAGGTTGCCCAGGTGGTTGTTCGCGTATGCAATGTAGGCGTTGAGTTCTTTAAATTCAGGTGCAAACGTCTGTGCCTCACGGAATGACCTGATCGCATTGTAATAATCGGTTATGCGCATATAGGCAAAGCCCTGCCGCAGGTATACATTGGCAATACAGCGCCTGGAAAAGTCCATTTCCTGCTGGTATTTATATATCCTCTTGTTAGCAGCGAGCCTGGCATACTGTTTGCACACCTGGTCAAAAAAAGTTACTGGTTGATGCAGCTTATTGGTCGAATCGATATAAGCAATGCTTGAATATACTACCAGCTTATAGACATTTTTGGGGATGTCAATCGAATCCTGGTGCGTTTTTATCAGACTGTCTACGGATTTTTTAGCACCTGAAAGGTATTTCATGTCCTTTTTCTGCTTATAAAAAGCCAGGTTATTCACCACGCTTTTAAACACTTCGGTTTGCCCGAAGGAAACCGAAGCGCTCAATAAGCAAATAAGAAATGGCAATAAAAATTTACGGCCAGTCATAGGGTAGTTTTATTCTGTTTCGTCGCTGGCAGGGGTCTCAGCGTCCGGGTTTTCAGGATTTTCTCCGTTGATGTTATCAACTTCCTCTTCCTCATCGTGTTCGATCTTGGCAACTGATGCGATCTCGTCATCACCCTTCAGCGTGATCAGCCTTACACCCTGTGTTGCACGGCCCATCGTACGCAATTCGCTTATCGCAATACGGATAATGATACCCGACCGGTTAATGATCATCAGGTCTTCTTTATCTGTAACACCTTTTATGGCAACAAGTTTTCCTGTTTTGTCGGTAACGTTTAAAGTTTTTACGCCCTTGCCGCCACGATTGGTCACACGGTAATCGTCAATGTCGGTACGTTTACCGTATCCCTTTTCCGAAACAACCAGCACCGTGGTCTCCGGGTTATCAATGCTGATCATACCTACAACTTCGTCGCTTTCATCCTCCAGGGTAATACCGCGAACGCCTGTTGCAGTGCGTCCCATCGGTCTCACTTTGGCTTCGTTAAAGCGTATGGCCCTGCCCGATTTGAGCGCCATTACGATCTCGCTGGTGCCGCTGGTCAAATTTGCTTCAAGCAAGGTATCGCCTTCGTTGATGTTGATGGCATTGATACCATTGGCACGCGGACGTGAATAAGCCTCGAGCGAGGTTTTCTTAATGGTACCTTTTTGGGTACACATAATGATAAAGTTGTTTTCCAGGTATTCCCGGTCCTTCAGCGATATCAGCTTGATATAGGCTTTGATCTTTTCTTCCTTCGGAATATTGATAATGTTCTGTATCGCGCGCCCCTTCGAGGTACGGGTACCTTCCGGAATTTCAAACACGCGCAGCCAGAAACATCTTCCCGCTTCGGTAAAGAACAGCATATAATTGTGGTTCGATGCCACCAGCAAGTGCTCGATAAAGTCTTCATCGCGGCTATTACTGCCCAATGAACCTTTGCCGCCCCTTCCCTGCCTGCGGTATTCCGTAAGCGCGGTACGTTTAATGTAGCCTTCGTGCGAAATGGTGATCACCACATCTTCATCTTCGATAAAGTCCTCGGTCTGCATTTCTGCTGACGAGTAAACGATCTCGGTTTTGCGATCGTCGCCATATTTATCTTTGATCTCGACCAATTCGTCTTTAATGATCTGCATGCGCAAACCTTCATCGGCCAAAACTGATTTTAAGTATTCGATCGTTTTCATCAACTCCTCAAATTCAGCTTTGATCTTGTCACGTTCCAGACCGGTTAACCTTCTGAGGGTCATATCCAGTATGGCGCGCGCCTGTATTTCAGAAAGACCGAAAGTGCTCATCAAACCGTCGCGGGCATCTTCTGGCGTGTTTGAGGCCCGGATAAGTTTAATTACCTCATCTAAGTGATCTAATGCGATCAACAAGCCTTCAAGCACGTGCGCTCGCTTTTCAGCTTCCGCCAGGTCAAATTTGGTGCGGCGGATAACTACTTCGTGGCGATGCTCAACGAAATGGTGTATCAGGTCCCTCAGATTAAGCATCATGGGTCTGCCATGCACCAGAGCGATATTATTAACGCTGAACGACGTTTGCAGCGAAGTATATTTATAAAGATTGTTCAGTACGATATTGGCATTGGAATCGCGTTTGATCTCGTACACGATACGGATACCTTCCCGGTTCGATTCATCACGGATCGCCGATATGCCTTCTATCTTCTTTTCTTCAACCAACTCGGCCGTACGCTCTATCATATTGGCCTTGTTCACCTGGTAAGGCACTTCGGTCACCACAATACGCTCACGATCATTATTATACGTTTCTATCTCGGCCTTGGCGCGCATCACTACCCTGCCCCTGCCGGTTTCCAGCGCTTCACGAACACCATCCACACCGTAAATGATACCGCCGGTCGGGAAGTCAGGGCCTTTGACAAACTTCATCAGCTCGCTTACTTCAATATCGCGGTTATCTATTAAGGCCAGCGTAGCATCAATAACTTCGGTCAGGTTGTGCGGGGCCATATTGGTGGCCATACCCACCGCTATACCCGATGCGCCGTTCACCAGTAAATTCGGGACCTTCGCAGGCAAAACGGTTGGTTCTTCCAGCGAGTCGTCAAAGTTGAGCTGGAAATCAATAGTATCTTTATTGATATCAGACAGCATCTCCTCGGCTATCTTCTGTAGCCTTGCCTCAGTATAACGCATTGCCGCTGGTTGATCGCCGTCAATAGAACCGTAGTTCCCCTGCCCTTCTACAAACGGGTAACGCAGGCTCCAGTCCTGCGCCATACGCACCATGGCATCGTAAACCGATGTATCGCCGTGCGGGTGATATTTACCCAGCACCTCACCCACAATACGGGCCGATTTTTTATAGGGTTTATTGTTGGCCAGGCCCAGATCGAGCATGCCGAACAATACGCGCCTGTGAACGGGTTTCAAACCGTCGCGCACATCGGGCAGCGCCCTGGATACGATAACCGACATCGAATAATCGATATAGGCCGACCGCATTTCTTCATCAATATTTATGGGGATTATTCTGTCTTCGGGATGTAAATTGCCGTTTCCTGTTTCTTCAGCCATCTTAAAATTTAGTGTAGATTGTAGTCTATAATTTGCGCCTGCGGAATTGCCTCAAAGCGACCTGCGAAGTTAAGAAATTAGTTCGGTTCGGGGCAGGTTTTTTATGCACATTAAAGCCAAAATGTGAGTAAAAACCGTAACAAAATGATTAGGAATAAATTAAGGTGAAAATGGCCTGTTTTACGCACCCAGCCCGTCCTCCCCAACCCGTTGTCTGTGCCTCACAGACAACGAATTATTTCACCCGCTTCCAGTGCTCCTCAACCACCATTCCGGTAGGCAAAGTACCTTTCAGTATCAATGAATCATTACGTATGGAAAACTGGTAATGAACGGGTATATCCTTAAGCCTGGTCGATTGACTGCTGAAGGTTTGTGTTTCGATACAGGTATCGCCTTTGATCACGTAATCGCCGGCCTCGTATTTCTCAGGCTTGTAGCCTTTTTCCAGCGCGTAGGCGTTGAAATGCGTATCGTCGTAGGTCCTTTGTAAAGTGTACTCGGCCGGTGGGTTATCCTTCTTTCCATTATAAACGCCGCCCAGGTACTCCCACGTTCCCTTAAGCGAAGTATCATCCGAAAAAGCTGATGCGATAATCACCAATGCCGATGCTGCCAATATCTTTTTCATCAAACCCAATTGATCCCCTTTTTTAATAAAGATAATGTCTTTTCTTCCTCACCGCCCGGCTCCGGCTGATAGTTATACACCCATTTGGCCGTCGGTGGCAGGCTCATCAGTATCGACTCAATGCGCCCGTTAGTTTCCAGGCCGAACTTGGTACCCGCGTCATAAACCAGGTTAAATTCGGCATAACGGCTGCGGCGCTGGTATTGCCATTGCTGTTGTGCTTCGGAAAAGTGTTTATCTCGGTTGCGGTTCACCAGTTCGGTATAAACCGGCGCAAAGGTTCTCCCAACAGATTTAGAAAATTCAAACACTTGATCCCAGCTCAAATTTTCATCAGCAGTCACCCTATCATAAAATATGCCCCCTATACCGCGGGTCTCATTGCGGTGTTTGATGAAGAAATAATCATCGGCCCAGGTTTTAAAACGGTTATAAAAATCAAGATTGTATTGGTCACAGGTTGATTTCAGGCTTTGATGAAAGAACTTGGCATCCTCCTCGATAACGTAATGCGGGGTCAGGTCTATCCCCCCACCAAACCACTTTACCTCCGAACCCGGCATTTCGAAATACCGGATATTCATGTGAATGATAGGCACCAGCGGATGATTGGGATGGATAACTATAGACACCCCTGTCGCAAAAAAAGCATCCTGCTCCACATTCAGCGCCTTTTTCATCATAGCCGGCAAATGCCCGTGCACAGCAGAAAAGTTAACACCTCCCCTTTCAATAAAGTTACCGTTTTGCAGTATCCGGGTACGGCCCCCACCGCCGCCTTCGCGCTCCCAAAGTTCCTCTTCAAACTTCCCCTTGCCGTCGCATTGCTCCAGCGCAAGGCATATTTCGTCCTGTATAGTTTGATAATCCGCAGCAACCTGCTCTTTGGTGATCATGGGGCGAATTTAGTTGGATTAAGTTAGATTGGGTTGATTAAGTTGAATAAGTTAGATTGAGTTGACTATTAGAACTTAATCAACCACTCTCTCAATCAACTTAATCAACTCTTACAATTCCTCCACGTAATCCAGATCCTTATGGAAGCTTTCCTTCAGCTGACTTACTGCGAACAAGGCGATAGCGCTTAATATCGCCATCATGCTATATGCCGCGGTGATCATGCCATGACCCACCGAAAGCGACTTGAACGCCGTGCTGATCGGGATCAGGGACGCCCTGATAAAATTGGGAACCGTAGTCGTCACTGTAGCGCGAATATTCGTGCCGAACTGCTCGGCAGGTATGGTCACAAATATGGGCCAATAGCCTACGCCGAAACCCAGGAAAAACGTCAGCCACATGAACTGCGTTGGGGTGATGCCTTTAGCCGACAAATAAACGATAACACTTAGCACTGATATCAGCACGAATATAACTACCGTAAGCCGCCGTGAACGGGTAATCTGCGATAATAGGCCCGCAAACAACCCGCCGATCGCTATGCCGATGTAGCTGTAAAAAACGCCATCCCCTGCATTCAAAGGAACCGGCGCGCCAAGCGCTTTGCCAAATTCTGGCGAAAGGGTGATCAAAATACCGATCACAAACCAATTTGCCGAACCAACTAAAATACAATAGAGGTATTTAATAAAGCGTCTGAAATTGGTAAACAACTTCAGGAAATTACCCCTTGATATATTCTGGTTCTCAACCTCTTTATATAAGCCCGACTCAAACGTTCCCAGGCGTAAAGCCAGTAACAATATCCCTAATATGCCGCCTACATAGTAGGCCCAGTGCCAATCCAGGTTTTTTGCCACAAGGTTTGCGGCGGCGGCGCCAAATAAGCCTATGACCGAAACGATCATCGTACCATAACCACGTTTGGTGGTTTTCATGGTCTCAGTCACTAAGGTAATACCTGCACCCAGCTCGCCGGCCAAACCGATACCTGCAATAAAACGAACGATGATATACTCATTAACGCTTGTCGCCCTGCCATTCACAAAATTGGCAATGGAATATAATAAGATCGAACCAAAAAGCACCTTAATACGGCCAAGTTTATCGCCCATAATACCCCAAAGCAGCCCCCCTATCAACAACCCGAACATTTGCCAGTTGAGAATGGATATGCCTACATTTTTTATATCAGCTGCTTTTACGCCTATTTCCAGCAAGCTTGGCATACGCACTATCGAGAATACCAAAAGATCATAGATATCTACGAAATAGCCCAGCGAGGCCACTAATACCAGGAAAAATACGTTTCGGTTGGTTTTGGAAGACAGTGTTTCGGTCATGAATCGCAATAATTGGTTTGGCTAATTTGACAAAATTTTCGGCATAAAAAAACCCCTGCACTGTGCAGGGGTCCTTTCGTTTGATAAGAATAGCTTTTATATCTTCTTCACTTTTACCGCCTGAGGTCCTTTTCTGCCATCTTCCACTTCATACTCTACGGTGTCGTTATCCTTAATGGCATTTACCCCGCCTTGTACGTCTTTGAAGTGCACAAACAGGTCTTTACCTTCTTCGGTAACAATAAAGCCGTAGCCTTTTTGTGTGTTAAACCATTTTACTTTTCCAGTTTTCATAATATTGTTAAAGAGTATTAAATAAGTTTTAGTCCCTGCGGATTAAAAAAACAATGGCCAAACTGAAAACACAGTTGTATTATTTGTTCAGAAAGCAATATGTATTAACCCTATATTACAACCAAATATATAAAATTAATTGAAAAATAAAATAAAATTATTTATTCGGCTGCGGGGTCGTCCGAAGATATGGTTTAATGATCTTATGACCTTTCGGAAATTTGGCGGGGATGTCTTCCGTCTTTACCGCCGGCACGACGATCACGTCCTCTCCATCCTTCCAGTCGGCCGGTGTAGCAACGCTATATTTCGCGGTTAGCTGCAGCGAATCGATCACACGTAATATTTCCTGGAAATTCCTGCCGGTCGAAGCCGGGTAAGTAATAGTTAGTTTGATCGTCTTGTCGGGCGCTATGATAAATACAGAACGTACCGTAGCTGTCAGCGAGGCATTCGGGTGGATCATGTCATAGGCCAAAGCTATCTCGCGGTTCTCGTCCCCTATCAGCGGGAAATTCACCTCGACATTTTGTGTTTCGTTAATATCCTTGATCCAGTTTTTGTGCGATTCAACCGGGTCTACGCTAAGAGCGATCACTTTCACATTACGCTTGTCAAACTCGTCTTTCAGCGAAGCTGTTTTTCCCAGTTCTGTTGTACAAACTGGCGTAAAATCCGCCGGGTGAGAAAATAATAAACCCCAGCTATCGCCCAGGTACTCATAAAAATCTATTTCTCCTTCTGATGTTTGGGCCTTGAAATTCGGGGCCACATCGCCTAATCGTAAGCTCATAATGTTAAAGTTTTGATATCGTTTTTATTCAATTTATTGAGATAAAGTTACGGGCAATGTTCGGATTGTCAAGTTAAAAATTCAATAAACTACAAAAAAGGTATAGTTTGTAGTAATTATTGCAAAAGTATTATAAAAACCGCGCCTTGGGCATATTAGTCAAACCGCTTAACTTAGCATGTAAAGCAACGACAATGGAAAATGATGAAAGCAATATTCAGTACAGTGTCAGTATGTTCATGGTATCCGACATGGCGGCTTCAGGAATGGTGCTGGCTGCAACGCGACGGCGGCCCGTTAATGTTGCAGGAATTCAGGACATCGGAAACCAAACCTTACCTGGCGGGCGAAAAACCGGGTTCCGGCGTATCTGTATGGTTTCAATGCCGAGACTCGCTGGCATTGTATAAAGAGTTCATCTCAAAAGGCATTGCCGCAAACGAGCCATTTGTAGGTAATGGTCTGTGGGATGTATCACTTAACGATCCGGATGGTTACCGGATCCATTTTGAAAGCCCTACCGATGTTCCCGACGAAACCACGTATTCAGACTGGCTGAAATCCCAGTGACCAATGAACTAATGAACCAGTGAACCAATCTCTAAACATTATCCCAATAGCGTTGTTGAAGCTAAAATGCTTAGCTGATACATCTATCTATGGCAAAACATACCTATCAAACCGGCATCATCGGCAATTGTGCCTTTATAGCACATATCAACCGGAACACCAACGTCGACTGGCTTTGCTGGCCCACTTTCGATAGCACTTTCATTTTTGGCGGCCTGCTGGACAAGAACAAAGGCGGTGAATTTTCCATATTGCCAGAGGCCGATTTCACCTCGCACCAGTACTACCAGGAAAATACCAACGTACTCATTACCGAGATCACAGTACAGGGTGGCGGCAAATATCGGATAACTGATTTTGCGCCCAGGTTTTACAACAACCAGCGCTATTATAAACCGTTGATGCTGATCCGGAAAGTGGAAGCATTGGAGGGTTCACCGCGTATCAGGGTGAAATGCGAGCCGGTATCAGAATATGGTGAAGTTAAATTAAATGTGAACCGTGGCAGCAATCACATCCAATATGTTGGGGGCGATGAAAGTATGCGGCTGACCACCAATATTCCTATAAGCTATGTTTTTGACGAGCAGTTTTTTGTATTGAACGATTGCAAATACATGGTGCTTACTTACGGCGAGCCCCTGGAGGCTCCCCTTTCAAGCACAGCGGACCATTTTTTGCGCGAAACCACGCGTTACTGGCAAACCTGGATCAAGCACTCGTCCATAGCCACGTATTATCAGCCTTATGTGATCCGTTCGGCTCTGGCCCTGAAGATACACCAGTTTGAAGATACAGGTGCTATCATAGCGGCAAGCACAACCAGCCTGCCTGAGTCGCCCGGCAGCGGCCGCAACTGGGATTACCGGTACTGCTGGCTGCGTGATACGTATTATGTGTTAACGGCGCTCAACCACATCGGCCATTTCGAGGAGATGGAGAAGTATTTCAATTATGTGACGGATATTTCCGTGTCGGAGGATTTCCGCTATCACCCCTTATATAGCATCACGGGCAAAAGTAAACTTATAGAACAGGTACTGAACGGCCTGGAAGGCTACATGGGTAACAAACCCGTCCGCGTTGGTAACCAGGCGTATGAGCATGTGCAGAACGATATCTATGGCCAGGTAATGATCTCGCTTCTGCCTTTGTATACCGACCATCGGTTTATATTTTCCGAACGAAAGGATTCGGCTAAATGGGTTGATTTTGTGCTGAATAAGATCGAAAAAACCATCGACGAAAAGGATGCGGGTATATGGGAGTTCCGTAACATGGCCAACATACATTGCTACAGTAATCTATTCCAGTGGGCAGGTGCCTGCGCTGCGGAAAAAATGGCTTTAACTATCAATAATAAGCCTTTATTGAAACGTGCCCGGTTGATGAAAAGAAAAGCTGCCGGCCATATTGAAAGCTGCTACGATCCCAAACGCAAAGTTTACACCAATTCAGCCGGCAGCCCTAACCTGGATGCCAGCACGCTGCAGCTTATCATGATGAACTACCTCGACCCTGCTTCAAAACGGGCAAAAGATCACCTGGCAGCCGTCGAAAAGGAACTTAAGGGAAATAACGGCTTATTTTACAGGTACTTATACACGGATGATTTCGGCAAACCGAAAACCACCTTCCTGATATGCGCCTTTTGGTACGTTGAAGCGTTGGCTGCAGTTGGACGTGTTGACGATGCACAAAAAGAATTCGAAAGCCTGTTGCAATTCTCCAATCATTTGCTCCTCTTCAGCGAGGACGTGGACGAAACCGATGGCAGCCAATGGGGCAATTTCCCGCAGGCATACAGCCACGTAGGGTTAATGAACGCCGCCTACCGTATAGCAATGAAGCTGGACAGGCCGATATTTTTATAGTCGTCAGTCTCGGGCCTTAAGCAGTGAGTCAAAGCAGCGCTATACTTATGACTCAAGACTTCGAACTTAAAACTTAACTAAGCATGATGCTTTACGCCCGCTTCAGCCATGTTCTTCAATAATCTCCTTGCCTCCTGTGGTGTCCGGAGATAGAATTTAGCCGCTGAAAGATTATTCCCGATCTTGATCGTGATGGCACTTTCCGGCAGCGCTTTGAAGATATCCTCGTCCGTATAATCATCGCCCAGGGCCATGATAAAATCGTATTCGGTGTTATCGATCAGCATCATAGCCGCCTTGCCTTTGTTGATCTCGACATTCTTCACTTCCACTACTTTATTGCCGGGCAATAATTGCAGGCCCTTATCCGTAGCCAGGTATTTGAGATTGTTCATCAGCTCCCCTGCCCTCAGTTCGCCCAAACCTTTTTGCGCCTTCCGGTAGTGCCAAACCAGCGAGAAGGATTTCTCTTCGATAAAAGTACCTGGCGTACGGTCCACGAAAGTTTCCAGCACCGGCCTGATGTCCTGTTTCCATTGCGATGATAAACCGGGCAGTTTATGCCATGATGTGCCTTTCTTCTTCATCCAGGCGCCATGTTCGGCTACCATGTCGATATCGCCTTTGCCGAACCATTTTTCCAGGTTTTCGTGCTTACGACCGCTAACCAGCACCACGCGGTTGTCGGGGTCGTCGGTCAGCTGTTCGAAAAGCGCATATAATTCTTCGTCCGGGTGAGCCTGATCTATGTTAGTGGAAAAATCTACAAGAGTACCATCATAATCGAGAAAAATAATGCGTTTCTGCGTTTTTGAATATCGGTTAACGATAGACTGTTCTGTACCATGCCCTACATAACGGGTTTGCATACTGCGTTGCAGTTGTTTCACCTCGGTCAGCTTATCCATAAATACTTTTACCCAGTGCGAAATATTGAATTTGGCCACTACCTGGCGCATTTGTTTCATACGGGTTCGCTGCTCGTCGATAGGCATGTACGCCGCTTTAATGATCGTCTTGGCAACCTCTTCAGTATTGTTCGGATTCACGATCAGCGCATCAATTAATTCTTTAGATGCACCTGCCATCTCGCTGAGTACCAGAACACCATCATTATTTATCCGGCTTGCTACGTATTCTTTGCTTACCAAATTCATACCATCGCGCATGGGTGTCACCAGGCACACTTCAGCTGTGGTATAAAGCGCCGAAAGCATCTCGATCGGGAACGACCGATAGAAATAATTGATCGGCGTCCATTCCATAGTACGGTGCATGGCGTTGATATTGCCCACCTGCTTATCTATCTGCTCGCGCAGGTGCGCATACTGCGGTACGGTGTCCCTGGATGGCACTACGATCATATAAAAAGTGATCTTCTCCTTGATCTCAGGGTAATGTTCAAGCAAATACGCAAAAGCCTGCAGGCGCTGTAAAATTCCCTTGCTGTAATCCAGCCTGTCGACCGATAAAGCCATTTTGCAGTTGCCGAAAGTATCCTTTATTAGTTTTATGTTTTTCTTTACCTCAGGTTCGCCGGGTAACGATGCATATTTTTTGTCATCAATGCCTATCGGGAACGATTCGGCGACAATGGTCCTGTCACCCTTCGTAATGATATTTGCAGATGAATTCACCGGCAAAATGCGTGTAGCGGCGTTAATAAAGTGCCTCGCATCATCATAGGTATGAAAACCGATGAGGTCAGCGCCCAATATGCCGTTCATCAATTCAGCCCGCCATGGTATCAGTCTGAACATTTCATAAGAGGGAAATGGGATATGAAGAAAAAAACCGATGGAGACGTCCGGCATTTCCTGCCTGATCAATTCCGGCAGTAACAACAATTGATAATCGTGTACCCAAATGGTATCGCCGGGCTCGGCATTAGCAATAACTACCTCTTTGAATTTATGATTTACTTTTTTGTAGTAATCCCAGTTCGTTTGCCGGTAATTGGCATAAGTGGAAACATAATAATGAAAAACGGGCCACAAAACCTCGTTTGAAAAGCCTTCATAGTACTGGCTCACCTCCTCCTGTGTCAGGAATACCGGTAACAGGCTTAGCTCTTTTAGCTGGGTTATGACTTTCTTTTTATCCTTTTCATCTGAAACCTCGTCCCCGGGCCAGCCGATCCAGATATTATCGCCTTGTTTATAGATAGAACCCAACCCTGTTGCCAATCCCCCCTCGCTCGGCGTCAGCTTGAACTGTCCATCCGCCTCGGTAAGCTTCACAGGTAATCTGTTGGATACAATTATAGTCTTGGGCATAGTAAAAATATATGCCTAATAAAGGTCTGAGAAGCGTTTTTGTTTTGAAACAATTGCGTAACAAGGCTGTTTCCTGACGCATTTGTCGGAAATAAAAAAAGCCATCCGTCAGATAACGGATGGCTTTAAGCTTTTTAGCAGTTGAGCAATTACTTTACTTCGGTATAAAGCTCAGTGTGCAGTGACGGAGTGATCTTCACCAATATCTCTTTGCTTTCGTTTTTCAGATCAACAAAGTAAGCGGTTTCGTCAGCATCAGGGTTCAGCTCGGTATTGTTCTGAACGATGATAACACCTTGTGTTGCATAACCTTTGTACTTGTCAGCAATTTCAGCCTTTGCTTTAGCCGGGATAGCAGTAGCATCAACGTTCATGGTAACAGCTACAAATTCACCCTGTTTGTTGTAGAAAGCAGTAGTTTTTACGCCGTTCAGGATGAAGCTGGCTTTCTGGAAGTCTTTAGAAACGGTCCAGGTAACATTGGTTGCACCGGCAAAGTTGGTGTTGAATTCGTTTACTACGGTATAAGATACTTCGATCTTAGTTGCAGTTTTGGTGTGCCCGTCGGCAAAAACGCTGGTGCTAAACAAAGCAGCTACAGCGGCAGTTATAAAGAATTTTTTCATTGTCTTAAATTTTAAATCCGCAACAAAAATACCCTCAAACTGCTAAAAGTTAAAATATTGGTTAATTTTTATAATATTTTGATAAAGTTTAACCCGATTTTCGAATTTTTATAAAAAACATCTGAAAAATAAGCGTGTTGTTGACATTATTTCAATGGAAATCAAGATACTTATTGTAAATTTAACACTAAGTGTATTTCTTAACAATTTCCTTGCAATTATGTGACAATAGAGGCTTTTTATATACCAATCGGTATTCTATAAGCGCTTACCCATTGTCGGCAAAACCGGGGTAAAGCGTCATCCCGCCGTCCATAAATATGGTAGTGCCCGTAATGTAATCCGCATCGTCTGATGCCAGCCATACCGCCAGCTTGCCAATATCTTCCGGAACTCCGGGCCTGTTATAAGGTATTAAGGTGAGCAGCTTGTTCAGCGCATCTGCGGTAGACCACGCCGCCTGGTTGATATGAGTCTCTATAGCACCCGGACCAATGCTCATCACCCTGATCTTATGTGGCGCCAGCTCCTGCGCCATGCTTTTCATCAGCATCATTACACCGCCCTTACTGGTTGCGTAATTTACGTGCCCGCCCCATGGTATAACCTCGTGCACACTGCTCATGCAAATGATTTTCCCGGCCGCCTTACTGCGTTCGGCCACCACTCCCCTGCGGATAAATTCCCTGGCTGCTTCACGCGCACAAAGAAATTGCCCCGTCAGGTTGATGTTGATCACTTTTTGCCATTGCGCCAGCGTCATATCCACAAACCTGGCATCGCTCTGAAGGCCGGCATTATTAACCAGGATATCTATCGTTCCATATTTGCCGAACATCTCGGCGAACATATTTTGCACGTCAGTCTCATTACTTACATCAGCATGAATAGCATAAGCCTCGCCGCCCGCTTTGGCGATCTCGTCAACGGTCAATTGGGCTATCTCGTGTGCATCCACATGATTGATCACCACCTTTGCCCCTGCTTTAGCCAGCTCAATGGCCACACCTTTGCCAATGCCGCTGTCGCCGCCGGTAACCAGCGCAATCTGGCCATTTAATGAATAGGTATTCATAAAATAATTGTTTGCTTAAATATAGGAACGCTACAAGGTTATATTTCGATTTGTTTTAAAGAAGAGTTAATAATTAATGCCTAAACTGCCTGGATTTAAATATTTTGTCATCATTGCAAACTATTAATCTGTTACTTCGTTTTTCCAATGTTACTCCACTAACAAATTGTTAAATATTGAGGGGAAGATAGTCAGCTTAACGCTGGCTATTTTCATTTTTCGATCACCGGAACATGGAAAAACGGCTACTTGTGATAGATGATGATGCGGATATACGCGATGTGGTACGCGAGATATTCGAACAAGACGACTATACCGTTTACACACTTGCGGACGTTGACGACGTGTTTTCCGAGATCAATCACTTCAAACCCGATGTGATCTTGATAGATTACAAACTTGGGCTCAGCAATGGCGCTGATATCTGTTACCAGATCAAAAGCAATGCAGGGACATTGCATATACCTGTGGTGCTATTTTCGGCGCACCACCGCGAGATAGATAATATAGG
>Ga0157374_10001083_pt1 | contig 23561 bp, 15 predicted proteins | sample M25metaG_FD_115308 | JGI IMG/M metagenome (GOLD analysis project Ga0157374, IMG submission 115308) | Miscanthus rhizosphere microbial communities from Kellogg Biological Station, Michigan, USA - M2-5 metaG | ecosystem: Host-associated > Plants > Roots > Rhizosphere > Soil | place: USA: Michigan... | reverse complement strand
TTCCAGATCACCGTTTTCGCGTTTGAACCAGGACATAGGCCAAGGTGATTGTAAATGACCAAGAGCAGGGACAGGGGACGAGGGGGATAGATGAAGAGATCGAGTGGGGACGATCTCGCTTGTTGTCTTGGTGCCTCGTACCTATTGCTCAGTACTCGATGCCGCGCTGGGCGAGGATGCCTTTCTGGTAGGCGTGCTTGACTTCCCGCATTTCGGTGACGGTGTCGGCGAGGTCGACGAGCGTTGGATGAGCGTTGCGGCCGGTAAGAATGACGTGGACCATTTCGGGGCGATTGCGAAGTGTCTCGGCGACTTGGGACGGATCGAGCATGCCATAGCCGATGGCGTAGTTGATCTCGTCGAGAACGACCATGTCCCACTCGCCAGACATGATGGCATCGCGGGCTTCCTCCCATGCAGCTTGCACCATGCGTATGTCTTCAGGGTCGGTTTCGGCTCCGCCAACTTTTACAAAGCCGCGTCCCATCTGCTTGAGGACGAAGTTATCGCCAAAGGCTTTGGTGGAGTCGAGTTCGCCGTAGTGCCACGAGCCTTTGAGGAATTGAAGCATGAGCACACGCAGGCCGTTTCCGACAGCGCGCAGAGCCGTACCCATGGCGGCGGTGGTTTTGCCTTTGCCGGGGCCCGTGTTGATGAGGATGAGACCGCGTCGCGAGGGTTGATCCGAGTTCATTGTCGAGTTCACCGTTTCAACGTTCGTGGTTCACAGTTGATGCCGCTCACAACTGCGCGGCGCGGAGACGATGGGGTGTGAACCCGGAACTGTGAAGCAGGAATCTCAGTGGCCTGAGTGATAGGGATGGCCTGTGAGGATTGTAAATGCGCGGTAGAGCTGTTCAGCGAGGACGACCCGAGCGAGAGCATGAGCGAGGGTGAACGAGCCGAGGGAGAGGAGCAAGGTCGCGCGTTTTCGCGAGGCATCGGACCATCCATCCGCCGGGCCAATACAAAACACCGCCTGCTGGGTGGATGTATCGCGTTGCCGGCCCAGCCACTCGGCGAATTTCTCTGATGACATCTGGCGACCGCGGCTGTCGAGCAGAATGGTTGCTGCGGGTGAGCGGCGCTGCTGGCGATCAATCCATTCGAACAGCGCATCTTCGCTGCGGAACGATTGCTCCTCACAACGCGCGAATGCAGAACAGCGCTCCAGGTACATGGTGATGAGCTGGTCGGCGGGATCCCGCGAATTTGGCTTGGCTCCAATGTGCGCGAGAACGATCTGCATGGAAGCGACAATACAGGATGAATTTGTGCGTGGAGAAAGCGAAAAGACAGAAATTATGAAGTTATAGAAAAGTGGTTACGGAATCTAATAGGTCGCTGTGATCTATATCACTGATTCTGTGTGCTTAATCCTTTAGAACAAGAAATGAGATGTCAGAATCAATTTGGCATTCTGTTTGCAATTAACGATGTTAGTAAATCTGTTTATCTTGGCTTGGTTTTCATCACAACTGTCTGAGACGTGGTGATGACTGGCTGTTTGAAATCTTGTTTTTCTTCGTCCTTTTTTGTTAACCCTGCGGAACGGACCTAACCCTCCCCAGCTAGACCCGAGACGCCGAGCGCGATACGCGGATCGGGAATTCGTCTCCCCATGAAGTCCCCCGATCCGGATTTCGATCTGGAGGATTTCGATGCGATATTTGCGGTTGTTGACTGCTTCTTTGGCGCTGAGCCTTCTGGTGTTTGCCGGGTTAGTGGCGACCAGTTCAGCTCCTGTCGTTTTTGCCCAATCCAACATCTCTGGAGACATCACCGGGACCGTGACCGATGCGTCCGGCGCTGCATTGCCCAATGCGCAGGTTACCGTGACGAGCATGGAGAGGGGGCAGGCGAAAGCGGTAACGACTGACAAGGTTGGCGATTTTCGCGTTCCGCTGCTGCCTCCAGGACGATATGAGATCAAGGTGAGCGCGGCGGGGTTCCAAGCGGGGAAGGTTGAGGTCAGGGTATCGGCCAGCACGATAACTCCGGTGAACATCGTATTGTCGGTGAGCCAGACCTCGACGACGATCGAGGTGAACAGCGGCGACATCGCGGTTCTACATGTGGATGATGCGCAGCTTTCGACGAGCTTCGATCTGGCACAGCTGCAGAATCTGCCGAACCCCGGCGGCGATCTCACTTTTGTGGCGCAGACAACGCCTGGCGCGGTGATGAATACGCAGGGCGGGTACGGCAATTTCGCGACGGACGGCCTGCCGGGCACCTCAAACACCTTCACGATGAACGGCGGTTATCAGGGCGATCCCTATCTGAATCTCAACAATTCAGGCGCGTCGAATCTGATGCTCGGGCAGAACGATGTGGAGAGCGTAACAGTAACAACGAACAGCTATGATGCTTCGTTCGGCGGCCTGGGCGGCGCGCAAGTGAATCAGATTTCGCGGTCGGGCGGCAACCAGTGGCATGGCAACGCGGACTATCTGTGGAACGGACGCGCGCTGAATGCGAACAGCTGGTTCAACAAGTACTATGGCAATCCGCGAAACTTCGACAACGTGAATCAGTATGCGGCCGGCATTGGCGGACCGCTGAAGAAGAACAAGATCTTCGCGTTCTTCGACACAGAAGGGATTCGAGTCATTATTCCGTTGATCGGCCCGGTTTATGCACCGAGCCCGAACTATCAGGCTGCGATTCTGGGACCGGCGGCAATTGATCTGCTCGACACGGCGCATCCCAACGGGCTCATCCCGTATGGCAACCTGGCATACAACGACCAGGCAAGCCAGGCTCCGCTCTACAAGGCTGCATTCAACTATTACAACAACGCTCCGAATTTCAATACAGGCTCAGTGGATCCGCTGGATCCCGACACATGGATTTTCGAAGGCCAGGCGACGAATTTTGCTCATGAATGGCTTATCAACGATCGTGTCGACTTCAACCTTGGAGATACGGATCATCTCTACATCCACTCGAAGGTCGACAAGGGAGTGCAGCCGACGCAGACGAGTTTCCTCGATCCGATCTTCAACGCGCAGAGCCCGCAGCCTTCCTACGAGGGGCAGCTCAGCGAGTCGCACACGTTCTCGCCACAGCTGACCAATCAATTCCTGCTGGCGGCGAACTACTATCGGGCCGTATTCACAAACACCAATGGCACGAAGCTTGCGGCATCGGCGGTTCCATTTGTGCTGGCGCCCGAGGGGTGGCAGTGGGGATGCGTTGTCACCGATGAAAGCGGCGACAACTGCCTCCGCTACTACGACTGGGATAACTCAGCCAGCAGTCAGAACTGGGTAGGCGGTGCGGACTACGCGTTTCCGCAGGGCCGCAACGTGACGGGTTATCAGGTGAGCGACGACATTACGTGGATCAAGGCGAAGAACACGTGGAAGTTCGGGTTCACGTTCCGTCGCAACGACATCACAGACTTCACCGGCAGCATTCGCAACATGACGACAGCCGGCGGTCAGGCGATCATTCTTGATCAGAGCAACTTCGCAGCCGGCTATGCCGATGAGTGGGTGGAGCGGTTCCCGCAGCGTTTGAGTCAGCCTGTTGCGATGTATGTATCGGGCTGGTACGCGCAGGATCAGTACAAGCCGCTTCCGAATCTGACCTTGACGCTCGGACTCCGCATGGAGCACAACTCGAACCCGCTTTGCCAGACCAACTGCGTGTCGAACTTTGCGCAGGACTTCGACAAGCTGCCAGTCACTCGCAATACGCCATACAACGTGCTCATGGCATCGGGACGCAAACAGGCATTTTTCGAGCAGCAGGAACTGGGGATAGAGCCGCGATTCGGCTTCTCATATCTTCCTGGTGGAACGGGATCGAAGACGACGATCCGCGGCGGAGTTGGCCTGTTCAACGATTACTTCCCGGCGCAGATCATGGGCGATATGATGACGAACCTGCCGACGGTGGGCAGATTCACAGTGCTCGGCACAGCGTTCGGCAACCCGATCACAGTGGACAGCAAACTCTCAGACAGCGGTCATGCACAGGCGGCGGAATCCAATGCAGCGCTGGTTGACCTGTATCCGAAGGGCGGCTATTATCGCAGCGCCTCGGGAGCATGCCCGGATCCGCTGAGCCTCTATTGCGCAACCGGCACCATTTTCAGCCGGCCGTCGATTATCTCTGTTGCGCATTCCATCAAGCTGCCAACGTATGACGAATGGAGCTTCGCAATCGAGCGCCAGGTTCTGAAGAATACGGCGGTCGCAGTGAGCTACGTTGGTAACCGCAGCTATCACCAGCCGGTATCGAGATTCCCGAATGCCTACTGGTCGGCGAATGGCAGTCCGGGATCGAATGCCTCGCTGAAGGCGGCGCGGCCGAACGCAGCACTTGGACAAGTGCAGGAGTACTACAGCGGGTCATGGTCAAATTTCAACGGACTGGAAGCAACAGCAACGAGCCGTTTGAACTGGCTGACGCTGCAGTTGAATTACACCTACGGCCACGCACTCGACACGAGCTCGAACGGCGGTTTCAATGCCTTCGGAGGAAACTCGATCAGCCAGATCAATCCCTTCGACTTGAAGCAGAACTACGGCAACGCTGACTACGACGTTCGCCACTACATCAGCGCTAACTATGCCATCACTGTCCCCCACTTTGGTGGACCGCGTGTTCTGACCGACGGCTGGATGATTGCCGGCACAGTGTTCCATAACTCCGGGTATCCCTTCTCAGTGGTCGACAACACTGGCCAGGTGGCATTGGGGAGCGCACCACTTGCCAAGCAGATCGACAACAACTTCAACCATCATTGCGGCGGCGGAGAGCATGCGACCACGCCTTGCGATTTCGCTTCTCACTTCACAAACTCGACGGACTTTGGACAACAGAGGCGCAACCAGCTCTATGGCCCGAACTACACGGACTTCGACGTGGATTTCGCGAAGAGCTTCCGGGTGTTGCCGAAGTTTGAGTCTGCAAAGCTAAAGCTGGCGGCGCAGTTCTTCAATGCGTTCAACCATCCGAACTTCCAGATCCCGACGGCGGATGTGAACTCGTCAAACAACGGAATCATCAGCGCGGCGGCGAGCACACCTACTTCCGTGCTGGGAGCTTTCCTCGGTGGCGATGCTTCGCCAAGGTTGATTCAGCTGAAGGCGACCTTCATGTTCTAAACGATCGTTTGATCGAAATCAGAAGGGCGCTCTTCGGAGCGCCCTTTTCTTTGCCGTAGTTGGAGCGCACTCAGAGGAGTTTTGCGGGCAACTCGTCGGAGGGATTGTGCGGCTTCATGAGTCGAGCTGGTCAGACTGTTTCTGTTTTTTGAATTTCTACCTAGTGTTATCCCGAAATCGGTAGGCGCAGTCTGTTTTGAGCTCTCCTCAATACCGAGGTAATTCCTTTCTGTTCAATGAGTCGACGTTGAGCCGGGAAGTGGCAATCGTCGTGCATAAATAACCGCGCACGTTGTCCCTGCACTTCCCCGCACGCCCTGGGACAAAGCAAGACCTAAATTCAAGACTTTTAGCGCGGTCTAAGTTAGATCGATCCGCGAACGTACGTCCCTGTGCGCAAGCATGCGTCTGGACGCAAGCGAGCCATTTTTTGCGAACTGCTTTCAAATGCCCCCGATTTGAGGGGCCTTTTGGCTTGCAATCCGAATTGGAGGAGTTGTATGCAATTTATGCGGACAAGAACGTTGGTCCTGGCGCTGAGCCTGTTCACGGCTGCCGGATTTTTGACCAACTGGGTAGCCATGAACGGCTACGCTCAATCGAACATTTCCGGCGATATCTCCGGCAGCGTGCTGGACGCATCGGGAGCTGCAGTTGCGAACGCACAGGTCACCGTAACCAACATCGACAAGAACAATCAGAGCGCGGCAACAACAGATCAGTCGGGCAACTTCCGGGTTGCACTTCTGCCGCCGGGCCGGTACAAGATCAGCGCGACTGCTGCTGGATTCAGCACAGCTACTGCGAACGCCTCGGTTTCGGCCGGCCAAGTGACGCCGATTCAGATGAAGCTTGCGGTGGGATCTGCCGCGACAACGGTCGAAGTCACTGCCGGTTCGGGTGAGGTTCTGCACACCGACGACGCGCAGATGTCGACGAGCTTTAACCTGGAGCAAATCCAGACGCTGCCGAACCCCGGCAACGATCTGACGTTTGTTGCGCAGACGACTCCTGGCGCGGTGATGAACACGCAGGGCGGCTACGGCAACTTCTCTGTGAACGGTCTGCCGGGCACGTCGAACACCTTCACCATCAACGGCGCCTACGAAGGCGATCCTTATCTGAACCTGAACAACTCGGGTGCGACGAACCTGCTGCTGGGCAACAACGATGTCGAACAGGTTACGGTCATCACGAACAGCTACGACGCGGCGTTCGGCGGTCTGGGCGGCGCGCAGGTGAATGAGATTTCGCGTTCGGGCGGCAACAAGTTCCACGGAAATCTCGATTACTGGTGGAACGGGCGGGTGATGAACTCGAACAGCTTCTTCAACAAGCAAGCTGACGCTCCGCGCAATTTCAGCAACGCAAATCAGTGGGCTGCGGCTATCGGTGGCCCGATCAAGAGAGACAAGATCTTCGGGTTCATCGATACCGAAGGGATCCGGGTCATCATTCCTGTAAGCAGCCCGGCATTTGGACCGAGCCCGCAGTACCAGGCAGCGATCCTGAATCCGGCGCCGACCACAGATCCGGCACTTGATGCAACGAATCCAAACGGCCTTGTACCTTACGGCAATCTCGCAGCAAACGGCAATTCGAGCGAGGCGCCGCTTTACCAGGCGATGTTCAACTACTACAACAACGCACCGAACTGGGCTGCAGGTCACCAGGATCCGGACGATCCAGATACGTGGATCTGGCAGGGCCAGACGACGAACTTCGGTCGTGAGTGGCTGATCAACGATCGTGTCGACTTCAATCTCGGATCGAACGATCATTTGTTCATTCACAGCAAGACCGACAAAGGCGTTCAGCCGACGCAAACGAGCTTCCTCGATCCGGTCTTCAACGCTGAGAGCCCTCAGCCCTCGTACGAAGGCCAGATCAACGAGACCCACACGTTCACTCCGAATCTCACAAACCAGTTTCTGTTTGGTGCGAGCTACTATCGGGCGATCTTCACGAACACGCGCGCGAAGGAGCTGGCAAGCACTATTCCATTCGTGCTGATCCCAGAAGCATTCGCTAGCGGCTGCGTATCGGATGCGGATGGCAATTGCGTCCGCTACTTCGACTGGGACAACAACGTCAACGCGAGCTCATGGATCGGCGGTGCCGATTACGCTTTTCCGCAGGGCCGCACTGTGACGGGTTATCAGTTCAACGATGACGTGAGCTTCACTCGTGGCAGGCACACGGCGAAGTTTGGCTGGACGATGCGCCGCGACGATATCTCGGATTACACTTCGAGCGAGCATTACATCAACTATGCCGGCGGCGAGAACTTCATCTTCGATCCCAGCAACTTCGCAGCAGGCTACTCGGATGAGTGGGCGGAGCGGTTCCCGCAGCGGCTATCGAATCCTGTGGCGCTCTACGTGATGGGTGGATACGCTCAGGATCAATGGAAGCCTGTGTCGAATTTGACGCTCACCTTCGGTCTGCGCCTCGAGCACAACTCGAATCCGATCTGCCGAACGAATTGCGTGTCGAATCTGGCGGTGGATTTCAACAACTCTCCCAATACCACATCTACTGCATATAATTCCCTGCTCTCGTCGGGAATGAAGCAGGCCTTCTTCTCGCAGCAGAACATCGCGTGGGAGCCGAGGTTGGGTTTCTCGTTCGTACCCGGCGGTCCGGACGGCAAGACAACCATTCGCGGCGGGTTCGGTATGTTCTCCGACTACTTCCCGGCGCAGATCATGGGCGACTTGCTGGCCAACATGCCTTCCGTGAACCGATTCACGGTTCTGGGCGCTGCATACGGCAACCCAATCACGGTAGATGCGGCGAGCCCGGTTAGCGGCCACGCCCAGGCCGTCACGTCGAACGATGCTCTGACGAGCCTGTTTGCACAGGGTGCCTGCTATACGGGATGTGACCCGAGTCTGAGCCTGCGAGAACTCACCGGAGGCGTATTTGCCCGTCCGACGATCTCGTCGGTCGCTCATCACGTTTCTCTGCCTACCTATGAGGAATGGAGCTTGTCGGTTGAGCGAGAGGTTGCGAGGAACACTGTGTTCTCCGCCAACTACATCGGCAACCGCAGCTATCACCAGCCGGTTTCCCGTTTGCCGAATGCGTACGATGCGGCAGGAGATATCGCCAGTCTTCCGACGAGCCGTCCGAATGCGGCTCTTAGATCTGTAACTGAGTACTACAGCGGTTCGTGGTCCAACTACAACGGTGTTATTGGGACCCTGACCAGCCGCATCAACTGGCTCAGGCTGCAATTCAACTACGCGTACAGCCATGCCCTGGATACAACGTCAAACGGCGGCTTCAATGCCTTCGGCGTGAACAGCGCGGGCCAGATCAATCCGTACGATCTGACGCAGAACTACGGCAACGCGGACTACGATACGCGGCACTACATCAGCGCCAACTATTCCATCACGGTGCCCCACTACCACGGAGTACGCTCGGCTGTGGGTGACTGGGACTTCGCGGGAGCGATCTTCCACAACTCCGGATATCCGTTCTCGGTTACCAACAACAACGGCAACGTGGCCTTCGGAAATGCTCCGCTGGCGGCGCAGCTCGACAACAACTTCGACCATCACTGCGGTGGAGCGAGCCACACACTGGGATACGGTACGCCGTGCAATTTTGCTTCGCACTTCGCACCGTCGACCGATTTCGGACAGCAGCGCCGCAACCAGCTTTACGGCCCGAACTATACAGACTTTGACCTGGACATCGCGAAGGGCTTCAAGCTGCCAGGGTCGGAATCGGCGCGGTTGAAAATCGGCGCCCAGTTCTTCAACTTGTTCAACCACCCCAACTTCCAGATTCCCGACTTCGACGTGAACGACTCCACGCTGGGTGTTATCACCAGCACAGCGAACACGCCGACTTCGATTCTGGGTGCATTCCTTGGTGGCGATGCTTCGCCAAGGTTGATCCAGTTCAAAGGATCAATCACCTTCTGAAGCAAGTTGGAACAAAATGGGCGCCCGAAGAGGGCGCCCTTTTTTGTTTGGATCGATGATCAGCTACTTCTTGCGAGCGCTTTTAGCTGGGCGCGCCGACGCCTTCTTCGCCGATGTTGCGACGGCCTTTTTGGGAGCGTTCGTCTTCGGTTCTGCCTTCTTGGCGGCGGACGCAGCTGTCTTGGTTTTGCCTCGGGCGGCACGAGTCTTGGCGGCGAGCGCCTGCTTGAGTTCCGCGTCGAATTCGGCCGGAGTAAGCGGGCGCGCGGACTTTCGTAGACGCTCGATGTCGTAAAAGGCGCGTCTTTCGGTGAGAAAGACGTGGACAACGAAATCGACGTAGTCGAGAAGAACCCAGTCTCCCCGACGGCGGCCCTCGACGGAGTGCGGCATTACGCCGAATTCCCGCTTGAGGCGGCCTTCAATTTCATCGGCGATGGCTACCGCCTGGCGGTCGTTGGTGGCCGAGGTGATGAGGAAGAAGTCGGCCAATCCCGAATCAACCGGATCCAGTTCGAGAATTCGGGTATCTTCACCTTTTTTGCTTTCGCAGGCGGCGGCTGCGGCCTGGACGAGAATGCGGGTTTGTTCTTGCGCCGGGGTTGTACTCATGCAGCGGAATTGGTCTCCACGGTCATCGTATAGCAAAAGAACAGGGCTTGTATGTCAGCCGCGCCGTGCACTGACTGGTTTAGGCTAATCGACGCGGACTCGTTTCAGGGTTCTGGATTCATGTCTCGAGATGACGGTTGCTTCTGATGTTCAGCGATGCTCAGGCAGCGCGATAGAGACCGTGGGCTGCTATGTAGTCACAAACGGCATCCGGCAGCAGGTTTTGACCGGAACAGAGCCGGTCTAGTGCGGAGCCAGCGTTTTGGCGGATATCTGACGCGCTGATTTCGATCTCCAGTCCGGGAAGCAGGTAGAGCGGCGCCTCGGCACCTGAAGGGTTCGTGACTGTGAAGACCTCGAGAGCCCCCGGGCGATCTTGATCTAACTCATGCTTTCGCCGGATCGTGAGCCCATCCGGGAGCTCAGACGCCAGATGTTCGAGGCCCTGTCCTGGGCGTGAGGCAACGATCAGGGGCGCGACAAACGGGATTTCGGATCCGCGATACCACCTGGGGAGACTGAGGAAAGAGTCCGCACCTACCAGGTTGTAAAGCTGCTCTGATGGAAACTGCGCCAGCAGGCGATGCAGGGTATCGATGGTGTAGTTCGGTTCGCCGGACGGGTCGGGTGCATCAGCCAGGGAGACCGCGAAGTTCGGCAGGCCGCGAATAGCCAGCTCTGTCATGGCGACACGGTCTTCGAAGGTGGCGCTCGATCCCATCGGTTTCAGCGGCTGAGATCCGACGGGTGTGAACAGAACGGTATCGAGATTGAGGACCGCCTGAGCGGCTCGCGCTATACCGAGGTGTCCCATGTGAGGAGGGTCGAAACTGCCGCCGAAAAACGCGATTCGGCCTGCGCCGCCAGAGGGAACATCCATCTGTCCATGTTAGCTCGGGGGCAAGCGCGTTTTGACATTGCACTCGAAGATCGACGGTCTTGAGGAGGCGTTTTTGAATTACATCGGAAGGTGCAAAATGCGGTAGCATCAGACTCACGATGCGATACGTGATTGCGGTTTTTGCGCTGGCTGGAGCGATTGTGTCGTCTCTTGCGCTTCAGGTGCATTATTCGACTACCACGAGTCCCTGCTCGATCAATGAGAAATGGGACTGCGGAATTGTGAACCACAGTTCCTACGCTGTGATTGAGGGCATTCCAGTTGCGCTGATTGGGATTCTCGGATACCTGATAATCCTCTGGCTTGGTCTTGCACGGCAAAAGCTCGCGGTGCTGATCGCGTCTTCTGCGGGGCTCGCATTTTCGCTGTATCTGACGCACATTGAGCGGGATGTACTGGGAGTGTGGTGTCTGTATTGCGTAATTTCGCTGGGGATTATTGCGGCTATTCCGTTGGTGGATATCTTCTGGTTTGTTATTGAGGCGGCCAAGCAGAAGCGCAATCGCTGGCACTGGTAAACTTGAACTCAGGACATGTTCAGGAAACAGTACGCGCGCTGGATGTACGACTGGGAGACCCGGCTCACCACACGCGATGAAAACCGGATTGTGCGTCCGCTGGAGTGGGGATTCGAATGGCTTGCGCCGTTCCTTGAGTCGCACGGCTTCGGTGCGGCGATTCCCGGCCCTGAAATCACGCAGGATGAAGCGGCAGCCGAAGCGGCAATGGTTCGCATCAATCAGCTGTTGATACGCCACAGCGATGTCTTCTTCGGGTACGAACGTCCGACAGACTTTCGTCTTGAGGAACGCCATCCCGAGTTGTTCCCGACGAATGTGAGGCCGGAGACTTTGGCGAAGGATGCTGAGATCAAGCGGCTGGCCGCCGAGGGCAAGTCGTCCACCGCACGATTTCTTCGTTTCACATCGCCGGAGCGCACGCCTTACCCCGAAAACGACATGGTAAACGCACGCTGGTATCCGGCTCCGGTACCCAAAGATTTGCGCCGGCCCAGACAGGCCATCGTCGTCATGCCACAGTGGAACGCGGATGCGTTCAGCCATAATGCGCTTTGCGCAATTTTCAATCGTATGGGTATTTCGGCGCTGCGTCTCTCGAAGCCGTATCACGATATCCGGCGGCCTGCGGAATTGGAGCGGTCAGACTATGCCGTGAGCGCGAATGTGGGGCGAACAATCTCTGCCTGCCGGCAGGCGGTGGTGGATATTCGTTGCTGCATCGACTGGCTGGAGACGCAGGGGTACGAGCAGTTTGGTGTGCTGGGCACGAGCCTTGGGTCGTGCTATGCGTTCCTTGCCAGCGCGCATGATAAGCGCATTCGTGTGAATGCATTCAATCATGCATCGACCGCATTTGGAGATGTGGTGTGGGCGGGGCAGAGTACCCGGCACATTCGTGAGGCTTTGCACAACGCAGAATTGACCCAGCAACGGATTCGCGATTTGTGGTCCGCGATCAGCCCGGTGAACTATTACGATCGCATGGCCAGTGCCGAGGTCGACGGATTGCGAAAGAAGATCCTGCTTGTCTATTCGGATTACGACCTGACGTTTCCGAAAGAGTACTCGCTGCAAGTTGTAGAGGCGTTCAAACGCGTAGGGCTGAATTTTGAGAAGCGAGTGCTGCCGTGCGGGCATTACACGACCGGCGAAACGCCGTTCCAGTACATGGATGGCTGGCACCTGGGGTGGTTTGTGTACCGGGCATTCAAAGCATTGCGGAGCGAGAAAGCGAGCGCACCGGGCTCGATGATCGAGGAGCCTGTGGAGACGGAAGAAAACCTGGTCTCGCGCTAGCGGATTGACGCCAGATTCAAACGCAGAAGTTTGGCGGGATCGAGGTAGGCGTTCTCCCAACGCACCGCCCAGTGCAGGTGTGGTCCGGTTACGCGACCGGTTGCGCCGCTGAGGCCAAGTCTGTCGCCCGCGGATACGTGCTGGCCTTCCTGAACATCGATGCGGCTGAAGTGCATCGAGAGCGTGTAGAGGCCGAGTCCGTGGTCGATGATGACGCAGTTGCCTTCGAAGTAGAGATGCCGGGCGAGTACAACTACTCCGCTGTTCGAGGCGCGGACCACTGTACCGGACGGCGCGTGGAAATCCATACCCTTGTGGATGCTGGCGAGCTTGCCGTTGAACATGCGGCGGGTGCCGAAGCTGTCGGTCGGGGGGAACTTGACGGGCGCGCGGAAGCTGCCTTGCCATAACGGTTCGGGCGCGCTGACGGCAAAAATCCTGCTCTTGATTTCGGAGCCGGCGGCGATCTCCTTTTGTTCTTCGGGGCCGGGCTCGACGAACTTCGGAGCGACGGTGAGCTTCCCGGTACGATAGTGCGGGGGATGGATCTCGATTGTGCGGCTGAATTCGAGGGGTCCGGCAGCACCTTGTGCGGTGATGTGCAGAATCGACTTTTGCGGTTTTGTTTCGACGTCGACTCCGGAAAGTGCAACCCATGTGTTTCTGCGTTGAAAAAACTGGAGCTTGTGCCCCAGCCATTCTCCTTCCACTTTGGTTGCGACGGGCGCCGAAAGTTCGATTAGTTCTGGTGAACCCGGTTCGACAAGAGCCGGTGTTACTGTGAGACCAGGTTCGGAGCGTCGTTGCGCGTTCAGCGTGAGTGTGAAGCACAGGAGGAGCAGGAACCGCAGAACACGTAAGCGGGTCATGCGTTCAGAATACCTTCCCGTGGTTTGCATTGAAGTAATAGGGCATGGCACGCTGAGGCGGTGTAACCCTCGGGTGCAATCCTGAGTCATAAGGTTTGTATGAACTTCACTGTCGCGAGTTTCAAGCCCGGACACAGCAAGCTGTTGGCAGCACTGGCGCTTTGTCTAACCAGCCTGTCGATGGCTGCCGAAAGCCCGCAGGCAGACCAGCGCGTTCCGGTGCTGGTTGAGCTGTTTACCTCGGAGGGTTGTTCTGACTGTCCGCCTGCGGATGCTCTCCTGGCAGATCTCGATGCGAAGCAAGTTGTTGCCGGCGCGGATGCAATTGTGCTGAGCGAGCACGTGACCTACTGGGACCGGCAGGGTTGGCGCGACCCTTTTTCGCTGGAGGCGATGACGCAGCGGCAGGAAGAGTATGTGCGGCGATTCGGAATTGATTCTGCGTATACGCCGCAAGCGGTCGTTGACGGTACAAGCCAGTTTGTCGGAAGCAACGGGCGCGCGATGGTCGCGGCGGTGAGCAAAGCGGCAGCAAAGCCGAAGTTGCAGCTGGAAATAGTGAATGCGAGGTGGGATCACGGCAGCGTTCGATTCGCTGTGCAGGGAGAGAAATCGAAGGGTGCGAAGCTCGTTGTTGTTCTGGCGGCAAATGCGACGCACTCTGAAGTTGCTCGAGGAGAGAACGCCGGGAGAACGCTGCACCACACCGCGGTTGTGCGGGTGCTAAAGGTATTCACAGGAGATGCGATCGATGGCAGGCCGCTGGAGGTAACAGCAGGTCCCCTGGCGCAGGCGAATGAAGCAAGTGGTCCGGTTCGGCTGGTTGTCTTCCTGGCAGATGGCGGCGACGGGCAGGTGCGTGGTGCTACGCAGCAAGTGCTTTCCCGCTGACGATCTCTGGCCCGACGCACTCGTGAAAAAGCAGTTGCCTTTGCCGACGAATCGACCCCGGAATCCACCGGTTTCTCACAGACAACAATGCCGTAGAATTCTAATATGACCGACCGCATGGCCCTTTCCCTCGCCCAAGCCGATCCTGAAGTAGCAGCCGCCATTGATCACGAGACGCTTCGCCAGCACGAAGGGCTGGAGATGATTGCGAGTGAGAATTTTGTCTCCGAAGCGGTGCTGGAGGCGGCGGGCTCGGTGTTTACAAATAAGTATGCCGAGGGATATCCGGGGCGGCGCTACTACGGTGGCTGCGAGTACACCGATGTGGTCGAGAATCTGGCGCGCGACCGGGCGAAGCAGATCTTCGATGCCGAGTTTGCGAATGTGCAGCCGCATTCAGGGTCGCAGGCCAATGCCGGTGCGTATATGGCGGTGCTGCAGCCAGGCGACACCATTCTTGGTCTCGATTTGGCCCACGGTGGGCATCTTACACACGGACATAAGCTGAGCTTCAGCGGCAAGCTGTATCGCACCACGTTCTACACGGTTCGGCGCGATACGGAAGTTATCGATTACGACGAACTCGAATCGATTGCACTGAGAGAGAAGCCGAAGGCCATTATCGGCGGAGCGAGTGCGTACCCTCGGCTTTGGGACTTTGCGCGGATGCGCCAGATTGCGGATAAGGTGGGCGCGGTTTACATCTTCGACATGGCGCATATCGCCGGTCTGGTCGCGGGCGGATCGCATCCGTCGCCGATTCCACACGCACACATCACAACGACGACCACGCACAAGACATTGCGCGGACCGCGCGCCGGGATGATTCTGTGCGGGAAGAACTACCAGGTTGGCGAGAAGGCCGAGCAGACGATCGGCAAGGCAATCGACATGGCGGTATTCCCGGGTCAGCAGGGCGGGCCGCTGGTGCATATCATCGCTGCAAAGGCGGTCGCGTTCGGAGAAGTGCTGCGGCCAGAATTCAAGACGTATGCGGCGCAGGTGGTGGCGAATGCCAAGGTACTGGCGTCGGCTCTGCAAGAGGCGGGCTATCGTATCGTGTCGGGCGGAACAGACAATCACCTGATGCTGGTCGATGTGTTCCAGAAGGGGATTCTTGGTTCTGAGGCGGAATCGGCATTGGGCAAGGCTGGAATCACGGTCAACAAGAATGCAATCCCCTATGACACGAACCCTCCGCTGAAGCCATCGGGCATTCGCATCGGAACCCCGGCGCTAACAACGCGTGGCATGAATGAGCCGGAGATGCGAGTGATTGGCGGATGGATCGCAAAGGCTCTGGACCGGCGCAACGACGATGCGGCGCTGGACCGGATACGCGGCGAAGTTGCGGAGATGGCTAACCAGTTTCCGCTGTACGCGTGGCGGCGTGTGCCGGCCGCCGTTGTGGCCTGATTCAGCGCAGTGACTTCCTGACAATTGCAAACCAGTCTTAAGTAATGCATCGGGATTTCTGAAGGTGGGCTAGAGTAGGTGCACTTCGGCATCCAGCCTTCGGTGACATCTCCTGCCGTACAGTTTCGTCCCTGAAGGCTTCAGGGAGGAACCATGCGCATCGCACCTCTTGCAGTTGCAGGCATCCTCGCCTTCAGTCTTTCGGCATTCGCAGAACATGATGACCACAGCGATCGCGTCGATCGCGAGTATTCCCGTACGGCTCCGCCACAAGGGCCGAGAGAGTATCACGGGCATCCGCATCAGTACTACGAGGGCTGGGACTTCCAGGATCATCAGGGGCATCCCTATTTTCCGCATGTAGACGGCACGCGGTGGGTGGGACACGACACCGGACGAGCGGATGAGCACTACCGCATGGAGAGCCCGTGGGAGCATGGCCGTTGGGAAGGCGGGTACGGACGCGAACATGTCTTCCGGTTGAGTGGCGGCTCTGCGGTGGGATTCTCATTCAATGGCTGGAACTGGAACGTCGCGCCGTACGACTCAGCATATTGCGGCGACTGGGACTGGAAGTCGGATTCTGTGTCTCTTTACTCAGATCCGGACCATGCAGGTTGGTATCTGGCTTATAACTTGCGATTGGGAACCTATGTTCACGTCATGTACCTGGGGCGCTAGATATACATAATGTTTCGATACGAGGAACAGGCGGCCGACGGGCCGCCTTTTCCATTTGCAGCGATGAATCGTATCTGATTGAATGATTTCGCATTGTCTATCCGAATGAAGGTGCATGCACTTGCAGGCGAGTGCAACTTGAAGTGGAGCTGCGTGTTTATAGAGCTGTGAGAAGAAGTGAAGAATGGAACTGAAGCGGCTGAATTTTTTGAATCCCGCTCAGCGTACGCAAAGGAGGAGAACATCATGCGTACCGTGAATATGTTTCTGGCAATTCTTCTGGCAGCCAGTTTGCCGGCAATTGCTCAACAGCATCCGCAGGATCACGGAAGGCCGGCGATGCCGCCCCCGCCGCGCGGTCCGGCGCCATATCGCGCGCCCAAAGCGGCCCCTGCGCACAAGACCAACGACATGCATCAACAGCAGAGTCAACAGCGCAATTACTCCGATCAGAAGGGTCACCCGAATGCACCGCATGTTGACCGCGGCAACAAATGGGTTGGGCACGATACCGGCCGCGATGACGATCGCTACCGCGCGCAGAAGCCATGGGAGCATGGGCGCTTCACTGGCGGCTTTGGGCCGTCGCATCCCTGGCGTCTCGCCGGTGGAGGACCGACGCGGTTCCAGTTCGATAATTGGTACTGGAGCGTTGCGCCTGCGGATTTCGCATTCTGCGGCGGCTGGAACTGGGACTCTGACGACATCGTGATCTATCCCGATCCAGATCACGACGGATATTATCTTGCCTACAATGTCCGGCTCGGAACGTACATCCACGTGATGTTCATGGGTCCGATGTAAGCAGCGAAACAAAGCGCGATGGCGAAGGGCGGGCCGAAACAGGCCCGCCCTTTTCTTTGTGAGTGAACGGCACGCATGTACACGCTGCGGCGATAGGCGATAAGATGATCCGTTTGCCGGGAGCAGGCGTGCGGTAATTGCAAATGGCTCTCGATCTCTTCGTAAAAGGATCAACGATGTCGTTCTTCTCTGTTTGTTCCGGTGCCCGCCGCATCCTCCCGACGACTTTCGCAGTTGTTTCCAGTTTGATGGTGACTTTGGCAGCGGGAACAATCGCTCGCGCAGCATCGACGCCAATTGTATTAACAGGCTCGGACCGGCGCACCGCTACTTCACTGGATGGCGAGTGGGCTTCGATCGTCGATCCTTATTTCTCCGGCCTCTTCAGCTTTCACCATGAAGAGAAGAAGAATGGCTGGTTCATGAACTACAAGGCCAAGCCGGGCGATCCATTTCCAACGGAGTATGACTTCTCGAAGGCGCAGAAGCTGAAGGTTCCGGGGGACTGGAATACGCAGCGCGAGTCGTTGATGTTTTATGAAGGTCCGGTCTGGTATGAAAGGGACTTTACTTACGCGCCGAAACCACATACGCACATCTTTCTGCATATTGGAGCCGCAAATTACCGCTCATGGTTCTGGGTAAATGGACAGAAGGTTTGCGAGCATGAGGGCGGGTTCACCTCGTTTAACTGCGAGATTACGCAGGCAGTGCACGATGGAGCCAACTTTGTTGTCGCGGCGGTTGATAATACGCGGCGCGAGGATAATGTGCCGACGCTGGAGACTGACTGGTGGAACTACGGCGGGCTTACGCGCGATGTTTCGCTGATCGAGGTGCCAGAGGCCTTTATTGATCAATACGACCTGCATCTGAGCAGGACGGAGGATGGCGTCGTCGAAGGATGGGTGCATGTAGCCGGGGCATCTGCTGGAGAAAAAGCAGAAGTCGAGATTCCTGACTTGAAGGCAACCACTGCGGCGGAGGTGGGAGCCGACGGACGCGCAACCGTGCATTTGAATGTCCGAGGCCTCGAGCGGTGGTCGCCTGAGACACCGAAGCTCTACAAGGTGGTGATTCGCGCAGGCCAGGATTCGATTGATGAGCTGATGGGTTTCCGGACCATAGAAGTTCGCGGGACCGAGATACTCCTCAATGGCAAGGCGATTTTTCTGCGAGGTATCTGCATACACGCCGAGGCGCCGTATCGGACGGGCCGCGCCTATTCCGATAAGGATGCAGAGACGCTACTTGGCTGGGTGAAGGAGCTTGGCGGGAACTTCGCGCGGCTTGCGCACTATCCGCATGCCGAGACCATGCTGCGCGCCGCGGATCGAATGGGCGTGCTGGTGTGGTCGGAGAACCCGGTGTATTGGGCGGTCCAATTTGAAAACCCCAAGGTGCTTGCAAAGGCCGAGCAACAGCTGGATGAAGAGATCAATACGTCCCGCAATCACGCTGCGATTGTTCTCTGGTCGATGGCCAATGAGACACCCAACACACCTGCGCGTACGCAGTTCATCAGCACGCTGGCATCACGGGCGCGCAGCCTAGACGCAACGCGACTGATTACGGCGGCGCTGCTGGTTCGCGCGCACGCGAATACGAAGATCATTGATGATCCACTTGGGCAGGCCCTCGATGTTATCGGATTCAATGAATACATCGGATGGTATGAGGGGCATCCTGAAAACGCGGACAACATGGAGTGGCAAATCTCATATCAGAAGCCGCTCATCGTGAGCGAATTTGGCGGCGATGCGAAGGCGGGCCTGCATGGAAATGAGAGCGAGCGCTGGACTGAGGAATACCAGGCAAATATCTATCGCCATCAATTGCCGATGCTCAACAAAATTGCGCAATTGCGGGGAATGAGCCCGTGGCTGCTAATGGATTTCCGTTCGCCGAATCGCCCGCTCGCCGGGATCCAGGATGAATTTAATCGGAAGGGACTTATTTCTGATCAGGGTGTAAAGAAAAAGGCATTCTTCATACTGCAGAATGCATACAAGGATAAGAGTATCGGTAACCCTGAGTAAGTAACCTCAAATTACGCGTATGTAAGCACCAGGATTTCTGTATGTTCGACATGTTTATTCATTTATGCTTTGGATATGTCGATGGAATCTATCCTTGCCGAAATTGACGCGGAGATCGCAAGACTAAGTCAAGTGCGCTCTCTGCTCGCAGGTTCACGATCGATTAGTTCGTCGAGTTCCGCAAACAAATCAACCAAGGGGCCAGGCAAAAGAAGAAAGAAACGAGTACTCAGCCCAGAAGCACGCAAGCGAATTGCCGAGGCACAACGCAAGCGCTGGGCAGCTCAAAAGGCCAAGGGGAAATAGGAAGTCAGTCGCGCAGATTTGCGGTTGAGGAATTGGTGAAGTGGCGGAATCGCGATTACCAGGTTTCAACCGCGAGAATGTTCGGTGGGCCGGAGTGGCCTTCAATCACCTGAGTTTCAATCACTGCTTCCATATTCATCTTTTCCCAGTTGGCGGGCGCCTTCGCGAGTAGTGTATTGAGGTAAACAGGGTTATAGAGGATCTCTCCGGCTGCTTCTGTGCCTTCTTCAGAGATGCCCGCGGCAATGATCACCGGTTGCCCCGTGGTGTTGTCGTGGATGCGCGCAACGATCGCATAATCCTTTGACAACTTCTGGTAGGGAAGGTCCCAGTTGGTTGTCCAAGTGGTTTTGTCGCCGCTCTTGCGATCGACAAGAAGCGCGTCGCCGTTTTTCGATTCAAAACCAAACCGCAATTTCTGGGTAACGCGAAGAGTCCAGATGTTGTCGAATGCTCCGATGAGAACGATCGGTCCTTCGCGGAGCTGCGCGAAGCTTGCTTCAGAGGCCGGCAGAACGCGGAAAGCTTTATGGCGAGATTCGAGGGCAGCCGCGGCACGGATCAATGTAATGACGTCTGCGAGCGCCAGATTTCCGGAGAGATGCAGGCGCACATAGAGCTTCTGCGGTTCTGAGGGCGCGCTCACCGGAGCCTCGAACGAGTTGATCGAGTCCATGTCGATGTTTTTGGCAGGCTCGCCGAGACAGAATGTTGTGGTGCCCGGACTGGAGAGGAAGGGCTCCCAGAAACGATCCATATTGGACGGCGGTTCTGCTGCTGGCGCGGGTTGGATGCGCATGCCAACCAGAATGCCGGCCACGCATCCCACGACTGTAAGCAGGGCGAGAAGTGGCCAACGCAGCCGGGATTGCCTGGGAGGTGCTGGGACGTCCACTGGTATTGTGGCAAGCGGCTCCGATGGCAGCGGAGCCAGGGAAAGAGCCGGCGGTTCAAGTGCGTCGTGCTGCGGCTCGGAGAAGCCTTCCGTCTGGCGAAAAATCGGGACGTATGATCCGACCGGCAACTCGATGACCAGTTCGCCGGCGTGAGTGGAGTCGTAGTAATAGAGGCCGAGTCTCTTGCGAACCTCACCGGCAGTGATACGAACGACAGGATCGGCGTTGGCATCGTAGGTTGGAGTGCGGCCGAAGACCTCGATTCCGATACTCCGCTCTTTCAATTCACCGGCGTTTCCGAGAAGGGTCTGCTCCACGGTATAGGCGAGAAGGGCGGGGTATCGTTTGCTGTTTGAGAACAGCGGGTGCGCGAGGAGCCTGTGCAGCTGTTCGCGGATGGCTGCCGGATCGGAGAGCAATGGCGTCTGCTCCACGTCCTGCATGGATTTCGGCGCCAGCGGCATTTCAGTACACCTCGATCGGCTCTAGCCCAGGGGGCAATGGTCGATGCGACCAAAATTGCGCAATGGGTTTCTGAATCCAATACGCATTTTCCGGGATCGCGATCGACGGAAAGACAACTCTCGCGCAACGTGAATCTCAGGCGTTTTCCAGACGATCGCGACAAGGACAGCCTGTGTGGAAAACAGTACGTATAGATTTCTGGATTCCCTGCACTGCGTATAATACGTCCCGTTAACTTGCTTGTCCAGAAGAGATTAAGATCTGTGATTTGAGCGTCTTATCAGCGAAATCGGGGTGCCGCTACCCGAATAAACCTTTTACGGATCTTCCGTTATGCATACATTTGGAATCGGTCCAGGAGATGTGCCGGAAGTGTGTCGCACCAACGGCGCGTTTTCTTGTGATTGCGGCTCCTCGCCCCTCCGGTTACCAGACCTGGATAAATCCAGGCAGGACTAATCGGGGGGCGCTTTTTATTGGGAGACATCCTGCGAGTTGCGCACGCCAGCCTGTGACCGGGCGCGCCCGAGATTCCACCTCATGCTCGCGGCAGACTCGGTCTCCGGGAATGAAGTGATCCGGATTGAAGGGGCACCCAGCGAAACATCACCTCAATGGAATATGCTTTTCAGTCCTTGGGGAGGGACGAATTTGTACATGCGAAATCGGTGGCAAGTGAGATGGACTTTTCTGCTTGGTTGTTTTCTTGCATTCGCGATTCACGTTTCCGCACAGTCCGGCGCTGTAAGCGGAGCTGATGCTCATCGCCGAGCCGAGGCTCTGCTGAAGCAGATGAACCTCGACGAAAAGATCGGGCAAATGAACCAGGCATCGGGTGTTGTGATGCCGATGCTCGGAGGTGCGAAGCCCGATGATCTGATCGCCAAGGGCGGTGTGGGCTCGGTGCTTTGGCTCATTGACGTGAAGGAGATCAACCGGCTTCAGCACATCGCGATCGAGCAGTCCCGTCTTCACATCCCGATCCTGTTTGCGTATGACGTGATTCATGGATACCGGACTGTATTTCCAGTGCCGCTTGCCATGGCTTCGTCCTGGGATCCTTCTGTGGAGGAGGCTGCTCAACGCTATGCGGGTCAGGATGCGCGCGCAGCAGGAATTCTGTGGACCTTCACGCCCATGGTTGATATCGCTCGCGACTCGCGATGGGGGCGAATCACGGAGGGTGCCGGCGAAGATCCCTATCTGGGTGCGGCGATGGCGCGCGCCCAGGTGAGAGGGTTTCAGGGAGAAGCGGTGGGGCCGAATAGCGTGCTGGTGTGTGTGAAGCACTTTGCGGGCTACGGCGCTGCTGAGGGCGGCCGCGATTACGACTCCTCGTACCTTCCTGAAGAGCTGATGCAGAACGTTTATCTGGTTCCGTTCCACGCTGCGGCAGAGGCAGGTGCGGGCAGCTTTATGAGCGCGTATATGGATTTGAACGATGTTCCGGCTTCGGGAAATCACTGGCTGCTGACAGACGTCCTTCGGAATCAGTGGGGCTACAAAGGCTTCGTGGTATCGGATGCGTTCGCCGTTGGCAACCTGCAGACGCATGGCTTTGCGAAGGATCCGGAAGATGCGGCGCTCAAAGGTGTGAGCGCTGGTCTGAATATGGATATGGCCAGCGGTACTTACGTGAGGAACATCAGCAAGCTGGTGGGTGCGGGGAAGATTACCCAGGCTCAGCTGGATGCCATGGTGCTTCCGATCCTGGAGGCGAAGTACAAGCTCGGGCTGTTCGATCATCCCTACGTGGATGAGTCGAAGGTGGAGACGACACTCACCCGGCCGGAGGGTAGAGAACTGGCGCGCAAGATCGCATCGCGCTCGATGGTCCTCCTGAAGAACGAGAACCACATGTTGCCGTTGAACAAAGATGTAAAGAAGGTCGCTGTCATCGGTGCGCTTGCCGACCGCGGATCGGATATGGAAGGCGGCTGGGCTGTCGAGGGGCTGTTCGGCGGCGCTTCGAAGAGCAATCCAGTTACGGTTTTGTCCGGTTTGAAGAACAGACTCAAAGGCGCGGAGTTCACCTACGTGCCCGGGCCAGTGCCGGGGCGCACTTACCCATCGTTGATCGATCAGATCACCAACGCGAAGAGAATCATTCCGCCGACTGGGGCCGAGATTAGCGAAGCAATTGCCAAGACGAAAGAAGCCGCCGCTTCCGCGGATCTGGTGATCGCGGTTCTGGGTGAAACCGCCAACATGAGCAGCGAAGCGGCGTCGCGTGCATCGATGGATCTGCCCGGCATTCAGGAGCAGATGCTGGAGACCGCAGTGGCGTCAGGGAAGCCGGTGGTTCTTGTGCTGGAAAATGGGCGTCCCCTCGACATCAGCTGGGCAGTTGAGCACGTGCCGGCGATCCTCGAAGCCTGGTATCCGGGTAGCGAGGGCGGCAACGCGGTTGCGGATGTGCTGTTTGGAGATGTGAATCCAGGCGGCAAGCTTCCCGTCAGCTGGGCACATTCGGCGGGTGAAGAGCCGCTCTACTACAATCACAACCTTACACACGAGCCGGAAGATCGGCCGAACTTCACCTCCCGCTACTGGGATGTGGCGAGCAAGCCGCTGTTCCCGTTCGGATTTGGGCTCAGCTACACAAGCTTCAAGTTCGAAAATCTCAAGCTGAGCAAGACCAGCATTAAGGCAGGCGATGCCGCCGAGGTGCAAGTTGATGTTACGAATACGGGTAGTACGGCAGGAGATGCGGTGGCCCAGCTGTATATCCATCAGCGCTGGGGTTCGGCATCGCGTCCAGTGCGCCAGTTGGAGGGATTCAAGCGTGTTGCATTGAAACCGGGCG
>Ga0157374_10001081_pt1 | contig 23601 bp, 25 predicted proteins | sample M25metaG_FD_115308 | JGI IMG/M metagenome (GOLD analysis project Ga0157374, IMG submission 115308) | Miscanthus rhizosphere microbial communities from Kellogg Biological Station, Michigan, USA - M2-5 metaG | ecosystem: Host-associated > Plants > Roots > Rhizosphere > Soil | place: USA: Michigan... | reverse complement strand
ACTGTCTGCCAAATAAAAAGTGCGGTTTTCGCCGAGGTCATCAACAACGATCTCTTCAGGGCGGCCATCGGCTGACCTAAGTAAACTCGCCTGGATTATATCTGTATTCGCGTTTCCAGGGAAAACCCAAGGCACCAAAAAAGGGTCGGTTAAGACATTGGCCAGCAACACCTCATCGGCCGCTCCATCTTCGAGTTGCGTATGGGCGCCGTCGCAAGCTTCGAAGCGCAAACGCGGTGGGTACCGAAATGAATTGCGGACTACAGCTTCAATAAGCGAGAAACCCTCCTGCGGCGCAACGCTCAAACTTGGGTCTTTGTCGTGGATAAACCCGTTTTCAATACCTATATATTGGTCGTCCGGGTTAAAATGTTTTGTTTTGATATACCCGATAGTCTGGCCACAGCCTATCTCAACGTAGGTGCGGGACGGTGGGGCGCAGTCGTTTTCCGTCGAGGACACTCTTGGGGGAAACTCACTAGACATATTCATCCATCTATAATAGTCGTCGTTTACGCAGGATACAAGGCGCTAGCTACGCAAAACGCCACCGCCAAGCAAAAATAGGTAATTACGCCGGAGCGTGATATAATAGCTTTTAGCAAGTTATTCAACTATACCTTTTTATATTGCGCGCCGATAAGCCTCTTTATTCTCAGCTATAGCGAAGACCCTGTCTCGCATAACTCGCGATAATATTAGCTTATAGAAAGGCTTAAAATACAATGTCAACAAAATTATTCGTAGGAAAACTATCCTTTAGCACTACTGACGACAGCCTAGAGGCGCAATTCGCGCAGTACGGCAAGGTAGTCAGTGCGCAGGTTATTATCGACCGCGACACAAACCGCTCTAAAGGGTTTGGTTTCGTAGAAATGGAAGACCAAGCTGCTGCCCAAGCAGCGATTAACGCCCTCGACGGTCACGAGTTCGAAGGCCGTACTATCGTAGTCAACGTCGCAAAGCCACGCGAAGACCGCCCACAAAACGGTGGGAACGGTTTTCGTGGCGGTTTCCAGCGTCGCTAGTTTCATGCATACCCCAAAGCTTGGCACAGCCGAGCTACTCTTCCGGTGCGCCCAGCAAATGGGGTTAAGCCCGGTGTGGGTAACGCCGCTTAATGTGTTCGCCGTTGTGGTTAACGGGCGGGAAAGGTATATAAACCTGGCACGCAGCCCGCTCAATTCGGATGCCAGTGTAGCATTGGCAAAAGACAAATATGTCACGCGGCGTATTCTTGAGCGACACCACATGCAAAATATTCCGTACGCATTGCCGCGCACGCAATCTGAAGCCGAGGCGTTCCTGGATATCCACGGAACGGCTATTGCCAAACCAGTTACCGGCGCGGGAGCACGTGATATTCATATTGTCACCGATCGGGCACAGCTTGCCGCGCTTAAGATCGACCAGTACATACTTGAAAAGTATATTACCGGTAAAGAGTTACGTTACTTGGTGCTAGACGGGGAAGTGGTCGGGGTGCATTGCAGCGAGTACGGCACCTCTGTCGCAGAAGACCGGCCGCTAAAACGTATCTCATACCCACGAAACACATGGGACGCAGCCCTAATCGAGTCGTCGCTTCATGTCGCAGACATTCTTAATCTTAGGTTCGCTACTGTCGACTATTTAGTTGATGCCTCAGAGCGGGCATACATACTAGAAGTGAACACCATGCCCGGGTTCAAATGGTTCCATGCCCCTAGCAGCGGGCCAGTCGTTGATATTGCCCGTTTATTTCTAGAGTCTGTAGTATGATAAACACATGCACGAGACAAACATCGCGGTGGCGAAGCTCAATGCGCGCCTCGTTACTGTATCAAGTTTCTTTTCAGATTTAACGTTCATTCTGCCAGTTTGGCTGCTATATAGCTTAGACATCCTTCACTTCAAGCCGACGCTGGCCATTGCAATCTTTATGAGCATTTGGGTGGTGAGCGCGCTGCTTGAAGTGCCGACCGGCGCTGCTGCCGATCGTTTTGGCCGCCGTAAAATTTTTATCGTCGGCCAGTTGCTGTTGTCGTTATACCCACTGGCGTATGCCTTTAAGCTGCCAGTTGGCTTGCTTATTTTGGTCTGTTTTATAAGTGCCATTGGGAGTTCAATGCGGTCAGGGGCGCTGTTGCCGATCGTGCACAGCATTTATAAACAAGCGGGTTTAGGCGACAAGGCCTATAACCTATTCCTTAGCAATAACCAAATGGCTATGTTCATAGCACGCGCAATAACCGGCGTCACCGGGGCGTGGCTGTACACGCTCAATCCGACGTGGCCGTTTTACGCGATGTTCGGCGCCACAATATTCAATTTCGGGCTCGGCTTTTTTATTAAAGATACCCCTGTACCCAAAGAGAAGACATCAAACTATCGTCACATAAAACAGACCTTCGCGCTCGTGCGGAAGAGTAGCGTAGTAGTTGGCATACTGGCAGCCTATGCCACTTTCAACATGACCGCCGAAACTATCTGGACTGGCTATCAGGTATTTTTTCAGGACGACGGGCGAAGTGCTTTCGTTATCGGAGTGCTTTTTTCGGCTGCCGCAATTTTTTCAACGCTTGGGGCGTATCTTATTCGTTACGGTTCAGCACGTTTTCACCCGCTCAAACTTATGGAACTGTTCGGTTTGGGCGTTCTGGGTACAGCCGTTTTGCTTATGCAGCCTAACCATCTTTTACGTTTGGCAGCTATCGTTCCCGTGGGGCTTGGGTTTGGCACTACATCGGTAATACTGAACTCTACTATCCAGAAGCACATAATAAACCGTTACCAGGCGACGGCGCTTTCGATGGTCAATTTCCTACAATATGGCGTGTATGCCATAGGTTCGCTCGCCTTTGGAATACTTCTGCAAACGTTCGGGGCAGCGAACACCAGGGTAGTGCTGTTCGGCACCTCGCTGGCCGCTTCGGTAGGCGTTATGGTATACGGCCTGGCTCACAAGCCAATACTGCACGATAGCGTTGCAACAAGCCCCAAAAAATATCAAACTGAAAATGAGGCAGTTACCGAGTAAAGCTTGGGCAGCCAGAATCATGATACAGTGATATATACATTCTCGTTGCAATGTTAGAATATGTCCGTGAAACCGCACAGAAAATTCAGGAGAACTTATGAGCTACACCATAGGTATTGGCGCGTTACTAGACACAGAAACGTTTAATTTGGTGCGCTCTTTGGAGCTGGACGCTGCGCTAGCCACTCAAAATTACGCTGGGCTGGGCCAACCGCCGCATGTAACTATTAAGCGGCCTTTTCAGGTTGTCACTCTAGACGACGTGAACAAATTATGTAAGTTGCTGAGTGACACCGCGCAGCAAACCACAGCTTTTAGCGTAAGCTATTCCGGATTGAACAACTTTGGCGACAGTACGCTTTTTTTAGCCGTCCAGCCGTCGAAAGAACTGCAAAAATTGCACGAGAGTCTGCTGTCTACATTAAAAACTATGTTTGAATCAGCAGAATCAGTGCACGAGGGTAAAGAAATGGTCTTCCATACTTCTGTCGCGGTCAATCTAGAGAAAGGCCAGCTGCAAACAGCCAAAGAAAAATTGCGCAACGATGTTGCAGTCTCATGCACCATCCGTAAGCTTGGTTTATTTTTAGGACTCGATAATAATACTCACTGGTCGATAATATCTGAAGCAGAGCTGGCCTAACATGACTAATGGCACTACATATTATTCCCGTTGTCACTGCTAAGAAGAACTCCTCACTATTATAAATTCTAGGTAAGGGGCAGAATAAGCTATACTAACTTGCATGACTTACACCCACACTGAAACTGAAGATAACTTGACCGCGCGCAGGTAGCCGCGGCCCAGAGCAAAAAACGCGGGAAACGTGGTGGGTTTGCAAAAAGGATACTAATGCTTGCAAGCGTCAAGGATACGCCACACTAAGCTTGATTTTGCAGGGTGCCCCACTTTGATGTTACTTTTATGGTATGCATTTTTCTGAAAACGTACCACCTTATAAAGTAGACCCTCCTAAACACCTCAACGAAGGGCCAAGCAGTGTGCTGCCCGACGGTTTTCCATTTGAGCCGGAAAGCCACATACGCCGCCTTGCGGAGCCCGCGGCTTTAGGCATATTCCCCTATGTTGCCGGCGTGACAATTATGGATGACCGGATAGCGGCTGCCGTAGATAGACATAGTAGCTTCGTCACTCAACCGTGGAGCAGGTTATTTAGAACCATCCGCTCGGCGGGCATCTTGGTGTTCGGGTCTGAAAACGAAACCAGAGAAACGGCAGAACGACTATACAAGTTCCACCAAACGATCAACGGGGTACATGAGCCGGTTCATTATAATGCTAATGATGCCGACGCCCAAACGTGGGTGCTCGCCTCACTGTTCGACGGCCTAAAGCAGGCCCGGCGGAGCTGGGCTCCACCGGAATTCACGCCGGCGCAAGAAGAAGGTTTGTACCAGGATATCCGTACATTCGGCCAATTTTTTGGGATCGATGTTGCCATACAGCCACAAAATGTCGCCGAACTTAATGCCTATTGGGAAGGTAGGCTATCCGGCGGCCAGTTGCTTCAAACCGCAATCAGCAAAAAAATGGCGCACACCGTTTTTAGGTTCGCGGGCCCGAGCGTACCAGCTTCTGTAGGGAAAATCGGCCAGGCTATTTCCATCGCTTCTTTAGACCCACGGATACAAGAGCAAGCGGATTTGCATCCAGACCCCCTAGACACGCGTATTGCCCGGGTTTTCGATGCTTCTATGCGCGGTACGTATGGCCGAATTCCTGAATCAGTAAGAATGAAAGCCATACCTGCCTATCTAGCCGCGAACAGAGGAGCCGCCCCGATAGTTGGTAGGTTAAAGACTCTCAAACTCGGCTTAAACAAAGCAAATTAAAGCACCTGTAAAAAGTAACGGCCGGCCGCTTACAAGCGTTATCTGTTATTATAAATACATATTCTAGGTAAGAGGCAATATGGTTTTAAAGCTTATCAGCAAAGAACATTTGATAGACAACGTCTGGGCGTTTTGTTTTCAGCCAAGCGAGCCGCTCAGCTGGACGGCCGGGCAGTACGTGCGCGTCGAGCTGCCGCACAATAGTCCCGACGGCGAAGGTACGAAGCGCTGGTTTACCAATTCAGCTGCGCCATTTGAAGGCATCATGCAAATTACTACGCGCGTTACCAGCAGCACGTTTAAGCAAGCATTGGCTAAGCTGGGCGAAGGCGGTGAGCTACAACTCATCGAAAAGCCCGAAGGCAGTTTTGTGTGGCAAGATTCAGACTTGCCCATGGTGTTTATAGCTGGCGGCATCGGCATTACGCCATTTCGCAGCATCCTTAAACAGCGCGTGCACAGCCACCTGCCCATTAATGTAACGCTTATTTATGGTGCGCGCACCGAAGACGTGCCGTTTAAAAACGAGCTCGCGGAATGGGCGGCGGCCAATGCTGGTTTCACGGTTAAATATGTTGTTGGTGAACCGCTAACAGCAAAGAAGTTGGCTGAGCTGCAACCAGGCCTCAACCAATCGCTGGTGTACCTCTCCGGCCCAGAGCAAATGGTGCAGAAACTGGGTGAAGACCTTAAAGCACAGGGGTTGCCCGAAGCTCAATTCAAGCACGATGACTTCCCGAACTACACCGAGCAGAACTACTAGGGTTCAAATTTTACCAAAAACAGTTATAGGAAATCACTTGCATGACCGAAAATATCAAAGCAGTCCTTTTGGATCTCGACGACACACTCGTTGGCACCATTGAAGCAAAATGGGCACACCACAAACATGTGGCCGAAACCGGGTATGGCAAAACACTTACCGACGACGACATCCGGCCGCACTGGGGCAAACCTTTCAGCCAACTTGTAACGCTGCTTTACGGGCAAGATGACCCAGAGGGAGCCATGCGGCGCAACCTCGCCTGCGCCGATGATTACCCAAAAGTACTTTTTCCGGATACATTTCCGACTCTGCGCCAACTACATGCGGCTGGTAAGGTCATTGGGATTGTCACAGCAACCAGCCGGCTCAGTTTTGAACACGACCTGGATACGCTTGCCTTTCCGAGAAATGTTATCGACTACACTCAAACCGAAGACGACACTTCCTTTCACAAGCCAGACCCCAAGGTGTTTGAGCCTACACTAGCTTGGCTGGCGAGCCGCCATATATCGCCCCGCGAAACACTTTACGTCGGAGACGGCCTGCACGACATGAAAGCAGCAATAGGCGCCGGTTTTAATTTCATAGGCATAACAAAAGGTCTGGTAACGGCAGATGAATTTGCTGAGGCAGGCGTAACGTCAATCCAAACCCTCGATGCACTTTTGCCGAGCCTGGGCATAATTGCCGAAACACACGAATAAGAAGCAATGTATGATTTTCCTCCCAATATAGAGCGTTTTGTACCCTTCGGTGGATAATTGCTTCCAGCATTCCTTCCACTAGAAAACTGTGCCATTGTTACCTGCAAAACAACATAAACTCTAGGGCGCGCCACTTTTTCTGCTACAATTAAGCTATAACAAAAGGGTAGCACATGTTGAAAGCACAAGCAGCGTTTAGCGGTATTTCGGTCGATGACATTAGCAAGGCTAAAGAATTCTATACACAAGTGTTAGGGCTCACACTAAGCGACGAGACGATGGGGCTGCAATTAGGGCTTCCCGGCGGTGGCACGTTATTTATTTACGAAAAAGACGGCCACCAGCCAGCAACGTTCACGGTGTTAAATTTTGTAGTAGAAAACATTGACGAAGCGGTTGGCGAACTTGTAAAAAATGGCGTAGCCTTTGAACATTACGACAATATGCCTAACCAACAAGATGAAAAGGGCATTGCGCGCGGCCTAGGCGCCAACCAGGGGCCAGACATCGCCTGGTTCAAAGACCCAGCGGGTAACATCCTTTCAGTACTGCAAGATAACTAGCTTAAAACTTCACTCCGTATGTGGGTAGGGCTTTTTTCGGTATTATTCTTAACTGTGGCGCTGACTGCGTTGGAAATAATCTGGGGGCCAGACTACACCAAAACGTTCAGCAGGTTAGTAGCCAGGCACCTGGTTTCGATTGTTTATTATTTCGGTGTGTTCAGCATCTTTTTAGTATTTTTCAGTTTTTTTGTCTTGGGCGAGCTCGTTCCCAAGCTGCAATTATCTAAGTTGTTTGTAATTACTTATTTAGTAGGTGCCATTTCCCAGTTTATATGTATTACCGTGCCCGAAATAAAAGGGCTAAAGAGCAAAGTGCACGTAGGGGCGGCAAGCATAATGTCGGCTTCGGCGTTGGCGCAAGTAGGTATACTGGCCCTAGCGGCGCACTTAGCACAAGGCGCTTTTGTTGTCTGTTTAGCCAGTAGTGTAGTTATGATTACAATTTGGATACTTTTTATAACCAATGTGGCGCTAGCAAAATACGAACTTGTCATGCAGGCGATCTATTTCATCTGTTATTTGACGGCAGTACTGGCCGCTTCAGCCACCTAAAAGCAAGTTCCACGTACTAACCTTAGAGTATAACGATAAACGGGATAAGCGTTTTTAAACCTCGGCTTTCCAAAAAAACATTGCTTTAGAAAGAATACATCAACCCAGACTTTACATTCCTGAAACTTTATTGTACTTTAGTTCCTACATGTCTGAGTCTTTAGTAGAAACACCGAACCACCTTTTTATTAACCCCATCGTTGTTGGTAACATTTACAAAAAACCGACGCGGAACTACAAAATTGATATTGTTGCAAACGCTATCTTAGCAAAAGTTATACAATTGTTGCCGCGTGAGCTTGACGAATACTGGTATAGCCCGCAGCAAGCGCGGAGTACAATCGAAGTTGCCGGCCTTGGCGAAATGTACGTGGGGCTGCATAACGCTCACAGCGTTTTTCAGTCCATCAGCGAAGTACGCATTGGCGACTTTCGCATTTGGAACTGCCGCCAAACCGGGTTTCGCTATAACGACACTTGTATCGATCATTCCAGCCCTGGCGTCATAATGTTAGGCGACGCAGAACATACTCAAATTGAGTTGTACAACGATAGAGCCGACGAAACTGTCTGTGTACAAAAAGACGGCAAGCGTTTTACCAACAGCCACCCGAAAACACAATCGAGCCGCTATGGCGGTTATAACCGAACTATCGTAGGCTGTACGAACCCTGACCAGCTGCATCGCACCTTTAACGGCCTGTGGCCAAACGGGCCGGTACGGGCTGGCGAAGCCCCGAACGAAGGCTGGCAAGAAGATCCTACGATTTTTAGCTGGCAAAGCGTACAGGACAAAGCAATAACCTGGATGGCTGATAATATCCTTTCGCCCTTAGTGCATGTTGCCGGGTCGCAGTTACCAGGCCAAACACTTCTAGAGCTTGCGCCACAGCACGAAAACTAGGGCAACCGGCACGTTTTTAGTATTCTTATCTGTAAGAAAATAGCGTTAAGGTTCCGCTCCACATTAAATTGAACTTGCCTTACGAAAATATCACGGTTAGTATGTGTAGCTATGACACATCCAGAATTTTCCACAGCCCCTTCCGGCCCCGAACAAGCGCGCACGCTGGCCGAAATAAGCCTGATCGTGCAAAACTTTGACCGGCTCACGCCCGAAATAGTTATTGCCGATGGCGATAGGGCAATCGCTGAAGCAGAAAAGTACTTGCGCATAGCTTCTGGCGACGTTCCGGCGGACGGCGATACTACTGCCGCCGAGCAGCAGCTTAACCCCCTTGAAGCAATAAGTGTAGCCTTTAATGCACTCGGCCTCGAGCAAGACAACGAGGCGGGCATCGTACCCTATTTAATGCGTGACGTCGGGCCTCAACATATACGAAAAACGGCAGACAAGCAACAAGAGAGGCTCCAGGACTTTTCCAACAATGTCTTCACGTATCAGAACTACGAGCCGGTATTTACCGCGCTGCGCGGAATGGACACCTCGGCCTTCGATGAAGAAGACCAATCGCGGCACGGCTACTACGTAAAAAGGTTCGAGAAAGCCAGGCAAAACCCCAGTGATAATACAGCAGAAGGCACTAACGAGTTAAACCAAACGCTAAGCGCCAAATGTAGGGAATTCGGTACAAACACCCAAAGAACAGCCACGATAGACGTAACTTCGCAAGAGTTCGACAGCCTGCCCGAAAACACCAGGAACCAGCTAAATATTGACTCTGAAAACGCGCTGTCAGTAACGCTCAGCGAACCGAATTTAAACTACATCCTGCAAAATGGGCCGCGCGAACTGCGTAAACGCGCGCACGAAACTTATTATGGCGAGCGTGTAGCCGCTAACGATCGGCTTATACAAGAAATGGTCGGGCTGCGCCTGCAAATTGCCAAGTCAGAAGGTAAGAGCAACTGGCTCGCCAGACAATCTGAAGGCTCGATTACAGGCGGTGCCGAAGAAGTGCTCGCGTTCTACGATAAGTTCAAAGCCAGGGTAATCCCGCAGTACCAGGCCGCCATCACCAGGCTTCAGGCCTTATTTGAAGCCGACGGCCTAACCGGCCCGATGCAAGAATACGACACTCCGTATTATGAAAAGAAATTCATGGAAACCTGCTATGACGTTAACAAAATAACCTTCACTCTTGATAGAACCGTCCGCGGGCTGTTCGATTTTGCCGAAGCATTATACGGCATAAAAATTGACGAAATAGAAGGTGCTCGCGTTTGGGCGAACGGCGTCAAAGCCTATACTGTCCACGATAAGAACAGCGGTGAATACATCGGCCCCATGTACACCGACCTTGCAGCGCGAAAAGACGAAGATGGTACAGGCGGGAAGCGGGACGGCGGGGTAACCTACGCCCTTAGTTACGGCCTCACAAAAACTAACGCAAACGGCAAACGGGAAACGGTGCAACTGCCCACCGCTGTGTCGGTCGCCAACGTCGCCCCACCAGCAGCTGACGGTACGGAACCAAAATTGACCCTGCGCGACATAGAAACCGTTTTTCACGAAGTATTCGGGCATGCGCTGCCTATTCTTTTCGCCCGTGGAAGTGGTGTGGAATCGAGCGGCGACCGGGTTGACCCGCGTATCCGTGAAATAAACTCTCAAATGGGAGAGCATTTGCCCAGGGACCCTAATATACTTATTAAATTCATAGACGAGGGCGCTTCTGAAGAAGCAAAACGCGCATTTGTTGAAAACTTAGGTGCCGTGCAGGAAGTCAGGGAAGCCCTGATAAATATGCGGTGGCTGCGAATCATGAAAGCCGACCTAGACTTGCATGGCAGCCGGCCCAACCTTGCTGCAGCTCTCAAACGTTCCGCGGCGCTTATGGCGCCAGTCGGTACCGACAGCCATTGGATACGGGCGCTGCCTCATATTGGAAACAGTTACGCTGGCAATTACGTCGTCTACCCGTTTTGCGACGAAAAGGGCGGGAAAATGGCCGAATGGTTCAGGCAGAATAGTTACAGCCAGTTACTCGGCAGGACGCACAAGGCGATACTAAAGCTTGGCGGCCGGCCCGGCGCAAACGAGCAGCTTTTAGCTTTCACGGAGGCAGCTGCCGCGGATCTCGCCGTTGCCTCGGTAGGCGGCATTGCCCTCGGCGGCACGCCCATTCCCGAAAACTAAAGGTTCAACGTACCCCAAACCCTTATGAAAAATTTTGCAGCAGAATTCTCCCACACATACAACGCAGAAGTACGACGTCAATATAGCAACACAGCAAAACGACTCGGCAATAGAAGCTTGCTGGATATTGTGGCGCCTCGTTTGGCATTACGGCAACATACTCCATACCCATACAAATTTGTCGAAGCCGACAGCTTACTGCCATCTGACGAAACAGCTTTTGGCAGAATCATTCGCCGCAGCCGACAAGAAGGTATTACAGAGATACACCAATCCCTAGGCGCACGACGCAAAGAACACAAATGGCTTTTCTTGCCACAAGATGAGGTTTGGGTCGACACGACGATACGGGCACAAACTGATCAAGTTGAAGCCGAGATATACCCCTACATCTTTCTCTCGCACATGCAACCGGAAATAGAAGATTTCCATACACACCTTGACCTGGCAGCAACTGAGCTTGCAAACGAGCATGGCGAGGAATATTTGGATCACTACTTTGCAAGACAGGCAGTGCCCTCGTCCAACGACCTTTTAGCCCGTTGGAGTACAGCTCTTCGCGTCGCACCTGATTCGCAATTCATAAGCAGCGTAATAAGCCATAACGGGGTAACGTCAGCCGCTCTAACTGCCGGCCTTTCACAAGGCTTTAAAATTCATAACTACGAGAGCCTGCCGCATCCGCCCAGCCCGGCAGAGACAATCCAAACACTCCTCAACGACATGACACGTAACGTCCTCTATACCGATGGCCAACCCGCTTTCTCTTTAAAGTTCGAGCCACTAGTTTAACGGACATCCAGCGTTTTAAAAACAGCGGAACACCAGCTATGGCCAACCGCGTCTATTTACGCTAGTATTAACATAAATGGTCAAAAGCTTTATGCGGCTCGTGCGGCCGAAGCACTACATCAAAAACGTTTTAGTTTTGGCGCCGTTGGTTTTCGGTAATCAGCTATTCAAGGCCAGCCAAGTGAAACCGCTTGTTATAGCTCTCGTTACATTTTCGCTGACAGCTTCAGTTGTGTATATCGTAAATGATATATGCGATGCTAAAAAAGATCGTCTGCACCCTGAAAAGAAGTTGCGGCCAATTGCATCAGGTACAGTTTCGATAAAACAAGCGGTTAGCTTGGCGGGTGTATTGGCCTGCGTGGTGATTGCTATTGGCTTACTCGGGCATATCAACGGGTTAGCTTGGGTGCTGTTGGCAGGCTACATAGCCGTTAATATTGCGTATAGCTTCGGGCTCAAGAATGTACCGATCCTTGATGTCGCAATTCTGGCCTCGGGCTTTATTATCCGAGTTTTATATGGTGCCAGCGTGTTTAACATTAAAGTTTCGCCCTGGTTGTATATGACCGTGCTGGCTGGTGCATTTTATGTGAGCCTTGGCAAGCGCCGTAACGAAATTATCATTGCGGGCACGAAAAGCCGCAAAGTAAACGAGATGTACTCGCTGGCGTTTTTGGATAAAAACATGTACGTGTGCCTAACGTTGACGCTGGTGTTTTATGCGTTATGGGCCACGGACCCAGCGCGCGCCAGTACGCTCATGTACGCCACTATCCCGTTCGTCATTATACTTTTTATGACATATAGTTTAAAAATCGAGGCCAATGATTCATCGGGCGACCCAGTCGATGTCATATTAAAAAGCACAGCACTACGCATTATGATGCCAGCCTTCGCCTTAATTTTAGTGCTGGCGGTATACATAAAATGACCAAAAAGCTCGTCAACGTTTACGATTTTGATCACACCATTTATCAGGGTGATGCCTCATTTGACTTCATTGTTTTTTGCCTTATGCATCACCCCAAGCTGTTAAAATACGCGCCCCGGCAAGCGCGGGCGTTGTTCTACTACGTTTTAGGCGTATGGCGGCGCGGGCACGTGAAGCAAGAATTGTTTGCGTTCGTACAAGACCTCCCGGACATGCCCGGCACCCTTGCAGCTTTTTGGGCAAGCCACCAGCGCAAAATTGCCAGCTGGTATATAAACCAAAAGCAGTCGAGCGACATTATTATTTCGGCTTCGCCTGAATTTTTGTTGCAGCCTATGGCATACAAATTGGGTGTGCAGCCCGTACTAGCCACGCAAATGGATGCAAAAACCGGCAAAATTACCGGCAAAGACTGTCGTGCGGCCGAAAAAGTGCGGCGCTTGCATGCCTATGATGATACAGTTCAAATTAACGAATGCTACAGCGACAACCTTTCCGACCTGCCTATGCTAAAACTCGCTCGCCAGCCATTTGTTGTACGAAAAAACAAACGCACGCCGCTTGATGAACATACACCGCCAAAACTGCAAGCACTTTCCGACCCGGCGTTCTTACGCTTCTTGATGGTCGGCGGCATTAACGCGACGTGCGGCGTAGTTTTTTCGTACGTCATCTCGCTGTTTGTTAAAAGTAAGTTGGGCGCATTTGCCCTCGGGTACGCACTCAGCCTTATAGTGTCTTATTTCTTGAATGGTGTCATTACCTTTAAAGAAATTGCATTTAGTTTCAAACAATTTATACGTTTTTGCGTATCGTATATCCCAAATTTTATTATTATTTTCAGTATCGTACATGTGCTGGCCGACGTCTTCAAACTGTATTCACTGTTTGCCTATGCATTGGCAAGTATACTTGCGGCGCCGGTCACATTTTTGATGTTATCTAAATTTACATTTACGAAAAGGGCGGCGGAATGAAAAAATATTGGGCACAGATTGCGTTTGCGTTAGGCTTTGGGGCATTAAGTTTTGTATTTTTGGTGGTCGCGCTGAGTTCGGCGGCGTTTTTGCTTGGCTGGAACGTATCGCCGTTGTGGGTCATTACATCGCTGCTTGGCGCAGGCTGGCTCGTATATTTTTTGTTAGCGCGGCAAGCAGTGCCCAAGCCATTTTTGTGGGTCGGTGCGCTAGTCGTTATTTTACTGGCGTGCCTGGCATTTTCATCGGCCACCATTGATCCGTCATGGGACGGAAACTCCTATCATAAAACAGCCGTAGGCGAGTTAGCGCATGGCTGGAACCCAGTCCGCCAAGACGTTAACGCTTTTAACCGCAGCGATAAAAACTCGTTTAAGCTAGTGGGTATGCGTGGGCTGGATCGCGCGCTCGACACACCATGGGTCAACCATTACCCAAAAGCTTCGTGGATTTTTTCGGCTAATATTTATAAATTAACCGGCAACATTGAAAGCGGCAAGATGGTTACGCCGCTTATGGTAGTCAGTGTCTTTTTGTTCGCTTTTGCTATGCTGTACAAACGGTTGACCCGCAACCAGGCTATCGTAGTTGGTGCCGTGCTAGCGTTCAACCCGATTATCGTGTCGCAAATATACAGCTTTTATGTCGATGGCATTATGGGCAATTTGCTGATTATTTTGGTGTTGGCGTGCACCATGCTGCTCGACACCCATGCCAGGTTTTACGGTCGAAAATTACTATTTGCCGCTATTTTTATGTCGGCTGTGCTAGCTATAAACATGAAGTTTACTGGCTTGGCGTACGTTGCGATTATTTTTGCTTGCTATGGGTTGTATATTATTATTGCGCATCGGCGTGAACTATTTTTAAAATTTGCGGGCGTCGGCATGGCGGCGCTTTTGGTAGCGCTACTGCTAGTCGGGGCATCATCATACCTTAAAAATACCATCCCGAATGGCAACCCGTTGTATCCGCTGGCAGGTAAGGGCAGCGTTAACTTTATTACTGTTGAGGAGCCTGTGGGCTACGCCAATATGTCGTATGTGCACCGGTTTTTAAAATCTAATTTAGCAGCTACCAGCCAAATTAACCATGACCTTTCGCTGCAAGTCGGTGCGCCCCGCATAAAAGTACCGTTCAGCATTAGCCAAAGCGAGTTGCAAACACTTGCCAGCACCGACGCTCGCCAAGGCGGATATGGCGTGTGGTTCGGTGGTATTTTAATCGTCTCAACGCTGCTAAGCCTGTACCTGGCCGTGCGTTACAGCAGGCAGGAATGGCGCAGGTGCTGGTTATTTTTACTACCGCTTGCCACCCTAGCGGTAAGCATATTTGGCGTCGATGCGACGTGGTATGCACGCTACTTGCCGCAGCTCATTATGTTCCCAAGTCTGGTGGTAATTGCGTTGTACATGCGCAAAAAAGCGGTGCTTGCCAACATATTAGTTTTTGCGCTGCTGTTCAATGTTACGCTCACTGCAATGATTAGCGGCAACGCGCAAAGCACGTTCCGGCAGCAGATCCACCAAAATTTTGTGCAAAACTTACCCTGCGGCAACGGCCAGCCGCTTAAAGTGTATTCGCCAATTGGTTTTGACGGTGCTTTGTATAATATTCACGATGCCTGCCCAAACGTTACGCTGCTCACGCCGCAGCAAGCTAAAAGCATACCCGACCAAAGCAAGGTGCCGCTGTTTGACAGCATTTACGCCGTACATACAAATTAAGATAATTTAATGGAGGTCGTCATGCAAGAACTCCCACCTCAATTACCAGAGTGGCTGGCTAGCATTCCGCTGGATGCGCCGCCACAAATACCCGTACCTATTGGCGACAACGGCAGATATGTACCGGCCGAATTACTCACAAAGGCGCTCGCCGTCGATATCGGCCAAGGCATCGGGGCAATCTCCATGCCTCCAGAATTAGCCCAGCGCGCTGCTGAACTTTCCGAGAACCCCAACTGGAAGAACCTCGCGCCAGCACCCACTCTTGTATTTCGCAATGCCGAAAATGGTTGGGAAATTCGCGTTGGCGATTTTACAGAAGTTCTCACACGTGAAGATATTATAAGCGCGCTCGGCAAAGCCTTGCACGGCGATGCCGAAAATGAGACACCCGAAGTTTGACAGTCAAGTCACGCCAGTCTGCTATTATTATAAATATACAAACAGGAGGGGTCATGACACAAAAAATTACACCAAACCTATGGTTCGACGGCAATGCCAAAGAGGCAGTTGAGTTTTACACAGCAATATTCGAAGGTGGTAAAACGGTCTTTACAGCCTACTATCCGAACAGCGCGGCCGAAGGCTTGGCTGACTTCCAAAAAGATTTAGCGGGTAAAGAACTTTCAATTGATTTTGAGCTAAGCGGCCACCGCTTTACGGCCATCAACGCCGGGCCGGAGTTCAAATTTACACCGGCGATTTCGCTAATGCTCAATTTTGACCCATCGAGCGACGCACAAGCAGCCGAACACCTTGATGAAATATGGAACAAGCTGCTCGATGGCGGCGGCGAGGCAATTATGGCCTTAGGCGAATACCCGTTCAGCAAACGCTATGGCTGGCTGAAAGACCGCTACGGGTTAACCTGGCAACTCATTTTAACCAACCCAGGCGGCATGCCGCGGCCGTTTATTGTGCCGTCACTGTTATTTACTGGCACCAACACCAACCACGCCGAAGAAGCCATCAATTTTTACGTGTCGATATTTTCGCAAAGCGGTGCCAAGGCAGGCACAAAAATGCCTTATGGCAAAGATACCGGCCCGGCCAAGGCAAGTGCCCTGGCGTTTGGCGATTTTATGCTGGCCGAAAACGAATGGTTTGCAGCAATGGATTCCGGCGTGGAGCAGCCATTCACCTTTAACGAAGCAGTTTCGCTGGCAGTAACTTGTAAAGACCAAGCCGAAATTGATTACTTTTGGCAAAAGCTTTCGGCCGTACCCGAAGCTGAACAATGTGGCTGGTGCAAAGACAGGTACGGTGTAAGCTGGCAAATTGTGCCCGAAAACATGGGCGAGCTTATGCAAAAACCCGATGCTTATGCCCGTATGATGCGAATGAAAAAACTAGTCATCGCTGACTTTTAAACATTACTAGGTGTAAGAATGCGCATATGCAATTAAGCTTGCAAAATGCAGCCCGGACGTTAAAAACTATCCGATAGTTGACAAATAGGGTAGGAATGCATTATCATTCAACTATATGGTTGAACAAACGTACAACTTGGATGGCGTGTTTCGAAGCTTGGCCGACCCAACGCGGCGCGATATTATACGGCGCGTTAGCCAGGGCAGCATGAGCATTGGCAGCATTGCCGAGCAATATAAGCTGACTTTTGCAGGTATCGCTAAGCACCTGGAAGTGTTACAGCACGCCGGGCTTATTAGAAAGACGCGGCGCGGCAAAGAACAAATCGTGTCGATTGAGCCCTTGGCGCTCGCGGCCGCCTACGATTTTTTTGACAACTACAAGCAGTTGTGGGAGCAACGTCTGGATTCGCTCGACAACTTTTTACAGTCAACCGCCAAACAAAAGGAGAAGCGCTAATGACCAATCAAATCGACAAAAAAACGGAAGACCGCGCTGCGGTTGCGGCCGCCATTGCAGCTATGGAAGAACCCGATCGCAGCATCGGCGAACGTCTCCACACAATCATTACCGAAAGTTCGCCACAGTTAATGCCGCGCACCTGGTATGGCATGCCGGCTTATAGCGACGGCAACAAAATCATTTGCTTTTTCAGGAGCAGGGCAAAATTTGGCGAGCGCTTTATGACACTCGGTTTTAATGACTCCGCCAAACTGGATGAGGGCAATATGTGGCCGATTTATTACGCTATAACCGCCCTGACACCCGCCGAAGAAGCAAAAATTACCAAGCTTGTTAACAAAGCAATAAGCTGAACCACCTTGCATATAATTTAAAGGAGAAAACCATGAACCCAATAAAAGAAGTTACGTTTGAACGAACTTACGACGCGCCTATCGCTGCCGTGTGGCAAGCCTGGACGAATGCGGAAATGCTTAAAAAATGGTGGGGGCCCAAAAACGTCGACATTCCAGAATGCACATTAGATGTGCGGGTGGGCGGTAAGCTGTACCTCGTAATGGAAGCCAACGAAGGTATGGGTGAATACAAAGGCATGCGCTGGCCGATGGAAGGCGAGTACACCGAGGGCGAAGAAAACCGCAAATTGGCCTACGTCGCAAAGGCCTGGACGGAAGGTGCTCAAGCAGCCACCGAAATCGATCAGACCAGCGAGCTTATTCTGAGCGAAGAAAATAACAAAACAACGCTTAAACTGAATGTCAAACTCACTAAGATTGCACCGGACACCCAGGCGGCAGTGGACGGCATGCAGTACGGCTACACTCAGCAATTCGAGAAGCTCGCTGCATTTTTGGCGCAATAACCCGCGAGCCTTCCAGGCAGCCACCCTTCGTAACTTAGTATATTTGGCGAGCAGGTAGTATAGTTTTTATATGACTTCTTCCGAACACATCGCACCAAAAATTCAGGGCTTTTTCAGCCGATACCCAAGCGCCGAAGAGATGTACTGTCAGGCGCAATTGTTCCATCGTACGCTGGGCAGTAATGTACCTGCTATTTTAGAAACAGGGCTGAGCCCGCAACGGCAGCTATTCCCCGAGGAACATGGCAACCTTATATTACGCATATGCCAAAAGACCTCACCAGACCCAAACGATTCCGCCTACATTCAAAACCGGATTATCCAACCGGGTTCTTTGTATTTAGTAACAGAGCAATCCTTAGAAAGTACAGCTTACGGTATCCCGGAGCGGCTCATGTTGCTTATGCGCAGCCTGTATACCATTGCCAATAAGCAAGGGTTCGAACAAGCCGACCGCGACGCTGCTCAAGAGGCGTACGACGAGCACGCCGCGTTACTTACTGCGCCCGGCCAAACAATTGCAACTCTAAAGGTAAGCCCTATGGCACCCAGCGTTGTCAATGCGCAGCTTGGCAAATGGGATCTCGATTCGCTCACAACTACGGAGCAAGCCGAGACGCTGGCAACTCATGTTCACGACAATAACCGGTATAACATCGAAATTCCTGGCACAATTGAACCCGAATATATAAGTGAATACAGCCAAGAAGCGCTCACCGCAAAACAGGCATTTTTAGGTATTGAAACCGAAGCGGGGTGGGCGCGGTACGTGCGCTCGCCGTAGGCAACTTTCTACCAGAAATTACTGTGTCGCCGTTTGCAAGAAATTAGTCATTTTGCCAAACGCCATTTCGCCGTCCGCGTTAAATGTAAACTGATATTCGTGCGGCAAGCTGGGCTGGTGGTTGGCCGGGTAAAACAGCGTCGTAACTGGCACGCCTAAAGCGTTCAATTCTTCGGCAAAAGGTATAGACTGCACGTTAGTCAGCGCATCACCATTACCGCCGCTAATAAACGTTTTAGGGAAGCTCTTAGTAACATGATAAAAAGCCGACATCTGTTTTATGACCGGATTCGACAAATCATGTGAGCCTGTATACGCCCACACCGTCACGTCAGTGCCCCAGCCGATAATTTTGGGCAGTGCCGGGTTTGGCTGCGTCAATTTATCCATTTTATAAATACCGCAGTACAGTATTACGGCCGCGATTTGCCGTGGTTTTAGTGCCGCCGGCTGGGTACCTACCAACTTGGCGTAAGCCGGGTTAGTGTATATTGTCGCCATCTGGCTGGAAAGCTGCGCACCAGCAGAATCACCCGCCAGCACCAGCTTACTGGCGTTAATGTGGTACTGCGTGGCATGGGATACGATAAAGGTAAAAGCATCGTTAATTTGATGCACCGCATAAGGGTAGGTTTTACCAGGCGCTAACGAGTAATTGAGCGCTACAACTATGTAGCTCTGGTTTGCAAGCCGTGAAAAGTACGGTGCATCGTCGCTTTTGTTACCCGAAAGCCAGCCGCCGCCGTGCGTCCAAACTATTGCCGGCAGCTCGCTAGTTGTATTTCTAACGTTGTTCGGAACGTATACGTCGAGCCGCGCATCTTTGTCGTTTTGCCGGTATGCAACATCTTTCGTAACCGTAACCGGATAGCTGGGCAGCGCTTTTTGCATAGCGACCAACGTTTTATGGCCGCCTTTATTAAACACGTATCGAATAACTAACGCGCCCGGCCACGGACTCACCCTAAATGCAATAACTATTGCTATAGCCAAGCAAAGCACAATGCCAACCGGCCATAAAAAGAGTTTTTTTCGATAAAAAGGTGTGTGGTGTTTACGTTTGTTCATAATGCTTTTGCTTGTTGTTTTTATAGTACCACCAAAACCGGGTAAAATAACACCCTCGCCATGCAGAACAGATCACGCTAAGAGTTTTCGGACCCAACAAAGATGTGCAAACTTTGCACCTACATATTGCCTTAAAAACAATGGATGATGCTAGTTTTTAATTGCGCACAATAAAGTTGTGCCGTAACTGCTTTGCAATTGTATGGGGTTATTGCATGTCGGGTGGCGCACCCGGCGCACCGGTATGCCAGCTTCTTGCAAGCGTACGAAATTCGAATAAAAATTGCCTACATATACGTCGTACGTTTGGTTGGTTCTTTTAAGTTGTTGTAGCTGAGTATGGATAGCGTGCGCGTCAGCCAGGCGGCCATGCAACAGAGAGGCGCCGGTTACAGCCGTGTTGATAACAATGAGCACAGTTAGTGTGATTGCCCCCGCCCGCAGCCAGGCCGGGCGTTTGCCGCGCAAAGCAGCGATACCCACAACTACAAGCAACGGAATAAGCGTAATGAGCGGGCTGTACCGCAATTTATTTGGCACCGGCAACACAAGCGCACTCAATAAAATGAGCCCGATGAGCATGCTTAACCTGGTCAAAGTTGGCAGGTTTTTAGGCTGCGGGCGAGTGGCCCACATCGCCAGCAACACCAGCAAACCAAGGCTAAAGATTCCACTAAATAAAATCCCGCCCGAGCCGACGCGCCCTTGAAAATTGTTGGCCTCATGGATTTCGTAATTACGCCAGGTAAACGGCACTTTTAGCCGCGCTACATTATGTGCACTTTTAGGGTTACCGGCATCGCTCGGTTCGGTCGAAGCATATATGCCGTAAAATAACAGCTTGGCGCGGTTGGCTTGTTTTAAGTTATTCGGCACGTTATCGTAGCGCAATTTAGCACCTTCGTTGGGTTGGTTTTGCGGGTACAACGGCGAGTGGTGATGGACAGTATTTGTGCCATAAGGTACCCACAGCACAAGTGCGGCCACCGCCAAGAAGCCCAGGCACAAGGCGCGCATATCCGGCATTTTGTAGGCCTTCAAACGGTACAAATATGTTGCCACCACCACAGCAATTACCGCACAAATGAACAAGTTGCTAAACTTGCCGCCGGCCAAAAGCAGCCAGGCAGAAAAGATAACCGCCAGCGGCCACTTTTTACCGGCATCGTAGGCAAGCAGGGTAAAGCCGGCAATAGCGATTAAGCATAATTCATAGCTGTAGCCGTCAGCCATAAAGGTTGGCATCTGCTGCAAAAAGTGCACGCCGCAAACCGCTAACACGGTAATAATCCACGCCCAAGTTTTAGAAAGTTTGAGACGCCGAAGCGCAGCAAACACCAAAATGCCGGCGGTGGCCGCGAGTATAACGTTCGTCACGATCGCTGCGCGCATATGGCCATCCGATACGTACACCGAAGCTTGTAACAACCAGGTGCTCTTCGGATACCCGACAACGTACTCCTGACTAACGGGCAGTGAAACCGGCAAAGGGCTTGAGTGCCACGGGTTCCAGCCTTTGGCAAGTTCAATTACAGCTGACGATTGGTAATCTTGCCCGTCCCAACTAGTGTCATACACGTTGCCTAAACCATACGCCACAAACAAAAAGAGAGCCGGTACCAGCACAGCCAGCACTAATTGATTCAACTTAATATGAAAACCTTCGCGTGTGCGCCAGGCAAACACACCTAACAGATACACAGCGTACAGTGCAGGTAAATTCCAGGCGCGTAAGCTGCCGCCAAGCGCCAAAATAAGATTCAGGCCGGCCACTATAAACACAACGCCAAACAGTGCGTAACCGGCAAGTTTTTCTATGCGGTTCATGGCTTTATGGTACACAACCTTTGCAAGTTTTTCCAATTTATACAACCAGCATCATGAGATTATAAGATGCCGCTTGCAGCAAAAGCACCCCGTATTGCACGCCAGGCCTAAAACTCGCTGTCGCGGTTAGCAATAAACGTTTCGGGCGAATAGGCTTCTGCAATTTCGGTAGTAAATTCGGTGAATTGTCGGCGGTAGTTAGCCTGTATGCGGCACATCTTTTGATATACCCCATCTTCACTTGCTTTATATGCTTTGTAGAGCGAGCGGCCCGGAATTGCAAGCGCACCAAGCACCAATGCAAACTTTGCTATCTCGTGCGGCACGTTGTAGGCGGGCGAGAAGCCTCGTTCAGCGAGCCACAATGCGCTTACGAGCGTAACGTCTTTCCGAATGTCTTCATGCACTCTCCTCAGTTTGCGCTCCGACTGCGAACGCGTAAAAGCATCGGTCATGGCGTGCGCGTAAAGGACTCCTGCTGGCTGGAGCAGTTCTTGCTGAAGGCGCAACTGTGCAAACTTGTCAAACGCCATTTCGCCAAGAGCCCTGTCAATCCTGCTTTGCAGGCGCGGCCGTCCGTGCGGCATGTTCGCGGCATCGGGGCGAGCCTGGCGACGAACTGCTTCACGGCAGGCCGCATCAAAGGCGTACTCAGTCGTATCGGCTTTGGTGAGCCAAAGGTTCACCCGCCTGCCGGAGATTTCATAGCCACAACCGTAGGATTCCCCGGCAGACAGCAAAAACTCATCTGGAGTCGTGACAATAACACGCGGCGATATTTTCAGTGCATCCGCTTCGACTGGTTGCGGCTGAGCAAGTTCATCATCAGTCAAATCTGCTTCTGTAGGTAAACGATACAGCCCATAATACGCAAGCGCATCGTCAGTTATTGCGAATTCACCCTGCTTAAAATGCCCGCCCTCGGCAAGCGGCAGCCTGCGCAAGCATTGAAGATGGGCATCAGACAAATTAGAAGATGATTGCTCACGGGGCATAATCGGACTATATCACACGCCGCCTTAGCGCCGAGTTGTAATTTTAGTGACGAAAGCGATGGTCTTTACGAGCTAACGGCTTGAGGTTCTGTACATTTTGGTACAGCCCGTAGGCGCGCAAATCTGCTTCTGTAGGCTTATCCAATTGAATAGCCCGCGGCCGCAACTTTAAGTGGCGCACACTATCGAATTCGGTAGCATATACCAGCACTTGGGCGATTAAATAGAGCCAAAAGATAAGGCCTAGCACAACTGCAAAAATACCATAAAAACTGCTGACGCCCTTTAGTTGGTGGCGTACCAAAATGCCGCCAAAAGTTACCAAAGCTTGAGTGACGAGCGCCGCACCGATAGCGCCGGGCACCATATCGCGCAAACGCACCCGGCGGGATGTCGCTCGGTTGCACACCACAAGCAAAGCCGCCGCGGCAACCATAAAACCAGCAAAGTTAACTGCAACTTTTACCCATTGGGCGTGCCCTAACACCGAACTGAATGTAGAAACCAGTACCACAGCAACAAAGCCGACTGCCGCTGCCGCCATGATGGAAAGCGTTTGAAACAGCGACTTCGGGACACCGGCGCGGCGGTTACGCGGCACTTGCCAGACATCGTTCAGCATATTACGCACTACGTCGGCACCGCCGCGGGCACCGTACAAAGCCACAAGCAAACCAACCACCAAACCAACACCCGCCGAACGCATGCTATGGATGTTCTTTTGTAATTCCTGGCCAACAACTGGCAGGTATTCGTTAATGCTGCTGGCAACTTGATGTTGCAGCTGCGCGTTATTTTTAAATACAATCTGCATCACGGTGAACAACACCAAAAGCAAAGGGAAGAGCGACAAAAACCCGTAATATGTAATTAACGCTGCCTGGTAGCTGCCGTTGTCGTCGCCGAATTTTTTGATGATTGCAAAGACGGTGCCCCATGTATGGTGTCTTTGCTGGAATTCGTCAATGCGACGAATAAGGTTTTGCATGTTTATTACCCTTACTACGTTTATTTTAACACCGTTTATGGTTTATAGTTTAAGACTTCTCGTAGTTTTATATTGCACATGGTTGTACAATTCACTATAGAACCAAAAGGGGAATTTCATGCAAAGTTCATTTTTTAGCAAAGACCGGTGGCCAAGCTTATGTTTACGCGCCGGGCTGGCGTTTGTATTTTTGTATGCCGCGGTCGCCGCTTACATTACGCCAGATAATTGGTCGGGGTACTTGCCGTCCTTT
>Ga0157374_10001080_pt1 | contig 23602 bp, 16 predicted proteins | sample M25metaG_FD_115308 | JGI IMG/M metagenome (GOLD analysis project Ga0157374, IMG submission 115308) | Miscanthus rhizosphere microbial communities from Kellogg Biological Station, Michigan, USA - M2-5 metaG | ecosystem: Host-associated > Plants > Roots > Rhizosphere > Soil | place: USA: Michigan... | reverse complement strand
TCGGCCACGACCGTCTGATTCCCTGCACAGCCGGAAAGGACTTCGCGTTCATCGATCCATGGTCGGACGTATGGGCCTGCAACGTGCGGTCTGACCTGCCCATGGGGAATCTTGCTCGACAGTCGTGGGACGAGATCATGAAGAGTGAGGTCTCTCGACGGACTCGCCAAAAGGTGGCTGCTTGTGACCAGAATTGCTGGATGGTCACGACAGCTCGCACCGCGATGCGCTCGAACATCATACCCCAGCTGCCCAAGAGCGCGCCGCTCCTGTGGGTCCTGAAGAACAAGCTGAAGGTTTCGCTCGGTAAGAAAATCTGCTTCGACAGTTATATCAATTATTCGGACGTGAGGCCCTCGCCGATCGTGAAACGCGAGTCCTACCTGGAAAAGAAAGACAAAGCGCGACTGGTCAAGGGGCGCCAAACACCGGACGAGCACTATCCGCTAAAGACTTTCCTGAATAATTAGAGCCAGCCGGTTCTCTTCGAAACAAAGAATTCACTTCGGCTGTCCAGCCACATCAGGACGCTGCTGAGCGATTACGATCTGCGAGGAACTTCGGCAGGCAAGCTCGAAGGACCGCCGACACGGAGTATTCACGCGAGAGACATGGAGCAGCTCTGCTCTCGCTCTTTAAGAGCCTGCCGCGCCAATTGGAGCGGTTCACCGGCTTGCGCCGTGAAATTTCTTTCACCGACATCACGCCGTGCGTTCCTTTGAATGCTCCTGTTGATTTGGAGATTATCCCCTTGTCGACGCATGACGAACACATGCACCTCGAATCATTGATTTGATTCAATCCAAATATCAGCCCCGCCACGACAGAAATTCGCCCAAGTCCGGCCTTGTTCGAACGGAATGGTGATTGTCGATCAGGCTTTCGCATCATCGTGCCAAGTCTGAGCTGACAAGCACCGGCGTGCACTGCTTCAGTCACGCCCCCAGAAATCGGCAGACTCCGACGTCCCCCGGCATCCATGAGATTCCGCGGGCGAGCGGATTTTGGCGGCAAGCATTCAGAACTTACATGGGGAAAATGCAGTGCAAGCGCCCGGCGTACTATCCGATCCCGGCCTGATCTCGCTGGTGATGATGCTTCGTTTTCAGGGACTGGGCGTCAATCCCGAACAGATCCGTCACCAGTTTGGAAATGCCGCGATCGGGCTGCCCGAGATGCTGCGCTGCTCGAAGGCATTCGGCCTGAAGGCCCGCGTCTCAGCGAGCACATGGGAACGGCTTTCCACGACACCAATGCCTGCGCTGGCCGCCCTGCGGGACGGAGGCTTCCTGTTGCTCGGCAAGGTCGCCGAAGACAAGATCATCGTACTTGAGCCGGGCAGCCCGCAACCGATCGCAATGCCACAAGCCGAGTTCGAGGCTTCGTGGGACGGCCGCGTGCTGCTGATGACGAAGCGGGCGAGCCTCACCGACTTGACGCGTCGATTTGACATCACCTGGTTCCTTGGTGCGGTCCACAAATACAGGCGGCTCCTGAGTGAGGTCCTGATTGCTTCGTTCTTTCTTCAGCTCTTTGCTCTGGTCTCGCCGCTGTTTTTCCAGGTCGTCGTCGACAAGGTGCTTGTGCATCGAAGCTTGAGTACCCTGGAGGTGCTTGCCGTCGGCCTTGTCGCGATCGCCTTGTTCGAAACAACCCTCGGCATCCTTCGCACCTATCTGTTTTCGCATACGACCAATCGTATCGACGTTGAACTCGGCGCGCGGTTGTTTCGACACCTGTTGGCACTGCCCATCGGCTATTTCCAGGCGCGACGAGTCGGTGACTCGGTCGCGCGGGTGCGCGAACTCGAAAATATCCGTAACTTCCTGACCAGTTCCGGGCTCACCCTGGTGATCGATCTGTTCTTCACCAGCGTCTTCATCGCGGTGCTGTTCTTCTACTCGCCGCTGTTGACCTGGATCGTCCTCGCGTCGTTTCCCTTCTATGTGGGAGTATCCGCCGCCGCGACACCGTTGTTTCAGAAGCGTCTGGACGAGAAGTTCAAGCGCGGCGCGGAAAACCAGGCTTTCCTGGTCGAAAGCGTGTCCGGAATAGAGACGCTCAAGGCCATGGCGGTCGAGCCACAGATGCAGCGGAAGTGGGAGGAGCAACTGGCCGGCTATGTCGCTGCCAGCTTCCGCGTCACCAGTTTGGGAAACATCGCGAGCCAAATCGTCCAGTTCGTCAGCAAGCTGGTCAGTGCGGCCATCCTGTATTTTGGGGCGAAACTCGTCATCGGCGGCGAGTTGTCGGTCGGCGAGCTCATCGCCTTCAACCTGCTCGCGGGCCGGGTCAGCACCCCCGTCCTGCGGCTGGCGCAAACATGGCAGGACTTTCATCAGGCGCGCCTCTCCGTCGATCGCCTCGGCGATATTCTCAATACGGCGCCCGAGCCGGTCTACAATCCCGGTAAAATGGGGCTTGCTGCAATCCACGGCGATATCAGCTTCGAGAACGTCAGCTTCCGCTATCGCATCGACGGACAGGAGATCCTGCGGAACATCAATCTGGACGTGCCAGCCGGCCAGGTGATCGGAATCGTCGGCACTTCCGGATCGGGCAAGAGTACTCTGGCCAAACTCGTGCAGCGCCTTTACCTGCCCGAAAGCGGACGTGTGCTCATCGACGGACTCGATGTAGCCCAGCTCGATCCGGCCCAGTTACGCCGCCAGATCGGGGTCGTTCTTCAGGATAGCACGCTGTTCAACTGCTCGATCCGGGACAACATCGCGTTGGTGGATCCCGCAGTCCCGGCGGAAAACGTCATCGCAGCCGCGACACTGGCTGGCGCCCACGACTTCATTCTCAAGCTCCCGGAAGGGTATGACACCATCGTCGGCGAGCGGGGCACCGGCCTGTCGGGCGGACAGCGTCAACGCATCGCCATTGCTCGCGCGCTCATCGGCGATCCCCGGATCCTCATATTCGACGAGGCGACGAGTGCGCTCGACTATGAAAGCGAGCGCATCGTTCAGAAAAATATGGAGCAGATGTCCCAGGGGCGAACCGTGATCATCATCGCGCATCGCCTCTCGGCGCTGCGAATTGCAGATCGTGTGATCACCATCGAGCGCGGTCGTCTGATCGAAGATGGCTCCCATCAAGAACTGATCAAAGCTGGTGGCCGATACGCAAAGCTGTATCGCCTCCAGGCAGGCTTGCACGAACAGTATTCGTAACGCCGAAACCCGTCATGGCGATGTTCGCACCCGATGCATGAAGGCTAACAACAATGAAAGCACAACGCAGGACTCCGATCGATGACCCCGGATCCCTTGCTCTGGAGTTAATGCTTCGTCTGCTCGGGATTCGCGTCGAACCTGAGCAACTCTGTCGAGACATTGGTTCTCCTGTGGGCGTCAAGGAGATGGTCCGCTATGCCAGGAAGGCCGGTCTGCGGGCCCGCTGCTCGAAGTCGGCCTGGAAGCGGCTGGCTGGCGGTCAGCTACCGGCAATCGCCGTGCTTCGTGATGGCAACTTCTTGCTGCTGGGAAAGATCTCCGGCGACACGGCTGTCGTTCTTGCGCCGGGTGCCCAGCGGCCCGCTCTTATGACTCGGGCCCAATTCGAAGCGGTTTGGAACCGTCGCCTCGTCTTGATCAGCAAACGTAGTGCCCGTGCCGTTCGGTTTGAGCGGCTCGGCAGGGCTGCGATCGGGCTGTTAAAGTGGCTCGGCACCGCCTCAATCACGCTCGCCAGCGATATCACTCGCCGTCTCGTTAAAGGTCTCCGGAAGATCGTCAAGTCAGCCGCAAATGACGAAACGCCGTCGGATGCGGCGAAGGGCGGCACCGCGGTCATCATTTTTGCCGATCATGCTCGCAAGATCGGACGGGCGGTCGCGCGTATCAGGCCCGACGAGGAGCGCCGCCGTTCCGCCGAACTCGCCTTTCTGCCGGCCGCCCTCGAAATCGTCGAGACCCCGCCCTCCCCGCTGGGACGCGCGACAGCCTTCAGCATCATCGCGGTCTTCGGCGTAGCGTTCGCCTGGGCATGTTTCGGAACCGTCGATATCGTAGCCATCGCGCCCGGTCGACTCATCCCGAGCGGACGCACCAAGACGATCCAGCCGTTCGAAACCGGGGTCGTGCGCTCGATCAAGGTTCGCGACGGCCAGGCCGTCAAGAGCGGCGACGTGCTGATCGAGCTCGATACAACGATAACCGCGGCCGAGCTTGCCCATTTGAAGGGTGACTTGTTGGCAGCTCAACTCGACGTCGCACGAAACAAGGCGGCATTGACCAAAAACGACGATCCGCTGGCGGCCTTCAAACCGCCCGGGGACGCAGCCACCACCCAAATCGAGATGCACCGCCGGTTCCTGGTCAGCCAGATTGCCGAGCAGAATGCCAACCTTGCCGCCATAGACCAGCAAGTGAAGCAAAAGGAGGCTGAACGCGCCACGTTTGCGGCCTCGGTGGAGAAGCTCAAGGCGACCCTCGCACCGCTGCAACAGCGCATGGAAATTCGCCAGCAGCTCTTTCAGAAAGAACTGGGGTCCAAACTCACATACCTGACGGAATACCAGGACTACGTCGGGCAGCAGCAGGAGATCCTCGTTCAGCAAAGCAAATTCAACGAAGCGGACGCCGCAGTTTCCGTTCTGATGGAAACGCGGGCGAAAGCGATCGCTGAACACGAGCGCGGCCTGTTCGAAGGCCTGGCCAAGGCCGAGGAGAAGGCGGCGGGGCTGACGCAGGACGTCATCAAGGCGGAGCAACGCACCAGCTTGCAAAAGCTGACGGCGCCGATCGACGGCATTGTCCAGCAGCTTGCGATCCACACCATAGGTGGCGTCGTGACGCCGGCGCAGATGCTCATGCTCATCGTACCAACCGAAAGCCGGCTCGAGATCGAGGCCATGGTCCCCAACCGCGATATCGGTTTCGTCGAGCCCGGTCAGGATGCGGCGATCAAGATCGACACGTTCAACTTCACCCGATATGGCTTGTTGCACGGCAAGGTTCTCAGCATTTCGCAGGATGCTATTACCCACAACAAGCCTCAGGACAGGGGGAACGAGGCAATCGCAGGCGCTGAAACAACCAGCAGTGAGCCGAGAGGACAGGAGCTGGTCTACGCCGCGCGCATATCGATCGATCACAGCCAGATGGAGATCGAGAACAAGCGCGTCAATCTCACGGCCGGTATGGCCGTCACGGTCGAGATCAAGAACGGCTCGCGCAGTATCATCAGCTACCTTCTGTCGCCGCTGCTTCGCTACAAACAAGAGAGTATGCGGGAGAGATGAGCCCGATCAGAAGTCGGCGCAGCGCCAGGCGACCGGCATCATGGGAGATGGCAAGTTTCGGACGGTCAGGGGCAGGAGGAGTGCCGCACCGGCGGCCGCCACTTGCACGAGGCTAGCCCACCTCCTCGATCGGCTTCAGCAAACCGGCCTCGCCCAAGGCTCGCACCGCTTCCTTGAGCGTCTCCCACGGCAGATTGCAGCGTGCCGCAATATCGAGCAGCGAATGCGTGCCGTCCGACATGTTCAGCAACCACAGGATCGCCATTTGGAAGTCACCGGCCGAACGGCCTCCGATCAAACTATACAAACCGTAATCACCGAGCTTCGGCTCGCAGAACGGTTTGAGATTGCGATATTTGCCATTTCGTTCGAGGACGTCGATCACGGTGAGCGCCTTCGCGACAGAATCGCTTAACGAAGCCGCGCACACAAAATTCAAGTCGTCGGCAGACGTATGATATTCCGGAAACTTGCCGTGAGGCGTACGCATGAAACACCCAACCGGCAGATTAAGTCCGGGAGAGCAGTACTGCCGCTCGTCGTAACCGACTGGCGAGAACGGGAGGACATCGAAGGCGCCCCCACCCTGCTTCAGGACATACCTCCATGCCTGGTCGATTTCAGCATCGCCGCGCCGGCTTGCCTTGTAAGTCGGCGAGCCCCTGTCCCCCACGCAGGTCAACACGAAACCGTGCTTGATCTTGCTCAAATGGGACTGCCGGATTGCCGTCCAGGCAATCGAGCCGATGGTGCCGGGTATAAACAGGAATCGATACGAATACCGCCGATCAACATTCTCGAGCCGTTTTGCGAGCGCACAAGCCACGGCAATACCGGACAGATTGTCGTTGCAGAGCGATGGGTGGCATACGTGGCAGGATATGAGCACCTCATCCGATGATCGGCCTCGAAGCAGGAGTTCGCCATAGGTCAGGTGACCGGATTTGAGGGAGGAATCGATGCGCACCTCATAGTCGTCCTCCGGCAGCGCAAGAAGCTGGCTGTGCGGCAGGCAAAAACCCCATTTCGGCTCGTAGTATGAGGTGCGATATGGAATCCAGTCGGGATGCTGGGGATCCGAAAACAGATGCCCTTTGAGCTCGGAAAGACCGATACGCCTGTGAACGGGAACGCTGTAACCAAGGACGTGCAGATTGGAGGCGCGAAAGTCGACGATGCGTTTGCCGGCGCTGTTCTTGATGTATGCATCTCGAATGTTCCATTCGAGCGGAACGGTCCAATCGAACACCTCCAGTCCAGAGGGCACCTCACAGATGGTGAGCTGGATGTGTTCCAGAATCAGATTGAGAGTCGTTCGGACTCCCTCGCCGGTGATACTGCGGCAGATCGGATAAAGGTCTGCGATCAAGCGGTACATCGACCGACCGTCATCGTCGACCGACAGATCTATGGGCTCCGGAACCCGGTCGGACTTCTCGACTCTCGGGCCGTTGGCCACGACATGCATCACTCTACCTCATCGACAGACACCTGGACGCGCCCAGGCCCACTATTGAATCACCCGAGGCTCGGGGATCGGCACAACAAACTGTGCCCCCCAGGTCCGAGCAAACGACAGCTGGCTGATGATCTCATCCTGGAGATTCCACGGCAGGATCAGGATGTAATCGGGCTTGGTCGCGTTGATCCGCTCCGGCTCATAGATCGGAATATGAGTCCCGGGCAGAAACCGCCCTTGTTTGTGCGGGCTCCGATCTACCGTGTATTCGACGAGTTCACTGGTGATGCCGCAATAATTCAGTAGCGTATTCCCTTTGGCCGGAGCTCCGTACCCTACGACGCGCTTCCCGGCCCGCTTGGCGTTGACAAGAAATTCGATCAGCTTCTCTTTCGTCCGTACAGCGCGCTCCTCAAAGGCAAGGTATCCGTTGAGATCAGAGTATCCAGCCTCTATCTCCCGCTTCCGAAGGTCACGGACTCGCTTCGAAACCGGATGGCGCCCCCCCACATTGTGTTGCGCGAAAATGCGTAGCGATCCGCCATGCGTCGACAGCTCCTCGACGTCGAACAGCTTCAATCCATGAGCAGCAAAAACCTTCTCCACCGCTATGAGCGAAAAGTACGAGAAATGCTCATGATAGATCGTATCTATCTGACACTCGGCACACAGCCTCGCCAAATGGGGAAATTCCATCGTGACGATCCCATGATCGGCCAGCAATATCTTCAACCCCTTGACGAAATCGTTCAGGTTGGGAACATGAGCGAGGACGTTGTTGCCGATCAGGAGATCGGCACGCAGGCCCTCTCTGCGTAGAGTCCGCGCCGTGGCTTCGCCGAAGAAGTCCACACGCGTGGGGATTCCTCTGCTGCGCGCCACCACCGCGACGTTCCGCGCGGGTTCTATCCCAAGCACCGGAATTCCACGATCAACGAAATACTGCAGCAGATAGCCGTCATTGCTTGCGATCTCGACGACCTTGTTTTCCGGGCCGATACCGAAACGCTCGATCATCTCGCCGACGTACCTCTTCGCATGACGGAGCCACGACTCGCTATAGGAAGAGAAGTAGGCATAGTCTCCGAAAATATTCTCCGGGCTTTCCCATTCCTCGAGTTGGACCAGGAAGCACTCGCCGCAAACATAGACCCGAAGCGGAAAGCGCTGTTCTGCGTGCTTGAGCTCTGCCGCCTTCAGATAATTGTTCGCCATCGGCGACAAACCGAGATCAAGGAAGACCTGACTCAGCTGCGAGCCGCAAAATCGACAGCCAATATGCTTGTCGTGCCGGGCGATCATCGTTGCCGCGTCAGGCGAACGGACCTGTGATCGATGATTCAGCATCAAGCGGCTCCTGTTGCGGTCAACGACGGCTGATCGGCTCGAATAATCGAACTTACGTTTCGGCGAACAGAGCCACTTGACGACCGTCAAGTCACTCGTGTCCACCAGGGCAAAATAGGCAATCCAGACCTGATGGTATGGGCGATCAGCCGGAACCGGGGGTCTGATTCAACGTCCGATCGGATCCACGCGTGACGTCAACTGTCGTGCGGCCTCGCCGAGACTCATACGAAACCTCAGCGCGTCCTCGATCTCGCTGATCGGACGCCATGCCATATCGCGTGGCGAAACGACTCGCGCGGGCAACGGCCAATCCACCCCTAACATCGGATCGTCGTATCGAAGGCCGCCCTCAGCATTCGGCGCATGGTATTCGCCGATGAAGTAAATCAGTTCGGTGTCGTTCTCGAGCGTGACAAAGCCGTGTGCAAAGCGTTTCGGGACATATAAACCGCGCCCGTTTTCGGCCGACAGCACGACAGCCAAATGCTCCAGATAAGTGGACGACTCGGGGCGCAGATCCACGATGACGTCAAAAACGGCGCCCTTCGTACAGCGCACATACTTCGTTTCAGCTCCGGGGGGATATTGGAAGTGAAGGCCGCGCAGCGTGCCGCGTTTCGCGTTGAAGCTGACGCTTGCCTGCGTGACCGCCGATCTCAACCCGTGCGCAGAAAATTCATCCGCGCAAAACATGCGGGCGAAGTAACCGCGGTGGTCTTTTCGACGGTCAATGTCAACGGTGTACGCACCCGCCAACCTGGTTTCTGAGAAGATCATTCGGAGTCCGCAAATACGAAAGATCGGTCCAACAATCGCGTCGACCTGGCGGACCCATTGCTAGTTGCCGACGCGGTCTCGTTTGGCGCCATCCCGACCGATCCCTAAACCAGGACCCCGAAGCCAAGTTTGAGATTCGTCAAATTGGAGGCTACCTCAAGTTGAGATTCGTCAAACTGGAGGCCACCTCAAGTTGAGATTCGTCAAACTGGAGGCCACCACGGCTTGAATATCGGCGTGCCCATTTGTGCAGGTGCAACGCCGGCTCGCGGTCAGGAGAAGGCAACCTGAACCACGCGAACGGCTCCCCACAACAAAAGACAGATCCAGGCCAGCGTGCAGCCCAAGGCGAACGCGACCACAAGAACGGGCCAATCCAGGCCTCTCCTGCCGATGTCCTTTGCAACTGCGGCGTCGGCGGGACGCCGGTATGGGGTCCCCAGCTCATTTGCCTGCGGCATTTGCTCATCCCTAACCAGAGGAGAGCAACAAGGTACTTTCCTTCGACGTCACCGATCTGAGAATTCTCAATAACAACGAGCGAAAAGAAAAGGAGTCCGAGGCGTTCGATCGCGGCAGGCCGAACTGCGCGGTCAGAGCTTCCCCCGCGGAGTCGCTTCCATTCCTTGCAGCCGATGAAGCAAACTCGAGCGTGCAAAGCACATGGGATCAAGCAGCAGAGCCAGGCGCTCGAGACAGGTGACGGCCTCGCGCCCGAGCGTCGGCTCGCTCCCCTAAAAACATCTTCAGCAAGCCACACACCCTGTCCACCTGCGCCTCGCTAAGCCCAAGCGCTGACGGGAGATTGAATGCTCTCGGACTTATGGAATAAGCAGCCCCATTGCCTTTTTGCGCTTCCCCCACCTTCGGATATCCCGCGAAGGCCGGCAGCGAGCTCATTGGGTGGAAAAACGGCCTGACATCTATTCCATATTCATCAAACCTGCTTCTTATCTCGGCCGTCGTCAGTCCAAACGAAGGATCGAGAACGACAGTCGTCATCCAGTAGCTGTTCACAAATTCCGGCGGCTCTACGTTTAGGGTTAATCCCGCGACGTCCCCCAGTCGCATCCTGTACCATTGAAAAATTTTGCGCTTCTTCTCGAGAAGCTGGTCAATTCTCTCCAACTGCGCCAAACCGAACGCCGCTTGCAGATCACTCATTCTATACTTGTATGCAACCTCAGTATTAAGGAAATTCCTGTAATTTGCCCGAGTACGTCCATGATCGCGGAGAAACTGGGCCCTTTCAAAAATTGCCTCGTCATCCGTGACAAACATTCCTCCTTCCCCAGTTGTAAGCGTCTTCGTTCCTTGAAAACTGAAGGCAGCGATGTCCGCGGCGCTTCCTGACATCTTGCCTGAGTACTTTCCGCCCAATGACTGAGCAGCATCCTCGATCAGGTGAATCTTGAACTTTTCCGTAATGTTGCGGATCGCCGGCAGATCAGCCGGCAGACCGTAAAGTCCAACCGGAATCACCGCTCGCGTCTTCGCGGTAATGAGCCGCTCGATCGACTCGGGCGAAATGCACCACGTCGTTGGGTCAATGTCCGCGAAGACGGGCTGTGCGCCGACGTACGTAATGGGTGCCGCGCTCGCAATCCAGGAACATTCTGGGACTATTACTTCGTCCCCTTTTTCGATACCCAATGCCAGCAGCGCCAAATGAAGAGCCGACGTGCAATGCGGAACGGCAATTGCGTGGCGCACCCCGACATAGTCCGCGAAAGATTGCTCAAATCGACGGACGAAGGTGCCGGCTCCCCGATACCAGGCATTCCGCGCCGCCTCGGAAACATATTCCACCTCGAGGTCGCTGACCCAGGGTCCCGCGATCGGTATTTGCTCACTCATGGGATGATCCTCACCTGCCCTATAACGCCACCTCTCGTGGCTCATATCCCCATACGTCTTGCGCGCCGTTTCCAGAGGTACCTTTGAAGAAGTCTCTGAATCATGGCCACCCACAAAGTAGGCATCAGATTCGCTGCCCCTGGCCCTATCCGAACCCTAATCGCCCAAGCGAACTCTCTTCCCGCTCTCCAGTTGATTGCAGGATCAAGCGCATCTGCAAATGCCAATAGCGGCTTGTAGTCGGAGCCGGCTGAACCTCCGCCGGCGAGCGAGAATTCGCGCGCCGCGCGATATCTGGTTTCTTTGGCCAGGGACTTCCGTACCAACATTTCCCACTCCGCCCTCTCGGGACGCGAAGCGACGGTAAGGAAGAATTGCTCGAACGCCGCCCAACGCTGCTGCATCTCCATCAAGACATTGCGCCGATACGCGACCGAATGGTTGGAAGGATGCTGACGATACAGCGCCTGAAAACGGCCGGTTAGATACCCCACGTCCGTTTCGGACGCGATCCGCAGCCACAAGTTTAGGTCGGATGTGTGAGGCAATTCTGGGTTCGCTCCGCCGACCTTTCTGAGCACCTCAGTCCTGATCATTGCCTCCGGTGTGAAAATCGGGTTAATCCCGCTGCGGCAGCGCTCCGTTATCCATGCTTCACCCGAGTGAATGACGGGAGACGATTCGCTCATCGCATCGGTGGTTTCCGTGGGTGCGTCGTCTCCCGAGAACGCATCCGCGGGCCCAAAAACCAGACCGACATTCGGATGGGACTCCATGAAGGCGAATGAACGAGCAAGAGATCCTGAAGTCAGCAAATCGTCGGCGCACAGCAGAACCCCATACTCTCCCCTCGCTTCGGACCAGCAGCGATTGATGGACGCGATGATTCCCTCGTTACTGGTGAAGCTGACGAGCCGAACATTCGGATACTCGATCGCCAAAGAGCGCGCTATATCCAGCGATCCGTCTGTTGAGGCGTTCTCGACTATTACGACTTCATGATCGACGCCTGGTTGCTCGGCGGCACTTCTGACGCATTGCCGCAAATATTTTCCGTAGTTGTAGGATGGAATTACTACCGATATCTTTGGCGACACGTCGACGGTTCCTCACATACGCCGAGACAAATTACTTGCTCCCTCAGATATTAGCGAAGAGAGGCAAATGCCGCTTCCCGGGCTTCGTTCAAACTAGGCAACTCCACGTCCTGCCCGTCGGGAGCGAGCGTCGGTCGTATTGAAATCAATGTAAAACTTTCGCATTGCGATCTCCTGGCTCTCAAACCAGATGAACCGCAACATCTTCGACCTGCGGAAGATTCGCGGACTTGCGATTCAGCAACTCGACAAAGCAAATGGTCGTATTCCCGCCCGTCTCCAATTTGCCGGTGCCTGGACGATCCGCTCGGATGTCGCCGAGGTCGGAAGTCCCATCAATGTGACTAATGTCACCGAAGCGCGTCGCGGCCGGAGATGAAGCCCAAAGTTGCGATTCCTCAAGTTCGGTGAACTTTAGCGAGCGCAGGATGCGCGACCATTCGTCCGCGAGATCCGCCCCGCCTGAGCCTACTCGTTATAGCGTTATCTGAGACAACACGTGCATGGAGTGGTATAATGTCCGCAATTCTTGTAGATCCGCAGCATCCCGAAGGCGCGTTGCGCGAGGCCCTCTACGCGGGCAATACGCTGATGCTGAGGCCGGCCACCGCATCGAAGAAGCTTTGCGAGTTTGCCTGGCAAATGATCCAGGAGGCATTTTCGCCTTTGCATCCCGAGCAGGCGCAAAGCGAACTAGCTGTCACGCAATTTTCCGAGATCATCTCGCAGCTGAAGCCCAGATTTACTCATAGTCCCGAGGCGAAGCGATTCCTGAGGGAGTTGTTCGAGGAGCTCGGATGGGATCCAGCCAAGACATATTTCGATGTCCCCAAGCTTCGCGTTGTGACACATAGCGCATATCTGACGTCAGGCATGGGCTACGCTTACAAGGCCCACCGCGATGTCTGGTACTCAGCTCCGTCCTGTCAGATCAATTGGTGGACCCCAATCAACGAAATACAGGAGCGAAGCGCGATGGTTATCCATCCTCGCTACTTCGATCGCAAGGTTCCGAATAATTCGTCCGATTTCGATTCATACAAATGGAATGCAGAAGGCAGAAAGAACGCTGCCCTCTATGTCCACAACGACCCTCGCAACCATCCGCACCTCCAGGAAAAACTCGATCTCGATTGGCAGGTCCTGGTCGGAAGGCCGGGGGCGCTCATGCTCTTCTCGGCGCAACACCTGCATTCAACCGTGCCCAATGACTCGGGAAGAACCAGGTTCAGCATAGATTTCCGTACTGTCCATGAGGACGACATCCTGGCCCATAAGGGGGCCAAGCTTGTCGACTGCTCCTGTTCCGGAACGACGCTTCGGGACTTCATCCGCAGTACTGGCCATGAACGCTTCTCGGAAGATGTCGTGTCATCTTACGAGGTGGGCAGCCGAGCGAAAGACGGCGTTCTGGTTTTCGAACCCGGGGCTTGAGCTACCCGCTGGACCCGCATAGCGCGTCCAGCGGCTGCTCCTGGCGCGGCGATCTGCAGCCGCGCACCGGATGACGTAGCGCGGCTGGCCTGCCTATGGCGACTATTGAGGCCTATACTACTTCCCATCCCGCCTATGCGATCGCTGCTGTTTGCATGGCGTGCCCGGCCGCCATCAAGGAATACGCGTCAGCCTATCTGATGGTCGACAGTAACGCCCGCATACGACTGCCCCACAGATCGCTCACAATCTCCATAGACGTTATCCGGCTTCAAAACGCGGACGACGGTCACCAGCAAGATGCGGATATCGAGCCACAAGGACCAGTACTCGATGTACCACAGGTCGCTCTCAACGCGCCGTCTCATCATTCCTAATTCCGGCGTCTCACCACGGTGTCCGTTCACCTGTGCCCACCCGGTGATGCCAGGTCTCATCTTATGCCGAATAGCGTAAGTCGCGATCAAGCGATCATATTCATTATCGTGCGCGAGAGCATGCGGGCGCGGACCCACCAGGGACATATCGCCCCGCAGCACATTGAGCAGTTGCGGGACCTCATCAATGCTGAGTTTTCGCAACAGCTTGCCGAGGTGCGTTACACGCTTGTCGTTCTTCGTGGCCTGGACAATCGCCGGGCCGTCATCAAGCGTAGACATCGTTCTGAACTTGAAAATCCTGAACGGCCGCCCATTGAAGCCAATCCGCGTCTGAAGAAAGAATGCGGGCCCCGGCGACTCCAGTCGTATCGCCGCAGAGATCACGGCGAAGAATGGTATCAGAGCAACAAGGAACATGGCCGCCAAAATCCGATCCATGCCTTGCTTCAAGATTCGCTGCGCAGCACTGAGCGGAGCGCGCTGGAGTTCTACGGCTTTGGTCGGCCCCAGGTCGATCAGCGGACGATCGAGCAAGCGGCCCGTCGTCGTGTCCGGCACAAGCCTGACTGGAACCGGAAGTACCCGTAGCTCCTCTTCGACCTCGCCCAGGAGATCCGTTAACCGCCACGGGACCGCTAAGATTATCTCGTCGATGCCCATTTCCCGGACGTAACGGATCAGCTCGCGCAAGCGACTCCTCAATTCCTGCTTGTCGAAAGTACAGTCCGGATCCACCGGAAGCGAAAAAACGCGTGCCACGGCGTACCCGTGTCTTTCCAGGGAAGATAATGCCTTATTTGCTGCGAGTTGGTCCGCTAACCCGACCAGAACTATCCGAAGGGGCTTTAGGGCACCTGACGAAATGACAAGGGTACAGGCGTGTGCGACAGCAAGCCGCATCACCACGGTGACAACGATTCCGATGATGAAGAACAAGAGCATCTCGCCTCGCGAAAATGCCGCTCCGATCTTCAACAGAAATGCAAGCGTTGCGAGGAATCCAAATGCCATGATCCAGGCCAGCACGGAGCGCCCGATCTGCCATTTCCGTCTCAGCAGGTTCGGCGCGTGGTAGAGCTGGGCCACATGGGCAAACGCCGAATAGAGTGTCGCAACGGCGAGCCCTGAACCGAGATAGTTTTGCGCATCACCATTCGTGCCGAAGGCCACGCCGTCGTACAGCAGGCCCGTTACGACGCCCAACAGGGCGATCCAGGTAAGGTCAAGCGCCGCAACCAGCGGCGACATGACGTTGAGTGAAATCGGGACGGCGAGCTGGTCGCGAAATTTCGAACGAGCCAGATCAGCCACGATACTGGTGTCACGCGCTAGAGACATTATGGACCTCTTGACCGCGGGAATGGAGAGATGGCTTTTGCGGACTAATCGCCGGCTATCCGCAAGAGACCCGGCAAATTGAGGAACCGAATCGTCTTGCGAGTCGGCAAATCGATGAGTCCTTTGATCCTGAACTCGGCGAGCGTGCGGCAGACGGTTTCGAGCGACGTACCAAGATGGTCCGCAATATCGGCCCGCGGAAGCAGAAGCGTGAGCGCCAGCGGCCGTTTCGGATCATCAGGCAAGTGATTCCGAATGCGCAGAAGGAACCCCGCAATTCGGGCTACACTGCTCTTCTGGCTCATGGTGACGACAAGGGACAATGTCTCTTCAAGCATCTGGTGAGCGCCGCAGGGTTCGCTGGTCTGGCAGATACTCGAAGCGCTCGTGCGCTGCACCCTGCAGTTGGTCACTGCCTCTGCCGTTACTCGCTGGCACGACGATTGGGTTGGCATGACCACGTCGCCGGGCCAATAGAAGGCCAAAATCTGCCGGTTCCCATTCTCGAGCAATCGGACGGCCCGGACGACGCCCTCCAGAATTTCTATCCTGTGTGCCTGATGCTCGCCCTCCCAAAAGAGGGCCCGGCCACGTGGAATAAGGGATGTGCTGGATTGACGGCGCTGCTGAGCGAGGTCTTCACGGGATAATCCGTAGCGGAGGGGGGCAGCGCCCCGGGTGTCGATCTGCGGAATAAACATGTTCCTAACCCCTCTGCTGACTACGGCAGCAAAGGGTTGCATGCTGAAAGATTGAAGAAAATTCAGCTTAACGCATTAGGCTTCTCACCGCTCGGATCAGTCCGTTCGGTCTAGCCCGAATGGCGTGGAAACTATGCGGTCGACCTCATCAGCAAGCATTCCGGAGCTCGATATTTACCCGGAGTGTGGCCGTGGTTGAGGCCAACTTGCACATCGATACCAGGCATCGATAAGGGCACGGGAAGCTCGGGTGCGGTTATATCTTATCCAATTCTAATGGGATCCTCGACAGGAAAAATTGTTTGCCACCAGATTTTTTTGGATGAACTGCGCATGTAAATGACGATGCAGCATTGTCATGGCACATGCTGGGGAAATTGGGACGCCTCTGATGTCCGCAAAAGACCGATATAGCGCCCACGTCGCGGCCCGTCTCGCCCTCTGTCGATCCGCAGCACTTATGAACGTTGGCGATGAGGATCACGCAACGTTCTTGCAGCCTTGATGACGGCGACTATTCGATCTCTCATGCGGGCACTGAACAAGGCCCTTCTTACTTCGATCGCGATTCTCGCGATGCGGGCGAGCATTCTCGACTGCGGAAGGCAGTCCAGTCGATTACTTTGATTTGCTGGCGTCGTGTCTCAGCGACTGGCTGGCCCCGTTCCACGCCTTCTCGTGCTCGTGCCATTCCCGGATGGGCTCGCGCGGCGTCCTGACGATGAATCTTTCGTGCTTGAACCGGCTCTCGGCGCGGATGCTGGACCCGACCAGTTTGGCAGCCATGAATGCCGCTTCCGTGCGATTGCGGGCACCGAGCGCGCGCAATAGAGCAGCCGTGTGAATCTTGGTTGTCCCTTCGGCAATATTCAAGTGCGATGCAATTTCCTTGTTTGACATACCCTGGGCGATCAACGGCAGGATCTCATGTTGCCGAGGCGTCAGCTTGAGTGTTTGAACCGGAGGGCCGATCGACGGCGCAAGCTCGGGAGTGTCATCGTCACGATCCGCAATCCAACGTGGAACGTATATCCGCCCCGAAAGCAGATCGTTGATCGCCGTCAGTAGCTCCTCATCCGACTGAAGCTTGTGCACGAAACCATGAAATCCGGCGGAAAGGCAATTCAGCACGTCCGCCCGCGTGTTCGAACACGACATGACCGCGAAGCGCGTCGTCGGGTGCAGTTCGTGAATCTCCTTCAGGAGATCAAGCAACCGGTAACTCAGGGAGTTTGAGTCGATCAGGACCAGATCGAAGTACTGGCTATATGCCAAAGATCCGAACTCGAGCGCTTCGACCGCGTGCGCGTGGTGGATCGCTCTTTCGATTAACTCTCGAATGCCGCTGCGGTACACGCTGTGTTCGTCAATCACTAAGATCACAGACACTGTTACTGTCCTTACAATGCTTTAAAAGACTAAGTATTCGCCCTCCACGGGAATTCCAAATCATATAGCTGTTCTGCAACATTATGACGCTGTTCTGCAGCATTGTTGAGATTCCTGATGTCGCACCCCGTCGCACCGCGGCAAAAACTGCCGGGCGTCGCCGACGGAACCGGCAGACGCCCTCACGGGTCCCGGATGTCGCATGCCGTCGCGCCTGGGCAACAATGTGCCGACCCGTAGCTAACGGGAACAACGCCAATGGATTGTGAGATTCCAGATGTCGCACCCCGGTCGCAGCCCCGGCAAAGCCGCCGACCGTCACAATCGGGAAGAACGCCATCGCGGAGTGAGATGCCGAATGTCGCACCCCGGTCGCACCTCGACTATCGGAGCAACGCCAGCGCTGGACTGCACGAGGTGAACGCGGTCAGAGGCGCGCCGCACTCCGCCGACCACGCTCCATATCGGCTTTTGTCACATTCACATGCCCGTCACAAATCGGCTGCGGCAGGAAGCAATTCACCGACTGGAGCCATTTCTTCAATGGGCGTCCATAGCAGCTTGGGATCGAGCTGCTCGGTTCGCCGCAAATGGCGTAACTCGGACAGCCGCGTGAACGGCGCGGAGTTGAACATGGCGGCATCCAGCTGAATCCGTTGAAACACGGTTTTCAGTTGCAACGTCCCCCTCTCCGCGCTCCACTGGCACTTAAAGTTCGGCATGTGGTCTCTGATCTTTGCGAAGGATACACGGTAACTCCGATTGTCCGGGCCGCTCGGACCGTACGTGACCTCGCACCCCGTAAACGTCTTGCTGGTGATTTCCGCGATCTCGCGCACGGTGTAGTTTTGTTTTTCTGTGCCGACATTGAACGCCTCACCGCATACCGCCTCTCTTGGCGCCTCGAGCGCGCCAAGTATCGCCTGGCAGATGTCTTCGACGTGGACGAGTGGACGGCACGGTGTCCCGTCACTCATCACCCGGATCTTGCCCGTCGTGAAGGCAAAGCCTGCCAGGTTGTTGAGGACGAGATCGAAGCGCTGCCGCGGCGATGCGCCGAACGCGGTCGCGTTGCGGAGGAAGACCGGCGTGAAACGCGAATCGACCATTGCGCCCAGTTCGCGTTCGACCAGCACCTTGCACCGTGCGTAAGCGGTTTGTGGATCGACGTTCGACGTCTCGGATTTGAGCTCGTTGCCGGCAGCACCATAAATGCTGCAGGACGAGGCGTACACGAACCGTGCAACGCCGGCTGCTTTACATTTTCTCGCAAACTCGACCGACCCACGATGATTGATCTCCATCGTGATTGCGGGGTCGTTCTCTCCCAGCGGATCGTTTGAGAGCTCGGCCAGATGGACCACCGCGTCCAGTCCCGCCAGTTCCGATTGCGACATCTGGCGAACATCTTTGGAGATGACCATGGGCCGCGTCCGGCCGTCGTCGAACAGCCAGCCACGCCGATACAACCCGGTGTCGACACCAATTGCTTGATGACCACGATCGAGCAATTTGGGGCCCAGTACGGAGCCGATGTAACCATCCGCCCCGGTGCATAGAACGCGCATTGGTGCTCCTTCAGATGTGGGCCTGAGTGGCTATCGCAGGTTGAGCGCCCTTGGAAAGCTCCTTCAGCGGAGCCGCCGGCTCGTTGTTCCACACGCACCAGGCTGGTTTGCCGCCGTCCCACTGTTCCTGCAGGACCGCTTTATCCCGGAGCGTATCCATATTCTGCCAATAACCACGATGCCGATAGACCGCGAGTTGATCCTGCTCGCTCAGGCGCGCAAGTGGCTCGTTCTCCCAGCTCGTGCTGTCATCGTCGATGAGATCGAGCGCTTGTGGTTCCACAACGAAGAACCCGCCGTTGATCACCTGCCCGTCGCGCGCATCTTTTTCGCGAAAGCGGGCAGCCCGCGGGCGATCGGAAGACAGGTTGATTGCGCCGAAGCGGCCGGGTAGTTGAACGGCCGTGACGGTCGCCAGCGCGCCCTGCTGATGATGAAAACTGATCAGCTCGCGAATGTTAACATCGCCGACGCCGTCGCCGTAGGTAAGGCAGAACGTCGAATTCCCAAGATAGTCCCTGACCCGCTTGAGTCTGCCGCCGGTCATGGTCTTTTCGCCGGTGTCGACCAGGGTCACCTTCCAGGGATCGCTTCCGTTTCGATGGGTCTCGATCCGATTGCGTTGGAGGTCGACGGTGAAATCGCTTTGGTGCGCCATATAATCAAGAAAGTAGTCCTTGATCATCGAGCCCTTGTAGCCGCAGCAAATGACGAACTCATTGAGCCCGTAATGCGAATAGATTCGCATGATATGCCAGAGGATCGGCCGTCCGCCTATTTCAACCAATGGCTTCGGAACTACGGAGGTGTGTTCGCTAAGCCGCGTTCCATAGCCGCCGGCAAGGATCACCACTTTCATTTGCCTCTCCTGTCTCGTTTCGTTGTGGTTCCGGAATCGGCCCAGGATGTCGCCGGACGCGCTCGCGGCGAAGCCTATGGCGCGTTACCAGCCGCAAGTTGATAACCGTCAACTCCAATCCAGACCTGCGCAGTGGGGCACAGCTGTGCGGTGGGATACGCTGTTGACGACCGTTGAGATCGCTTCTGAACGGCAGCGAACTCAGCCGACTGCCGGGGTGCCGGGATGATGTGACGCGGTTCCTTTTTTCAAACCCCCGGTCGGACTTGACACCTGTCAAATCCGGCGTGCGCGTTCGCAATAGCCTCCTACTGTGCACACGTCTGAGCCGCCTGTGGGGTGTACTTTCCTTCGTTCCCGTGGGTCGACAGCGAGATCGGAGAACCGGTGTGAGGAACGAGACTTACAACTTCACCCATCTCCTGACGAACATGCTGCCAATTCTCTGGCGCCGGCGGCGAGTGATCTACGCCGCCGTCCTGATAACGGGAGCTGCGGCATTTCTATTCTATAGCTTGGTAGGTGAACGCTACGAACCCTATACTCTGCTGCGGGTTGGGCAGGGCATTAAGGACCGATCAGCCAACGCGACAGGCGGTCCGTTTGGCGAAAACGTCGACCTTGTCAGCCGCATCGACTCGCTGGCGCGCATTGGCAAGGTAGATCATGTCATCCGGCTGGCAGCTCAAAAGGTGGGACCCGACCGTCTGTTTCGAGCCAGCGAATTGACCCTGTCCTCGCGGCTGCACCATGTGGCAGAAAGCCTGGATTTCCTCGGATTGTACGAGCAATCCGTTGCCGTCCAAACAAGGCCGAACGAGAGCTACCCATCCGACCTTGACCAGGAGGGCATTTCGGTCCTGCGGGACCTTGTCACTGCAAAGCCGGAAGGCCGGTCTGACCTTCTTCGGATTTCGTTTCGTCATCCCGATCCCGCGGTCGCGGCAGACTTCCTGAATGAACTCACAAGCGCATTGGTGGCCACGCAAGCCGATCTCGTTCACGTTCCAGGCGCCGATATCTTCTTTCAACAGCAGTCAACACGGCTGGAGCAGGAAGCAGAAAAGGCTGGCAGTGACCTTCGCAATTTCTCGGTATCAGCCTCGATTTATTCCGTCGCCGATCAACGCTCGCTTCTCCTCAAGCGAGCCGATGACCTCAACTCCCAGATTGCGACAACACGCGGTACGATGGAAGACCGCAAGGGCCAAAGGCAAGCGATCGCAGATCAATTGCACGTCTTACGGCCCGTCAACCAGTCGAAGACAGTTACCGGCATCGTGAATAACCTTCGCGGACGCGATGCGAAGGAGGGTGAAAACGCTGTAGGAAACGTACCCGCCTTTGAAGAAGCGCCGCCGCTACTTCTCGTCAAGGTGTATCAGGATGCGATGGCGAATCTGCTGAAGGCCAATACCGACCTGAACGGCCTGCTCAGGCTCGAGAAATTACTTGTTGTCGAGCTGGAAAAGATCAATGGCGAGCTGGCGTCACTATCATCAAAGGAGGCCGAATACGAACGGCTAAAACGCGTCTTCATAAGGGCTTCAACCGCGGCAGACCACTATGGAAGCCGGGTGATCGATGAACAGATCAATCTCGACATCGCCAAAAAAGCTCAACTATCCAGTGTGCGTGTGGTTCAGGTGGCAGAAAAGCCGGCCCAGCCGGTGTTTCCGCGAATGACGCATCTGGTGGCCCTCGCCTTGGCCGGCGGCATATTGTTGGGATCGGCGATCGCGCTGTTGCTGGAGCACACACGGATGCGTCGGCAGGCCGATGAAGAGGACGGAGCCAGGGCGATCGACGAAGTCGTCAAACGATCCGTTCGCCACCATCTTCGGGAGATCCAGGCTGCGGAGTGAGCGGTCGGCTGGGTCGGCCTCGAACCGCGGCGCCACGATGTCCGATTCGGCGCGTTGGAGGTCCCGAGTACCACGATTTTTCGACGCAGGAGTCTAAACGCTTGATGGCCTCGGATCCCGTCTCGAACCGCAAGAACTTTCCGTTCGTTACAATAGCCGTGCCCACGTTCAACAGAGCACCCTTGCTAGGGCGCTGCGTTACTTCCGCGCTCGCACAGACTTACGAAAACTTCGAGGTGCTGGTGTCGGACAACGCGTCGACCGATGAAACCCCGAATGTCCTGAGCCAATTCACGGACCGCAGATTGCGGGTCCTACGGCAGAAGAACAACATCGGCTTGCTCCCGAACTGGAACGCCTGCTTGGCCGGCGCAAGAGGCGATTACATCATCTTTGTTTCGGACGACGACAGAATTGCCCCGTGGCTGCTTCAACGCTGCGTCGAGATCATCAGGCGGGAGCCGCAAGTGCCAATTGTTGTCGCGCTAAGCAATATCTACTCGGAATCGATCGGTAAGACATTTGCCGCGCGGGTCAGCAAATCTCTTGAAACGGGCATTCGGGACGGCAGTGCGATTCTCACGGAATTCCTGACGGACAAGATCACCGTCACAATGAGCAGTGTCATGATGCGAACCGCATTGTTGCGGCAGCGGGGGGGAGTCCCTCTCGATTTTCCTCACACGGCCGACGTCGCGGCGTGGGCCCCGTTGCTATTGCTCGGCAATGCCGGCTTCGTCAACGAGGCTTGCGCGACCTTCGCCTGCCACAACCAATCCGAAACTGCGAGGATGAGCGTCGAGCAGATTCTTCGTGACGGATGGAAGACGGCCAACCTGATCTCATACCACGCCAACGAAAACCTTCGCGACGCGCAGAAGCGGCGCGCGCTTCAAGTGCTATCCCGGCGCTGTTTCGCGCGCCGCGGGCTGACAGCCCTGTCTCACTACAGAAAGTGCGGCGGCGGCACTCAAACTATGCTGAACTTCATTTGGCTTTTCCGCGGCCACTTGAGCAACGTCAACACGGCCGCGGTCCTGCAGTTTATAGCAACTGTCCTCTGCCCGCATTGGATCGCCGAACGCATTCGTCAACTCAGGCCAACCGTTCCGGAGCACGCGGCCTGGACACCTTGATCAACGCCAGAGGATAGACTCGCGGCACGCACGCAGTCATTTGTTGAGCGCGATCAACTCAAGCACCCGCCGCACCTGTACTTTCAGCTGCCGGAGCGCTCCTCATGCTGTTCAGCTCTTATGAGTTCATATTCATATTTCTGCCAGCCACGGTTGCGGGATATTTCGGCCTGCGTCTCTTTGCAAGCAAAACCGTCACGTTACTGTGGCTCATCGGCGCGTCACTGACCTTCTATGCGGTGTGGGATCCCTGGAACCTGCTGGTACTGTTTGGCAGCATTGGTTTCAACTTCACATGCGGCACCTACCTCGCCAAGCGAGCCCGCGCCGAGAAGCCTACGGGATTTCTGCTGACCGTCGGGATCGCGTTCAATCTGGCTCTCATAGGCTACTTCAAGTATGCCGGCTTTTTCGCTACCAACGTCAACGCCGCCCTGGGGACTGATATTCCCGTCCTGAACCTGGTGCTGCCGTTGGCCATCTCGTTCTTCACTTTCCAGGAGATTGCCTATCTGGTCGATTCTTCCCGCGGGGAAACCTACGGGTACCGCTTCAAGGATTACGTGCTGATGGTGGTTTTCTTCCCGCATCTGATCGCGGGGCCCATCGTCAACCACCGCATCCTGATGCGGCAATTCATGAGCAAGGCAAGGCTGAGGGTAACAGCGCCAACGCTCGCGCTCGGGATTGGCTTTTTCGTGTTCGGTCTTGCAAAGAAAGTGCTGTTCGCTGACGGCATGGCGCCACAAGCCAATCTGGTTTTCGACGCTGTAGCGCGAGGAGCGTCACCGGGATTCGCTGACACCTGGATTGGCGCACTGGCCTACACGCTGCAACTATATTTCGACTTTTCCGGCTACTCCGACATGGCGATCGGACTGGGATTACTCTTCGGTGTCCGCCTTCCACTGAATTTCAACTCTCCATACAAGGCAACAAACATCATCGACTTCTGGCGACGCTGGCACATGAGTCTGTCCGCGTTTCTTCGCGACTATCTTTATTTTGCTCTCGGAGGCAATCACCGAGGCGAAGTACGGCGATACGCGAATCTCCTTATCACCATGTTCCTGGGCGGACTGTGGCACGGCGCAGGCTGGACATTCGTGTGCTGGGGAACGCTCCATGGCCTTGGATTGGC
>Ga0157374_10001079_pt1 | contig 23616 bp, 21 predicted proteins | sample M25metaG_FD_115308 | JGI IMG/M metagenome (GOLD analysis project Ga0157374, IMG submission 115308) | Miscanthus rhizosphere microbial communities from Kellogg Biological Station, Michigan, USA - M2-5 metaG | ecosystem: Host-associated > Plants > Roots > Rhizosphere > Soil | place: USA: Michigan... | reverse complement strand
TAAGGAGTAAAATAATCGCTCCAATAGTATTGGCCTTTTACAAACGGCAACAGTTCACCCGGCTTAGAGTCTTTTTCCCGAACATGCCAGAGAATATAAAAATCAGCCGTGGCAAAATCTTCTAACTGGCTGTAAAAATCCTGTCTATTGGGAGGAACAATCACTACTATTTTAAGTTTGTTCCCGGGTATCAATTTTCTATCCACGCAAGTTTTTTATTCTGACCTCACCGATTATTCTTATCCAGATATTCATTTCTTAAAACACCGTATTCAATAATATCAAGATACTTTCCTTCCTTATAAATAGCCTGCCTTCGGGCACCCTCTTTTTGCATGTGTAATTTAACAGCAAGCTTTTTCATGCCTTCGTTTCCTTCGATAGTACCACAGTAAATTCTATGAAGATTCAACCGGTCAAAACCATAATCAACAATTAATTTAGCAGCCTCTTCACCATAGCCCTTGCCCCAATATTCTTTGTCCCCCAATAAAATGGCAAACTCTGCATTCCTGGATACCCAGTTTATATTTTGAAGTGATATATTTCCAATATGCTTGTCTGTCTCGCTATCAATAATGGCTAACACCACTTCCCTCTGGCTATCGAGCCGGTTGAAATAGTCTTTCATCTTTTGTTCTGTATTGGGAAAGATAGCATGTGAATTATGCCTGCATACTTCATCATCATTCAACCATTGAAGATACTCTTCCGTTAAGTCTTTTGCCGTAAGAGCTCTCAGTTGAATTCTTGTACTCTTAAGAAAAACTAATTCACCCATATATACAGCGTTTTATTTCAAGCATCCATTCATTTTTATCTTCCTTTGAGGTCCTTCACATCAACTGCATTTCCTTTGCAGTAGATTCAGTACATAACAAATAGTTCATGCCTGAACTTTTACGAATATTTTCCACTTTATGTATGCCATTCTCTTCATCAATATCAAAATACAAATAAGACCCTCCATAATTCTCTATTTCCTCCTGGACCCGCTTACCAATATCGTCTGATAAAATTTCAATCAAAATAGAAGGTTGATATTTACCAATCGATGAAAACCCTTTCATAACCTCCGGTTCATGGTGCTCAACATCTATTTTAATAAGGTCTACCTTTTCAAGTTTCTTTTCCATTATTAAATGGTCAATTGTGGTGATTTCCACTTTTACAGGCTTATAGTTGCTGTTTTGAGAAAAATTTTCCAGGGTTGCACTATAGGGGTGCTGTCCATAAGTATCATAGAAAATAGCCTGGCCATTGTGATCAGATATTGCCATTAACATACTTTCGATAGCAAAATTATTTAATTGGAAGTTGTGTTCCAGCTTGTTGAAAATCCTTTCTACGGGCTCAAAGGCTATTACTCTTGAATCAGGATTAAGAGATTTTGAAATTAATGAATAAACGCCTGTATTGGCACCAATGTCTAATATCACCGTGGATTTCTCGCTAAGCTTCATCCAAATTTCAATAGACCGTTTTTCCCATCTCCCGGTAAGGCCCTTCCAAAAAATATCATTTTCAACCTGGAATCCATAATGGCGGATAAAAAAAGAAATATTTTTCTTCACCCGAACTTTAAATACCCCTTTAAAATGAAGATGCTTATATATTTTTTCTTCCGGATGGAAGATCTTCCTGAAAAAAATGAATAATTGGAGTTTAAAAGGAATTAAAGAGTATACATATTTCAATGCCTTCTTCATTTTTATTGTTTGTTTTGAAGCCTTAGATAGATTCTTTCCTTTTTAAAAAGATTTTTCCGCTGATAAAATACAAAGCTCTATTTCCTTCATCAATTCGTTTTTATCCTTGATCTTTTTCAAACTTTTTTTATGTTTCAAAAGATCAGCTTCCGGCTTGCCGGGAAAATAACGAATTACCTTTTTGCCGAGTACCTCAGCTTCCAACAATAAATTGGAATAAAATCCCACAACAATATCAGACGCATGAACTAATTCAAGAGGGTCTGCTTCTTCTAATAAAAAGCAAGTTTTGGAATTGCTTTTTTTGATCAACCTCACCAGATCGTCCACGGGCTGTAAGGGATGACATTTTACAACCAGGTTAATTTCACCATTAAGTTTTTTTATGATTGAAAGCAGGTCATTCAATGCCTCTCTTTCATCAAAACCTGCGATCTCTTTGCCGCTCCTGATTGATAAAGGATCCGGCACAAATAAAATATGGAAACCTTTTCCGGGTATTTGGAGTTTTTCAAAATACTCTTTACCGCTGTATTGTGTTTGCCAGTAATTCTTAAGATAATAATGGTATGGATTTGTCCTGATGAAGATCTTCTCACTGGGCAAGCCTTCCAAAACAGCCAGTCGCTTTGCAGTTTCGTCCACTACCCAAATTTCGTTTGGATATTCAGATTCGTTTACTCCATCGAATCTTAATTTAAAATTTACCCAATGATCAATAAAAGAGATTGTATAAATATCCTCACTCCCTGCTTTTTTTATGCAGTTCACTTCAAAATGATCTGAAGAGGCGGGATGAGAGGTGCCTGTGAACACACAATCTATTCCCAGGTTTTGAAAGGAAGGAACGGTTTCTGTAACAGTTAAACGATCGCCTGCTTCAGAATACTTTTTGTTTGAAAAGAGCAACGAGGAAGCTTTACTTTCTTTTTCGCAAATCTTTGCTAAAGCGATACAGGCATTTGCACCTGCCGCATCACTGAACACAAAGGCTATATGTTTACCCGGCAACCGGTACATTGATTTTTAATTCATCGATATGCTTTACAACTTTTTCAAAAGCGTGTACCACATCGTCAAGATCGGATTTCTTCATGCCCGGCCTCATGTATTCGTGTGTGATGAGTTCATTAAAATGCATTTGTTCTGTTACGGGACATAATCCCTTTTTATAATCAACAGAACCTTTATAATGATTGCAATTAAAGGAACAAGCTGCTGCCTTGTTTTGATATATTGGTTGCAGATACAATGGCTTCACATAACCTGCACCAACCAGGGGAGCCGTTTCTCTCAACACCGCCGTAGGAAGCTCACCTTTAAGCGCAGCAACAAAATCATTTCTGTGAACTTCAAGTTTTACCTGGTCATACTTTAAAGGCTGAACATAAAAAGTATGAAGTGAACCTTTTTCTACCCAGGGGGGAGAACTTAATCCAAAAATTGATCCCAGGGCGCGATGAAGAAACTCTGCATTTTCCAACCGCTGATCAAGCAATGAGGGTAATTTTTTTAATTGCTCTATTCCAATAGCCGCTTCCACTTCGGTCATACGATAGTTATAACCGATCATATTTGTGAGATCGATCGTGCCTTTGGCTTCAACAACATTCTCGGCATGATTTCTTATCAGTTGCAGTTTCTCAGCCAGGTCTGCATTACTGGTGACAATAACTCCTCCTTCGCCGGTATGGATATGCTTATGATAATTCAGGCTGAATACGCCAATATCCCCTATTGTTCCAACATATTTTCCTTTATATTTTCCCATGGGTGCCTGTGCACAGTCTTCCACCACTTTCAATTTATACTTTTTTGCAATCAGCATAATGGCATCCATATCAGCCGGGCGACCAAAAATGTGAACGATCAAAATCGCTTTTGTCTGACCTGTTATCCTGCTTTCAATGCTTTTTGGATCCATACAAAAAGTATCAGGATCAATATCGGCAAATACAGGAACTCCTCCGTACACCATTGGAGCAATAGCACTGGCCGACATTGTATAGGGGGAAACTATCACTTCATCTCCAGGTTGAATGCCAATAGCACCTATTGCAGCGAACAAACCGGAAGTATTGGAATTCACACTCACAGCATGCGATACCCCAATGGCTTTACACCATGCTTCTTCAAATTTTCGAACCGTAGGGCCGCCCAGGAAATCGCTGCTCCATGCTCCAAGGAATTGGGACAAATTTCCAGAGTCTAAGACTTTCTGAACAGCATCTTTTTCTTCCTTACCAATGGGATTATACGCAGGAAAGAGATCATTTTGTTCTCGTGTGGGCTTTCCGCCTTTTATGGCTAATTGCGGCATATATCTTCAATAATTTTTAATGATTGTTGATTTAACAGAAAACTTGTTTCAAAATTATCTTCAAGCCGCGGATCCTCGAGATATATGGTTACATTATCAACTAAATATTTCATAGCATCCTCGATGGCATTTACTTTGTCAAAGGGAGAAGATATGTTTATTAAAGGTAAATAAAAGCCAAAATTCTCTTCCGATGCCCGCGAATATATCCGTATAGACTGACCGCTGTTTTCAATACTTATAAATTTAGTTTGGAACCAAAGCCTGATCTCAAAAAAACTATGTTTCACAAATTGCAGCCCTTGTATAGTTACAGGCACAGATCTGAACTTCGCGGTCAGCGATGCTGTAGGATCATTTTTAAATTCGTCAAAGGCATAGTTCCCAATTTTTATATCCTGCAGTAGTGATCCTCCAAAAAGAAAATTGAGCATGTCCAATGCATGTGTGGCATTGTTCAGAAATCCTCGCTGATAAGTAATTTGAATATTGGTAAGCTCTTCGTTAATATCTTTTATAAATTGTCTTAGCTGGTGATAACTCGGATGAAATCTCCTGAAATAGTTAACGAGTACTTTTGATGTTGAATTTTTTTTCAACTCTTCAAGTTCTTCCAATTTAACAAGGGAATCGGTTATAGGTTTTTCACAAACAATAACGGGAATATTTAACTGCAAACATTTTTTCAGCAATTCATAATGTCCCGATGTCGGCGTACTGATCACAACCACGTTGAATTGAATCAGCGCTTCATTATTTAATCCCTGCAGGGCTTCTATTTTATAATGATCGGCAATTTCTTTAGCCAGTTCGGCATTTTGATCGAAAACGGAGATTAGAAAATTCTTATTTTGATAAAAAGCTTTTACATGAGTTTTGATTCCCTCTTTCTTAAAATCATACAAGGCCCCAATGTTTCCACAGCCGACCACTAAAACTTTAGACTTCACTTATAATTTATTTTTTTTTGTAAAAGATCATACTTCATCTCAGCAATTTTCCAGTCTTCTTCGTTGTCGATATCCTGCACTTCTGATTCAGGAACTTCTAAGCCGATTGTATTGTCGGTGACGAGTTTCCCTGTTTTCAGGAATTCGTCACATTTGAAAAAATAAAATTGTCCGCAATCGTGAAAAGCAGGCGGCAGGTCCTGTGAACGCTTTGGTGCAAACTCAGGCCAGTTATAAGAAATTTTATTACCCTCCATTTTAAAGGAACGCCAGATCGGGAAGCTGAACTTAGTAACCGGGACAACCGAATCAGCTTTGAAATCTTTCAACAATTGAAATGCGGCTTTCAATTTATCATAAGTTACGAATGGGGCGGTAGGATAAATACAGCAGGCGTACATAAATTTTTTTCCTTCCTCGTCGTAAGCTCTGAGAACCTCATTTAAAACATCAGAAGTGGTAGAATGATCATCCGATGTTTCTTTCGATCGCATAAACGGAAGAATGGCACCATAATTTTTCGCAATGCCTGCTATTTTCAAATCATCTGTCGAAACCATCACTTCATCAAATATCCCCGAATTTATCGCGGCTTCGATGCTGTAAGCAATGATTGGTTTGCCATAAAACGGCTTAATATTTTTAAAAGGAATCCTTTTACTGCCGCCCCTGGCAGTTATAATGGCAACAGTTGTCATCAGATTAAGTCAAAGCTAAGTGGGGTGCCGGCAGAAACATCTTTTTTCACCTGCCTGCCAATAACAAGATCAAAATATCTTGGAGAAAGTCCTAAACCAGGCCTGATTATTTTTAAATGGTCTTTGGTAAGCGTTTCGCCGGCCCGAATATTTTTTGCTACATAAATAGATCGTTTGAATAAGCTGCTTTTTGTTTCAGTTTCCTGGATCCCATATTGTACATCACCCAAAGCCAAAAAAGCTCTTTCAGATTCGATAACCAATGATTTTAATTCGGATGGCTCCAGCGAAAAAGTGCTATCCACACCACCATCTGCACGATTTAATGTAAAATGTTTCTCAATTACTCTTGCGCCCAAAGCTACCGAGGCTACAGAAGCTCCAATACCCATTGTATGATCACTTAATCCAACAATACAGTTAAACAATTTTTGCAGATGTGGAATGGTAAGAAGGTTGGTATTTTCAGGTGAGGCCGGATAAGTGCTTGTACATTTTAATAAGATCAAATCGCTGCATCCATTTTGCCTGAGAAGGGCTACTGACTCATCAATATCAGCCAGCCTGCTGACACCTGTTGACATAATAACCGGTTTGCCCGTAGCCGCAATTTTCTTTAACAAAGGCCAGTCCGTATTTTCAAAAGAAGCTATTTTGTAACAAGGGACATTTAAACTTTCTAAAAAATCCACGGCCGTTTCGTCAAAAGGAGAACTGAAAGCAAGAATCCCTTTTTCTTTCGCCCGCTCAAATATCGGCTTGTGCCATTCCCATGGGGTATAAGCTTCTTTATAAAGATCATATAATTCCCGCCCGTTCCACAATGAGTTTTGATCATTGATCCGGTAAGTACCTTTTATCGTCATGGTATCTGCTGTATAAGTCTGCAGTTTAATTGCATGAGCCCCGGCGTTTGCCGCAGCATCAACAATTGCCAAAGCCCGTTCTAACGACTGGTTATGATTTCCGGACATTTCAGCAATTATAAATGGTTTATGATCCGGGCCAACTGCAACTTCTCCGAGGTTAATTGTCATAGTACATCGTGTATTTGAATGAATCGGGATATTTGGTACTTTTTGTTTTGACAAAAGCTAACTTTTCAAATGAATGTTGAGAAGGGTAATTTGAATTTTTTACGTAACCCACTATTTGAATTGGGTTTCGATAATCATTAACAAATTTCTCAATTCCTTTTGAAAGAATGGCTGTTCCCAACCCCTTGTTTCTAATCTTTTCATCGGCCAGGTATCCAAGTACAGCTTCACCACCGCTTACCTGGAAACGAACCTGTGCTATGGGCTCCCCATCCATTTCTATGATGTAAAAAAAGCTATCAGGGTCATTTCGTTTCTGATGAAACCATTCAGTATGCTCGTCAAAACCTATAGGATTTTGATTATAGGATTGTTCTCTTACCGCTTTATCATTTGCCCAGTTAAAACAAATTTGCAAATCCATATTCTCTGCTCTCCTGATGACCATATTCTTTCCATAAAAATGTTGTCGAAAGATTTTTCTGAACCTTTCGTCCGATCTCCCATCAAAATATAAGGATTGTTTTTCCAAAGAAAGTTTCAGGCTATTCTCTTCAATATTACCGATATCATTAATCAAAAAAGCAAGACCCTCTCCTGTCATATATTTAATAACATGTTCCTGGTTGTCGGCGATCTGTTCCAAAAAAACAATTCCACCTACCGACATATACTCATAAACTATAGTACTGGGGGAGCATATGGCGAAACAACACTGTTTCATTAATGAAACTATTTCTTCAGATGATAGTGATGAATAGAGAAAAATATTTTCTTTTGAATCAGCAAATCTCTTTAGCTCCTCTTTATATATGTATGCACTTCCTGTTACTACATGAAACTGTTCGAAGTGTTCCCGGATATTATCACTCCTTAAAATTTCCAATGTTTTGTTTTCCGGATCAGCCCCGCCGAAACAAACAAAGCAATTTTTGTTGATGACCTTATTCCTTCTTTTTTTGGCGGCATCCAGGAAGGGCTTTCGCAAAAGAGAATAAGATGGACCTAGATAGAATTGGGTAGCAGGCCGTGCCTTATAGTCGAATGGTCTTATCCCGCCACCGTGATTGATTATTATTCTTGAAAAAAAAGGACTTGCATGAATATCGTCAATGGAAAAAAAATCGAATTCTTGTTTCAGCAACTCCTGCTGGTACCCAGCATCAAAAGGATATCCATCTAAAATGATCAAATCAGCATTTTCAAAAATATCAGAAGCCCGTGTTGCTTCCGAGTGAAAATCAGTTTCCGGTAATTGAACAATATGCTTATAGATATAAGAAATCGCTTCTAAAACATGGGAAATTTTACAGCGGGTTGCGAGAATGCAATCGTAATCACTATTGATTGTTGAAGCCAAAGCTGATGAGCGAGTAATATGTCCCAATCCAATTTTTTCGTTTCCATCAGCTCTAAAAAAAATTTTAGGGACTTTATTATAAATCATCTGGTTTTCTCCAACAAAAAAATTGCATCCACATTGTCGTTTGACAAATACTTAATAAAATGTTTTTCCATTACTGTAAGCCCGGGAAAATGCTTCCTGTATATGCTTTCGAAATCTGCTTTCCACATATACCCCTCATTATTTCTATAATTTAATTCCTTAAGATCTTTATCATAATATTCCCATCCCATGATAAACCTCTTGCTGCAACGATGGATTTCTTTCATGAATGAATAATGATCAGCAGGAGAAATATGTATTAAAACTCCATTAGTGCAAACGAGATCAAAAAAATTGTCCTTAAAAGGCAGGTCAAACCCTGAACCAGTAATTATATTTAAGCCAGAAAATGCTTTTTTACTTTCTTCCACGGCATACCCCTGCAATTCAACTCCATAAAGGTTACTGAAACCCATTCTTTGAAACCCCCGTAATTGAGCACCGTAATTACAGCCCACTTCCAGTATAGTGATCTCCCTGGGTAAATCTTTCAGTACTTTATTGTTTATTTCCAATTTGGTCATTCCCCAGGTGTCCGAATAGATCTTATCCCACTCTTCATCACTCTGCCATTTATTCCTTTCTGTGTATTCTTTTCCAAAGTTGCTATTCCAAAATTTTTCCTGTTCAGTATTACCCATTATTGTAATCTATTTGTTTAAAAATTCGATTATTCTGTCAATCACATATTGTTGCTCTTCATTTTCCAGGGTTGGGAACATAGGTAAGCTAAGGCAATGATGGTAATAGTTCTCTGCCACAGGAAAATCTCCTTCTTGCCATCCCAATTGTTGATAATAAGGCAAGGTATGAACCGGGATATAGTGAACCTGCACAAAAATATTTTTTGACCTCAGGTAATTATACAACCCGAGGCGGTCTTCCACTTCTATAATATATAAATGATAGGCATGCCCTTCCACATATCCTGACTGCCCCATGATGTGATCCACATTTTTAAAAGCGTCAAAATATTTTTTCGCTATCACTCTTCTTTTGGTAAGGCCTTCATCAGCTCTTTCCAATTGGGAAATACCAAGTGCTGCCTGGAAATCGGTGAGACGATAATTATATCCCAACTCCTGCATTTCATAATACCACCCGCCATGATTTTCATGCAGCAAACAGGGATCTTTTGTAATGCCATGTGTTCTTAATAGTAATAATTTTTTGTACAGCGTTTCATCGTTTGTTGTGATCATTCCCCCCTCGCCACAAGCGATATGCTTTACGGGATGAAAAGAGAATATAGCCAGTTCGGAAAATTTACCATTGCCACAAAATTTTTTCTCACGGTTTGAATCAATAAAGTAACCGCCGGGTGCATGACAGGCATCCTCAATGATCCAGAGATCATATTTATCTGCCAGGGTGCGATATTCTTCAAGATTAACTGCACTCCCCGCCAGGTCAACCGGGATAATGCCTGTAAAAAATCCGGATGATTTGGACCGGATCAGTGTTTCTACTTTATTCAAATCAAGCAGGTAACCATCTTTTTCAATGTCGGCAAAAAAAACATTACCCCTGCAATAACGAATACAATTCGCTGAAGCAGCAAATGTAACAGGCGTAGTTATGATGTTTGATGTTTCATTTACATTTAAGGCAAGAGCGCTTAAATGAAGTGCGCCTGTTCCATTGGCAACTGCAACAGCATATTTACAACCAATGTATCTTGCAAATTTTTCTTCAAACTCCGCAATTTTAGGACCCTGCGTGAGAAAGTCCGATTGCAACGTTTTTACTACAGCATCTATATCATCCTGGCTTATAAACTGCTTACCGTAAGGTATTGGCTTCATATTCTGATTGAGTTATCTGAAAGGACGGATCAACGTGTTGTTTGACTAAATCTCTTATCTGCTCTACAGAGAGCCATTCATCATTCGTCCCTGAGCTATAGTTAAATCCCTCGCGAACCCTTTTTGCATTAAAATATTCAAGGAACTTGTTAAGGTCCCAATGATGAGTCTGCGGAAGAATGACATAATATTTTCCCAGGTCATACGTATTGAACGAATCGGAGCTTGTTATCATTTCCTCGTGAATTTTTTCGCCAGGACGTATACCCACAATCTCCTGTTTGCAGTTGGGTGCTATTGCCAATGCAACATCGGTGATCCTGTACGAAGGAATTTTGGGAACAAATAACTCCCCGCCCCATGCAGTTTCCAGTGCATGTAACACCAGGTCAACGCCTTCGTCCAGGGAAATATTGAAACGAGTCATTGAAGCATCCGTAATGGGCAGCACCCCGTCATTTCTTTTTTTAAGAAAAAAAGGCATCACTGAGCCGTTTGATCCCATCACATTCCCGTATCTCACCACCGAAAAAACAATTTCCCTGTTGCCTTTTATATTATTGGCAGCAATAAACAATTTGTCCGAGGTAAGTTTGGTAGCACCATACAAATTAATGGGTGCACAAGCTTTGTCGGTAGATAGGGCAACAACTTTTTTCACTGAGGTTTCCAAAGCGGCGTGAATAACATTTTCTGCTCCGCCAATATTTGTTTTTACACATTCATCGGGATTATATTCAGCAATAGGCACATGTTTCATGGCGGCGGCATGGATGACATAATCTATTTCATGAAATGCCCTCTTTAATCTTTCTGCATCCCTCACATCCCCGATAAAAAAACGCATCATGGGATATTTATGAGCCGGGTATTCATGCGCCATATGAAACTGCTTCTGTTCATCCCTTGAATAAATTACCAACCGTTTAATGCCAGGCCATTTTTTCAAAACAGTTTTTGTGAATGCTTTGCCAAAAGATCCTGTACCGCCGGTTATTAAAATTGATTTACCATCCAGGTTTAACGCCATAAATTATATTATTAGGAATTTTTTATCAGAAGGTTTAAACAATAAGCACGAATTTTTATTCAAAGTAAATGATTCTATTAATCCGGGATAAATACAATATTTTATAAATTACTGCTTACTTAACAAAATAACTATGAGTTTACAAATATTTGCCTTTAAACATTTTCCAGGGAAAATATTTTTATACCTGCCCATTTCTCTATTTTTCATTACTTTTTGCGACGCACAAAATACCTCTTCGGCACACATTATCAGTTATCCTCAAACCTTTCCCAAAGATGCGGTTAGAGATATTCAATCCCTGTTGGAGCAATCCACCAGTGCACACTGGGAAGCTGTACCGGATAAACCCGCAAATACCGGTTTTGTACTTTACCTGAAAACGGAAGGCAATTATAAAACCGGCGAAAGCTGTTTAATAAATTCTGACGGAACAAGCTATGTAAGATTTGAATCACCAACAACCAATGGACTTATTTATGGAGTCTATAAATACCTGCGTGATCTTGGGTTTAAATTTTATTTGCCCGATTCATTATATACAGTCATACCAGCATTAAAATCAGTTTTCCAAAAGACCTCTGTGATGGAAACTCCTTTTTTAAGGATCAGGAATTTTTTTGGAACGGGTGGTTTTGGCAGTGGTGCAACAGATCCCGATCATAGTGTCGAAAAAGCATGGCAGCTTTGGAAATGGCGAAATGGCTTTGGAGCTGAATTTACACTGGGGGGCCATGCCGGTGAAAACTTTAATCTTGCCAATGCAAAAGAGCTTGAAAAAAATCCTTCCTGGACGGCTACGCCGATTTTAAAAAACGGTAAAGTGAATGTGTCAGCCAAATTAAATTATTTTAATAGTGAAGCCGTTGATTTTTTTACCGACTGGGCGATCAGTAAGTTCAGTGATAAAAATTATAAAGTCCCTCCGCCTTATTTAAGAGACATGGTTTCGGTGGAACCTTCCGACGGAGCGGGCTATATGACCACGCCCCCGAAAGGCTCCGATCTGCAAACGGTCAGTGACCAGGTATTTTATGCAGCCAATGTAGCGGCAAAAAAACTGGATCATCTTTTTCCGGATAATCCTAATATTGGCGTAAACCTTTATGCTTACAGCACTCATGCTGATGTACCCGGCTTTTCATTAAACCCCAGGATTTTTGTGCAGATCATTCCTTACCAGTTTCAAAACATTGCCTTTGGTCCTGCTTTTATTAAACGCTGGTCTGAAAAAGTAAAAAGATTCGGTCTCTACGATTATTTTAAATATCCAGACAGCTATTGGGACAGGCCGGGCGGCTACACCATTGACCAATTAATGAGCCGTGCCATCAATGCTGCGAATGCCGGTTCTGAAGGTACAAACTATGAAAGCTCGTACAGCAAATTTGCTACAGCCATTCCTTTGTGGGTATTGATCCAATACATGTGCACCGGTAATACTGATTGGCAAAAAGACTATGATCAGTTTATTACCGGTGTGTATGGCCAGGCAGCCCCGGCGATCAGAAATTTGTTTGATATTTTTTATAACCAGTCCCAATTTGGATCGGGTGATATGAATAAAGCGCTTAGCTATATTCAGCAGGCACAAACATTAAGTAAGGATCCGCAGGTTTTGCTTCGCATTAATGAACTCAAACTTTACCTTGCTTATATAACACTGTATCTAAGATCACAGGACCTGGCAAACGGGGACCTCGAACAACGATTACTGCCGGTAGAAAAAATGGCATGGACGCTTTATGAAACAAAGATCATTGATAGTTACCGGATCATGCAACTTGTATCTTACAGCTTTCTGAACGCAAAAACTCCTGATAAAACCCTGGCACAGCATAATCACCAGGTTCACATTTTGACTTTTCCGGAATCGAAAGATCCTGATGCGTATTGGAAAAAGGATTTTAGTTATACTTCCGGACAAATCGATGATATGATAAACCAGGTGCAAATCCCGGCATCCCGAAATGAACGACGTGCAGTGGCTAAAGTTTCTGTTTCTGCATCTTCGCCTGATGAGATAGCCGCCTCCAGATCTTTATATTCCAATAAAAAAAAGGTAACGCTCCAGGGAAACTCTCTCAGCCGGGGTTATTTTAATTTATACAGTGAAAAACCGACAACTATCCTCATTGACTGGTCACTGGCAAATTCAAAAGGTGAAACTCCAGGCGCTTCCATTTCGGGCACTGATAAAAGTTATAAAACGGTCTATGACTATCCGCTTAAATCAGCCACCGGAAACCTTTCGATCGCACTTCCAGCGGGTGAATCAGCTTTTTTTGTAAACGCGGGAGCAAATACAACGTATACCCTGCAACTGCAACTCAATGACGCTTTTTGCTATTTTGACGGATCACCAAGAGGTAAAATGAATTTTTTAGATGAAAGAGGGCATCCTACTTACGATCCGCTTTATTATCCTTCCTATTTCTATATACCCGAACATGCGACCGAAGTTCAGTACCAGGTACAGTCAAATGCTTTAAAGATACTAACGCCTGAAGGTACTCCTGTTAAAACAAATCTCATTAACACTTCAGCCGGTGGTTTCCAGTTAAGAAGTTTTGAAGTGCCGTCAAATTTCGCGGGAAAATTCTGGAGAGCGATTGTGTCCGGGAATAATAATTATCAATTCATGAATATTCCCGACAGGTATTATATTCTCCGGGAAAAGTAGGAAGCAAATGTGCCCTACCGCTCCATTATTTTCTCCACCCGTTGAGGTCGATTTTTGCCAGCTCTTCCAGCTCTTTATTATAAGGAGCAAAAAATTGTTGCAAGTATTCCTTTATCTCCGGTGAAATCGGCTTTGTTCTTTTTGAAGATTTGTTTGACTCGATCAAAAAAGTCCCGAGTCGCGTGAACACTTTGTATGGCAAAACTTTTTTTGCCACCTTTTTAATCACGTTGTCGTTACTCCTCAGTCTCATCAGGATATTTGACACCAGGACAGATTTCGGTTTTTGGGTCTTGTTGTATTCCTTTTCGGTGCTTGGAGTAAATGAAGGATCGATATTCAACCATTGGAATATTTCGCGGCAGACACCGGCAGGGTCCTTACCAAGCTTCTCAAAGAGGACGATTTTTACCTGGTTTTCCGGGAAGAATTTATAGATCGATTTCAAAAACTCTGAATATAGTCCGAGGCGGATAAAAAAGCGGTACATCATGTCATCAAACCTTTTTTCTTCAATGACATCCTTTATTTCCGAAAAATCCCTCGTCAATAACCCATTAAATTTTTCCATCGAATATGATGAATAAGCCCTCGATACTGGTTCCCGCACGATAAAAACAAGTTTGCAATCCGGGTTGTGTTGCCGGAGTCTCTCCAAAGCCTTTTCGCTATCATACATCCCCGTATTCTTCGCAACCACCGCCTTTGCCGTATTGATATTACCAGCCGTAAAATGCCGGCTGAATTCTTTCTCATACCCGTTGGCATACATTGCATCATCCTTGAAAAAGCCAAATTCTATCTGTGGGTGTCCCAGAATTTCAGGGTGTTCATTCAAATAGTTCTGGAGTGAGGTTGTTCCCGCCTTTTGGGCGCCAATGATCATTAAATCTATTTTCATAATTCACAAACAGCCGATAGCTGGTTTCTGATAATTAATCAAATGTTCCTGCTTAAATCTTATAATAGTATATGATAAAGAGTATTGAAATAGCGGAATACAAAAGCGTATACGGAAGGCCCACTTTCAAAAAATCCCTGAATTTATATCCTCCGGGGCCATATATCATGAGGTTTGTCTGGTAACTAAACGGCGAATGAAAAGACGCAGAAGAGGCAAAGGCGATTGCCAGAAAAAGCGCCGAAATGTCAATCGAAGGCAGGCTCTTACCAATGGCGTAAGCTATTGGAAAAACAATGGAAACCGTAGCCACATGAGTGATAAATGAGGTCAGGATCAGCGTAACCAGGTATAGCGCCATTACGATGCCGATATTACCAAGCCCCTTAAATAAACCTATAAAATTATTTGCGAGCACGGCAGCTGAACCGGTTTTTATAATGGCCGTGCTGAACGTGAGGGAAGAGACAAGGATGACCAGGAGATCCATGTCAAACTGCTTTTTCATTTCCGAAATACTAAGCAGTTTGAGTGTTACCATAACTGCGGCGAGAATGACCAGCGCCAAAAAAAGATTGAGCACCCCAGCGAACAGGCCAGCGACAACGAGAAGGGTGATTACAGCAAATATCTTGCGTGCAACAGGGGTGGATTCGATCGGTTTGGAAATAACTGAGACAAGGTACAGATCAGGATTAGCGTTGAGATATTTTCCAAAATTCTTTCCAGCTGCGATCAGCAACAGGTCACCTGCCTGCATTTGAACCTCTCCGATTTTCCCTCTCAATTTTTCCCCGTTTCTGTGAATGGCCACTACAGCCGCGTCATAATTTTCCCTGAATGCGATCTGCTTTAAAGTTTTCCCGGTTAGTGCTGAATTGACCGGGATCACCGTTTCGATTAAATCCGGCCTTTTCTGGTATGCAGAGTCACCGTTAGATTGCGGAAGCGAGAGTCCATTGTTTCTCTCCAACAATTCTGCTATAGTTTGTGTTTCACCTGCAAAAAAAAGCGAATCGCCGTCCCGCAGAATTTCTCCGGGATGCACAGGTGTGATCAATTTACCCCCACGAACGATCTCAAATAAATAAATGCCTGTGAGGTTTCTCAAATTAGCTTCAATAACCGATTTGCCAATGATAGAGGAACCCGTTCTGATTTTGGTTTCGACTAAGTACTCCCGCGACTGCCTGGCAACCGCTTTCATTGGATCCGACCGGTCAGGCAGTAGTTTGTAACCGAAAAAATATAAAAACAAAATGCCTGCAATGCTCACCATAATGCCAGGAAAAAAATAATCCGTGAGGCCCAGTGGTACCTGGTTTTTTGATTGAATCAGGCCATTCAACACCAAGTTGGTCGAGGTCCCGATCACCGTGATCATCCCGCCGCTTATCGCAGCATACGACAAAGGGATCAGGAGCTTACTCCGGGACACGTTGTTTCGTTTAGCCCATTGATCCACGTAAGGCATCATCATCGCGACTAAGGGAGTATTGTTCATGAATGCGGATATTGCCGAGACCCCTGCAGTCATCCTCAGCATAAAGCTTCTTCCGTTGCTTGTCTTCCCAAATAATTTGTCCAACCAGCCAATAATATTAAAGTGGTCATGTATGCCGGTCGTGATGAAAATCAATAAGAAAATGGAAAGAATGGATTCGTTCGCGATCGCGGAGGAAAAATCCTTCGTTTCTATAATGCCGGTCAACAGAAATACCAGCACAGCCACAAAAAAGACAGCAGCCGGACGAAATTTTTCAAAAAATAACAAGATAAGAACCGCCAGGGTTACTCCCAGGACAATCGCTTGCTGGACGGGCTGAGCAAATTGGAACATTTACCGAACGACTAAGAAAGATGGATTCAGGAAGTTTTCTTTGTTATACTTTAGTTCTTCGTTCAAACTGGCATCGACTACCCGACAGTCGCAGGACCTGGCAATAGCATGTGCCGCAGCCGTATCCCATTCCATCGTAGGCCCGAAGCGAGGATAGCAATCAGCCTTTCCTTCAGCCACGAGCATAAACTTAAGTGAGCTCCCAATGGTTTGGAGCGAAGCACCAGGAAATTGTTTGATATACTCTTCTGTTTCTGGTGTCAAATGTGATTTACTTGCTACAATGTACCGGACTCTTCCCCTTATTGGATGCGTATGCATTTCTTCAGCGGGGTCATTATTTAGTTGCTTCCAGGCCTTGCCCTCAAAATCACTCCAGTACAATAATCCAAGTGCCGGTGCCTGCACTACCCCAAATACAGGTTGCTGGTTTCTGATCAAAGCGATGTTCACTGTAAATTCCTTTGTGCGTTTTATAAATTCTTTAGTACCATCCAAAGGATCCACCAGCCAGAAATAATCCCATTGCCTGCGTTCCTCATACGGGATCATTTTATCTTCCTCAGATAGAACAGGAATAGAAGTTGTGGCCAGTTTTTTTTTAATGATCTCATGCGCTGCTTTATCCGCTGCAGTAAGAGGTGAATTATCTTTTTTATATTCAACAGAAAAATTCATTGATTCGTACACCTGCATGATCGCGGTACCGGCTTCAAGTGCTGCTTCCTTAGCAATGAATAACAAGGTTGAATTTTCCATTTTATCTGGATGGCGTAGATATGTCGAAGGAGAAATTCCGATCGACTCATGTAACAACGGAGCTGACAGGTAAGGATTACAAAGTAGTTACCGGCAGCTTGGATTCTACATGGTTTATTATTTTGGAGAGTGATTCGTCAACACTTTCCTTGTGTGTATGAACAATGAGATCAGGGTTTTCAGGAACCTCATATGGCGAATCGATACCGGTGAAATCCCGGATAAAACCTTGCCTTGCTTTTTTATATAAACCTTTAGTGTCGCGCTTTTCGCATATCTCCAAAGGGCAGTTTATAAATATCTCCGTAAACCGATCCTCTCCAACAATTTCCTTTACCATCTCCCGGTCAGCATGAAAAGGGGAAATAAAGGCAGAAATGATAATCAAACCAGCATCGAGCATTAACTTAGACACCTCTGCAATTCTCCTGATATTTTCTGTTCTGTCTGCTAATGAAAAGCCAAGATCATTGTTAATTCCTTTCCTGATATTATCACCATCCAGCAAATACACTTTAAATCCTGCTTCAAATAAATAATATTCAAGACCAGTTGCTAAAGTAGACTTTCCAGAACCTGATAAACCTGTTAGCCAGATCAGTTTCGGCTCTTGCCTCAATCTTTTTTTTCGCCTGTCGTAAGAAATTTTCGAATCTACGGGATAAAGAAATTTCATGTCCAGAAAAGTTTTATTCTATTGTCTCATTTCTATCTGGAAAGATAAACATTTATTCCGTATGGACTCCCGGACAGCGACCGAAAAAGCTCCTATTTTTCTTTGATACTAGTGATTAATTAGGGAGACCACCTCTGAAAATTAAGTGGTTAGAGGCCTTAAAAGGCTTACATAAAAGTTGAAAAATATGCTATCTCCTATTCCTTATTGCATGTACCAGTTCAATTGACTTCCTGGCTTCTTCCACCGGAAAACCATTTCCTTTAAGAATTTCCTCATAGGAACGGGTATGCAATTCAGTAAAACCTTCACTGAATTCAAATGCTTCACCATCAATAGTAAGTGATCGGAATGTTCTTTTTCCAGATTGTTTTATTTCATCAGGCAAAGTATTGGCGTCGATACTCAGAAACCAATTTACATTGGCTCTTTCCAGCCCGAGTTTCCCCGATGCTGTTTCTGCAGTATGCTGATGTACCTCGTTTATTTTTACATCTCCGAATATCCAGATCAGCATATCAAAAAAATGGATGCCGATATTGGTGGCAATACCTCCACTTTTTTGCGGATCACCCTTCCAACTGATATGATACCAATGACCACGTGAAGTAATATACCTCAGGTCGATCTCGTATTTTTTACCGGATGAATTTTTCTGAATCTTTTCCCGAAGAGCAATGATGGCGGGATGCAAACGAAGTTGAAGAATAGTAGATATCTTTTTACCTGTTTCTTTTTCAATTTCTTTTAAACCGTCAATATTCCAGGGATTAAGAACGAGTGGCTTTTCACAAATTACATTGGCCCCTATCCGTAAACCAAACCGGATGTGCGCATCATGAAGATAATTGGGTGAGCATACTGCTACATAGTCTGTCTGTGTCCCCAACCTCCTTAATTTTTCTATGTGACGATCGAACCTTTCAAATTCAACAAAAAATTCTGCTTCAGGAAAGTAACTATCCAAAATTCCAACGGAATCATGTTTGTCAAGAGCAGCAATCAAATTATTACCGGTGTCCTTAACAGCCTTCATGTGTCGCGGAGCGATATAGCCACCGGCGCCTATCAGGGCAAAATTTTTCATCAGTTATTTGATTTTGCTAACAACGTTGTTTTGTAAAATATATTTTTCTCCTGTCTCGCGACACGTGCCCATACCTCTCTCATCAAAATTCAGCCGGTGTCCGTATTCACTCATCCAGCCAATTTGTTTGCCGGGATTGCCTACTATCAACGCATAAGCAGGAACGGGTTTTGTAATTACAGTGCCGGCTCCTATAAATGCATACTCTCCGATCTCATTTCCGCAAACAATTGTTGCATTTGCACCTATACTGGCACCTCTTCTTACGCGGGTCTTTAAATATTCGTGTTTGCGACTGACGGCACTCCTGGGATTAATAACGTTGGTAAATACCATCGACGGTCCCAGGAAAACATCGTCCTCACAAATAACTCCTTCATATATGGAAACATTATTTTGGACACGAACATTTTTTCCTAAAACTACTTTTGGTGACACCACTACATTTTGCCCCAGGTTACAATCATCGCCAATTTTACATCCTGTCATAACATGACTAAAATGCCAGATCTTAACTCCCTCACCAATTTCGCAACCGTCATCAATAATAGCCGTTGGATGGACAAAATAACTCATGATTCTTTTAGCAGGTTTTTCAAATACGCTCCATAACCACTTTTGTCAAGATAAGATGAGATCTCCAAAAGTTCATCCTTACCTATATATCCCATGCGGTAGGCGACCTCTTCGATACAACCAATTTTTGTGTCCTGTCTTTTTTCAATGACCCTTACAAACTCACTGGCATCACTCAGCGATTCAAATGTGCCTGTATCCAACCAGGCTGTACCCCTATCAAGAATACAGACCTTTAATTTTTCTTTTTCCAGGTAAACTTTGTTTACATCAGTGATCTCATATTCGCCCCTTGCAGAAGGTTTTAATTTCGTTGCTATATCTACCACTTCATTATCATAAAAATATAAACCAGGCACCGCATAGTTTGATTTTGGCTTCTTTGGTTTCTCTTCGATAGAGATGGCATTCATTTTATCGTCAAACTCAACCACACCATAGCGCTCAGGATCAGAAACCTTGTAAGCAAAAACATAACCTCCATTTACATTGTTGAGTTCCTTCAATTGCCTGCCTAAGCCACTTCCATAAAAAATATTATCACCTAGTATCAGAGCAACTTTATCGTTGCCAATAAACCTTGATCCTATTACAAATGCCTGGGCTAATCCATTGGGAACTTCCTGTGTAGCATATTCGAACCGGCAACCTACCTGTTTGCCATCACTCAACAAACGTTTAAACTGAGAATTGTCTTCCGGCGTAGTGATGATCAAAATTTCCCTGATGCCGGCCATCATCAAAATTGACAATGGATAATAGATCATTGGTTTGTCATAGATAGGCATCAATTGTTTTGATATTGCCTTCGTAATGGGATACAATCTTGTACCTGACCCGCCTGCAAGAATGATACCTTTCATGCCCCTATCCCCTAAAGGGGTATTTTGTTTTAAGATGTGATTTAGTTCTCATGATATTGCTTTTCGTAGTAGTGCTGATACTCTCCTGAAGTCACATGCTTCAACCACTCTTTATTTTCCAAATACCAGGCAATGGTTTGTGAGAGCCCTTCTTCAAAGGTTACACCAGGTGTCCATCCCAGTTCCTTATTGATCTTACCGGCATCAATGGCATACCTTCTGTCATGCCCGGGTCTGTCTTTTACAAAAGTTATCAGTTTTTCACTTTCTCCCTGTTGCCTACCCAGTTTTACATCCAATAGCTTGCATAACAGCTTCACAACATCAATATTTTTCCATTCATTAAAACCCCCGATATTGTAACTGTCAAAAATTTTTCCCTTGTGAAATACGGTATCAATGGCCGTAGCATGATCTTTTACAAAAAGCCAGTCTCTTGTGTACAAGCCGTCACCATATACAGGAAGTGGTTTTTTTTGAATAATGTTATTAATAAGAAGCGGAATCAATTTTTCGGGAAAATGATTAGGACCGTAGTTATTTGAGCAGTGAGTGATAATTACAGGAAGGTGGAAGGTCTCACCATACGCTCGCACGAAATGATCTGATGAAGCCTTTGAGGCTGAATAAGGGGAGTTGGGCGCATAAGGAGATTCTTCTGTAAAAAACCCGGTTTCACCCAGTGCGCCATATACTTCATCAGTAGAAACATGGTAAAAAAGTTTTCCCTGGTAATTTTCTTTCCATTGTTTCTTTGCCGTGTTCAGCAAATTGACGGTGCCTATCACATTCGTATATACAAAATCCATCGGGGAAAGAATAGAACGATCGACATGCGATTCCGCCGCAAGGTGAATGATGCCGTCGGGGTTATAGGCTTCGAAGATCCTTTCTAGTTCCTCCGCGTTTAAAATATTTGCCTTTTCAAAATAATAATTTGATGCGTGCTCTACATCTCGCAAATTTTCCAGGTTGCCGGCATAGGTTAACGCATCCAGGTTCACAATTTTGTATCCCGGATATTTGTTTACAAATAATCGCACTACGTGTGAACCTATAAAACCAGCCCCCCCGGTTATGACAATTGTCTTTGACATGTTAAACACTACTTCCCTGATTTACGCTTTTAGTTTTTATCTGTTCATTTTTCAACTTATACCACTCATAAGTTTTTCTTAGTCCTTCTTCAACCGAAACAGTGGGATCATATCCAAGTAAGGTTTTCGCCTTTGAAATATCCGCAAGGCTGTGCTTTACGTCGCCCGCTCTTTCCGGTGCATGTATTGGTTCAATGCCCGATCCTGCAATCTTTGCCAGGTAACGGACCAGTTGCAATAACGAGGTTTGCTGTCCAAACCCTATATTGTATACCTGGTTAAGGGCGATTTTATTTTCAGTAAACAATGAAAGAAGATTTGCCTGCACCACGTTGGCTACAAAAGTAAAATCGCGGCTGGTTTGCCCATCACCATTAATTACCGGCGATTGTCCCGATAATGCAGATTCCATGAATAAGGGAATAACCGCAGCATAAGGGCCCTTTGGGTTTTGCCGGGGTCCAAAAACATTAAAATACCTTAAACCAATGAATTCCATTTTATAGGTACGTGCAAAAACATCCGCATACAATTCATTTACATACTTCGTAACAGCGTAGGGCGACAGGGGCCTGCCGATTTTATCTTCAACTTTAGGAAGTGCCGTATGGTCACCGTACGTAGAGGAACTGGCCGCATATATTATCCTTCTAACTTTTTTTTCTTTAGCAGCTGAAAAAACATTTAATGTTCCCGTAATGTTAACCTCGTTGGTCGTAAGTGGATCATCAATTGAACGCGGAACGGAGCCTAAAGCAGCCTGGTGATTTACGAGATCAATGCCATCACAAGCATGAAGACAAGCAGAGTAGTCCCGAATATCGGCTTGTATAAATTCAAATTTAGAAGAGGTATAAAATTCCCCGATATTATCAGTTGAACCTGTAACCAGGTTATCAAGGATTCTTACATGTTCGATATTTTGATCAGTAAGTAAACTCTCAACAATATTTGAACCGATAAACCCAGCACCACCAGTAACCAGGACTTTCATACTAAAGCAGATTTTTATGAACTTCTTGATCTTCCATTTTTCCGGTTTTTTAAATCAAATAACCCGAAGAAGCGATTGAATAGATTACCCGACGGGCTTTCTTCCTCGTAATATTTGGATTTGTATCCGTATCCGTATCCATACCTCCCAGAGCCATAATAACCGTAACCAGGTTTTACTTTTACGTCATTAATGATAATGGATACTTTGGGAAGCTTTCCTTCTTTATAAAATTCATCAATCAAACCAATTTGCTTTTTATAGGTATGCCCTTGCCGGACGATATACATTGTACAGTTGGCAAACTTTCCCAAAGTCATGGCATCACTAACCATACCGACAGGAGCCGTATCGACCAAAATCACATCAAAATTCTGTTTTAAGTACTCAAACAATTCGTCTACCCTTGACTCCAATAACAATTCAGCAGGATTGGGAGGCACCGGACCGCAAGAAAGAGCAAATAAATTATCATAGCCCGGAACCAACACTGGAAGGTCCTTTATATCTGCTTTACCTAAAATATAATTGGTGACACCTGGTTTCTTCTGAAGTCCAAGTCCTGTAAAAATTTTTGGTTTCCGAATGTCAAACTCGATGACAATTGTTTTTTTACCTGCTAATGCCATCACAGCACCCATGTTAGTGGTGATAAAAGATTTTCCTTCACCACTAAACGATGATGTAACCAGGATAACAGGCTTGTCGATCTTATTTAAAACATATTGAAGGTTGGAACGGATGATTCTGAATTGCTCAGCCACCATTCCCCGGTTTGTCTTGTTTACAACTAAAGTATCATTTGAGTGTGAGTGACCAATTTCACCTAAAATAGGGGCGGGTGTAATTTTTTCAATATCAAATCTTGTGGTGACCTTGTCATTTACAACTTCCAGCAGAAAAATAAATAATGCTGGTAACCCAATGCCTGCTAAGATAGCTAACAATTGGACTGAACGTCGATTGGGCTTTACTGGTTTTGTAGACGGAACTGACTTCTCAATAATTTTAGAATTGGAGAGAGTAGATGCTTGTGAAATAGTTGTCGCTAATTTTTTCTCCATGAGGTATGAATAAATGCCCATCTTACTGTTTAAGTCTGCATCAAATTCATTTAACCTTTTTATTTGCGGGGGTAGAGATT
>Ga0157374_10001077_pt1 | contig 23645 bp, 15 predicted proteins | sample M25metaG_FD_115308 | JGI IMG/M metagenome (GOLD analysis project Ga0157374, IMG submission 115308) | Miscanthus rhizosphere microbial communities from Kellogg Biological Station, Michigan, USA - M2-5 metaG | ecosystem: Host-associated > Plants > Roots > Rhizosphere > Soil | place: USA: Michigan... | reverse complement strand
GGACTCTCTGTGAACCAACTACGTCAGCTCATGCTTGAGGAGTTGCAACGTCGCAACTTCGCCACGACGACCATCCGCACCTACCTGCACGGCGTGACGCACTTCAGCCGGTACTCTCGCCGTTCGCCTGATCAGCTTGGCCCTGAAGACATACGCAAGTATCAGGCGATGCTTTTCACCAAGTTGAAGTACAGCCCGAACACAGTAATTGTGCGGTTGTCGTCTCTTCGGTTCTTCTACATCCACGTGTTGAAGCGCAACTGGAGCATTGCCGAGACGCCTTATCCGAAGAAGGTGCGTCACCTTCCCGGTGTGCTCAGCCAGGAAGAGGTTGCGCGCCTGATTGAGGCGGCGGACTCACCCTTTCATCGCATCCTGCTGATGACGATGTATGCCACCGGTGCACGTCGCGCAGAAGCGGCTCACTTGAAGGTGAGCGACATTGATAGCAAGCGGCATTTCCCCTACCTACTGTTGCGTCCTTTGGCACACTTCGAGGGGACACAGGGGACAGAATATCTATAGGAATTGCACGACTAAACGCCAAAATAGACCCGCCACGCAAATTCATGTCTCCCACGTAGCCATAGAACATCCAACGTTGACTGAATTCACTTGCCATGACGATTGCGCGATCATTTGGGGAAGCTAAAGATCTCGGTAAGCTAACAGATCTGACAAAATCCCAGGCCCATCAATGCCGCTGTCTTGTGTAAGGTTCGAGCAACATGGCCCACTCCGACTGCGCAGTGGTGCGCAGGTCCGAGCGCAGCCCAGGCGCTTACGAAACCACGTGCGCCCAGCGGGAAACGATACCTGCCGTTCGTGTTGCCGATTTCGAGTATTGCACCTGCGACGGACTCTCCTTCGGCAACGACGAGCTTAAATCGCGACGCCTCATCTTCCACAACAGAAAGCAATGTGACTGGACCGAATCTCACGCTCATCTCGACTGACAGTCCACGCCCGACCTTGCCGTGATAGACCTCGAGTGGACGAACCTTCGTTTTGCCTTCTGCTATGGCGATGTGGCCGGGGCCATCATGGCCCATAAAAGCCACATCCTCATTAAAGTCCATCGCGTAGTACTCAGTAAACGATCCCCCAGCGCCTAGTAGATCCAAAATCTTCATTGCGATCGCGTTTTTCACTTCATACTCACCTGCAACGGGAATGTGCCGGGCAGTGAGCAACGACGTGCCAAGAATGATGGAACTCATCGTATCTTCATTCGTGATGTTGCCAGTTCCCTTGTAGTAATAGGCCATGGAATGGAGATTGTGGCGCTCGACAAATGTATCTAAAGCTACTGACGTGCGTGCCGCACGTCGAAGCTCCTCATGCGAACAATCGGGTTGAATATCGAATATTGAATCAAACTCGGTGACGCGGCGGTCCACTTCACCTTCGCTCACTTCGGAACAAATCGCACTCAACTCGTCGACTTCCAAAAGTTCGATATGGGAGCCGAACGCGATTGAGAGCAGTGTGACATCGGTCATGATGTCGAGCATGCCGCTGTAATAGTGGCCCATCAGCCCCAGCCTTGTCTCTGCGAGTGCTGCACGTACGCGCGCTGCGGCAAGCCATTCCTCAATTTCGCTCCATGTTTGCGTTTCATCCAGTACTCCAGTCACTTGATGAAAAGGGATATGGGCGCGGAAGAAGAGATTCGCAATCTCAGGAACGGGACAAGCAGAGCAATATGCAAGCCACTCACCTGTCATTGCCGTGCGATCCGCAAGTCGGTTGAAGGATTCGTAGTTGATTGCAGGCTCAGGCTGAAGATTAAGCACAATGACAGGAACACCTGCGCGCTGCACCAACGGCAGGACGGTATTCGATAACGCATAGGTCGTCACATAGAGAAAAATTACATCGATGTCGTTCCTGCGACACTCGTGTCCAGCTTCGCGTGAGCGCGCGGGCGTGTCAATCAGGCCAAGATTGATCACGTCGACTCCGGGGCGCGCGATCCGTTCTCGCACCTTGCCTACATAGCCTTTCAGCCGTTCTTCGAGTCCTGGAAACTGGCTCCAATAGGCCTCGAGACCGATACCGCATAGCCCCACATGTAGTGATCGATTCTTGCTCATGTCAGATTCCAATCGGCCTACCAGCTGACTACCGTCACCGCGAAAGGTGCCAGATGAATAGCGCCGCCGTTCATTGCTACAGTTCGCGCGGCGCTGTTTCCCGACTCAGGATCGACAGCGAGCACTTTGGCCTTCTCCGGATCGGGCAACATTACAATCTCCTCGCGGTTTCTTTTGTTCACGAGCAGCAGCTTATGGCCGGCGGGAGTGATGAATGCTTGGGCACTCACATCTTTCGAGGCAACCTTCGTCTCTATCAATTTATCTCCAGGATGGAAGGAGTCTTTGATGAGCTTGAGCACCCAGAACCGGGCGTTGGGCTGATTCGTTTTCCAATCCATCATGCTCACGCTGGGGAATTGCGTTGGATATCCAACGAGTTGTGACTCACCAACGACGTCTATTTGCATGCGTGAGAGCTCGATGAATAAATCAGCATAAAGCGCGCCAGCGAGGTTCCAATATGCTGCGGGCGGTGCGACCTCATCGCCGGGCTTGTTGTCGGTGGGGAGAATTACACCCAACTCGTCGAGATCAGTTTTTGTGTTTGGCGAAAGCCTTTTGCGGATCGACTCAACATACTTTACGGTGTTGAGGAATCCGGCTTCCTGATCGAAGAAAGTGTACTGCCAACTGTCAAGCGTTTGTCGCTCAACAGGCGAGGCGTAAAAGTGGTACGAAATCATGTCGAGCGGAATGCCGGGTTGGTGATTTGCTGGATTGAGAAAGTATTCAAAGTAATTTGGCTCAGACCCAGGAAAGGCCAACGCCAGCCCCACGAACTTCGTTTCGGGTGACACCTTTCGAATCGCACTTACGACAGCATCGTAACGCGCGGTGTATTGCTCTGGGCTTGTACGGTGTTCCATCTCGACTTCGTTTAATATTTCCCACCAGGGTAATTTGTAGTGGTGGCCGGATTCATGGCGAACGCCGTTTTCGTCGGTGAATCCACCATTGACGTACCAGCTAACCAGTCGGGCATAGTAGTCACCAATTTGATTTTCCGTTGAACTGGTCGTCTCATTACCTTGCGTATAGTCCCAATAAACCTTGTTCGGATCGGCAGGGTAACTGATCGGCTTGTCGGTTTTGAACAGCCAGGCAGGAATCGTGCTGAAATTGAGGATGGTGGAGTGACCCCCTGTAGCGGCAAGAAAATCCTTGGTCATCGGATCGATGAGGCTGAAGTCCCATGACGTCTTTTGAGGCGTCGGCGGTTCTAACTCGGCCACCGCCAGCTTTGGGTAAGGCAACCATGGGACATAACGAACGTAGTCTGCGCCTAACTCCTTCAAAGCCTTGTAAGAAGCAATGCTTAACGATTCACGAGGGCGCAGCTTCGGATTCACCACAACTTGAAGCGTGGGCGTGGTCCTGGAAACAACCGTCACCTTGTCCCAATTGACGTTGAATTGTATGGGCTCCTGCGCATTGATCGCAGATCCACCCTTCATCAAAATCAAGAGTACGAAGCCTGCCAGTAAGGTTCGGTGGTCAAGGCCGATTGAGGACAAGCTATGGGCGGCGACACGCGCCAATGCACCTGGATGGTTATTCATGCGCTAAAGAGTACTCTGCCCAAATCCGGTGCGCAAGTGAATCGACGTAGCGTATTGACACTAATCCAAGGACGAAAATGCGTTGATAATCTCAGGTGCGTATCGCGCGTTGCCACTTACAATATGCGCAACCTTTCAGTTCAAATCCATCCAAAGGAATCTCAACAGGATGACTACAGAAGAATCGTTTGAATCAACCAAGCCAGACGAACTCTCTGCGTTTGTCGGCAAGCACTTCATCTATACGTACGAGAACGGTTGGCGATACGAGTTGTACATCAAGAATGCTTTCACAATTGATTACCGAATTCACAGCGGGATCGTAGGCGGTCGGTGGGTGCGGGACCAGAAAGTGCATATCGTGCGTCTCGCTGCAGAGGTCGTAAAAATCTCATGGGACGAACCGACGGGAACGAATGTGAGCGTCGCGTTCAACCTGGCTGCGCGTCGCATTCACGGCGTCATATTCTTTCCACGGTGGGTGGCAGACAATCCACAGAAGACAGTCTGTTTCCAAAATGATCACATTGGGGAGATGCTCAGCCTTCGTGACGCCGGCCCGACCTATCCCAAGCTTGTTATTGATGAATTCGCCACGATCTCATTTATGGAGGATTGCGGGGTCGACAATGAACAAGTGATAGAGTGCCCGCCGGATCTCCTACCGCCCGCCTATGCCGCGAGAAAGGCTTGAATTCGTATCACCAGCATTGAAGCCGCAGGACATGAGGAGGTCCCGGTTTAGCGTCAATGATCTCTGTCCCAATTACCGCTTCGAAGTTTGTCTTCCCATTGCAGGTGGGATCAGATTTCATGTGATTGGGCAAGATATCAGAGGTGAGCAACTCGCTCGCGGCAATGCTGCCGTCATTTCCAAGCCCCGCATCAATCAGCATGGGAACTCCGGTCGTGGGGTCGTCGATTCTCGCAATGATCGCATAGTCGTTTTTCCAGGCATACATGGGGACCGAGAAATCGATGGTCCACGGCTCGCTGCCTGGAGATTGAGAATCTACGATTAGAGCGATCGGATCTTTATTCTGGCCGCGCTCAACACGTTCGATTCGATAGCGCAGATCTTGTGTGAGCCGGAGGGTCCATCGGTTGTTTACACCGCCGATAAGGATAACGGGCTGACGCCTTAGATCCGTGAGCGACGTCTGTCCTGCTCCGACCACCCGGAATGGAATCCCCTTCTTTCCCAGGAGACTGGCCATTGATGTAATGACGGTCACATCATCGACCGGAATGATCTCGTTGTGCAACACCAAATCAATGAATCTTTCTGTTTCCGGATTCGCCTGCGTATTTCTGGACGTGAGATTGTGGGTTCCAAGACAGATCAAGACCGGGGCATTCGAGTGCAGGAATGAATCCCAAATCTGAGGAAACTTCGATGGAGTTTCGGTCTTCCAAACAGTGAATCCAGCGGCAGCAGTAATCACCGTTGCTAAGAGTGCAATTCCGATCCATCTTCTGCGCGAAATCCTGGCCGACTTGAGGTGCAGATCGTGTGTGTTCGCCGCGCCAATTTCTTCGCCGTTCTCTACATCCAAAACATGTTCATGCGTTGCGGAAATTGGGGGGACCACAGGTACTGGTTGAATTTTCGGCGCAGGTGCTATTTCTGCGGGTTCTTTGCGGCTCGGCTGAATTCTGAATTCAGGAACATACGAGCCCCTGGGAAGATCAATCTGAATGGGGTGGCTGGTGCTGGATTCCTGATAAAACTGGCTGATTCGCTTGCGTACTTCATTCGAAGTAACGCGAACAATGGAATCACCGCCCGTGTCGTAATCGATTGCTCTTTCGAAAACCGAGATTCCTATCGTCCGTTCTTTTAATTCGCTTCCATGTCCCGCCAGTGTCTGCGTAACGACGAAACCAAGAAACCTCTTGCAACGGTTGCTCTGTGCAAACGCAGGAGACGACAGAATCAACTCGAGCTCCGAACGCACGGCAGACTGGATCTCCAGACTGAAAGCGTTACGGTCCGATTTGAGTTCCTCAACTCCGTGAGTACTCATAAATATCGACCTCGCTGGGAAGCACTTGGCCTATGGACAACGCATCGGATGTTAGCACGAATACCGCTTAACTGGCCAAGAAATACTCTTAACCTCGATACATCGATTTACTGATTCCACAAGTGTTAGCGGTCATTTATGTCTTAACCCCCTCGGGGTAACCGTTGAGAACCTTGTGCATCTTTCTTTCCCGAGCATAGGGTGAGCGTCGTTTCAGGGAGAAACTTTTCCCCAACAGAAATCCTTGGAAATCAGCAACTCAGACTGCACAGATCCAAGCGTAGGCCGACAACCGGTTATTCAGACAGACGAGAGTGTCGGCCTCCTAAACCAAGGCCTCCGCTCCAAGCGGTGGTTGCACAAGCTTCAGGAGGTATGAGAAATGCGAATTCCGCGATTGCTTCTCGGTATTGCGGTCCTCTTCACATTGTCAGCCTGTTTATTCGCCCAGACAGGAGCATCGGGCTCCATTTTGGGCACAGTGACGGATCAAACAGGAGCTGTTGTTCCCAACGCAAAGGTGACGGTCGCTAACACGGCTACGGGCGTGAATACAGTTACCTACACGAGTTCTGCGGGCGACTATAGCCTGCCGGCACTCAATCCAGGGACCTACCGAGTAACGGTCGAAGCGGCGGGATTCCAGAGATCGGTCACAAGTGGAATCGTACTGACTGTGAACCAGAAAGTACGCGCCGATTCCGTTTTGAAACCAGGCGAGGTGACTCAAACGGTGGCAATTACCGCCCAAACCGTAGCCCTAGATACCGATACGACAGAATTAGCCAATTTGGTCAGCCAGAGGCAAGTTGAAGATCTCCCGTTAAACGGGCGCAATTTCATGCAGCTACTTCTGGTTGGAGCAGGTGCCGTGACTGTGGGCGGCGAACAGGGTACGATGCGCCAGGGAAATGGAAATGCCATCAGTGTCAACGGAGGGCGGCCCGAAGGAAACAACTACACGCTCGACGGACTGGTGAACACTGATGCGGCGTTGGTGACGCCTGCGGTGATGATGTCGCAAGATGCAATCCAGGAATTCAAAGTATCGAGTGGAACCTACACCGCGGACATGGGCTTCAGCGCAACTCAGGTCAACATCATTAGCAAGGGCGGTACGAATATTCCCCATGGCTCGGTATTCTGGTTCGATCGCAACGATGCTTTCGACGCCAAGCCTTTTCCCACCGCCACCGACTACAACGCGGGCCGTGCGACAGCCAAACCGGTCTTACGCCAGAATCAGTTTGGATTTGTCGCGGGCGGTCCGATTTACATTCCCAAGTTGTACGACGGCCGCAATAAGAGCTTCTTCATGGCCAACTATGAAGGATGGCGCCTTACCAACGGGTCGCGTCAACTGACAGAAATGCCGAATCCGGCGATCTTGACGGGCGACTTTTCAGCTGAACAGTACAAAGCTCCTTCCGGTTCCGGGTTGCCCGGCGGCCTCTTGCCGGCTTACGGAACGGCAGCTTGCAACACGCTGATTAACTTAGGCGGCAATTGCATGCCAGTAGATCCAGCTACCGGGCAGCCTTTTTCCGGTAACAGGATTCCGACCGCGCGGCAGACAGGAAATGTGGGCCTCACTGCAACCAAGAACGGGTTCTGGCAAGCGCCCACCATACCGAACTTGCCAGAGGGTACCGGCGTGGTCAATTACATCAAGAGTGTTGGCTACCCGCTCCATCAGAATCAGCAGACGTATCGCGGTGATCAGAACCTGGGCAAGCTGGGATCTGTCTTCTTCCGCTACACGAAAGCCGATTACACCAACCAAGGTTTCTACAATTCACAGGACCTGACTCACGGCTACGAAATCTATCTGCAGAACCAAACAAGCTGGACTGTCTCGCATACCATCAACATCGGCAAAGCGAGCGTAAACACGTTCCGCTTTGGCCACTTGACAGCGAATGCACCTCAGGGTGGTCCTCAGATCACGCCTGACGCAGTTTCGCAGCTGGGACTGACTGGAACGTTTAAGACGTTTACCGCACTCCAGCAAACATGGCCCAGTGTCGTTTTGACTTCGGGCGGGTTCGGCCAGGGTGGAGGCTCCGTTAACGCATATACCGGATCGGAAGGTCCCACGTGGGAGTTTGCCGACTCGTTCTCGATGGTCCGCGGCCGGCACACCCTGGGATTTGGTGCGACATACCGCGACTGGCGCTTGATCCGTAATCTCGGCGACGATTTCTATGGAGACTGGACATTTAACTCACCCACTGTCCAGAACAACGGCACGGGTTGCACCACAGCATCGGGTCTTTGCGGAACCGGCAATTCCGTAGCGGACATGCTACTGGGCTACTACAGCAACCTTGGCGGATTTGTGCCCGGTCCGCTGAGTCCAAAGGACACAGCCGGTAACCCGCAGGACCACGTGTTCGGCTACTTTGCACCGTACGCCATGGACAACTGGAAGGTCAGTCAGAAACTAACTCTGAGCCTAGGTCTACGTTGGGACTTCCGTCCTGCTGCCTACGAGGCGTCGAACCACTTCTTCTGGCTCGACACCAAGAATCCAAATGGTGGACTCTGCTACGCCGATCCAGTTCTGACATCCAATGGAGTCGCTCCTGGCTCGGCAAACGGCGGGCCGATTCTTCGCTACTGCGGTTCGGTTCCGCATCCCGGCTCAAAGACGCCCTTCGCACCGCGCTTTGGCTTCAATTACCGGCTCACACCGAAGACCGTCATCCGCGGCGGATACGGGATTTTTTATGACTCCGCAGAGGGCCGCGAGATCGACAACTCTGCCGACATTTACCCCTACTCCATTCGCAACGCGCTTAATCCGACGACCAATGCCACAGCGCCGAAGTTGACGAACAACATGTTCCCGGTCTACTCCACGCTTGGGCCGTTCCCGGCGAGCACGCTGACCTTCCTTGCCGTGATTGAATCCGACAATCCGCTTAACCCCTATGTGCAGTCCTGGACGGCTGGCGTACAGCGCGAGCTGGCGAATAACACCACACTCGAAGTGAACTACATCGGTACGCATGCGATTCATCTCCTGGACCGTCGTCAGATTGCTCAGCCGAATGCAATCCCCGCGTCCAGCCTTTCCTTCTGTCAAACGCAGGTCAACGGTCAATACGTCAATCTTCAGGTGGCTCCATGCAGCAACGCGAGTCGCCGGCCTTACGTCAACTTCTCCAACGTCTACATCAACAGTGATTGGCACGGGTACTCGCACTACAACGGACTGAACGTGAAGTTCGAGCACCGCGCTCATGATTTGGCGGCTACCGCTGTCTACACGTGGGCGCAGAGCAAGGACGACAAATCGGCTGCGGCCGGTGTTGGCGCAACCGGAGCTGGCTTCCAGGGTTTCATGGATAACCACAACCCGCAGCTTGACTACGGGCTATCCGACTTCGATGTCAACCAGAGATTCGTCGCCAGCTACATTTACGACGTGCCTATTGGTCGTGGAAAGAAGTTAGCATCCGGTGTCAACCGTGCGGCAGATCTGGTGATTGGAGGATGGCAGACAACCGGTATCGCCACCTTCCAGAATGGGTTCCCATTCAGTATCACGGCAACCGATCTTGGCGGAGCTAACGGTTCGTTCTTCCAGCGCGCAAACCAAACCTCAGGTTGTGACATCCACTCGAACCTCACCAAGACGCTACAGCGCATAAACATGGGCTGCTTTACGCAGCCTGCTCTCGGCGTATACGGCAACACTGCACGCAACTTTTTGCGTCAGCCCGGCATTAACAACTGGGACATGGGTATCGGAAAGGCCTTCCACATTGCCGAGAACGCACAGTTCAGGTTTGCGGCTGACTTCTTCAATGCCTTCAACCACCATCAGTACGTCGTCGCAACTGGCGGTTTGATCGGCGCCGGAGCAGGCGGAGGAACTTCGATTAGCAACGGCATTACTTCCACGACGGGAGGGCAAATCACCAATGCCGCTCTCCCACGCCAAATCCAAGTCAGTGGAAAATTCACCTTCTGACTTTGACCTACTCAACCTCAACCCCAAGCTTCCGCCACGCGGCTTCGGCGTGGCGGAAGCTTGCAAACTGAGGGCTATACTCGCGCGATGATGAAGACCCAGATTAAATCTGTCAGTTTCCTAATGATGCTGTTTCTATCGGCGACTGCAGTGTTTGCGCAAATGAATACCAACGATGAAGCTGCAAATCACGCTGAGGAAGGAAAGCGCGCTCTCGCTCAAGGCCATTTTGCAGTTGCGCAAGCCGACTTCGAAAAGCTTGCGAAGCTTGAACCGGGAGTGGCCGAAGTACATGCCACGCTTGCTGCCATCTACTTTCAGCAGCGCGAATACGAAGGAGCGATCCGCGAGATTCGACTGGCGCAGAAATTGAAACCGAGCCTTCCCAAGCTCGACAGTTTACTTGGTTTGTCCTTGGCTGAGACCGGCCAATACGCACTGGCTCTTCCAGGATTGGAAAAGGGATTTAAGCAAAGCGCGGACCCTGAAATTCGTCGCATGTGCGGCCTGCAACTTCTGCGCGTATACCCTGCAGTGCAGCGCGACTCAGAGGCGGTTGAAACTGCATTGGCACTTAACCGCTACTACCCGGACGACCCTGAGGTGCTGTACCACACGGGGCGAATCTACGGAAACCAAGCGTATGTCGTGATGACGAAGCTCCATGACAAAGCGCCCAACTCTATCTGGATGCTCCAGGCGCAGGGTGAAGCAAATGAGAGCCAGAAAAATTACGATGCAGCTCTTGTGTCTTTCAAGAATGTGCTTGAACTCGATCCGAGAAGGCCGGGAGTGCATTACCGTATGGGGCGAATCCATCTGTCTCGGCTGAAGGAACTTGGAAAAATTGAGGATCAAGAAGCTGCGGCCAATGAATTTGAAAGTGAGCTCAAAGTCGATCCAGACAATGGCAACGCACGATATGAGCTTGGCGTAATTGCCGATCGAGATGGAAAGTTGGATGTTGCTCGACAACAATTCGAACAAGTTCTCTTGCGTTACCCGGAATTCGAAGAAGCCTTAGTTGCCCTGGGCGGATGTTATCTCGAGATGTCAAAGCCTACTGACGCTTTACCTCCGTTGGAGCGCGCGGCGCGATTACGACCGGATGATGAAGTTGCCTGGTACCGGCTTTCACGTGCTCAGCGAGCGAACGGCGAAACTGATGCAGCCAACAAATCAATGGCGACGTTTCGAAAAATCCATGACCCAAATCAGACTGGTCAACAAGGTCCGAATTCAAGAGCAGAAGTAACTTCACAGAAGCTTGATGCAGATGCCGCTTTCAAAAGCAGATCGCAATGAGATTGATATGGCTTTGCGCCTTGATTTGGGATCGGGCGCAGCCTAACTCAAGATTCCAAAGAATGTTCTTGACGCCGTTTTGAAATGGAGTGATGACGATGAGGAACCTCGGAATTCGCCTTGGTTTATTGGCAATCATACTTTCCACCGGGGATATGGTTTCTCCCGCTCAGCAAACGGGCCAAGCAAAGAGCCCAGCCGTTGTAAGCCTTGAAGAGGGATTTCTGCATCCACCGCAAAGTGCTATGCCTCGCGTCTGGTGGCATTGGATGAACGGCAACATTACGAAGGAAGGCATCAAGCTTGATCTCGAATGGATACATCGCGTCGGGATTGCCGGCTTCCAAAACTTCGACGCTGCTTTGCAGACACCGCAAGTCGTGGATAAGCGCCTTGCGTATATGACGCCGGAGTGGAAAGACGCATTCAAGTACGCAATCAGTCTTGGCGACCAGCTTGGAATGGAGATGGCCATCGCGGGATCGCCGGGCTGGAGCGAATCGGGTGGGCCTTGGGTTCCTCCGGCGCAAGGCATGAAAAAGTATGTCTGGAGTGAAACCTTCGTGGATGGTGGGAAGCCTTTCACCGGGAAGCTTGCCCATCCGCCAAGCAGCACCGGCGCTTTCCAAAATATGGGCATCCAGGATGAACTGGGGCGCGCGCCCGAAAAGGCTGCTCCTGAGTTCTATGCGGATTCCTCTGTCATAGCGTTCCGCGCACCTTCCGGGGTCGATGCAGCGCAGCCAAAGATTACCTCGAGCGGCGATGGACTTGATCCTTCAATGTTGAGCGATGGTGATCTAGCGAAGTTCACACATGTGCCAATCCCAGGAACAGATTCAGAGTCTTGGATTCAATTCGAATATCCCGTACAGCAAACGATCAGTTCGGTCACTTATGTGACCAAAGACCCCGGTCTATTTGAGGAACTGATCGCGAAAATGTCTGCTCCTGAAAAGACGCTCGAAGCGAGCGACGACGGGCAGAACTTTCGCAAGGTAGTAAGTCTGAGCGGCGGTAGAGCACCCGAACACACCATATCCTTTGAACCGGTCACGTCAAAGTACTTCCGCGTAACGTTCAAACGTACGCCTCCCCCACCAGTTCCTGCGTGGGCCGCAGGAATCGATCCTGCTTCCTTCGGCATGAGAGCGGGCGCTCCATCGACGGCCTATCAGGTGGCTGAACTCGTGCTTCATTCGGATCTACGAGTGAACCACTTTGAAGAGAAGGCGGCGTTCGTGCCCGAGGTCGATATTTACCAATACGCGACTCCGGCGTTCGATGCTGCAAATGCAATCAAAAAGTCCGAGGTTATCGATCTGACCACCAAGATGCAGCCTGACGGAAGCTTGGAATGGACGCCGCCAGAAGGCAAGTGGGTTGTCCTGCGCTTCGGGTACTCACTGCTGGGGATTACAAATCACCCCGCGACACCAGAAGCTACCGGACTGGAAGTGGACAAGCTCGACCACCGATTTGTGAAGGCGTATTTCGAAAAATACTTGGACAGTTACAAAGAGACTGTCGGCGCGGATGAGATGGGCAAGAAAGGAATCCGTTATGTGATCAGCGACAGTTGGGAAGCTGGGTCGCAGAACTGGACCGACGACATGCTTGCGCAATTCAAGAAGCTTCGCGGCTACGACGCGACGCCTTGGTTACCTGTTCTGGCTGGTCGCGTTGTTGAGAGTGCTGAGGCAAGCGACCGGTTTCTCTGGGATTTCCGCAAAACCATCGGTGACCTGATTGCAAATGAGCATTACGGGCAGTTGCAGGAGTCTCTCCGCGAACGTGGGATGGGTCACTACGGAGAATCCCACGAATCGGGTAGGGCTTTTGTTGCGGATGGCATGGAAGTTAAGAAATTTAATGAAGTTCCCATGAGCGCAATGTGGACGCAAAGCCCAGGAGTCAATGAGGTGCAGTTCGGATATAACGCGGATGACCGCGAATCTGCTTCGGTGGCTCATATCTATGGCCAAAACATCGCGGCGGCGGAATCGTTGACTGCAGCAGCTGCGCCGTGGGGTTGGTCGCCTGCGACCTTGAAGCCCACAGCTGATCAGGAACTGATAAACGGAATCAATCGATTCGTTATTCACGAATCGGCTCACCAGCCGCTGGTTGGGAAAGCACCTGGATTAACGCTTGGACCATTCGGGCAATGGTTCAATCGAAACGAGACATGGGCGGAGCAGGCTGGATCTTGGATCAACTACCTTGCTCGTTCGAGTTACATGTTGCAGCAAGGGCATTTCGGCGCGGACCTGGTGTATTTCTACGGTGAAGACTCGAACGTTACGGCGATTTTTCAGCACAATTCGCCGGCCATTCCGGCTGGATATGGATTCGACTTCATCAATGCGGACGCACTGATCCACGAACTGAGCGTCATCAATGGCGAGATCGTGACCAAGAGCGGCATGCAGTACAAAGTGCTTGGACTGGATCCTTACAGCCGTCACATGTCTCTTCCAGTGTTGCGCGCAATTCACAAGCTGGTCGAAAACGGAGCTGTCGTGGCTGGCCCAAAACCCTCAGACGATCCTAGCCTGACCGACGATCAAGTGGAGTTCGCGAAGCTTTCTGGAGAGTTGTTCGGCGAAGGTAGCGGAGTACATAAGGTGGGGAAGGGCACCGTGTATGCCGGACAGAAATTGGACGAAGTGTTCAGCGCATTGCATGTCGCTCCTGACTTCGACTGCCAGAAGCACGGCAACGATTCCGACGTGCAATTCGCGCATCGCAAATTGAATGCAGGCGACATTTATTTTGTTGATAACCGTAGCGATCACGATGAGTCCATCGATGCTACTTTCCGCGTGACGGGGAAGCTGCCTGAATTGTGGAGAGCTGAAACGGGCACCGCAGAGCCGGTTTCCTTCACTGTAGCGGACGGACGAACGAAAGTTCCGCTTCAACTGGAGCCTTGGGGCGCCGTATTTGTGGTGTTCCGCAAGTCGACGTCTGAAAAGTCTCATTTACTTCCAAACAAAGTGGAGACAAAAGTTACCACAATCAATGGACCTTGGAAGGTCGCGTTCCAGGCTGGTCGCGGAGCTCCCGATTCAATTACGCTCGATGAACTTTCGGACTGGAGCCACAGCGATAATCCCGGAGTGAAGTACTTCTCGGGAATTGGGACATACACGAAGACTGTTCAAGCCTCTCCGTCTTGGTTCAAGGGAGGCGCTCGGTTATGGATAGATTTGGGGGACGTCAAGAATCTCGCGGTCGTTTCCGTCAACGGAAAGGAAATGGGAGAAACCTGGCATGCGCCATATCGAATCGACGTGACGTCCGCTCTCAAACCGGGCACGAACGAGATCACGATCAAAGTGGTGAATGCATGGGTGAATCGCCTCATTGGCGACGAGCAAGCAGGAGCCACCAAAGTTGCATTTGCGGCCGTGAAGCCCTATAAGGCGAACTCACCGCTGCTGCCATCCGGTCTGCTTGGTCCGGTAGAAATAGTTCGCGAAGATAAGCAGTGACCTGAGGAAATAATCGGGAAGGAGCGTCGGATGGCAAGGAGAAGGAAGTTCACCTCAGAGCAGATTGTGCGACTGCTTCAGCGAATTGAAGCAGATGTTGCCGCTGGGAAGAAGCTACCCTTTGCATGCTACGAAGTCGGAATCAGCGAACCCACTTACTACCGGTGGTGTAAAGAATTCGGCAGTCCGAATTTTGATCTATTGAGTAGGCTAGAGGTCCTGGAACAAGAGGTCGAAAAGCTGAAGCGCCTCGTAGCCTAACGGCGAAGTTGTATGTAAACGGTGTCCAAGGATGAAGGGCAGCAATTCTCAACTTGGGCATGAGCAATGCACTACCTTCGGATCACTTGTTGAATGTCAGCCGGTCAGAGAAGTTCGACTGAGCCACAACCTATTTAAGAGAAATGGAGAACTTCGTGAGCTTTAACTTGGATCCATCTTTTCAAAACCTGACGCGGCGCGATTTCCTGGTGAGGGGCTCTGGCGCACTTTCAATTGCGATGGCTTTGCCGCACAAGCTGACCTTCGCAGCGGCTGAAAAGCAAGAATTCGCAGAGGTCGAAACGAAATACGGACGATTACGCGGATTGAAGTCAGATGGCTTGATGACGTTTAAAGGAATTCCTTACGGCGGTTCAGTTGCAGCTCCCAATCGATTTAAGGCTCCTGTTCCACTTCAACCTTGGACTGGTGTGCGCGATGCTCTCAAGTCGGGCGCACCCGCAATGCAAACGCCAATTCGTCCCTCTTTCGGAGCGAGTGAGGGAATGCCTGCAGAAGATTGCTTGTTTCTTAATGTATGGACTCCCGCTGCCGACGGCCGTAAACGTCCTGTGATGTTTTACAGCCACGGAGGAGGATTCACTGTCGGCTCAGGAGGTGCTCCCTATCAGGACGGAGGGAATCTGGCTCGGACGGGGGATGTGGTCGTCGTGGCGACTAACCATCGTCTTGGTCTGATGGGTTTTATGTTCCTTGGCGATCTCGGCGGTGAGGAATACGGGACTTCTGGTAACCAGGGATTGCTGGACATTTGCGAAGGCCTGAAATGGGTGCGAGAGAACATAGGCGCTTTCGGTGGCGACCCGAACAACGTGATGATTTTCGGCGAGAGCGGGGGCGGTGCAAAGACCTCCTGCCTTTACGCGATGCCGAAAGCTGCACCGTACTTCAATAAGGCGTCCATCGAAAGTGGCCCTGGAATCCGCATGCTCCCTCGTGATGTCGCAACTGAAACCACGATCATGGTGCTTAAGCAATTGGGGCTGGACAAGAGTGAGTGGCGCAAGTTGCTCGACGTACCCGCAGGCATACTATTGGCTATTCAAGCTGATTTAGGCAGACAGCCAGGCGGTCCTCTTACAATGACGGGCGGCCGTAAAGGAATGGGCGGTGGCGGGCGGCCAGGCGGGTTCGGACCTGTGGTTGACGGAACGATTCTGCCTCATCACCCCTTTGATCCTGCAGCTCCTGCAATCTCCAAAGACAAGCCGCTCATGGTCGGATACAACCGAGACGAAACGATCTTCTTTTTCATGGAATCCCACAATATCGATGTCTTCAACCTGACGGAAGCATCTCTAAAAGATCGTCTTCAAAAGGAATTTGGTGCCAATGCCGAAGACGTCTTCAGCACGTATCGAAAGAGCCGCCCAGATGCCTCTCCGACGGATCTCTACATAGCAATCAGCACCGCGCGGATGATCGGTCTCGGCTCAATCACAATCGCAGAACGGAAATTTGCCCAGCAAGGTGCACCCGTATACGCGTACATCTTCACATACGAATCGCAACGTCTTGTTCCGGGCACTCAGCACAAGGTAGGTGCCGCGCATGCTCTGGAGATCGCCTACAAATTCGATCTGATTCAACCTGGTACGGAATCTCCAAGCGGCGGCACTCCGCAAACTGCGACTCGCACAATGATGGACACGGGCCCTGACAGCGTCAAGACCGCACACAATATGAGCGAAATGTGGAGCACCTTTGCGCGTACGGGTCATCCCGGCGCAAAAGGTCAGCCTTCCTGGCCAGCATATGACACACAAAAGCGCGCGACGATGGAAATCAACGCGGAGTGCAAAGTCGTTGACGATCCCTTCAATCTCGAGAGAAGCCTCTGGGAGCGGCTTGAGCCATGAGCGATGCTACAGTGCATGCACTCTCAATGTCTGTAAGGATTCGCCGTTCATTACTGCTCCTGATTGTTCTATTAGGAGGCCAATTACTGTTTGCTGCGACATCGAGCGATCGACCTCTCAATCCGAATCTCATTGCCTCGAGGTGGCCCGCTAATTGGATAACGAGTCCCAAAGCGTCTCAAACTGAAGCCGGCGTCTACTGTTTCCGTCGTGAGTTTGAGCTAGCGAGTGTGCCCACGCATTTCTGGGTTCACGTGAGCGCTGATAACCGGTTCCTGCTTCATGTGAACGGCCAATATGTGTCTGAAGGGCCCGCACGCGGAGATTTGTTCCATTGGCGCTTTGAGACAGTTGACCTCGCCCCGAGCCTTGTGCCCGGCAAGAACATCGTCTCTGCGATTGTTTGGAATTTTGGTGAACTGGCTCCCGTAGCGCAAATGAGCAGCAGGACCGGCTTTCTTGTGCAGGGTGATACAGCTGCGGAGGCACTAATTAACACCGGGAAAGAATGGCAGGTTCGAGAAGAGCAGGGCAGGGGAGCACTGGGACATAGCGGGATCCGTGGCTACTACGCAGCGGGCCCTGCCGAGCGAATCGATGGTCGTCTACTCGATTGGGCGTGGGACCAGAGCGGAACAGATTCCGCCGGTTGGGAAACGCCGAGGATCTTGGGACATGCGGCAACTCGCGAAGCCCAGGATGCTCCAAACAGTTGGGAACTTGTGCAGGACTTCCTGCCGGCTATGGAACATCGCGTCGTCGATGCGGGCAGTACTGTCCGAATTGAAGGGATGCAGGCTGTTTCCCCGTTTCCTTCAGCACCGTTATCGATTCCGTCCAATTCACATGTCACTCTACTGCTTGATCGGCACGATTTACAGACAGCCTATCCCGAGTTGACCGTGAGCGGCGGCCGAGATTCTGAGATCAATCTCACATACTCTGAAGCGCTCTACGATGCCCAAGGAAAGAAGGGGAACCGCAATGACATCGCAGGTCGCCACATCGAAGGGATCACGGATCAATTCGTCTCCGATGGAGGTAACCATCGCGTATTTGAGCCGCTGTGGTGGCGGACTTGGCGATACCTTCAGATCGAAGTCACCACTAAAGATCAACCAGTTCAGCTTGATTCTCTGCGGGCTTGGTTCACCGCCTATCCATTCGACGCCAAAGCGAAGATCGATGCGGATATCCCGCGGCTAGACCGGCTCTGGCAAACTGGCTGGCGAACTGCGCGCCTGAATGCACACGAGACATATATGGACGCGCCATATTGGGAGCAGCTCCAGTACGTCGGTGACACCCGAATCCAAGCTTTGATCTCGTATGTCGTAGCGGGCGATCCACGTTTGGCTCGTCAGGCGATCATGAATATCGATGACTCCAGAACTCCGGAAGGAATTACTGAGAGCCGTTACCCATCGGGTCTTCCGCAATTCATTCCGCCCTTTTCGCTCTTGTGGGTCAACATGCTCCACGATTACTGGATGTATGTTGACGATTTGCCACTTGTGAAAGAAACGCTGCCGCACACAAGGACCGTTCTCGATTGGTACGCAAGCCATATTCGCCCAGACGGACTGCTCGGAAGAATGAACTGGTGGCAATTTGGGGACTGGACGGCCAGCTATAAGTACGGCGTTCCACCGCAAGATTCAGATGGCGGATCGACATTTCTCACTCTGCAATTCGTCGGTGCGCTACAGGCTGCGGCTGAAATGGAAGGGCGATACGGAAGCCAGGAGCGAGTTCGAGATTATCAAGCGATCATTCAAAAGGCCTCTGACACGCTGATGAAAAAGAGTTGGGATTCAGCGCACGGCCTCTTCGCCGATACTCCAGCCAAGAATTCCTGGAGCCAGGACGCCAATATTCTCGCAGTAATTTCCGATGTGGCTCCCCGAAATCAACAGAACGAATTACTCAAACGTCTCTTGGGATCAAAGCAGAATGAAGCCGCAATGGTGGATGGAATTTCGGTCCCGCCGCTATCCGAGCCGAGCTACTATTTCCGCTTCTACCTAAGCAGAGCACTCGAGCATGCCGGTTTGGGCGATCTCTATCTGGGGCAATTGCAGCCTTGGTACGACATGCTAAACCTCGGTTTGAGTACATGGGCTGAAACGCCAGAGCCCACCCGTTCCGATTCGCACGCATGGAGCGCGAGCCCCAATTACGACCTCCTAACAATAGTCGCCGGGATCAGGCCTATCGAGCCGGGCTTTAAGAGAGTTCGAATCGCACCGCACTTGAATGGGCTACATCATCTCGACGCATCAATGCCTGCCCCGCAGGGTCTTATCCAAGTAGTTTTTATACCTGATGGCGATCGATGGAAAGCAACATTAGCACTGCCAGATGGTATAGATGGCGACTTCTCTTGGAAGGATCGGAACTGGGCGCTGCATTCGGGTACACAGACGCTCAGCCTTCCATGATCGGAGAATCATAGGAATTCAATCCTCCGGCTATCTCAATCGATGGTGCCGGTCAACCGCAACTATCTACCTGAAAGGAATACGAATGAAAAGGCACTTGTCATTTCTTGTGGGAACACTAGCGCTGATCTCCCCCTTTGGATTGGCGCAAACGTCCACATGGGTTCCAGACAAAGCGCACAGCGAGGTCACATTCTCTCTTCTTCATTTGGGCTTGTCGAACGTTCGTGGTCACTTTGGCAACATTGGTGGATCGATCGTGTGGAACGAATCAGATATCACTAAATCGATTGTGAACGTCACGATTGATGTCACTACGGTTGATACAGGCGTTGCTCCACGAGATGCAGATCTGAAGAGCCCGAATTTCTTCGATGTTTCTCAATTCCCCACAGCGACTTTTATCAGCACAGGCGTAATGAAGAACTCAGATGGACTCACAGTGTTAGGTAACTTGACCGTGCACGGTGTCACTAAACCTGTGGTTCTGAAAGTTGATGGGCCGACAGGGCCAATCAACGGAATGGACAAGAAGCCGCACTCGGGTTTCTCGGCAACTACCACCATCAGTCGTTCAGCATTCAATATCGCTCCTAAATTCCCGGCGGCTGTCGTCGGAGACGAAGTCAAACTGGCGATCGACATCGATGTAGCGAAGCAGTAGCCAAACCCGGGATGAAGATACTCATCAGCTCTCATCCCGGCGTACTTTCAAACACCAAAACGGAACCAATTCATCGAAAGGCAATTCAATGTACCGAATGATGTACAGATCGTTAATTGCAGCTGCGCTATCTTCTCTTCTACTGGTTGGATTCTCTCCCGCTCAAACGCCAAGTAACGAATCAAAGAACTTTTCATGGTCTGATAAATCCCTATCGCCAGATCAGAGGGCAGACATGGTCATAAAAGAGATGACACTTGATGAGAAGATCTTGCTGCTTCACGGTCAAGGGATGCCTTTCTCTGCAACAGGACCGACACAATCAAATGGAGGCGCGGGCTACTCAAAATCAATTCCTCGCCTTGGGATTCCGGCCATTCAGATGGCCGACTCAGCCTATGGTGTAACTCGTGGCGCCGCGGCCGGTCGATATTCAACGGTTCTTCCAAGCAACCTCGGTGCAGCTTCTTCTTGGGATTCCGACCTCGCTTTCGAGTACGGTGCTCTCATCGGGCGCGAGTTACGTAATCAGGGTTATAGCATGTCGCTCGGCGGAGGCGTGAATCTCACTCGTGAACCGCGAAACGGACGTACATTTGAGTATCAAGGAGAAGATCCACTGCTTGCTGGAACGCTTGCAGGGAACTTCGCTAAGGGTGTGCAGTCTGAACATATCATCGGAGATCTCAAACACTATGCCATCAACGATCAGGAGAGTGGACGCAATGCGGTGAATGCGAACATCGATAAGCGATCGATGCGCGAGACGGACTTGCTTGCATTTGAAATTGCTCTTGGTATTTCTGATGCCGGTGGAGTCATGTGTTCCTATAACCGTGTGAATGGGGATTACGCTTGCGAGAACAAGTATCTTCTCACGGATGTCTTGAAGGGCGCTTTCAAATTCAAGGGCTTTGTGGTGTCTGACTGGGGCGGGACGCATTCCGCTTCGAAGGCATCTCATGCGGGACTCGACCAAGAGCAGCCCGACAGCCATTTCTTTAGCGATGAACTTAAGAAGTCGGTGGAATCGGGAGAGATCTCACAGAACGAGTTAAACGACCACGTTCACCGAATTCTACGAACGATATTTGCCACAGGGTTATTTGACGATCCCGTGGTTCGGCAAGTACCTGATGTGCATGGCGGCTTGGAAGTCGCACAACGCGTGGCTGAGAATAGCATCGTCCTTCTCAAGAATCAAAATTCACAGCTTCCGTTAAGGCCAGCTCAGTTGCATTCAGTTGTGCTCATTGGAGGCCACGCTGACAAGGGCGTATTGACTGGAGGTGGTTCTGCTCAAGTCGATCCCCCCGGCGGTTCACCGGTACCAACAATCGTTCAGGGCCAGGGTTTCGAGAGTATGTTCCGCCGGCAACAGTGGCTACCCAGTTCGCCGCTCCGGGCGCTACAGGCTCAACTGTCTGGCAACATCGTTTCATATGACAGCGGTGAAGATTTAGCATCTGCTGCCTCGCATGCCAAGTCCGCTGACGTTGCGATTGTATTTGCATACCAGTGGGAGTCCGAGGGCGCAGACTTGCCCACTCTTCGTCTCTCCACCGATCAAGAGAAGCTGATCGAATCTGTAGCGTCGGCAAATCCGCACACGATTGTAGTGCTGGAATCTGGCGGTCCCGTTGCGATGCCTTGGATCGACAAAGTGGCCGGAGTAATTGAGGCATGGTATCCCGGAATCCGGGGTGCAGAGGCGCTTGCTGAAATTCTTGTTGGAAAGATCAATCCAAGTGCTAAACTCGCGATCACTTTCCCAAAGGATGATTCAGACTTGCCGCATCCTACGCTCGTAATGCCACCACCGGAATCGGTTCCACCACGCCGCACAGGCATGGACGGAGCTGCCTTCATGAGTTCCATGGCAAAGGGCTTACCACCATTTCAGGTCTACTACGACGAAAAGCTGAACGTTGGCTACAAGTGGTATGACGCAAAGGAAAAACCTGTCATTTTCCCCTTCGGCTTTGGCCTCTCGTATTCGACATTCGAGTATTCGGACCTTGTCATAACTCCCGGAACCATGACCTCGGTGACATTTTCCGTAAAGAACACAAGTGGCACAGCCGGTAACGAGATCGCGGAGATCTATGCATCGCTTCCTCCACAAGCGGACGAACCGCCGAAGCGTTTGGTCGGGTGGAGCCGCATCAAGCTTCTGCCCGGAGAATCGAAGCGAGTTTCGATCCCGATCGCCGATGATCGCTTGAAGATCTACGACGAGGAATCGGACAATTGGCGACTTGAACCTGGAACCTACACGATCCTTGTAGGAGGATCCTCGCAGAATCTTCCGCTTAAGAAGTCGATGAAGTTGGAATAGGGTGAGTGCTATATGACGAACACTAAAGAGGCATATCGCATAGCCGTGAATTCGGAATTGACCCCGATGTCGCGCTCGCTGGCCCAGTCAAACGCAATCTGCCGAAGAAGCAACTGCGTCGTATTTGGCTTGAGCTGCCACTAGTCGCCCTCATAGCCTGTTGGACGCTCTGGGTTTGCTTTGTCCAATGCTTCCAGCCTCGGATTGGGTCACTTGTGTGCGATTCTTTTGCGAATGCGTGGATTGCGTTGAACACGAGTACGGCCAGCAAGAGACAGCCGAGACGGTTGCGCATCTCAAATGTCAATTCACCTCGCACCTCTATCGAATGTTTGGATCGCCCCGTGGCGCGCACGCGGCCATCGGCTGAAGTCTTGAAGAAACGGCTCGACACGCTAGGCGATCAAATCGCTCGAATCGCGCTTTTGTTCGTCGATCACCTTGAACAACTTCGAAACGATGGCTATATCAACAAGCTGAGGAAATTCGACGTCTCGCATATGGGAGGGCTCGTTGGCCAGTTCTATTACGAAGTGCTCACGACCTTAAGCCCGACGAAGCACTGATCCTCGAAGCCAAACTCCCTTCCGGTTACAGCTACCCACTGCGGCTTGTGCCGCAGCGGTACGAGTCTGCATCTATGGCAGCTCAATGCTCTTCGCAGGATTATCCCAGTTTGAGTTCGTCCATCGCCTGAATTTCCCGAAGCCGTACGGTTATAGACAATGCAAGCGTAGGGCAGCCAAGATGGGCTTACCCAATCGCGATTGCCGGAAAAAGTCTAGAACGTCTGGAGAAAATAGGCCAATATCAAAGTCTCGTATGGTCTCTTTGGATTGGGGAACCATTTTGCCCTAACTCGGATCATTGAATTAACTCTAAGTCCCCGTTGACATTCTTGATCTATATTTATTAGACTCTGCGCGAATCGTACTATTCCCTCTGCGCGGTATTCGATGCGCAGTACGTTTCACAGACTCTAGTAGCGGACCCGCTGGGGCTTAGCCAGACAAAACGACTCTTAAGGAACCGGGTTATGGCCTGTTTTTCAAGGAGTTCGATGCAGAGGGGTGCTGTACTTGCAGCACTTGGGTCACTCACCGCTTCCCCGTCCTCAAATTACAGAAGCAATCGAAATGGCCAGTACACCCGTCCAGAAACCGAAGCTCAAGATCGCGAGTATCCCGACCATAGAGGTGGCGGTGCACCTTGGCGTAGAAGTGGACGTGCAGTTGGCAAACAGGGCCCAGACTTTAGGAACCTACACGCGTTCTAGCCCCTTCTAAAGCGCGGGAAAACTCTGGAGTTCGAATTTCAGCGGAGGTCAATCGGATATGAGCTGCATCCTCGTTACTGCGTTAGGAAATCTGCGCATGATGCAGGTTCCTGCTGGCAATCACAAGAGTCATCAGAAGCCCCTGAATTCCGGAATACCGGTGATCGGCTCAGTGGGATTTGCGATGTGCTGTATCGCGGCGTTGCTTTTCACTCTTGCGTCCCCTGCTCGAATGTCGGCGCAGGGGTCCACCGGCAGGATTTCCGGACATGTGTCTGATCCCTCTGGCGCGGTGCTTCCCGGCACCACAGTCACCCTG
>Ga0157374_10001076_pt1 | contig 23646 bp, 38 predicted proteins | sample M25metaG_FD_115308 | JGI IMG/M metagenome (GOLD analysis project Ga0157374, IMG submission 115308) | Miscanthus rhizosphere microbial communities from Kellogg Biological Station, Michigan, USA - M2-5 metaG | ecosystem: Host-associated > Plants > Roots > Rhizosphere > Soil | place: USA: Michigan... | reverse complement strand
TCCACGCACGCCTTGGGGCCAGAAGACCTTGGGTTACAAGACCCGTCGTCGCAAGTCAACAAGTCAGTTTATTGTAAGAAGCCGTCATGCGGCCAAGAGAAAGTAAGGTAGGTAATATATGAGTCGTTCACTGAAAAAAGGACCATTTATCGACCCGAAGCTTGCCAAAAAAGTTGCGGCGCTTTCGGCCGATGATCGTACTATCATCAAGACTTGGGCTCGTGCCAGCACCATTGCGCCTGACTTTGTCGGCCGCACTTTTGCGGTTCACAACGGCAAGGTTCATGTTCCCGTTTTCGTAACCGAAAACATGGTCGGCCACAAGCTTGGTGAATTTGCACCAACCCGTAAATTCCGTTCACACGGCGGTAAGCTCGCGAAAGGTAAGAAGTAATGGCAGTTAAAGCAATCGCTAAAGGCGTTCGTATGAGCCCCCGCAAAGTAGGTGTCGTAGCCAGCTTAGTACGTGGCCGCACTGTCGCCGACGCTCTTATTATTCTAGAGCACACCCCACGCCGTTCGGCATTGGCGGTAAAAAAGACCATCATGAGTGCAAAGGCTAATGCAGATCACAACCACGATCTCAAGCCTGACACCCTCAACATTGTTGCAATTACGGTAACGCCTGGCCCGCGCCTAAAGCGTTACCGCCCAGCAGCACATGGTCGCGCCCTTCCATTTATGCGCCGCACTTCGCACATCACTGTTATTGTTGATGGTGAAGCCCGCGCCAAGAAGAGTGCTCCTAAGGCCGAGAAGGAGGCAAAATAATGGGCCAAAAAGTTAATCCAATTAGCATGCGCCTCCAGGTCAACAAGGATTGGCGCAGCAAGTGGTTCGTAGGCAAGCGCGAATATGCCAAGTTTTTGGCAGATGACCTCGCTGTGCGCCGTATGATCCAAAACAAACTTGGCAGCCGTGCTGCTATCAATAAAGTTGACAGCGAGCGTTCCCCGAACCTCGTAACAGTTACAATTTCGACTGCTAAGGCTGGTGTTGTAATTGGGCGTGGTGGTTCTGGCGCACAAGAGCTGAAAGCCATAATCGAGAAGATTTACGGTGTCCAGACCCGCGTCAACATCGAAGAAATTAAAAAGCCAGAGTTATACGCTAAGCTGGTCGCTGAAAACATTGCACACCAACTTGAACGCCGTATGAACTTCCGCCGCGCAATCAAGCAGGCTTCTGCAACCACCATGCGTTCAGGTGCCCGCGGTATCCGTATCCAGGTTGCTGGCCGTTTGAACGGCGCCGAGATGAGTCGCCGCGAAAAAGAAGTTGCCGGTAGTGTGCCATGACACACGCTTCGCGCTGACATCGATTACGCATTGGTTGCCGCCAAAACTCCTGCCGGTATTATCGGCGTAAAGGTTTGGATCTATAAAGGGGAGGTGAACTAACATGTTAGTCCCTAAACGAACGAAATTCCGCAAGGTGCGGAAGGGGAAAATCCGCGGCGTAGCAACAAGCGGTAACTACATTGCTTTTGGCGAGTTTGCATTGCAGGCCCAAGGCCACGACCGTATTACCTCACGCCAAATTGAAGCCTCTCGCCAGGCTATGACCCGCTACATCAATCGCGGTGGTAAAATTTGGATCCGTATCTTCCCACACACACCCGTAACGCGCAAGCCGTTGGATGTGAAAATGGGTAGTGGTAAGGGTAATCCAGAATTCTTCGTAGCTAAGGTTCGCCCTGGCACCATCTTGTTTGAAATGCAAGGTGTAAGCGAAGAAGTTGCCCGTGAAGCTATGCGTCTTGCCGCTCATAAACTCCCAGTTAAGACTACATTCTTGAGTAGGGAGGAAGCGTAATGAAAATCGCTGATATCCGTAAGTTGTCGACCAAGGAGTTGACAGCCGAAAGCACAAAACTTCGCGAAGAAATCGCTGAATTGAAGCGCCGTTTAAGCCAAGGTGAAGTACAAAACGTGCGCACCATCCGCTTTAAGCGCAAAGACCTCGCTCGAATGCTAACAGTATTGGGCGAACAGCTCACGAAGGAGACAAAATAATGGCTAAAACGATTATCGGTACCGTGTCGAGCAACAAGGCTGACAAAACTATTGTCATCACTGTTCAGACGCGCAAAACCCACCCGCTATACCGTAAGCAATACACGGTTAGCAAGCAGTTTATGGCTCACGATGAAAAGAACGCAGCCCAGGTTGGCGACAAGGTAGCAATTACCGAAACTCGCCCGCTCAGTGCCCGCAAGCGCTACACGCTTGACCGCATCATCGAGACCGCTGCCATCCGTCACGAAGAAGCTCCCGTAGCTGTCGAAGACGAGAAGGAGCAGGTGTAATGGTACAACAAGAAACGCGTCTCGTTGTCTGTGACAACAGCGGCGCAAAGGAAATTTTGTGCATTCGCGTGCTTGGCGGCACTCGCCGCCGTTACGCTCGTGTTGGCGACATCATCGTAGCAACCGTAAAGGACGCAAGCCCTAACGGCACTGTTAAAAAGAAGTCTGTCATTAAGGCAGTCGTGGTTCGCTCAACTGAAAAGATCCGTCGGAAAGACGGCTCGACCATCAAGTTTGACGACAACGCCGCTGTTATCATCGGTGACGACAAGAACCCACGCGCAACCCGTATTTTCGGACCAGTGCCACGCGAACTGCGCGACCTTGGCTACGCTAAAATCGTAAGCTTAGCGCCGGAGGTACTCTAGTTATGGAAAGCAAGATTTACAAAATCCGCATTAAAAAGGGCGATAACGTCATCGTTACCGTTGGCAAATACAAGGGCCAAACTGGTACCGTACTTGCAACTCACCCGCGTGATAACAAGGTAACGGTCGAAGGTATTAACATTGTTAAAAAGCATGTTAAGCCGAACCGCACCCACCCGCAAGGTGGCATTATTGAAATGACGAAGCCAATTGACGTAAGTAAAGTTGCCATCGTTGACCCTTCTACCAAGAAGGCCAGCCGTATTGGTTACAGCTTCGACAAAGACGGCAATAAAGTTCGCGTATTTAAGAGCAGCGGCAAGGAGATCAAGTAATGGCGAATGCTAAAACTACTTCAACCCATGCCCGCTTGCGCACTATGTACGGCGACAAGTTTGTGGCAGAGTTGCAAAAAGAACTCGGCTTAAAGAACACAATGCAGGTTCCTAAGCTCGAAAAGATTACTGTTAACATCGGGCTTGGCCGTGCAAAAGACGACAAAAAAGTTTTGGAAACGGCAGCTAACACGCTCCGCAAAGTAACCGGCCAGGAACCAATTGACACCATCGCTAAGAAATCTATCGCAGCTTTCAAACTTCGCGAAGGCAACAAGATTGGCCTGAAGGCGACGTTGCGCGGCGACAAGATGTACGAGCTTATGGATCGCTTAATTACCATCGTACTGCCGCGTTTGCGTGACTTTCACGGTGTTTCATTAACCGCATTCGACAAACAAGGCAACTACAGCATCGGCCTCACCGACCAATCGGTTTTCCCTGAACTTACTTTCGATGAAACAACAACTGTCCACGGTATGCAAGCTGTATTCACTATTAAATGCGAAACCCCGGAACACGCGAAAGCATTGTTGACTAAGTTCGGTATGCCGTTCGAGAAAAAGGAGACTAAGTAATGGCTAAGAAATCTATCGTTGCCCGTGATGCAAAGCGCCAGAAGATGATTCAAAGGTACGCTGCGAAGCGTGCTGAGCTCAAAACACTTGGTGACGCCGAAGGTTTGGCTAAGTTGCCGCGCAACTCAAGCCCTACCCGTTGGAAGAACCGTTGTGTTGAAACTGGCCGTCCGCATGGCTACATGCGCCAGTTCGGCCTGAGCCGCATCTCATTCCGCGAACACGCATCGAAGGGTGAAATCCCTGGTGTAACTAAGGCTAGTTGGTAGAAAGGAAAAGGAATAAATATGGTTTCAACAGATCCAATCGCCGACATGCTGACTCGCATTCGCAACGCAATCGCGGTGCGCAAAAGCGGGGTAGTTATGCCACATTCGAAGGTTAAGCAATCAGTTGCGGAACTTTTGAAGGAGAGCGGTTTCGTAAAAGATGTTAAGGTAACTGATCTCGAGCTCGGCAAGAACTTGACAATCGTTATCAGCGCCGAAAATGAAAACGCGCGCATCACCGAAGTTGTGCGTTTGAGCCGTCCCGGCCGTCGTGCATATGTCGGTAGCGCCGAGATTCCAACTGTGAAGCGTGGCCGCGGTATCGTCATTGTTTCTACCTCTAAAGGTATGATGACTGGCGACCAAGCCCGTAAACAAGGTGTTGGCGGCGAATTAATTTGTAAGATTTACTAAAGTCAAAGGACATTCAGATGAGTCGAGTAGGAAAACTACCCATCCAAATCCCAAGTGGTGTGACAATCACTGTCGACCCTGAATTCGTAACTGTGACCGGCTCTAAAGGCACGCTCAAGCAGTTCACGATGCCAGGTATTAACGTTGCCGTCGAAGGCGACCAAGTGGTTGTTACTCGTGAAAACGATGAGCCAAAAATCCGCGCTAAACGCGGATTGATGCGCGCACTAGTTAATAACATGGTGACTGGCGTAAGCAAGGGCTTCAGCAAGAAACTCGAAATCAACGGTGTTGGTTTCCGTGTAGCTATGCAAGGCACTGACCTTAAATTTAACCTTGGTTTCTCGCATGACGTTATTTATAAAATGCCGGCTGGCGTGACTGCCGTTATTGAGCAAAACACCGTAACCGTTTCTGGCATTGACCGTCAACAAGTCGGCCAAGTCGCTGCTGAGATCCGCGCTCTTAAGAAGCCTGAACCTTACAAGGGCAAGGGCATTAAATATTCCGACGAACGCATTATTCGCAAGAGCGGTAAATCAGGTAAGGACAAGTAGGTAATAATATGGACAAACTTGCACACAAATTACAGAACCGTGGGCTTCGTGCTGCACGCGTTCGCGCAAAGGTGTCGGGTACTACTGAACGCCCTCGCTTGAGTGTACACGTTAGCAACCGGCACATCATTGCTCAAATTGTCGATGATTCTATCGGCAAGACCGTTGCTTACGTTTCGACTGTTGGTACGAAGGCAGCAAACGGCACTATGGTTGAGCGTGCCGCCTGGGTGGGCGCGGAAATTGCTAAAAAGGCGAAAGCCGCTAAAATTAACGCTGTTGTTTTTGACCGCGGCAGCCGTTTATACCACGGCCGCGTTCAGGCACTTGCCGAAGCAGCACGTAAAGCAGGATTGGCGTTCTAGTTATGGCAGAGAATACTACTACTCAGGCTCCGCGTAATGATCAGCGTGGCCGCGGTGGTGACCGTCGTGCACCGCGTCGTCCAGAAATTGCTCCAGAAGAGAAGCAATTTGATGAGCGCGTTGTACACATCGACCGCGTAGCACGCGTGGTTAAGGGTGGCCGCCGCTTCCGTTTTCGCGCTTTGGTCGTTGTGGGTGACCGCAAGAACAAAGTCGGTATCGGTTTAGCAAAAGGCGCAGACGTTACTGCAGCTGTAACTAAAGCAACCGAGGTTGCCAAGAAACACATGCACTTAATTGCAGTGCAAAAAGGTACGATTCCTCACGAAGCAGAAGCTAAAGTGGGCGGCGCACGCATTCTAGTCAAACCAGCTGCCACCGGTACCGGTTTGATTGCTGGCGGAGTGGTACGCACTGTTTTGGAAGTTGCAGGCATCAGTAACGCACTTTCTAAGTCACTCGGTTCAACAAATAAGGCCAACACCGCCTATGCGACAATCGCTGCATTGCAATCTGTTGAGCCTACTAAAAACTGGGTTACTTCAAAGAACAAGAAGGCTGTAAAACCAGCTAAGAGTGAGGCATAAGTAGATGAAATTTCACGAATTGAACACTCAAAAACCCAAAGTGGGTAAACGCGTTGGACGCGGTATTGCAGCTGGCCAGGGTAAAACTGCCGGCCGTGGTACTAAAGGCCAGATGGCTCGTACCGGCTCCAAAAAGAAGCCAGGTTTTGAAGGTGGCCAGAACCCGCTCAGGCAGCGTATGCCTAAGATGCACGGTGTTCGTTCATGGAAGGTTAAAGTCGAAAATGTTTACACCGGCCAACTCGAAGCTTTCGGCGGTAAGACTGTCGATACTTTTGCGCTTGCTGAAGCTGGTTTGGTCTCAAACCCTTTCGTTCGTGTAAAGGTCATCGCTGGCGGTGAACTTTCTAAGAAGGTCACCGTGAAACTCCAAGGCGCTTCAGAAGGTGCCATTGCCGCCATTCAAAAGGCGGGCGGTAGCTTTGAAAAAGTCGCCCTAAACGGTCGTCCGGCAACTAAAAAAGACGAAAAGTAGTCTAAAAAACGATCAAAGAGGCTGTTTGTTATAAAAAGCCTCTTTGATCGTGTATACTGTGGCTAGATAATAGCCGAGAGGGTAATAAATTAGTATGAATTGGCACGTTATTTTACGCTCACTGAAGAACAAGGAAATGCGCAAGCGTATTTTTGCTGTGCTCGGTATCCTTGTCGTATTCCGCATTTTGGCACACATTCCAGTGCCATTAAGCGACCCGCACACTTTAAAGCAAGTATTGCAAAACCTGTTTACCTCTAATAGTACAAGCAACTCATCGCAACTGCTGAGTTTTATCAATGTGCTTTCCGGTGGAGCGTTGGCTAACTTTTCAATCATGATCGCTGGCCTTGGGCCATATATTAACGCCTCTATCATTATGCAACTGCTTACCAAGGCAATTCCACGCCTGGAAGCTTTACATAAAGACGGCGAATACGGCCAAAAGAAAATTAACCAGATCACCCGTATTATCACATTTCCGCTGGCAATCATCCAATCTGTTGGCGCAATTTATTTAGTACGTCAATCAGCCCAGCAAGTAGGCGGCATTGGCGACATTACCGCGCACACCTCCTTGCTACAATGGGTGCTAATGATAGCGGCGCTTACTGGCGGGTCGATGCTACTTATGTGGCTTGGTGAGCTTGTGACCGAACAAAGCGTCGGCAATGGGATCTCACTACTTATTACCGTTGGAATTGTGAGCAGCCTGCCGTCAACAATCAGTAGTTTGTCACAATCAATCTTTAACAAATCCAGCCACTGGACCATTTTCGGACATCAGTTTCCGATTAGTGCACGTTCACTAGCATATAGCTTGATTATTTTAGTATCGGTGGTACTTATTACCTGGTTTGTAGTAAAACTTAACGAGGCGGCCCGGCGCATAACAGTAAACTATGCTAAACGCGTACAAGGCAACCGTACCTACGGCGGCGTAACGACTGTTTTGCCGATCAAACTTATTAGTGCTGGGGTTGTACCGATTATCTTTGCTGTACCATTTTTGAGTGTACCAAGTTTTGTAGGCCAGCTGATGGCTAGTGCTAAGAGCACCAACTTGCAGCATATCGGTGCGAATTTGGTATCGTGGTTCCAACAACCTTCGGCGTCAACGTTTGCGGCTGGCGGCTGGCACCCCTATATTTATCCGGTCGTGTACTTCTTGCTAGTATTTATTTTCACATTCTTTTATACCAGCGTGACTTTTAACAGTAAAGAAATTGCCGAGAACTTACAAAAACAAGGCGGCTTTATTGAAGGCGTGCGCAGCGGCCTGCAAACTGAAAAGTATTTAAGCAAAGTAGTAAACCGACTTACATTGTTTGGTGCGTTCAGCCTTGGCTTGTTAGCGCTCACCCCAATTATTGCCCAAATCTTTTTGCAAACAAATATTGCGCTGGGTGGTACTAGCGTCCTGATTTTAGTGTCGGTATCGCTCGACACGCTGCGTGCCGTAGAGTCGCGTGCCTTAATGGTTACCTACGACCAATATTCGCAGCCCGATTTCTTCCATGACGACCCTGAAGAAATAACCGAACCTAAAAAACGCCGCTTCAGCTTATTACGGCGCGGCAATTAACCACGGAAACCTCGGAGAAAATGTCAGAATTAAACGTAGAACAATTTGCGGCGCGAGAAAACACCAGGGTTGAGCGAATCGCAGCTCTGGTACCCAATATACGGCTGCCTCTCCTAAAAGCCATCGACCAGCAAAATCCGTCACTCCTTCAGCCGCTATACAAAATGAGCGCGGGGAAGTATTATGCAACTAACGTTCTAAAAACTTTTTCGTTTGATTCCTTTTCGCTCGATTTAACAGGCAATAACGCAAGTTTACCTCCTGGCGTTGAGCCTTTTGAGTCAGTGCTCGAGGGCAATTGCGGCACAATAGAAATCAATGTCGGTGTTCCTTCAGATGAACAACAAGGAATTGTTGATCTGAGTATTCCAATAGATGGTTCGGGTAACCCTAACAGCGATAATAGCCTCTTGATAAGCACAGGTGTAGACGGAGATTTGCACATTGGGATTTCCGGATGGGGAGCTGAAGATGACGACAACCTAGACCTAGATATACCGGACGCTAACGATCTCATTGAAACCCGCCGATACCCCATAGAAGAAGCGATACAAATCGGCGCGATAGTCACCGAAGCTATTGTAAAATCGGCTAATTGGCAAGTTATCCCTAACATTTCTCGATAATAAACATATTTGGTAATGGTAAAACCCTTTACAAACGGTTACCAGAGCTGGTATAATTAGGCAAGTTATATTTATGGCCAATAAAGAAGTTATCGAGTTGACAGGTGTTATTATTGAGACTCTCCCGGGTACTCAGTTTCGTGTTGAACTCGAAAACGGCCATCAAATTATAGCTCACGTCGCAGGCAAAATGCGCAAACACTACATCCGCATTGTGCCAGGTGACAGCGTGACGGTCGAGTTGACCCCTTACGACCTTACTAAGGGCAGAATCACCTATCGCAAAAGCTAAAGCATTCCAAAGAGTAGTGTGGTTTGGGAGTGTCCAAATTGTACTACTCTACAGAATGTCAGAGCGTTCATCAATTTAAGCAGTGTGTCATGCACTGAAGATAGGAGCATGATCCGCATGAAAGTGCGTGCAAGTGTCAAAAAGATCAGCCCCGACGACATTATTGTTCGTCGCAAAGGGCGCGTCTATGTCATCAACAAGGAAAAGCGTCGTCATAATCAACGGCAGGGAGCAGCACGGTAATGGCTCGTATTTCTGGTGTTACAATCCCTAGCGACAAGCAAGTGCAAATTGCTTTGACGTACGTATACGGCCTCGGCCCTAAAACCGTTGCCGATATTTTGGTTGCTACAAAAGTGGAACCAACCGTTCGCGTAAAAGACTTGACCGACGAGGAAGTTTCTCGCGTTCAAGACTTTATTAACGAGCACTACATTGTAGAAGGCGAGCTTCAGCGCATCGTTGCAAGCAACATCAAGCGTCTTAAGGATATCAACTCGTACCGTGGTCTGCGCCACAAGGCAAATTTGCCTTCACGCGGCCAACGCACTAAAACCAACGCTCGCACACGTCGTGGCCGCAAGACTACCGTTGGCGGTACCGCTAAGAAGACTCCTTCAAAGACATAGGATGAGATTTTAAATATGGCTGATACAACTACTACAACTACAGTTAAAAAGAAGAAGGCAAAGCGAACCGTTACCCATGGTCAAGTTCACGTGCTTGCCACCTTCAACAACACAATCATTACCTTTACCGACGACAAAGGTGGTGCTTTAGCTCAAGCCAGTGCTGGTGGCTGCGGTTTCCGCGGCTCTAAAAAAGGCACAGCATATGCCGCACAGGTTGCCGCTGAAAAAGCAGGCCAATCTGCAAAGCAAATGCATGGTTTCAGTAAAGCCGACGTCTTTATTAAAGGTGTTGGCCTTGGCCGCGACGCTGCCGTCCGTGCACTCGCCGGCCTCGATATCCAAGTAGAAAGCATTAAAGACGTGACTGGCGTGCCACATGGTGGCGTTCGCCCTAAGAAGGCACGTCGCATCTAAGGCGCATAGGTAAAAGATAATGGCACGAGATACTCAATCAATCGTAAAAATGTCGCGCCGCGAAGGTTACGCCTTGCACCCCAAGGCACACAAAGCCCTCGCTAAGCGGACTACAGCACCCGGACAGGCTGCTAACGCACGCATGCGCAACAAGCCAAGCCAATACAGCTTGCAGTTGCGCGAAAAGCAAAAAGTAAAACGCCTATATGGTTTGCTTGAGAAGCAATTCAGCAACTTGATGAAAGAAGCTTCACGCAAGCAAGGCCAGGCAGGCGAGGTTTTGTTACAATTTTTGGAACAACGCCTTGATAACGCTGTGTACCGCGCAGGGTTCGCTCCAAGCCGCCGCGCTGCCCGTCAACTTGTGACCCACGGTCACTTCATGTTGAACGGCCGCCGCGTTGACGTCCCTTCAATTCGTGTGAAGGCCGGCGACGAGCTAATCGTACGCGAGCATAGTGCTAACACAGAGTACTTCAAGAAGCTCGATGATGTGAGCCCAGCACCAAGCACAACTCCCGCATGGGTTAATGTTGATCGCAAGAACCGCAAGTTTAAGATCACTAGCCTACCTACACGTGACGATGCTGAGCCAGAAATTAAAGAGCAATTAATTGTGGAATACTGCTCACGCTAAGGGAGGAATGAGCTAGATGTCAAAAATGATTCACACACCAGGCGTTGTTACCGTCGACGACCACAGTGCAACTAACAGCACTTTTGTTGTTGAGCCGCTGCATAGCGGATACGGTATGACCCTTGGTAACAGCCTTCGCCGCGTTTTGCTTTCAAGCATTTCGGGCGCTGCTGTAACGAGCTTCAAAATTGAGGGCGCAACCCACGAGTTCACCACTGTTCCTGGCGTTAAAGAAGACGTCGTGGACATAATGCTGAACCTCAAAGGTGTACGCTTTCGCGTTTATGGCGAAGAGACTCAAAACCTCCGCATTGTTAAGAAGGGCCGCGGTCCTGTCACCGCAAAAGACATTCAAGTAAATGCAGATGTTGAAATTGTTAACCCAGAGCACGTTATTGCGACTTTGGAAGATGACAAATCGCAATTTATTATGGACTTGGTCGTTGAAACCGGCCGCGGATACCGCACTATTGAAGAAGGTTCAGCTAAAAAAGCAAGCGACATGATCGCTGTCGATGCGATCTTCAGCCCAGTACTTCGTGTACGCTATAAGGTTGAAAACACTCGTGTCGGCCAAATGACCGACCTTGACAAATTGATTATTACCGTTGAAACCGACGGCACTATTACACCGCGCGACGCTTTCGAAGAAGCCTCAGCGATTTTGGTGAACCAATACACCGCTCTTGCCGGTAAAACACGTGTTGAAACCGGTGAACAGCTTGTTGGTGCAAGCACCGGCGCGACCCAAGAAAGTGGCGATGAGCCTGCAGCCTTGAATACTTCTATCGAAGATCTCAACCTGTCTGCACGCACCACCAATGCGCTTATTAACAACGACATTTACACTATTAAAGATTTGTTTAGCTTAAGTGACGCAGAACTGCGCGACCTGAAGGGCTTTGGCAGCAAGGCACTCGACGAGGTTAAAGAAAAGCTAGCGGAGATGGAGCTCTAAATGCATCGACACGGATATAAAGGCCGTAAACTGCACCGCGAGCGCGGCCAACGTGTAGCGCTTGTGAAGGGTCTCGCCGAATCGCTCGTTAAGTACGAGTCAATTGAAACGACCCTTCCAAAGGCCAAAGAAGTGGTGCCTTATGTTGAAAAACTAATTACCAAAGCCAAGAAAGGCGACTTGCACAACCGCCGCCAGGTGATCGCAAGCTTGCAGACTGTCGCAAACGCGCACAAGCTGGTAGACGAAATCGCACCAAAGCTTAAGGGACGTGCCAGCGGCCATCTCCGCATTGAGCGCACTCGTTTGCGCCGCGGTGACAACGCCCAGCTCGCCCGCGTAAGCTTTGTTGATGACCTTACCAGTGCACCCGTCGCCAAGGCTGTACACGAAGAAAAGCCGAAAACTCCTGCTAAGAAGCCGGCCGCCAAAAAGGCTGAAGCTACAAAGGAGGCTAAATAATGAAAACTTTTAGCGCAAAACCAAGCGACGTCACTCGTACTTGGTACATCGTTGACGCTTCTGAAGCTCCAATGGGCCGCGTGGCGACCAAAGTTGCAACCTTGCTGACCGGCAAAGGCAAGCCTAGCTTTACCAAGCACATCGACACCGGTGATTACGTAATTGTTATTAACGCAAAGAACGTCGTGGTGACCGGTAACAAACTCGAAGACAAAATGTACTACCGCCACAGTCATTTCCCTGGTGGCCTCAAAGAAGCAACCATGAAAGAAAAGATGGAAAGTGACCCAACGCACGCTATTTCCCATGCCGTGCGCGGTATGCTCCCTGTGAACAAGCTTCGCGACGCGCGTCTAGAACGCCTAAAAGTGTATGCTGACGCTGAGCACAAGCACGAGGCTCAAAAGCCGGTAGTGATTTCATTGAAAGAAGGTAAATAAAATGGCTGCTAACCAATACTTTTACGCACTGGGCCGCCGCAAAAGCGCAACCGCACGTGTTCGCTTGCAAGGTGGCAAGGGCACGATTGTTGTTAACGACAAGCCTGTTGAAGAATACTTAGCGGGTAGTAAGTTCTTGCTGAACGAGCTCAACCAGCCTTTTGTTGCATTGCAGCACGAAAACAAGTACGACATCACCGTCCGCGTAACGGGTGGTGGCCATGCTGGCCAAGTTGATGCGATTCGCTTAGGCATTGCTAAGGCTTTAGCTGCTATGAACGAGGACCTCAAGGGTACTTTGAAGCGTGCAGACCTCTTGGGCCGCGACTCACGCGTTCGCGAACGCAAGAAGTTCGGCTTGAAGGGCGCTCGCAAGCAACGACAGTTTACTAAGCGCTAGCCGTTTTTTGAACTGCCTTATAAAAACCCGGGATACACTTCCCGGGTTTTTACTTTAAATATGGTATACTTTACGCATGGAAATGAAGACGCATAACGCAAACTGGCAAGGCTGCAAGCAAAATGGCGGCCTGTTCGGTGTGTTTGCGTAACAATATCTTCGCAAAAAATATAAAAGAGTCCGCTAAAGCGGGCTTTTTTATAAAAAAGAAAACCTTAGCAGTAATGGCCAGGCCGTCAAGGCTCGCTTTAACAGCCAAACCTCGCTATAATAGGAGTAACTATGAGCAAACCTGTTATTTTGACTGGCATTCGTGCCAACAACAACCTTACTATTGGTAATTACTTTGGCGCAATATTGCCGATTGTCGACATGGCAAAAACTAAGTCGCGCGACTATCAAATTAACATGTTCGTGCCCGACTTACACAGTTTTACTACACCTATAAGTCATCGTGACCTGTACGAGCAAGTCATTCAGAATCTGCGCGTCTATGCAGCAGCGGGTTTACCGCTCGACGACCCAAGCGTGTTCTTATACCGCCAAAGCTACATTCCAGCACACAGCGAACTCACCTGGATTCTTGACTGCTTCACCGGCATGGGCGAAATGGGCCGCATGACTCAATTCAAAGACAAATCCAGCAAACTGAGTGAAGACCGAATTAGCATCGGCCTGTTTAACTACCCCGTACTTATGGCGGCCGACATACTGCTATATGGCGCTTCGTACGTGCCCGTCGGCGACGACCAAACACAGCATGTAGAATTTACGCGTGACATTGGCGAACGTATGAACAAGCAATTCGCGGCTGAGTTCCCAGATGGCTTGTTTACAGTGCCGCTGGCCATACCAAAACAGCACGAATTTTTTGGCAAAGACCAGGGCTTACGCATTAAAGATCTCATTGACCCGACCAAAAAAATGAGCAAAAGCGATGACGTAGGCAAAGGTGTCATCTTTTTGAGTGATTCGCCAGAAGCAGCTGCTAAAAAAATCATGGCGGCCACAACCGACAGTGAAGGCATTATAAAATTTGACCGCGAAAAGCAGCCGGGCATCGCAAACTTGCTGCAAATTCTAGCGCTCTCGCAAGGCAAATTGCTCAAAGAAGTAATTGCAGAGTGGGAAGGCCAAACGCGCTACGGCGACCTTAAAAAAGCAGTAGCCGAAGCTATTACGCAGTTCTTGCAGGAATTCCAAACACGACTTGCTAACGCTGACGACCAACGCATTTTAGCCAAACTTAAGGCCTCTGAAACGCAAATGTCGCAGGCGGCTCGCAAAAAACTTTACCAGGTACAGCAAGCAGTCGGTTTGCGCACACTCTAAATTATGAAGCAAATAATCGTAAGCGAAGAAGAAGCAGGAAAGCGCCTTGACGTGTTAGTAGGTGAGCATTTCCCGCGGCTAAGCCGGGCCTTTGCCCGACGTCTGTGCGATAACGGCAAAGTTACAATGGCCAGCAAAAGCACCAAAGCGGGTTATAAAGTACGTGAAGGCGACATGGTGAGCATTGAGTACGATGAAGCCGAACTCGACGCCATCCCTCATATTGACTTGCCGGTTATTTACGAAGACGACGACTGCATTGTTATCAGTAAACCGGCTGGCGTGCTAACACACGCCCAAGGCGCGCTTAGTGCTGAGCCTAGCGTTGCGACGTTTTTACGCGATAAATTACAAGACCTTTCCGGCACGCGCGGCGGCATTGTCCACCGGCTCGACCGTGCTACGAGCGGTGTTATTATGTGTGCAAAAAACCAGACAGCGCTCAGTTTCTTGCAGAAGCAGTTCTCGCAGCGCAAAGTTAAAAAAACGTACATGGCAATAGTACGCGGCCACTTAAAAACAAAAGAAGCCGTTATCGATATGCCCATCGAGCGTAACCCTAAGGCTCCGGCAACGTTCCGCGTTGGCGCGAATGGCAAACAAGCGATTACGCACTACAAAGTCGTACAGGAAACTGCGCACTATTCGCTTGTCGAACTCAAGCCGCTCACTGGCCGTACCCACCAGTTGCGCGTGCACCTGGCAGAGCAAGGCCACCCGGTCGTCGGTGATCCGCTGTACGGTACCGGCACTTTCGGCGACCGTCTATTTTTACATGCCCTAAGCCTTGAAATCACTATTCCTAGCCGTGAGCGCCGCACTTTCACCGCACCACTGCCAGCCGAGTTCAAAAAGCTGATGGACGAGAAATAATGGAACTAGTGTTGCATCCGCTCACACAAGCGTACGTGCAACGTGTCGTTGCGGCCAAGCAGCACGCCGTGCTTTTAGTGGCACAAGATGGTACAGGCAAAGGAGCGCTCGCGCAATATATTGCCGGCGAGATACTCGGCGCGAAGGCCGCCCACCCCTATATACGGCAACTGCAACCTGATGAGAAAAACACAATTTCAGTCGAAGCAATCCGTAGTTTGCAGCAATTTGTGCGTTTAAAAACCATTGGCGATGAACCAATGCGGCGCGCCATAATCATTGAACACGCCGACGCCATGACTACCGAAGCGCAGAACGCTTTTTTAAAGCTACTTGAAGAACCGCCGGCCGACACGATTATTTTACTCACGGCAAAATCACGGGAAAGTTTGCTGCCGACGATTCTATCGCGTGTCCAAGAAATGTACGTGCAACTGCCGGAAGCAAGCGAAGTGCAGGCGTTTTTTGCTCGCAAGGTGCCTGCGCAATCCGCGCAAAATATAACTCAGGCATACTTTATGAGTGGTGGCGCGCCAGGGCTTATGGCGGCGCTGCTCGCCGGTGAGGCCGACCATCCGCTCGTGCAGGCTGTGGCGCTGGCAAAGCAAGTACTACAACAAGATAATTTTGAGCGCTTAGCAAGCATCGACCGAATAAAGCAAAAAACCGATGCGTTGGGGTTATGCACCGCTTTAGGGCGCATCGCCCAGGTGAGCATAAGCCAGGCTGCCACACAAAGTGACACGGCAAAGATACCCCGATGGCACGGTATTTTACGCGCTGCTACCGAGGCCAGTGAGCTGCTTAATAAAAATGTGCAAACAAAATTAGCATTAACACATTTAATGTTGCAACTTTAGCAGCCAAGTTTGTTATAATAAACGTTAGCTATGTTTGAACTTGCAATCGTTGGCGTCTTCGGGCTTTTAGCCCTCCGAAACACCAAAATTCATGATGACGAATTCGCTGCCGGCTCCCGTAAAATCGGCGATCGTCTAGGTAGTTTGTGGGATATTGCCCACCAGGGCATGCGCGAAAATCGTTTTTTGCGTGCCGAGAAGGCTTTGCTTACAATCTTGAAGATTGACGAGCGTAACGCAGCCGCTTATAATCGCTTGGGCATTTTATACGCCAAGCAAAAAGAATATCGCGACGCGATTGACTGTTTTGAAATCGCGAGCAGCATTGAGGCGACGCCCTCGAGCTTACACAACCTCGGCCTTATTTATTACGAAACCGAAAATTACGAAAAAGCGGCCATTGCTTTCGAGCAAGCTCTTAAACTGGAAAATAACCTGGCGGCGCGGCACGTGGCCTATGCCAAGGTACAAGAAAAACTTGGCAACGAAAAGCTGATGTTCCAATCACTCGACAAAGCGGTCGACTTAGAACCCAACAAAGAAACCTATACGTTATTACAAAAAGCCTACCTTGACCGAGGTATGCAATCTCAGGCAGACATGATTGGGGAGAAACTAAAAAAGCTGATCGTGCCAGATGGCAAACCCAAGCGCATGGTCCGGCCGCGCAAGGTTGTCGTGTAGGCCCAAGTAGTTATTTAACCAAAAAGCATTGCCTAAACTGCTCGTTTTTGTTACAATTTCATCTGTTACGTTAGCACGTACACGTGCCGCCTTAGCTCAGCTGGTAGAGCAACGGTTTTGTAAACCGTCGGTCGTCGGTTCGAGTCCGACAGGCGGCTCCAAACACCGCATGCAGGGATAGTGAAGCGGTCAAACACAGCTGACTGTAAATCAGCCCTCTCCGAGTTCGGGGGTTCGAATCCCTCTCCCTGCACCATTTTAGACAATAGAGCCTCTTTGGAGGCTTTTTGCATGCAACAAAGCAGTACACTCTGGCCGTAACTGGCTCAGCTCATAAATATTTATCAAAAACTATATAAGACGACAAACGGGTAGTATACTATTTCTAAGGAGTTAATCAAGAGGTGAAACTTTTACTTACAGGTGATCCGAGAAGTGGAAAGACTACCCTACTAGAGGGCTTTATTGAGGCCATACCGAACAGGCAAGGGTTTGTAACTCAAGAGGTCCGCGAGGACGGCGAGAGGATAGGATTTGAGTTGGTATCGTCATTGGGCCAAACTGCTACGCTTGCGAGCGTAAATTCCGATAGCCAAATGCGAGCTTCAAGGTACGGGGTTGAGATTGGGCAGCTCGACAAATTTATGGACGGCCTGCCGCCGATTAAAACCGATAACCTCATCTACGTCGATGAAATAGGCCAGATGCAGCTTTTCTCGGATAGATTTAAGGAACTAATTGATGACTACTTAAGCGCGGATAACCCCTACGTCGGAACAATAACAAACTCCTATCAAGATGAGTTTACGAAAAAAATATTGCAGCGCGATAATATCATATTGCTAACAGTCACTCAGGATAACAGGGAGCAGATCAGTGAAGTTTTAAATGGTCTAGCCATTAATATAAAGCTACTCCAGCAACTGAGCCCGGTAATCCAAAAAGACATTACAGAGATGGCCAAGGGTTACGCGAAATCTGGCAATCTTACGCAATTGAAGAAGCTATTTAAGAATGCCATTAAGTACTTGGCCGAAGACAGGGTTGTTAAAGTTAACAACCAGACGTTTAGAGTTAGCGGTAATACAGACGAACACTCAGTAAACCATTCCGAAGGCCATTGGATGTGTGACTGTGACCTATTCAATGGCAGAGGTAAATCTGCAGGTAATGCTGGCGAGTGTTCCCATATTCAATCTTCAAAACTAAAAGAATTGGAGTAAAAATGAAACGAGCGATTATAGTCCACTGTTGGGATGGAAACTCTAATTACGCTTGGTACCCTTGGGCGAAAGCGGAGCTTGAAAAGCGTGGTTACCAAGTGACCGTGCCCAATATGCCCGACCCGGACCCGCCGAAATTGGCTACATGGTTGCCGCACTTGCGCAAGATAATTGGGCAACCTGATGATGAATTAGTTTTGATAGGCCATAGTATTGGCACCGTTACGATCATGCGTTATTTAGAAACGTTGGAAAGCGGCCAGGTTGGCAAGGTCATTTTGGTTGCTGGGTTTACTGATCAACTTGGGTTTAAAGAGCTAGAAAACTTTTTTGAGACAAAGCTAGATTTCGGCAAAATCAAAACAAAGTCAAAAAATGGTTTTACAGTCATCCAATCTGATAATGACCCGTTTGTTTCTGAGCAATATGGCGAACGATTAAAAGAAGAGCTTGGCGCTAAACTTATTGTCAAGCACGGCGCAAACCATATGTCCGGAGCCGTAGACGGTGAGGAGGCGTGTACGGAATTGCCGGAGCTCATAGAAAACCTATGAGGCCTTACCTGAGTCTCAATAAACCATAATATAATAGTGGTTTACACTTAAAAAGAGGCTTCCTAGTTATGGCAATTGTTCAGCCAGATAAATCTGTAGTTACCGGAGTACTAGTAAAAAATTCAAACAATGAATATTTATTAGTCAAAAAGGCAAACAACGTTGGCCCGTACCCAGGGATGTACTTACCGCCGGGCGGTGGCGTGAATCCTGGCGAGCGAGTTGACGATGCAGCACTGCGTGAACTCTACGAAGAAACTGGCGTTACGGTTACTAACTTAAAGCGCGCATATTTCGACGACGATATTACCGAAAACTGGGAAGGTGAAACGAAGCATTTTATCGGTCTTCTATATACCGCCGATTACCTCTCCGGCGGCCTCACGCCCACCAAAGGGAATGACGATACGTTCGATGAGGTTGGCTGGTTCTCTTTAGAAGCGATGGGGCGCCTGCCGCTTTCCCCTCCTGTAATGAAACTTCTTGCTCACCTTAGAACCCTTCGTTTAACCAAGACAGGGGTTGAGGAAAAAAGGCTTTTAAGGTAAAATAGCTCCTGTTACACATTGCTAAGCCGCGATAGCTCAGTTGGTAGAGCGCATCCATGGTAAGGATGAGGTCTCGGGTTCGAGCCCCGATCGTGGCTCCATTTCTTCTTATGGTATGAACGGCCGTATCCAGGTCGTTTTATATTATAGCGAATAGGAAATAGTGTTTTACAAAAGCGTTTTCATCTGTTAGAATGTATTAAGATTGATCATATAAAAGGTTCTGAAGAGTTTTATTATGGCTAAAAAAGGCGAAAAGCGTAAAATTATTGGTCTTGTCAGCGCTGAATCTGGCGAGCGTATTTACTACACTACTAAAAATGTACAAAACACCCCTGAAAAACTTTCTTTACGCAAATATAGCAAAAAACTGCGTAAACACGTTATCTTTGAGGAAACAAAGAAAAACTTGGGTCGCAACGAAGTTAAGCCTAAGAAATAATTTTCTTTTTGAACCTTAGAACCTAAAGACAACTGCAAGATACACCAGGCAGTTGTCTTTTTTTATGCGTGCACATTTATATTGGTTTGCCAGCTACACACCTTTACATACAGCGATTATGTGTTATATTACAACTACTAGCAAGCATTACCTCGTAGGAGTATTCTTATTATGACTGAGCAAGCACCGGGTTTAGGGTCGTATGATATTCCTGCTCCGGAAAACCAACCATATCTTCCCGATCAAAGTGTATTACAAGCACGGCAAGCAATTATAGCACGCGAGATAGACCCTCTTAAGGCTGCGATTGCAAGCGGCTACCTTAGTGTCCCTAACGAAATACAGGAACTCGCTTTCGAGCAAAAGATGCTCGAAGCTGCGAACCGCGAAATGCAAACCAGAACCGTACATGATTTAATAGCTGAAAAACAAGCCAGGATTAAAGAGCTGGCTAAAGAGTCCGACGCTAGGACTGGCCGCCTTGAAGAAGTGCTCAAGCGAACAATGGCCATTGCAGAATCCGAGCCTGAGTCGGTTGACAGTGGCATGGTTTTAAACCCTGAGAAGGCTCACGAAATGGCGCTGGCAGAAGACCCGCACCGTCAAAAAGCAAAAGGCTTCATGGCTCGAAAAGGTAAGCACCTTGAGCGCGCCGCAGAAGCAAGCAACCGTGCGGCAATGAATTACAGGATAAAATTACGCGAACATTAGAAGCGCAAAAATTTCAGGGTAAACTTAGTCACCTTGAAAGGCACTATCTAAAAGCAAAACCTATTTCACGCGAGATATATCTAGCACGGTATTTACAAACTCAGCATGGCTCCATACTAGCGGTGCGACAGATACCGGCACGCCGTCATCCGAGTTAATTTGCTCCGACAATACACCGCTCGGCATTGCGTGTTTAAGCGTCCAGTTCAGGTAATATTGTGCCCGGTCAAGTTGTTTTGTGCGGATATAATACTGTGCCAGCCACAGAGTGGTCACAAACCAAGGGTTGCCTTTGTAGGCAGGGGTCGTTTCAAAATAGTGGTCGTTTTCGTAGCGTGGAACGCCGCCGGCAGGGCATTTATCGAGCAGCAAATCTTCGATAGCCTTCATAGTCATTTTGGCTTGGTCAACGCCCATATCACGCACGGCGTACATCATAACACCGTACAAGTTTGATACGTCAAGCGTGTTGTCAAATTGAAGTGAGCCATTTTCTTGTAGCAAAAAGCCTTTGCGAAACCGTTTGTTTTCTTCGTCATAAAAGATTTTGCTATTTTCGAGCATCGTTGCTGCACGGTTGCGCCAGCGCACCGCATCGTCAGGATATTCAAATTTTTCGGCAAAGTCAGCCGCAACCAACAACGACTGGTATACGGTCGCAGTGGTGTAGGTAGATGTCATGAACTTTTCTTCCCACAAGTCGTAGCTGGCGTGCGGCAATTGTGTTTGCTCGTCTACAAAATCGTTCATAAAGTTGGCAGCAGGCTGAATGAGCGTGTTATATAGGCTGAACACGAAATCGTGGTCATCGGTGTGGTCGTAATACTCGCCAAGCATGTAAATGACAGTCGCTGTTTCGTCTTCTTGAATGGCCAGTTCGCGGTGGTTATTGTGTATAAGTGGATGCCAAGTACTACCGATTGCGCGGTCGGGCTGGTATTTGTGCATCAGATAGCCGCCGTCGGTTAAAATGTCGCGACAAAATTCAAAGAACTTACGCGGCTCTTCGGTGTAGCCTAAACGGATAAGCGGCCACATGGCATATGCGGCGTCGCGCGGCCACACATAACTGTAATAATCACGGCCGAAATTATAGATAGACGAGTCGCAGCTGGCAATAATGCCACCCCGCTTGTCAGTGTGCGCCTTGATAACCATGAGCGATTTTTTAATCATGTCTTGATAGGTTTTATCGTGAGTGTAAATGGTGCTGGCGGCAGTAGAAAGCCATTCGCGCCAGAACTGGCGGGTTACTTCTAAACGGCGCTCGATTCCTTCTGATAAAAATTGGTGGTGGATTTTTTCGGCACTCGATTGGCTGTCGGCAGCGATAACCCAGTAGTCAATTTGTGTGTTGGCACCGGCGCTCAAACTGCACGGGAATCGCAAAACCGTATCAACGCCGCCATGCTCGACCGGATTATTGGAAAGCTCACCGTCTTCGGCATCGCGGTAGGTGCCTTCTTTACCTTCGATGCCGTAATTACCGATGGAATATTGGTCGTATACGCTGCCATCGATGTTTTTGCCATAAATAAGCAAGCTGCAACGGCCTTTGTAGTCAAGAATATAGTTTTCATCGGGCACGAACAGTGCCGTGTCGGCGCGGCCGCCACGAGAAATTTGGAATACCTGATGCATAAACAAGCGAATGTTGCGGTACTGATCGGAGTGGTTTTCCACCGATATACGACGACATACGACGTTGAAATCGGCGTCAACAAAGTCGTTAAAAACAAGCTCGATGTCGTACTTGGTGTTATGCATGTGCACTATACTCACCAAAGCATCGGTTTCAAAGTCGACAGATATCTGCCACTGTTCGTCAGAAACCCAGCTAAACTCGCCATCAATCCAGGCGCCAATTTTATGATGCACACTGCGCGAAGTCGTAAGGTTATCCAGCCCAACGTATGGATAATAGAAGTCATGTACCAGACCCTGTTCGTTGAGCCCCACCGTTAGGCTGCCGTTTCCAAGCATTACCGCTCTTGCCATGGTCTTATTGTACCTCAAAACCTTTCTGTATAAGTCTAAATTGTATGTCCCGGTAAACATTCATGAATGCGATAAACGCGTCATATGGGTTTTCATATGGGCTGAAGTACGCATGGATATCGCCGTCATTAAACCATTTCGTGCACATGTAATAAAAATGGTCGGAAGCCTGCAACTTGCGCCAGTCACCAATAAGCGCAAGATCATTTGACGCAAAGGTTGACTTTTGAAGGTCGTACAGTGCTTGAATCGCTGTCGTTTGCATACTGTTGCCAAGCCAGGCGCTTAGGTCGCTCTCGGCATCAGCCCAGGTAATAGTGTTGGGTGTGTCAACACTATCGGCCGCCTCAAAGGTGTTAACGGCCTGGCTGACTGTCATGAATGTATTGCCGTTGGTTTTAAGCCACTGGGTAGGTAATTGTTCAAGAAAATTAAAAATGCCCGATTCTTTCCACTGGTGTTCGCCAAATGTTTCGTAATCCATAACAGGTTGAAATTGGTTGCCGGGTTTGTCTCGTCGAGCCAATGAGTGAATTTTTCGGCGGTCAGCGGCCACTCGCTCCAGTTACGGTCGCCAAACCGAAAGGCAATGTCATCGCTGAGTTTGTAATTCTTCATAAGCAGCTTAATGTTTTGCGTATACGCGGGGCGATACACAAAGTTAGGGCTGCGCCAGCCCAGCACTTTGTCCCAGCCTTCGGCCAGAATGCCCTTGTAGCCGGCTTGGTCGGCCCAGTAAGCGATGTCGTTATTGTAGGCAAGCTCGGTGTTACGGAACACCGTGGGCGTTTGGCCGAATACTTCTTGCACTTTGCGGCGATGCATTTCCACTTGGGCTTCAAACTCTTGGCGTGAATAAAAGAACGCTAGGCTGTGGTAATAAGTTTCGCCCACAATTTCGACGCGGCCGGTAGCGCACAAATCTTTAAACGATTGCAGTGCCTCGGGTGCCCACTTTTCAAGTTGCTCGATAACCGTGCCAGTGATCGACATACTCAGGCGAAATTCCGGGTAGGTTTGCAATAGTTTTAGTAAACGCTGGTTTGTGGGAATGTATGACTTTTCGGCAACTTTATGGATAATGCGTTCGTTGCTGGTACGGTCATCGTACGGTGCACCAAAGTAATCGTGGTTTGTACCAACGTCGAAAATGGTATAATGCCGCACGCGGTATGGCTGGTGGACATGCAGGTATAAAACAAGGGCACGGCTCATGCTATACCCCCCAAGGCATGCGTTTCATACACGTTAAACAGTGATTTCGCCGAAGTATTCCAGGTAAGTTTATCGTATTCTTGGTAGGCGTTAGCATGCAGCGCATCGCGTAGCACGCTGCTTTGCATGGCTGCGGTAATTTGGTTGGCCATTTCGTGCACATCCCAGAAATCAACTTTTAAGCAGTTTTTAATAATTTCAGCTACCCCCGATTGGCGGCTTATAAGTACCGGCGTGCCGTAACCGATAGCTTCTAGCGCAGTGAGGCCAAAGGGTTCCGAAATAGAGGGCATTACAAAAAGATCAGCAATAGCGTACGAATCGCGCCAATTTTTACCGCGCTGGAATGCCGTAAAGATTACGTTTTTGGCAATGCCTAAGTCAGCGGCCAAAGTAATAAGTTCAAAGTATTGTTCACCACTGCCAACAATTAAAAAAATAGTTTTGGGCTGGCGGGCAATGACCTCTTTAGCGGCGTACAACAAGTTTACTAAATTCTTTTGC
>Ga0157374_10001071_pt1 | contig 23721 bp, 26 predicted proteins | sample M25metaG_FD_115308 | JGI IMG/M metagenome (GOLD analysis project Ga0157374, IMG submission 115308) | Miscanthus rhizosphere microbial communities from Kellogg Biological Station, Michigan, USA - M2-5 metaG | ecosystem: Host-associated > Plants > Roots > Rhizosphere > Soil | place: USA: Michigan... | reverse complement strand
TCGACGTCGAGAGGAGTGGCACGCTCCTTCATGAAGATTCCGGAGCCGACGAAGATGGCTTCGGCACCGAGTTGCATCATGAGGGCGGCATCAGCAGGAGTTGCAATGCCGCCGGCAGAGAAGTTCGGAACGGGAAGTTTTCCGGAACGCGCGACCATGCGGATGAGCTCGTAGGGAGCCTGGTGTTCTTTTGCTGCGGCGTAGAGCTCCTGTTCGGAGAGAACGGTGAGAGCTTTCATCTCCTTCACAATCTGACGCATGTGCTGCACGGCGTGGACTACGTCGCCGGTGCCGGCTTCGCCCTTGGTGCGGATCATGGCAGCGCCTTCTGCGATGCGGCGGAGGGCTTCGCCGAGATTTCGAGCACCGCAGACGAAGGGGGTTGTGAAGGCGTGCTTGTCGATGTGATGGGCTTCGTCGGCCGGGGTGAGGACTTCGCTCTCATCGATGAAGTCAACACCGATCTCCTGCAGAATCTGAGCTTCGGCGAAGTGGCCGATGCGGGCCTTGGCCATCACCGGGATCGAAACCGCCTTGATGATTTGCTTGATGAGGCTGGGCTTGGCCATGCGCGCGACTCCGCCTTCAGCGCGGATCATGGCTGGGACACGTTCGAGGGCCATGACGGAAACGGCACCTGCCTCTTCGGCGATGAGAGCCTGCTCGACGTTCATGACGTCCATGATGACGCCGCCCTTCAGCATTTCGGCGAGGCCAACCTTCAGGCGGAGACCGGTTCCAGGAACATTTTTGTTTTCATTTGCTTGTGGCATTTCTCTTGACCTCAAACCGCCGTTTCGGCGCACAGATAACGAAGGAATTCGCTGTTTCTAGTGTAGCAGTGAAGTAACTGCGGCTGAGGAAGGAGCTTTGCGAGGAGGTCGACGCCGGTAGTTGATGAGAATCTGCAAAGATTTCCCGGTCCCCTCTGGTCCCATTTCTGCACACATATCTACCAAATGACGACTGAGCAACGAGCTGTCCATGCGGCGAGCGCCGGGCCGGATAGCCTGGCGAATTCCGGAACGCAGGCGGTATCGAGTGAAACAGGGATAGTTCATGCGCCTTCACCGGCGCGCGATGATTCGGCTCCTGTGGCGTTGCATGTGACTGCCCGGATTCCGATCGAGATCGATGTTGCAATTCCGATTCGTGACTTTCGAATCCGGAAACTGCTCGCTCTGGCGCCAGGACAGGTGATCGCAACGCGTTGGCTGGAGGGAGAAGATATGCCCCTTGGCGCACGAGGGGCGCAGCTGGCATGGACTGAGTTTGAAGTCATCGAGCAAAAGCTCGCAGTCCGAATCACGAGGCTGACCTAGGAAATAAGGAGGACGCTTGGAAATCTTCGCAAACGCATTGGCGAATGCCGCGGCAGGGAATCACCGAAAACGATTCGTCCTGAACTGGCGGGCATGGACGTCCGCTGTCTCTGAACGTCTGCATCGCGGTCGCGCCGTTGCGCCGAGACTTGCAGTTCTGGAGAGGGTCAACATTGCCCCGAGACAATCCGTTGCATTGATCGAGGTTGAGGGCGAGAAGCTGCTCGTCGGCGCCTCGCAGGACGGGTCCCCGACATTTTTTCGGCTCGGCGCGGAACATCGGGACTGGAGAGGGAGCGAGGACATACCGCTCGAGGGGACGGTTGCATGATGATGCTTGTCGCGGCTTCGCCGGCCGGTATCAGCTTGCCAGATCTGAATGCACGCCTTCATCCGTCGGACTCGACTCCATGGACGATCGTATTTGCACTGACGCTGATTACGGTCTTGCCGGCAATTCTGATGTGCATGACCCCGCTGGTCAGGCTGCTGGTGGTCTTTCATTTTCTGCGACAAGCGCTGGGTACGCAGACCGCGCCGTCCAATCCGACGCTGCTTGGTCTGGGACTGATGATGACCTGGTTCCTGATGGCGCCGGTAATTGGGCAGATTCAACAGCAGGCTGTGGATCCGTATCGCGCCGAGAAGATCACGGGCTGGGAGGCGATCGAGCGAGGGTCACAGCCGGTTAAGGGATTTCTGCTCCGATATGCACGGGAGAAGGATCTTGCGCTGTTTGCAGCGGCCGGACAAGTAGCCAGGCCGAACTCACCGGACGATCTTCCGATGAGGGTTATTATTCCCGCCTACATTCTCTCGGAATTGAAGGCGGGCTTCTCGATCGGTGCTGTTTTGTTCCTACCGTTCCTGCTGGTGGACATGGTGACCGCTGCGATTACGACATCGATCGGCATGTTTCAGTTACCCCCTGTGGTGGTTTCGACGCCGCTCAAGATACTGCTGTTCGTGATGGTGGATGGCTGGAACCTTCTCGCGCACTCGCTGCTGAAGAGTTTCTGAGAGGAAGCATGTCGCCTGACCTAGTTGCAGAACTGTTACGGGAATTGATGAAAGAAGCCATGATCTTGTCCGCACCGGTGCTGGTAGCGGCGGTGGTACTGGGGTTTGCACTCACTCTGCTGCAGACTTTGACGAGTCTCCAGGACCAATCGCTGACATCCGTGCCGCGATTGGGTGCTGTTGCGTTGATCGTGCTGGTCGGCATGCCGTGGTTTCTTGGCCGTCTCGTGGCCTATGCGGAGCACCTGATGAGCGACGTTCGCAGATATCTCGGATGAGGCGGGACGCTCGATGACGGATTGGACGAACGATTTGGCTGCGATGCTTCTCGCGCTGGTTCGCGTGAGCGGCATCGTGGTTTTCGCCCCGTTCTTTTCCTCATCCGCACTGCCGGCGCGAAGCAAGGCGGTACTGGTGGGAGCGGTTGCGTTTCTGCTTGCTCCTGTGGCTGCATCCTCCCCGAAGTCTCACATTGAGCTTTGCCTGACCTCGTTGACAGGAGAATTGGCGGTAGGGCTGGTCTACGGGATCGTTCTTGCGCTGCTGAACGAGATGCTGCTTTTTGCCGGGGAGATTGTGGGTTTGCAGTTCAGTTTTTCGGCAGTGAATCTGCTCGACCCAACCTCGTCGATTCAGACGCCGTTGATGAGCGATCTATTCCAACTGATGGGGACTCTGGTTCTGATTGCGGCAGGGCTGGACCGCGTCGTGCTGGCTTCGCTGCTCAGAAGCTTTCATGCCGTCCCTCTCGGAACGTACGGGCTGCTGCCCGTAACTTCGGGCGCGATTGTGCAAGCTGCGGGAGGCATTTTTCTGGCTGCAGTTGAGCTCGCCGCACCGGTTTTGGCGGCAACGATGCTGGTAGAAATTGCGGTCGCGCTTCTGAGCCGGTTGAGCCCGCAGCTTCCGGTCATGTCGCTCACAGTTCCGTTGAAGACTCTCGTGGGCTTTGGTGTTCTGACAGGATCACTGGCTCTCTGGCCCCGATTTATTGAAGCGCGCTTTGCCTCTTTACTGGACCTGGCGGAGCGGCTTCTGCAGATCGCGCCTGATGCCTCAAGACCGGGTTTTGGGGGCTGAGGATGCCAGGAGAGCGCACAGAACAGGCAACCGCCCACCGTCGCGACAAGGCACGCAACGATGGGGACCTTTTGCGGAGCCGCGAACTGATGTCTGCGGCGGGGACGTTGGCCGGTGTCTTGTGCCTGGGTGCATTTAGTCAGAAGTTTGTTGACGGGTTTCGTTCGCTGTTCATTGCGGCTCTCAATTCGGGTAGCAGCGGATGGGGCACAGAAGAGCTGAACCAATCTGTCCTGCTTTTACGAAGCCCGTTTCTGTCAGAAAGCTTTCCCGTGTTTCTGGTGATGGCGGCCATTGTGTGCGCGACCGTGGCGAGCGGCTTGCTGCAAAGCGGTGGCCTGCAGGTAAGTGGAAAAGCGATTGGATTCCGGATGGAGCGCATTAATCCAGTGGCAAATGGGAGGAATCTGTTCTCGCTCCGGTCGGTCTCGAGGCTCGGGAAGTCGCTGGTTCCGGCGGCGATTCTCGGGGTATTCGCGTTTCAGCGCATTGTGCGCGAGATGCAGATTCCGCCGTTTTCGACAAAACGGATTGAGATGCTGGCCTCGGACGTCTACGGGCTGCTGTGCGTTACCGCGTGGCTGCTGCTGGGCTGGGCACTGATCGATTTCATGGTTGAGTGGCGAAGCCGTGAATCGCGATTGATGATGAGCCGGGAAGAACTGAAGCAGGAATACAAGGAGATGGAGGGAAGCCCGCAGACGCGGAGCCGAATCCGGGGACTGCAGCGGCAGATGCGACGCCGCAAGGTGAAAGCGGATGTGGCGAAAGCGGCCGTCGTGCTGACGAATCCCACGCATTATGCAGTTGCGCTGGGATTTGATTTCGCGACGATGGAAGCGCCCAAAGTGCTGGCTAAGGGAAGAAACCTGCTGGCGGAAGAGATTAAGACCGAAGCGCGCTGGGCCGGTGTGCCAATTGTCGAGAATCCGCCGCTTGCGCGTTCTCTGTATCGATGGGTGGAAGTGGGTCAGTCGATACCAGCAGACATCTATGCAGCGGTGGCGACGATTCTTGCGTACCTCTACCGGCAGCGGGTTGAGGAGGAGATGCGCGCGAAGCGTAAAGCGCAGCGAAGCGCGTCTGGCAACAGCGGGAAACAGGCGGGCCCGTTCAAGGACGGCTCCCCGATCAAGACGGACCACATCGCGCGGAGCCCGGGCGATGCCAGAGGGAAACAATGAACACCGCATCGAGCGCCATCGCGAGCCCTCAAGAGGGCGGAGTTCTGATGCAGCTCAGGGACTACCTGCTACCAATCGGGGCAATCAGCGTGATTTTCGTCATGCTGATTCCGCTGCCTTCGGCTGCGCTCGATCTGCTTCTGGCGATCTCGATGGCGGCGTCGGTGATTGTGTTTCTTTCATCGGTACAAATCCGGCGGGCTGTGGAGTTGTCCGTCTTTCCGACCCTTCTGTTGCTTTTGACCTTGTTTCGCCTTGCGCTCAACATCGCCTCGAGCCGAAGAATTCTGCTGCACGGGTCTGAGGGAACCGCTGCGGCAGGAAAGGTGATTGAGGCATTTGGACAGTTTGTGGTGGGCGGCAACTACATTGTGGGTTTCGTGCTGTTTCTGGCCTTGGTAGCGATCCAGTTTCTGGTGGTTTCGCATGGAGCGGTGCGCACGGCCGAAGTGACAGCAAGATTCACCCTGGATGCTTTGCCGGGCAAGCAGATGGCCATCGATGCCGACATGAATGCCGGGTTAATTGACGAGGCGGAAGCTCGGCGGCGCCGGCTGGGGATTGCAAGGGAAGCTGAGTTTTACGGCGCGATGGATGGAGCGGCGCGATTTAATCAGCGCGATTCCATGGCAACGATTCTCATCACGGCGATCAATATTATTGCCGGCCTGCTGATTGGGACTCTGCAGCAGGGAATCGAGCTTGGCGAGGCAGCGCGAACCTACACGGTGCTGACTGTCGGCGACGGACTGGTCACATTGATTCCGTCTCTGCTGGTGTCGGTTGCCGGGGGAATCACGCTGACGCGAGCCAACTCGGCCGGTCTGCTGGGAACTGAGATCCGGCAGCAGCTGTTTGCGCGGCCTTCAACTCTTTATGTGGCGGGCATTGTTTGCGCGGGAATGTGTTTGATTCCCGGGCTTCCGGGATTGACTTTTCTTCTGGTTGCCGGCGGCCTGGTCTGGACAGGCAGGAGAATTCAGAAGAACGAACCGAAGACACCGGCGAAGGAGGAGAGTGCAGTTGAAAGGAAGAAGGGAGCGGAGTCTCCCTCTGCCGATCTGGCGGGTCTTCTTCGCCTGGAAGAACTCTCGCTGGAGATCGGATTTCAGCTGATTCCGCTGGTCGATGAGAAGCAGGGGGGGACATTGCTGAATCGTGTCCGTGCACTGCGCAGGCATCTCTCTGCGGAAATGGGATTTCTAATTCCGCCCGTGCACATCTCCGACAATCTCCGTCTGCACCCGAGGGAGTATGTGATTTCACTCAGGGGTATTGAGATTGGGCGGTGGCAACTGGATGGAGGTCAGGTGCTGGCCGTGTCCGGCGATCCCAATCGTCGTCCGCTGCCGGGCAGGGAGACGCGTGAACCCGCATTCGGGGTGCCCGCTATCTGGATATCGCCCGCACTGGAGGCGCAGGCGATTGCAGCCGGGTATTCGGTTGTCGATGCCGTCACGGTGATTACGACGCATCTGGGAGAGATGATCCGGCGCCATGCGCACGAACTTCTGGGACGGGCGGAGGCGAAGCGATTGATGGATTCTCTCACTGAGAGTCATCCGAAATTGCTGGAGGAACTGACACCGAAACTTCTGACGCTTGGCGAAGTGGATCGAGTTTTGGAGCAGTTGCTTCGAGAGCGGGTTTCGATTCGCGACATGGGATCGATTCTGGAAGCGTTGCTGGAGGTTGCTCCGTTAAATAAGAGTCTTGTTGCGCTGGTGGAGGGTGCGCGCCAGGCCATCGGACGCCGGCTGATTGCGCCGCTGCTCGATGCCGAGGGTCAGTTGCCGGTGATTCTGCTCGATCCCGGGCTGGAGGAGGAGATCGTAGATTCTGTCTCGCCTGAGAACTCTCAGCGCCTGCTCTCTGCGAGGTCGAACCCAGGGGTCCCGACGGTGCGGCGTCTGCTTGATTCTTTGAGACCTCTAATCGGATCCTCCACTACTTCGGTACAGCCCGTGCTCCTTTGTCCGAGTCCGGCGCGATATCACGTGAAGCGCTGGCTGGAACCGCTGATGCCGAGGCTGGCTGTCCTTGCGGCGGCAGAGATTCCGCCGGAGATCCGACTGCGGCCTGCGGGCACGGTCCGCTGACAATCAGCGAGTGCAGGGGGAGAGGTGAAAGCTGATGAATCCACAATTGAGCTCTGGCTCAAATCGATCGGGCATGTCGTCCACGGGTTACGCGTCCGATGTTGAGAAAGTGGCGATCGGCAGGGAAGAGGAGCGATTGCTTCTCGAGCACCTGCCAATCGTTCGATTCCTCGCTCGTCGAATTCATGAGCGACTTCCTCAGTACGTTGATATGGAGGACCTGGTCTCCGCCGGCGTTGTAGGTCTGATGGATGCCTTCACGAAATTCGATCCGCGGAAGAAGGTGCAGTTCCGCAGTTATGCTCAATTCCGAATCCGGGGTGCAATTCTCGACAGCCTGCGAACGCTGGACTGGAGTCCGAGGGATCTTCGGCGGAAGGGAAGGGCGCTGGAAGAAGCGATCGGGATTCTCACAGGCAGATTCGGCCGAGCTCCGAATGATACGGAGATCGCAGCGGAACTGGGGTTGAACCTCGAGGAGTATCAGGCGCTGCTGGGCGATCTGAAGGGTCTGGAGATCGGGACGCTGCATGCGGAGCATAACGAAGATTCGGGCGAGGAGGAACTTGCCTATATTCCAGGAAGGCCAGACGAGGATCCTCTCTTCTGTTGCCTGCGTGGGGAACTGAAGGAAAAGCTGGTGGAGGCAATCGAAGCACTGCCTGAACGCGAGCGGCTGGTGATGACTCTCTACTACTACGAAGAGCTGACAATGCGCGAGATTGGTCTTGCGCTGGGAGTTGTCGAGTCACGCGTCTCACAAATTCACTCGTCCGCAGTGGTGCACTTGCGTGTGGCGTTGAAGGGATTTGCCAGTTCCGGATGGAAGAGAAAGAGCGCGGTTCCGGCGGATTGATTTCGAAGATAGGGCGACCATCTGAAGGGCGGCGGGTAATGGAGAAGACGTTAAAGCAGGATGAAATCGATGCACTCTTTCGGGCTGCCCGCTCTGCAACGCCGGAACCAGAGACGGCGATGGAAGACTTGTCAACGGTCGTGGCGTATAACTTTGGGCGCGCGGGGCAGATCTCGAACGAGCAGCTGCGCGCGATCAGCATGCTCAATGATCTCTTCGCGCGCAATCTGACTCACAATCTGGCTGCCTGGCTGCGCTGTCGTTTCCAGGTCAATCTGGTTTCGGCGGAGCAGATTCTCTTCAGCGAGTTTCTGATGCGAATCCCGGAGATCAGTTACGTCACCTCCGTCAGGCTGGAACCCTTGGGCGCGCTTTCGGTGATGCAACTGGATCTGGCATTGGCGCCGCCGATCATCGATCTGCTGTTGGGAGGCGATGGGCGAGAAGGACCGCTGCGCGAACTTACGGATATCGAAGAAGCAATTCTGGGAAGCGTGGTGGAGATCATCTGCCGTGAGCTGACTTCGGCCTGGCAATCCGTTGGCTTGAGCTTTAACTTCGAGCGACGCCAGATGCAGACCCAGGTAGCTCGCATCATGTCTGTCAATGAAAAGACGCTCTGTCTGACCTTTGAGATTCGAATGCCGCAGGGATCGGGGCTGCTGAACCTGGCTTTCCCGGCTGTCGTTGCGAACACGATTCTGCGCCGCCTGACTTCCGACTGGGGACGGCGCCACCGGCACGCTTCAGAGACCCGCGCCCGCATTCAGGCTTCGGCCCAGCGGATTCGATTGGGGGGATCGTTACAGCTCCCAAGCGTTTCGATTCCGGCACGTGAAATCGAGTCGCTACGCGCGGGTCAGATACTGAACCTGGGAATTTCTACCGCGGTGAGCGCGGAATGGCGGGTAGGAGGTCAGTGCCTGGGGACCGCCGAAGTGGTAGAACACGGAGGCCATCGCGCCGCGCGGCTGCAATCGCTGGCAAAGGTAGAGGGTCATGAGCACGTATCTTGATTGTTGGGTTTCGGTCGCAAGATCGCTGTTTTCTCAGGCGCTCGCCGGTCAGCCTGAGTTCCTTGACAATAACAGGGCAGAACCGGAGTCAAATGCGGGTCTGGGCTTTGCTGCTTCCCTTACGGGAGATGTGAAGGGAACGTTCACGGTTGTTCTTGATCCGCTGATCATCGAAGCGCCTCTTCTGGGAGATGGAGTCGACCAAACGGCGGCATGGGAGGAACTGCTGCGCGAGACGATGGAGGCGGCTGCCGGTGAATGGCTGGCGATCGCAGGGAAGAAATGCAGCGTGGACTCCTTCCGTGCAGTTCGACCTGAGGGGCTCGCTACTCGAGCCTTTCGTTTGGTGATGGCAGCGAATTCGTGGGCCATCACGGTTCGCGATCAGCTCGAGAGCAATGACAGGTCAGAACGCGATGTGAAAGGGCCGACCAAGGCCCTCCAGGTAGATGTGGCAGCTTCCGCTTTGAGCCCGGGCATTGAACTATTGCTGGATGTGGAGCTCGAAGCTGCACTGCGCTTTGGATGTTGTGAAATGCCGTTGGGCGAGATGCTGGAGTTGGGGCCTGGCGACGTGGTTGAACTGGATCGACACGTTGCAGATTCGGTTGATCTCGTAGTGGGGAGCAAGATCGTTGCAAAGGGAGATGTGGTTCTAATCAATGGCAACTTCGGGCTGAGAGTGACGGAGGTGGCGGAACCGCAGAAGCGCCTGGAGAGCATCCGATGCCTCTTTTGAGCAACGCGAATCCGAATGCGCCTGAAAATGAAACAGGTGGGATGTCGGGAAGCCTACTTTCTCTTGGAGCTGTCTCAGGCGCGGGTTCGGAGCCTTTCTTCATTGGACGATGTTCCAATCCGGGGTGCCGCTCCGGTTGGCTGCAGTTGTTCCGCAAGCGTACGCGCCCGGTATTTGAGGAGGGATGGACTTGCTCGGCGGACTGCACCGAAGCGCGACTGCAGTTGTCTGTTCGCCGTGAGTTGGCCGGCTGGCAGCAAGTCCAGGAGATCCATCGGCACAGAATCCCTCTTGGACTGCTGATGCTCGAGAAGGGCTGGATCACACCACATCAATTGAGACGTGCGGTCGAGGAGCAAAGAAGGTCGGGAGAACTCCGCATCGGGGAGTGGCTCGTGAAGCAGGGAGCTGCAGAGGAAGCCCAGATAGCTCGCGGGCTCAGCCTGCAGTGGGGTTGTCCTGTGCTTTCGCTCAGCAACGGGGGGATGGCGGGTTCAAACGAAGTCTTGCCGCGGTTGTTTGTCGATGCATTTGGCGCGCTGCCACTTCTGAGATCTTCGGGCAAGATCGCGTATCTGGGATTTGAGCAGAGTCTTGACCCGATCCTGGCTTTCGCTGTCGAGAGGATGTCCGGCATACGAGTAGAGAGCGGGATCGTGCAATCTTCGGTGTACGCGGGTGCACTGGGCAAGGTGAGAGAACAGGCGTTTCCCGCGCTGCAACTGGCCGAAGCCGCGTCGGACTTCGCCGCCGCCCGCCTGCTTGCGAAGGCCATCGAGCGTGCGCATCCCATCTCATCTCGACTTGTTCGCGTGCATGAGTGGCTCTGGTTACGGATGATCTTGCAGCTGCCACGGGCAGGTTCGCAGATCAGTGCCTGCATGAGCGACGTAGTGTGCAGAATTGGGACCGCAACGCTCAAGCAACATGCGGGTCAGCCGATAAGACAGGCAGGGGGAGAAGATGCGTGAAATTCGAGCCCTGATTGTCGATGATTCTTCGGTGATGCGCAAGATTGTGGAGCGTTCGCTTCGTCAGGCCGGTCTTGAGTCGCTGATCGTTTTCGAGGCAGGTTCCGGGGTAGAGGGATTGGAAGTGCTGAAGGCCAAGCAGGTCGATCTGATCCTGTCGGACATCAACATGCCCGCGATGGACGGCCTCGAGTTTGTTCGTCAGCTGCGCAATCAGCAACTTGCCGCGGGGGTTCCCGTGGTGATGATCACAACCGAATCCAGCGAGGAGCACGTAAAGCAGGCGATTGAAGCAGGGGCGATGGGATATATTCGGAAGCCGTTTACCGCGGACCAGGTAAAACAGAAAGTCGTTTCGTTATTGCCGGCGTCGTGAGCCGAATATGACATTGAACGGAGTTCGGAAGTTGGGAAGCGAGTCCTGGCCGAGGCTTAAGGCAAGGGATGGGGAGTGTGGAATGACGTTGACTCTGCGGGATTCAGTGCATCTAGTCTCCGATCCTGGAAACCTGAATTCAAGCGTTTCAGAAGTTTTCGAAACGATGCTGGGGGTGGGATGCGAGGCGGTGCAATCGTCTGATTCTGAATTTCCGATTGGGGGTTTTGAATCGGTAACGGCGGTGGTCGGCTTCGGGGGAATTCTCAGTGGCGCCTGTGTGATTACGTGCCGAGAATCGAGTGCCCTGCAGATTGCGCGACGCATGACGGGGATGGAATTCGATTCAGTGGATGATGTCGTCAAGGACGCGATTGGCGAGATCTGCAATATGATTGCCGGTGCCTGGAAGTGCAAGGTGCCCGAGTTGGCTGCCAATTGCGGATTGTCAGTGCCGGCTGTGATCACCGGGCGCGATTACAACCTGCATGTGCAGAGTCCGGAATTCAAAGTCTTTCAGGTTTACAAATCGGACGAGGCAGTTTTCCAGGTAACGATTGTTTGCGATGGGCTGTTGTAGGCCGGCGGTCGAGGGAAGTGGTCTTAATCTTATAGAACCTTAGTCGGCATATTTATGAGTTTTCTCCAATATTTCCCCATGTGCTTTGGTCCTTCTGCTGCTCCTCTACTCGCTGAAGAGGACGGCAGATGGACAGCGGATACTACGCGGCGGTTTCGGGACTGGTGGCGCGCACTCAAGCGCTGGATACCGCTGCCGCGAACCTTGCGAATGCGCAGACGCCGGGATATCGGGCCCAGCGCGAATTTTTCCGGTCTTACATAGCCGCGCCGGAAGCGGACCAATCGCAGGTTGGACAAGCCATCAATCGCTATGGGCTGCTGGGAGGAGACCGGCTGAGTTTCGCACAGGGACCCATGCAGCGAACCGGGAACCCGCTCGATATGGGAATCGAGGGCGAAGGGTTTTTTGCCGTTCAGACGGCGAACGGCGTACGGTTCACTCGCGCGGGGAACTTTCACCGCTCGCAAAGCGGACTCCTGGTCACTGAAACAGGCGAGCCTGTGCTCTCCCAGGCAAAGCAGACGATCACGATTCCGCCTGGAGAGGTCGCAGTTGGATCGGATGGCGCTCTCTCGGTGAATGGAGCGGTCTTCGCGAGCATGGGACTTTTTGCATTCAGCGATGGATCGCAACTGAAGGCTGAGGGCGCGAGTCGATACGTGACGGTCGATGGCGCAGTGCCGGTGCAGTCCAAGGAGAGCAGGATCCACCAGGGGCAACTCGAAGGAGCAAACGAGGATGTGATCCAGGGGTCGCTCGACCTGCTGATGATGCAGCGCCAGGCAGAGATGATGCAGAAGGCGTTGATGGTGTTCCATACAGAGTTCAACAAGACGGCTACTGAGGATTTGCCCCGAGTTTAGGCGTGGCAGGAGAAGACGATGATTCGAGCACTGTACACAGCGGCGAGCGGCATGACTGCACAGCAGATGAATCTGGACACGATTGCTAACAATCTCGCCAACTCCTCCACCACGGGTTTCAGACAGCTTCGGCTTCAGTTTCAGGACATGATCTATCAGAACCTGGTGACACCTGGCGCGGCGCAAAGCCAGTCGACGGTCTCCGCAGGCCTTCAGATTGGACTGGGAACGAAATCGGCTGCGACCGAGGTAATCATGACCCAGGGGGCCTTGAACCGGACGTCGAATCCGATGGATCTGGCGATCGAAGGCCCGGGGTTTTTTCAGGTTCAGCGACCGGATGGCACGATCGCCTACACGCGCGCGGGTCAATTTCACTTGAACAATCAGGGCACGATCGTGACAACGGACGGCGATCCGGTTTTGCCCAACATTACGATTCCTTCCAATGCGACCGCGGTGACGATTACGCAATATGGGGTGGTGAACGCGTCGCTGTCGGGCCAGCAGAATCCTTCGCAACTGGGACAGCTTCAACTGGCCACATTCCCCAATCCAGGCGGATTGCAGAGCGTCGGGTTCAATCTGTTGCAGGCAACTTTGAGCTCGGGCGACCCGGTGCTCGGGAATCCGGGTGGAGCGGAGGGTCTTGGCGCACTGCAGCAGGGCTATCTGGAGAACTCGAATGTGGACGTTGTGACCGAGTTTGTGCAGATGGTTCTGGCTCAGCGCGCCTACGAGTCAAATTCCAAAGTGATCAAAGCGGCCGATGACATGTACTCGCAGATCAACAACATGACTCGCTAGGGACAAGAGATGATCCGCATCGGGCAGATATTCGTGATGGTTCTCATCCTGGGGCTACTGCAGTTGAGCGCAGAGACTCCCAGGAGCATAGACACAGGTGTGGGAGTGTCCTGTGGAGTTGGCGAAGCGAGAGGACGGTGGGTTGCCGGGACCGCGTGGATGGGCGTCATCCAGGACCCCGCTTTGCATCAGGGTTGGCGCGTCGTCAGGATTGCAAACCATCCAGAGTGGCCTGCGCGGCTCCAGCGAGTTTCAGAAGGAGCCGTCGACTGTTCCCAATCGAATGAAGCCGATGGAGTATTGCCCGCGCGAACCCCGGCGGCGAGCCTCACTCCGCCAATCGTTCACAGTGGGGACGTGCTGGTGATCTCAGAGGAGACCGCGGTGCTGCGCGGAGAGTTCGATGCGATTGCATTAAGCAATGCCGGTCCGGGTGATGCGATCCGGGTGCGATTGCGATTCGCTGACAAGGTGGTGCGCGTCCGGGTCACGGCAAAAGGACGGGCTGTTCTCGACCGTGGGAGCCGCGAGGTCTACCGATGATCAAGGTGCATCAACGTTTGCTTTTTCTAGGTGTTTGCCTCGCGATCTCCGCGCAGGTTGTTGAAGCGGGGAAGAAGCATCCGGCATCGATTCCGAACAAGACGCCGCCTGAGCAGGCTCTGCGATCGTACATCGAACGCGTGCGGGCACAGCATGCTGCGGCTGTAGGAACAACGGGATCGATCTGGAGTTCCGATGGACGCCTTGTGCGGCTCGGCACGGATGCAAAGGCGGTGCGCATTCACGATGTTGTTTCCATCGTGGTTATCGAGAGCCTTGCCGCGTCTACAGATGGGCAGGTGAAGAACATGCGGGCGTCCAATGCCAGTTCCAGTGTGTCTTCGCTGCTGGGCGCCATCAAGGCGTCAAACAGCCTCTCAAACCTGGTCGGACAGAATTCTTCGTCTGGCCTGACGGCACAGGGCCAGAGCACCACGAACTCAAGCGTGTCGACCACATTCGGAGGCGAAGTTCTGGATGTTTTGCCGAACGGCATGCTGGTTGTTCAGGCGACGCGGCAGCTGACTTTTTCCCAACAGACACAGTTGATCAAGTTGAGGGGACTGGTGCGCCCGGAAGATGTGAGCGCTCAGAACCAGGTGCTTTCGACGGCAATGACCGATCTTGAGCTCGAGGTGACGGGAAAGGGAATCGTCAGCGACTCGACCTACCGGCAGAATCCGCTGGTTCGGTGGCTGGAAAGAATTCTGGTCTTCTAGCGGTTTCAAAAGGGAAGGGTGAAGGTCGTGAAAGATACAACAGATGGGCCGAGAAGAACAGACGTTGCGGGAGATGCATTCGGAGTCGCATCGCGCAGTTTCTCCAGAATGGATGAGGGCCGACAGTGGGCGCTCTTTGTGAGCTGGATCCTGATTGCGGCAGCGATTGCGATCGCCGCAGGCCTGGCGCACGGCGAGACGACGGGGCGGTTCTCGAGGGTGAAGGACGTCGCGACGATCGAAGGCATTCGCGATAATCAGTTGGTTGGCTACGGGCTAGTGGTCGGTTTGCGTGGGACCGGAGACAGCTCTCAGACGGTGTTTCCTGCGCAGACCCTCATCTCTGCGCTGGAGCGGATGGGCGTTACGGTCCCTCAGACGGGCTCGAACAGCGCCAGCAACATGCAGGTAAAGAATATGGCTGCGGTGTTCGTGGTGGCGACGCTGCCGCCGTTCAGCCGGCCGGGGTTCCGGGTCGACATCACGGCGTCCTCCGCGGGAGATGCCCGCTCTCTGGAGGGAGGAATCCTGCTGATGACGCCTCTCTATGGGCCGGATGGACAGATCTATGCGCAGGCGCAGGGAGCACTGGTGCTTGGCGGGTACATGAGCAATGCCGGAGGCAGCACGCGGCAGCTGAACCACCCGACAACTGCGCGGATTCCAGGCGGTGGCCTCGTGGAGCGGGGCTTGACGTTCGAAGTGAAACAGATGCGTACCGTGAGTGTGATTCTGAATGATGCCGATTTTCACACTGCGGAGACGATGGCAGGAGCGGTGAACCAGGTGATCGGAAGCAACCGGGCACGTGTTGTGGACAGCAGAAGAATCGAGATTGTTCCCGAGGCAAATGAAGATATCTCCTCTCTGATCGACAAGGTCGAAGGAGTGGAAGTCGAGGTGTTTCCGCGGGCCCGTGTCGTCGTTAACGAGCGAACGGGCACGGTAGTGATTGGAGGAACGGTTCGCCTTCTTCCAGTCTCCATCCTTCATGGAGGCCTGACGGTAAACGTGCAATCGACGTTGCAGGTTTCGCAGCCTGCACCACTGTCCGCCGGGAACACGCAGGTTGTGGAGCAGACTCGCGTGGAAGCGCAGGACAAGCCTGTGAATCGCATTTCGCTGAAACCCGGAGCGACCGTGGAGGATCTGGTGCAGGAACTGCAGCAGATTGGAGCGGGGGCTCGGGACGTCATCGCAATTCTGCAGGCAATGAAGGAAGCGGGCGCGCTGGAAGCGGACCTGGAGGTGCTTTGATGCAGGCACTGGGGCGGGTGGAAGGTGGGACAGAGCGTGAGGGGTTTTCTGCGCCGCTGGTCCGAGCTGCGCACGAATTCGAAGCCCAGATGATGAAGGAGTTGATCCGGCCAATAACAGGTTGCGACCAGGGTTGCAATGAGACGGGATCAGGGGGGCCGTTATCGGAATTCGCTGGAGAGGCACTCGGACAGGCACTCAGTCGAGCAGGGGGATTCGGGATTGCGGATCGAATTCTGGCCAGTCTCTCCCAAGTCGAAACGGACAGCAACCATGGTTTCACGTCGGGAATGCCCGCGGCCAAAGCCGAGAATGGTCTAAAGCTTCAGGGGGGATCGCCGATAAGGTCGCTAAGGAGGATTGCGTATGGAGATCGGGAATAGTGCTGAAGTTCTTAAGGCATTTTTGGGCGTCTCGTCGAGCCAGTCAGCGAAGAGCCCGGCAGTTCGCGGCTCAGAAGCAGAGGGGGCGCACACCGCATTTCAGGGAGACCAGGCAACGTTAAGCGGCCTTGGAGCCGCGATGCAGAGTGCGGTGGAACACGATGGCGTCCGGCTCGACAGGGTGGCGGCGGTACAGGCAGCATTGGCGGCCGGCACCTACCGCGTACCTGCAGCAAAGGTGGCAGACAAAGTGATTGAGTCGATGTTGAGCCCGGGTGTGGGACCAACCGGAAGATAGATTCGCATGGCGGTGTGTTGCATGGATTGCCGGCGCGAGGATTTGAATTTGTTGTCAATTGTCCGAGAGGCAATGGAGGCACTCGCGAGGTGTGATTGCGACTGCCTTGAGCAGATGGTCTGTCATTTTGAAAGCCGGATCGATGATCGGCGCGATAGACGGGGACCTGCCTGGGAGGGCTCTGGATTTGCCGAAGCTGAAGCGTTTGCGAGGCTGCTTGAAATCACGAAGGAAAACTTGAGAATTGTTGGTCAACTTCGGCCGGCGAGCTTCGCACCACTCGAGTATGTTCCGATCGCCGGCCCGGCAGGGCGAAGGGCGGTGGGCTGAGATGGGAACGATCAACTCCGCGTTTTACCTGATTACCGGAACTCTTGAGGCGGATCAGTCGGCGCTCGACATTGTGGCGAACAATGTGGCGAATGCCAACACGCCGGGCTATACACGGGAGGTTCCGAACTGGAGAGAGAGGGCTCCGGTTGAAATAAGCGGCATCTCGTATGGAACCGGTGTGAGCCAGACTGGCCCGACTTCGGTTCGGGATCGAGTGCTGGAGGAGCGTTTGTCGCAACAGCAGCAGGCGGCATCGGGGTCATCGGCACGACTGACTGCGCTCGATTCAATACAAGCTCTATTTACGCCCGCATCCGGATCGAGTAGTGCGGTTGCGGGCGATATCGGAAGCGACATCACCGGGTTCTTCAATTCATTTGCCTCCCTGGAAGCCAATGCAACGGACGCATCGCTAAGGAGCGAGGTGCTGGCAACTGCGCGGACCCTTGCGGGAGATATCTCAAACACGGCAGCGAGTCTGAGTTCCCAGAGAACAGCTCTCGATCAACAGGCTGCGAGCATCACCAGCCAAGTGAATTCCTTAACGACGGCAATTGCTCAGCTCAATCTGGAAATTGAAGGGAGCTCACCGAACAGTGATGCTGGAAGCCTGGAGGATGAGCGGCAGCTCGACCTTTCCAAGTTGTCTCAGCTCATCGGTATCAATCAGATCAGGACGGACAACAACGGGATCTCGGTGACCACGGCGGCGGGCGAGATGCTGGTGTCGGAGGGAACGAGTTATTCGCTCAGCAAGGGGGCGGTGGGAGGGGAGACACATTTCTTTCTTGGAGGCGCAGACATTACTGCCGGGCTGACCTTGGGCGACGGAGAACTTGGCGGATTGCTGACCGCGAGAGACCAGGATATTCCACAGGCGCTGGCGGCGCTGGATGAGTTGGCCTTCGGGTTGACTACGCAAGTGAATGCGCTGAACAACGCCGGTTCGGACTTGAATGGCAATACCGGAACTGCGGCCGCCCCGCTGTATATGTTTGCGCAACCGACTGCAGTCGCGGGAAGCGCAGCAGCGATGCGCGTAGTGATGATGGACCCATCGCAGATTGCAGCTGCAACCGCTGCACAAGGAGTTGGGGACAATGGAAATGCCCGGGCGCTTGCTGCTCTGGGAAATACAAAGATTGTCGCTGGGCTGACACCGTCCGGGTTCTACGCAAATTTCGTCACTGCGCTCGGAGCGACGGTGGCCCAGGTGAAGATTACAAACAATGCGCAGAATGCCTCAGTCGCGCAGTTGGAGACGGTGCGCAATTCTTTGTCAAGCGTGAATTTGAATGATGAGGCGGCTTTCATGCAGCAGTTTGAACGCAGCTATCAGGCGGCTTCGCAGATATTTGCGATCTTGAACCGAATTATGGCTTCTGTGATCAATCTAGGCGTACAAACGACGGTGTCCTGAGCCGATTGATGGATTCAGCAATCTGAAGAGAGAGTGGAATGAGGGTTGATCCGACGTACATCACGAATCTGGTAGGCGCCCTAGATGCTGCTCAGGTACGGGAGCAGCAGCTGAGCAATCAGCTGTCGAGCGGCGTTCGGGTTAACGCATTGAGTGACGATCCGATAGCGGCCGGCAGGAACGTGCTGCTGCTGAATCAGATACAGCGCGATGATGCATTTACACAGACGGCGAACCTGCTGACCGGCCAGTTGCAGGTGGCGGACTCAGCTCTGGGAAGTGTGGTGTCGGAGTTGAATCAGGCGATTTCACTTGCAACCAGCGCGAATAATGGGACCAAGAATGCAAGCGACTTGAAGGCAATCGCTAACCAGCTTGCCGGCATTCTGGGTCAGGTGGAGTCACTTGCAAACAGCAGCTATCAAGGGCAGTACATTTTTGCCGGCGGAGCGACTACGACGCTTCCGTTCTCAACCTCGACGTTCGCCTCGCCGGGAGTGACCACCTACACCGGAGACGAGGATGTGAACTATCTGGAAACCCCGAATGGGCAGAGGATCCAGCTGAACCTGCCGGGCGACCAGATTTTTCTGGGTGCGAATAGCGTATTTGGAGTGTTGAACAGTCTCATCGCGGACTTTTCATCTGGGGCTGTCGATCCGGTCCAGGCAGAGCAGGATACGCAGGGTCTGACGGCAGCGTTGAAGTATGTTTCGCAGCAGCGCGTTTTCATTGACAACTCGATAACGCAGCTCTCTACCGCTAACGGAACGGTCACGACGGAAAAGACGCAATTGAAGGCTGCGCAGACTGAGCTGATGCAGGCCGACCTTGCAACGGTGGCTACCCAGCTGTCGCTCTCGAAGACTCAGGAGACCGCGCTCGAGTCAATCATCGTGCAACTTGGTTCAGGGAGCCTGTTCGACAAGTTGCAATAACCCCTCCTCGCTACCGTGGTGATGCGGGACTTGTACACGGGCCTTTCGGGGATGAACTGTGCCCGGATTGGCCATGTATTCTTGTGAAGCCAAGTTGTGTACTGGCAACCCGCAAATGTCCCTTATCGGTATTCGACACTCTGAAGGTCTGCTTTCTCTCCTCATCTTTGCGATCGCTTCGTCATGTTCAGCCCAGGCTGGTACGGGCTGGCCTGCTTACAACGGCGGGGTGGACGGCGATCACTATTCATCGCTCACCCAGATCAACAAAGGGAACGTCCGCCTGCTTAAGAAGGTCTGGAGCTACGACACGGGGGAGCAGGGCGGCATTCAAACCAATCCAGTGATCGTTGGGCGCACACTCTACGGCTTCACACCAAAAGATGAGGTGATCGCGCTCGATGCAGTAACCGGCAAGCTGAAGTGGAAGTTCGATTCGGGCATCGTAGCCGGACAGCCTGCACGCGGCGTGGTCTATTGGAACGACGGTCAACGCGGTCGCATTTATGCCGGTGTAATGAATTTTTTGTACTGCCTCGATGCGGAGACGGGAAACCTGATCAACAGCTTCGGCGAGAGCGGACACATCGATCTGCGTAGGGGCTTGGGAATCCCGGGCGCAAAGGGCGATTTCAGTGCTTTGTCGATTGCGCTGACTACACCCGGGGTGATCTACAAGGACCTGATCATTGTCGGCGGGCGCAATCCAGAGGCAAAGCCCTCGCCACCCGGATATATCCAGGCGTTCAATCTGCGCAGCGGTCAACTTCGGTGGACATTCCACACGATTCCAGTACCGGGCGAACCGGGATACGAAACCTGGCCGAAGGACGCGTACAAGGATGCTGGTGCAGCAAACAACTGGTCCGGTATGGCGCTGGATGCGGACAAGGGGATCGTTTTTGTTCCTACCGGTTCAGCCGTGATGGACTTCTACGGCGGGGATCGGGTCGGAGATGACTTGTACGCGAACACGCTGCTTGCGCTGGACGCGAATACAGGAAAGCGCATCTGGCATTTTCAAGGAGTGCATCACGATATTTGGGATAGAGATTTTCCGTCTCCGCCAGCGCTTTTTACAGTGGAGCGCGATGGGAAGCGGATCGAAGCACTTGCCCAGACGACCAAGCAGGGATACCTATATCTTTTCAATCGACTGACGGGCGAATCACTTTTTCCGATTCATGAGATCGCTTATCCGAAGAGCGACGTGAAGGGAGAGGTCACAGCGCCGACTCAGCCGAAGCCCGATATGCCGGAGCCATATGCACGCCAGGAGGTGAATGAGAACACCCTCACCACGCGCACTCCGGCGGCGCATGACTGGGCTCTCAAGACGCTTCGGACATTCCGGAATGGCGGCCAGTTCTATCCGTTTGCTGTTGGCCAGCAGACTGTGATCTTCCCCGGATTCGATGGCGGCGCGGAATGGGGCGGTCCGGCAATCGACCCTTTACATAACATCATCTACATCAATGAAACGGAGATGGTGTGGACCGGTGCGATTGCACCAAGCAGCGCTCATAGCCCGGGAGAAGCGACCTATCAAAGCCAATGCGCCATGTGTCACGGTGTCGATCGGGCCGGATCGCCGCCGGCGTTCCCAACGCTGGTGAATATCGCGAACCGAATGCCGAACGAGAAGATCGTCTCCACGATTCAGCACGGCGTAGGACGCATGCCTTCGTTTCCGAGCATTCAGGGGGATCATCTGGAGTCTTTGCTGACATACCTGCGAACCGCTGGAGCGGCTGCGCCTCCGCGGGAACTTCAGGCTGCACCGGCGCCATCGCATATTCAGTCTGCTGTTGTCGATCCCGCGGGCGCGAAGGTCTATGCCGAGCAGTGTGCTGTCTGCCACGGAGAGAAGCTAGAGGGCGTTCAGCCGGCTCCGGCTCTGTTGGGCCTTGGCGGACGAATGAACGCGGCGCAAGTCTCAGAGGTGGTCCAAAAGGGCAAAGGCGATATGCCGCCTGCGGATGCGAAGGGGGCAGCACTCGATGCTCTGCTGAGATTCCTGGAAGTGGGCACGACAATGAAGAAGCAGGATGCGAATCCAGAGGAGTTTTCGAATACCTACATCTTTAGCGGGTATCGCAAATTCCTCGACCCGGATGGCTACCCGGCGATATCGCCACCCTGGGGAACACTGAATGCCATTGACCTGAAGACCGGGAAGTATCTCTGGAAGGTGCCGCTCGGGGAGTATCCCGCGCTTGCGAAACAGGGAATGGCGAATACTGGCAGCGAGAACTATGGCGGTCCCGTGATCACCGCGAGCGGGCTCCTCTTCATTGGCGCTACGGTCTACGACCACAAGTTGCGTGCGTTCGATACAGCGACCGGGAAAGTGCTCTGGGAGGCGGAACTTCCGTTTTCGGGAGTCGCGACTCCGGCGACGTATTCTATCGATGGACGTCAGTATGTCGTAATTGCGGCCAGTAATGCTCGAACACCCAATGACCCGCAAGGCGGAGTATACGTGGCTTTTGCGTTACCAGGAGACGGGGCGAAAAAGCCCTAATTTTCCGGCTGACCGTCTTGAATGGTCGATGCTAGACTCGCAAACACTCAAATGATTCTGAAACAGTATTATCTCGGTTGTCTGGCCCACGCCTCCTATCTGCTCGGGGACGAGGCGAGCGGGACTGCGGTGATTGTCGATCCCCAGCGGGATGTTCATCAATACATCGTGGATGCGGAGAAGTTTGGCCTGAAGATTCGCCACGTGTTTCTCACGCACTTTCACGCGGATTTCCTCGCTGGTCATCTGGAGCTGCGGGATGCATGCGGTGCGACGATCCATCTTGGATCGCGTGCTGAAGCTGAGTACGCATTCTTACCGATGGAAGATGGCGATGTTCTGGAGTTTCCCGGGATGCGCCTGCAGGTGCTGCATACGCCGGGTCACACCTACGAGTCGATTTCTATTCTTGTGTTCGATTTGGCAAAGAGCAAGACGAATCCCTTTGCAGTGTTGACGGGCGATACGCTCTTCATCGGCGATGTGGGACGTCCGGATCTTCGCGCATCATTAGGATGGACGGCGAATGAACTGGGCGGCTACCTTTACGACTCGCTGCACACAAAGCTTCTGCCATTGCCGGATGAAGTTCTTGTTTATCCTGCGCACGGGGCAGGGTCGCTGTGCGGGAAGAACCTTTCCTCGGATACCGTGTCGACGCTGGGAGAACAGAGGCGATTTAATTACGCCCTGAAGCCGATGACGAAAGAGGAATTCGTTCGCCTGGTCACAGCAGATCAGCCGGACGCGCCGCCGTACTTCACTTATGACGCGGTGCTGAACACTCGCGAGCGGCCAACTCTCGACAAGCGATTGGAAGATGCGCTGAAGACGGTGGAGTTGGAGGAGCTGGTGCGTCTGGGAGATCGCGGTGCTCAGATACTGGATGTTCGCGAGCCGGCTGAATACGCGAAGGGGCACCTGGCGGGCAGCATCAACATCGGGCTTGGGGGGCAGTACGCTACCTGGGCCGGTACCGTGCTCGACCGGTCGAAACCGATCGTGATCATCGCTGAGCCGGGAAGGGAATACGAGGCCGCGGTTCGCCTGGGAAGAATTGGATTCGATCACATCATGGGTTATCTTCGCAGCGGTATGGCCGCGCTGGCTGACCGACCGGATCTCGTGTGGCCGACGGAGCGAACGGGAGTGCTGATAGCCGCCGAGGAACTGGAGTCTGCGGATCCGCCATTCATTCTCGATGTGAGGGCGCCGGCGGAATGGGAAGGGAAGCACATCCAGGGAAGCACCAATATTCCCTTGAACCGATTGCAGGAGCGGATCGGTGAAATTCCATGTGATCGCCGGATTGCCGTGCACTGTGCGGGCGGATACCGGTCGTCGATCGCGGTCAGCATTCTGCACCAGCATGGGATTACCCACCTGATCGAGATTGCAGGGGGACTTGCTGCCTGGGAGGCGGCGGGGCTTCCGACTGCTTAGTGCGCTCCCCAAACAGTTAAGGAGCGTACTGAACCCCGATCCCACGATTATCGCTTTTTCTTCGCCTATTCACATCGAAATCGGGTATGCTTTCCCTCGCAACAGGGAGGTTGCACGATGGACATTCAAAAAGACCTTATCGCCGAATACGAGCGAGAGACTGCTAATACCCGCAAGATTCTGGAAGCCATACCCGATGATGCCGATTTCAACTGGCAACCGCACACGAAATCAATGAAGCTCGGCAAGCTGGCGGGGCATGTATCGGATACGAACGGTGACTGGGCGCTGCATACGTTGACCCAGGACAAACTGGAGTGGAACCCGTCGATGAATCCTGTCGATCCGACGAACAAGACGGACCTTCTGGCTCGATTTGAAAAGCAAACTGCCGAAGTGAAGCCCGCACTGGCTGGAATGACCGCCACCACCTGGGATTCGAATTGGAAGTTTGTGGCAGGGGATCAGACCTGGATCGACGACAGCAAGTACAACGTGTGGCGAACCTGGGTGATGAATCACCTCGTACATCATCGTGCCCAGCTCGGTGTGTATCTGCGCATGCTGGACAAGAAGATCCCTGGAACTTACGGACCGTCTGCGGACGAGATGTAATTGGCTGGAACGAGAATCACGACACCTGAAGCGGTGGCGAGCGATGGTTGCTCTGTCGTTCGCTATGCTTGATCCATGGGGTTTCCAAGGCTATATCCGATTCTGGATTCGTCGTTTATTCCAGCAGCGGGAAGAGGGCTATTTCTGCGCGAACTGGCTTGTTCGCTTCTGGGCGCGGGCGTCAGTCTGCTGGAGTACCGGAATAAACCCGGGTCGGATGCCGAGATTCTTGCAGATGCCGCGGTGCTCAGGGATAACATGCCCGCTCAAAACGTGAAGTTGATTCTGGATGACAGGGTTGATCTCGTTGAGAGGGCAGGTTTTGATGGAGT
>Ga0157374_10001070_pt1 | contig 23723 bp, 19 predicted proteins | sample M25metaG_FD_115308 | JGI IMG/M metagenome (GOLD analysis project Ga0157374, IMG submission 115308) | Miscanthus rhizosphere microbial communities from Kellogg Biological Station, Michigan, USA - M2-5 metaG | ecosystem: Host-associated > Plants > Roots > Rhizosphere > Soil | place: USA: Michigan... | reverse complement strand
TAGAGCTGCATCATTCCCCTGCGCGGCTCCCGCATCCCCAGGGTCTTCTCGGTGAGCGCCGTGTCAGTGAAGAAAAGAGCCTGGCGGCGGCCCTTGATGTCGGCATTGCGCTGGACGTCCTCCAGCGGAAGGAGTCCGGCGATGCACGGATGGGCCAATGTCCGCTCAACGAAGGCGGCGCTGATCGGCCATTTTTGGGGATCGATGCTGAATCCCGCATATGCCCCGTTGCGGAAGAAGCTCGCGATCGCGATGTCGGCAACGCCGATCTCACCGAAGAGGAAGCCGTCTTGAGGCAACTCGCCTTCGAGATAATCGAGGGCGGCAGGGATTTCTTCGTTCAGGGCTTTATCGATCCGGGCCTGGTCGCCGGGCTTCCCCCAGACGAGCGGGTGCACGACCTTCTGGTAAAAAAGGTTCCAGATGAAGAGGTCCCCAAGGCGGGTATCGGCATATTCTTCCAGCCACCGCGCCCGCGCGCGGTCCTTTGGGTCGGCGGGGAAAAGAGAATGGCCCGGGTAGGTCTCGTCGAGATAGTCGCAGATCACGCTCGAATCGCTGACCGAGAAGTCGCCGTCGACCAGCACCGGGATTCGGCAGAGCGGACTCAACCTTCGAAATTCGTCATTGCCGAAGAAAGGAGTGATCGGATCAACTTCGTAGGCGAGCCCCTTCAGGTTCATGCAGGCCAACACCTTGCGGACATAGGGGCTGACGTAGCTTCCGATCACGGTGAGCGGTGGGGTCATGACGCTCCAATGCAGCCCCTATGCGCCGACATCAAGCAGGGGCTAGACAGGCTGCAAATGTAGCGCTACATATGTAGCGTACTAATCGAAAGGCCGTTCCCATGCAGTCAATTCTGCCTCTATTCGTGGTTGCCCTCGCAGCTTCCGCCCCGGCGCTAGCGGCCGAGGTCGTCCCGGTGCCCCACTTCAACGCCGTCGAGCTGCGTGGCGGGGGCCAGGTCACTCTGCGGGAAGGGCCGGTGCAGAGGGTGACGATTCTGGACGGCTCGACCCAGTTCACCAGCTTCCGCATGGAGCGCGACAGCAAGCTCAGGATCGACGCGTGCAACGAACGTTGTCCGCATCAATATCGCCTGCGCGTCCTGATCGAGAGCCCGAGGATCCCGCGGACGCTTGCCGTCAGCGGTGGAGGAACGATCACGGCGACGTCCGGGAGCGTCGAAAGGGAGCTGACACTTGCGGTTAGCGGTGGCGGAGTGATCGATACGACGGCTGTTTCGTCGGATGTCGTGACCGCGGCCGTGAACGGCGGTGGACGGATCAACGCCCGACCTCGGAACGTTCTTACGGCCGCAGTGAATGGCGGCGGAGAGATCCGCTATTGGGGCAATCCCGTCGTGACGAGCGCGATCCAGGGCGGCGGCAACGTTCGCCCCGGAAGCTGAGCGCTAGGAAAGCGGGACGACCTCAGCTCGCCCGCCGTCAAAACTCAAACCGACCGTCAACAGGGCCCTGAAAGCATTGTAGCCGCCGGTGCCGGGATGAAAGGCGTGAAAGAACAGCTGCGGCCTGCCATCCAGGCCCGAGGCCACCGAGGCGTGCCCGGGAGCCAGCCATTCACGGGTTGACCGCAGCAACGGCTCTCCCTGCTTGCTGTAAGGGCCCAGCGGATGATCGGCGACTGCCACGCCGATGCCGTAGGACGGCGTCGAGAAGTCGTTACCGGCGTAGAACAGCCAATAACGGCCATCCTGGCGCGTGACGAAGGGCCCTTCGATCAAATGGCCTTCCCAATCCAGATCGTTGGCCAGGACTATCCGGTTCTCGCCGGTCAGCGACCGGCCATCCTTCGAGATCGGCTGTGCACGGATCGGCGTGGTCATCGCCTCCAGGATCGAGGCAGCCAGGCCGAATTCGACCAGCGCCGCGCGAACCTGGGTCCAGTTGGCCAGAGCTGCCTCGATCAAGGGATGCATGACGAAGAAGCGGACCATCGGCCGCTGGGCATTGGCCCAGGAAACGATCGCTGCAGCAAATGCAGCCGTAAGTCGATCGGCTTCGAACAGGAAAAGCCTGTCGATCAGATCGGGATGCTGCCGGAGCAGCATCGCCAGCGGGCGCGGCCAGATGCTGTTCGTATCGTCCTTCCAGAACAGATAGCGGTCGCCGTTCGCATCGATGAACAGATGAGAATCGATCACTCCCCCGCTCATCTGCGGCTGGCCGGGGTCGTACCCAAGGCCGGTCGTGTTGATGGGTTTTCCGGTGACCAGTGGCGCTCCATTGTCGGTCCAGGGTCCAAGCGGCGAAGGGGCACGCGCAAGGCCGATGGCCAGCGCGTTGGTCGCCTGCCTGGCGGTGAAGGCCAGCCAATATTCCTCGCCGACGCGATGCATTTCCGGCGCCCAGAAATCAGCGACATCGCGCCCGCGCGCGGCCCATTCGGGCTGATGGCCTTCGGGAAAGACGAAGCCGAGGCACTCCCAATGCTGAAGATCGCGCGAATGGAGGATCGGGAAGGCGTCAGGAGCATCGTTCGATGTGGCAACCAGCCAATAGTCTTCGCCGTCCTTGAAGACGGCGGGGTCGCCATATCCGACGAGGATGCGCGGAGCGATATTCTCGGTCAGCAGGGGCCGCCAATCCATGGATGCGTCGGGATGTTCGAGGGCCTCGCCGAAGACCTCGGGCACCCGAGTCCCGAAGTCCTTGCTGAGCTCACGGTAAAAAGACGAGAAATCCTGCTGGGTGCCGCTCGGCACGAAATAACTCTTTGCGATGCAGCTCGACGATTGCACGTCGATGCGGAAGCCTTCTCCATCCGCTCTGGCGTCGACCGTGAAGCTCATGGAGGCGGCGATTAGCAGCGGTGCGCCTGATGAGAACCCCTTCCGGGGCAGGCTGCGCGATCCTATGGTTAGCCCGTGGGGCGGCCGGATCATGTCTTGGCGATCGATCAGGGGACGACGTCGACCCGCGCCATCCTGTTCGAGGGCAATGCCCAGCCGATCAAGGTCACCCAGCGCGAGTTCGAGCAGCACTACCCGGCTCTCGGGTGGGTCGAGCATGATCCCGAGCAGATCTGGCGGGATACGCTGTCCGTCACGCGGGAAGCGATTTCGGCCGTCCCGGTGGGTCGTGTGGCCTCCATCGGAATCACGAATCAACGCGAGACGATCGTCGTCTGGAACCGTTCGACCGGCGACCCAATCCACCGCGCAATCGTCTGGCAGGATCGGCGCACGGCAGGCGAGTGCGCGAGGCTGAAAACCGATGGCGCCGAAGAGATGGTGCGGGAGCGCACCGGGCTGCTGCTCGACCCCTATTTTTCCGCGACCAAGATCGCATGGATCCTCGACAATGTCGCCGGAGCCCGCGCCAGCGCCGAGCGGGGCGAGCTCGCTTGCGGAACGATCGACAGCTTCCTGCTGTGGCGGCTGACGGGCGGGGCAGTCCACGCGACGGATATCACCAACGCAAGCCGGACTTCGCTGTTCGACATTCGCCAGCAATGCTGGGACGCCGAACTGTGCCGCCTCTTCCGGGTGCCGGAGACACTCCTTCCGGCAGTTCGCGACAACAGCGGCATATTCGGAATGACGGCGCCGGGCCTGTTCGGCGCGGAGCTGCCGATAGCGGGCATGGCCGGGGACCAGCAGGCGGCCCTGTTCGGCCAGGCGTGCTTTACACCGGGCATGGTCAAATCGACCTACGGGACGGGCTGCTTCATGCTGGTCAACACAGGGACTGCGGCCGTCATTTCCCGGCATCGGCTCCTGACCACGCCGGCCTATCGGATTGGCGGAGTGACCACCTATGCGCTGGAGGGATCAATCTTCGTCGCCGGAGCCGCGATCCAGTGGCTCCGCGACAGCCTGGGGCTCATTTCCGATGCAGCCGAGACCGAAGGATTGGCGGCCAGCCTACCCGACAGTCACGGAATCACTCTGGTGCCTGCCTTCGTCGGCCTGGGAGCGCCGCATTGGGATCCCGACGCCCGTGGGGCGATCTTCGGGCTCACGCTGAACGCTTCCAGAGCGCATCTCGCGCGCGCGGCGCTCGAGGCGGTCGCGTACCAGACCCACGACCTGATGGACGCCATGAGCGGGGACGGGGCGCGTCTGTCCTCCTTCCGCGTAGACGGCGGGATGGCTGCCAACGCCTGGCTTTGCCAATTCCTTGCCGACATCATGGACATGCCCGTCGAGCGGCCGGAGAACCTCGAAACGACTGCCCTCGGCGCTGCTTTCCTCGCCGGCCTTGCAACCGGAGTATGGCCGGACCTGGAAGCACTGAGCGCCACCTGGAAGCAGCGCGATTGCTTCATGCCATCCATGCCGGCCGACCGGCGCGCGCAACTCATCGAGGGATGGAGAACAGCGGTCGTGAAGACCCTGTCGAAATAATCGAACCACGATCGACTGAGCGGTGGTCGCCGCTCAAGCTGCTCTAGGCCGCCATCAGCTCTTCTTGGCGACGCCAGCGCGAGGGCGGCACTCCGATGATCTTCTTGAAGGCCCTGCTGAACGACGCTTCCGAGCTGTAGCCGACCTCATTGGCGATCGATGCGATATTGACGCTGCAGCAGAGCAGCCTGGCGGCCCTCTCCATGCGCCATTTTGCCAGATATTGCTTGGGCGGAATTCCGACCAGGCTTGTGAACCGCTCTGCGAACCTCGAACGCGAAAGGCCGACCTCTCGCGCCAGTCGATTGATCGACCAGTTCCGGCGCGGATCGCCGTGCATGAGCGCGATGGCGCGGCCGACATAGTCGTCACGCAAGGCCGAGAGCCAGGTCGCGCTGCCTGCGGGCATTCTTCGGACGTGCTGCCGGACGACCTGCATCAGCATCAGCTCGGCGAGACGGCCGAGCACCGTCTGACGGCTGACCTGAACCGTTTCCGATTCCCCCATCGCAATCTGGATCAGCTCCGGGGCTGAGGGGAGGCCAGGCTCTTCGGTCGACTCACCGATTAACATCGGCGGCAGATGCTTGAGCAGCAGATCGAACGGCCCTGAGTCGCAGGCAAAGAGGCCGCACACCAATTTTGCGTTGGGGCGTGTTTCGCCGGCGATCTCGGCGCCAAGGCGCATCTCGGCCGGCGCGAACCGGCGCTCAAGCGAGGGATCGGCCAGCACTGGCTCACTCGAGATCTGGTGGCTTTCCCCGCCGGGGAACATCACGATCTGGCCCGCGTGGAGCTCGATCGAGGCGCTACCGGCCAGAGTTGCGAAGCAGCTGCCTTCCGTCACGACATAATAAATGATCGTGTGCTCCGCGCCGCCCAGAATTGTCGACAGGGCCGCGCTGGATGGCAGTTGGTCGGCGACGGACGGGCCGTCGGCAATCACGCGAAAGAATGCTGCCGACGTCATTCGTACGGTACGGAAGGCGTCGGACAGCGGGTCCACCTGCTTGGGTCCAGCGGGCTCCTCGGCGAGTCGGCTCGGCTTGATGATGGTCAGCGCATTCATGGCACCGACCTCCGCGCCTCGAACCCGGCTGCGCGAAGCGCGAGCCAAGCGCGCATGGGCCAGCTCGAGGCGTTCTTCGAACCCGAATAAAGAATGGCATTCTTCATCGCCGAATCTCCCATTCACTATTAAAACCATAGCGTGCTATGCTTTTTGAAGCAACGCGATTAGGGTAGTGCCCGGATTGCAGTGAGGCGTTCATGGTCGAGATCCCCAAGCCGGGTCAGAAAGTTCGGGGTTCACGTTCCGGCGCGCCGATCATGGCATTGTTCGATTTGCTCGGACGACGTTGGGCGATGGGCGTTTTGTGGACCCTTTGCATGCATGGCCCGTCGACGTTCGGGGAGCTCCAGAACCTTTGCGAGACTATATCTCCCGCTGTCCTGAGCCAGCGCCTCAAGGAGTTGCAGGAAGCCCGCTTCGTCGAGAAAACGCCCAGCGGATACGCCCCCACCGAACTTGGCCGGCAGGTCCAAAGCCAGCTCGTTCCGTTGCGCGAGATTGCCCTGATATGGGCGCGCACGCTGGAGAGGGAAGGCGGCTTTCTGGCTGTGGACCAGTAAGGCCGCAGAATTATGGACGGTCCGTTAAGCATTGCGGACGATCGGTCATTCCGGCGGCAAACGCCGTTCCTCTAGAGGGCCCATCCCGGTGCCGTAGTGGCAGGGGCTTGCTCGGAGGATGAATTGGCCCGCAATCAGGCTCTCGTTGTTGCAGCCTTTGCCGCGATCGCCTGCTCGGCAGGAGCGCTTGCCGCGTCCGAAGCCCTCGGCGGCTATGTGAAGGACGAACGCGCAATAAGCGTTTCGCTCAGGACGTTCCGGATCGAGCCGCAGGTCCTCCACCTCAAATCAGGCCGGCCAATCGTGCTGCGCGTCTTGAATGACAGCGGGATTGCACACGACCTCACTGCGCCAGAATTCTTCGCCCGTGCGGACATGTCGCCCCCGGACCGTGCCAAGGTGCTCAACGGCCGCATCGCGTTGGGCCCGAACCAAAGCGCCGCAGTGACGATAATTCCGAAGAGCGGGCGCTATCCGGTCAAGTGCAGCCATCCGTTGCACAAGATATTCGGCATGACGGGCACGATCGTGGTCGATCCGTAACCCGGGGGCGCGCGCCGCGCGCTCTCATCCGAAGTCCCGAAAGAATCAATTCCTCCGGCCGCGCCCCCTGCGTCGGCGGAGCTGTACTCGCGCGTACTTTTCACATCCCCAAGGAGAAGACATGTCCCCCAAGTTCAGGATTTGCCTGCTTGCCGCGGCAAGCTCCGCCGCGCTCGCGGCAGGCTCGCCCGCATTTGCCGGGCCGACCGCGACCTGTGTCGTCGGCACAGGCGCAAGCTCGACCGAATGCGGCGTCAATTCGGTCGCGTCCGCAGACAACTCGACCGCCGTCGGCGACAGCGCCAGCGCAACGGGCGTGAGCAGCCTAGCAACAGGCACGGCTGCTTCCGCATCCAATACAAGTGCAACCGCCGTCGGCGAAGTCGCGGAAGCGTCGGGTGTTGAATCGACGGCGGTTGGGCAGGCGGCGACGGCGTCGGCCGACAATGCGCTTGCCGTGGGTGAAGGCGCCTCGGCGACGAACGTCTCATCTACCGCGATCGGTCACGATTCGTCGGCTGTCGCGATCCAGTCCACAGCGGTCGGAGAAAGCGCGGCTGCAAAGGGCGATCAATCGACTGCGGTTGGCCTGAATGCAAATGCCTCCGGCCTGACGTCCGTCGCCGTGGGCGACAACACGGTTGCAAGCAACGAGGACTCAGCCGCGTTCGGCGACCAGGCGCAGGCAACCGCTTTCCACTCCACCGCAATCGGCGGTGAATCGATCGCGTCGGGCGCCGGCTCGCAGGCGTTCGGCTGGAGAGCGGATGCACTCGGCGCGCAGTCGGTTGCTGTTGGCAACCAGACGGTCGCATCAGGCGCCAACGCCTCGGCGCTCGGCAATGGCGCGCAGGCGAGCGGATTGAATGCGACGGCGATCGGCCGGCTCTCGGTTGCGAGCGGGACCCACACGACCGCTCTCGGAGACGGTGCACAGGCGACGGGAAATTCCTCGACAGCGCTCGGCGATACCGCCCTTGCTTCGGCGCTAAACTCGACAGCGGTCGGACAGAGCTCAAACGCCGCTGGAGTCAGTTCCACTGCGGTAGGCATCAGCGCGCTTGCCTCTGGCCAGACGTCGGTCGCGCTCGGAGACAGCACCGTCGCCAGCAACGAGGACTCGGTCGCGGTCGGCGACCAGGCCAATGCGAGCGGCTTCCATTCGACCTCGATTGGCGGTGAGTCCGTGGCAACGGGCGGCGGCGCGCAGGCGTTCGGCTGGAGAGCGAATGCGACCGGCACCCAGTCTGTTGCCGTTGGCAACCAGACCCAGGCGACGGGCAACGCTTCTGTCGGGCTCGGCAACCTTGCGCAGGCAACCGGCTTGAACTCGACTGCGCTCGGCAACAGCTCGGTCGCGAATGCGGTGAACAGCACGGCCGTCGGGCAAAATTCGCATGCCACCGCGGCGGGAGCCACCGCCTTGGGTGCATCGGCGAACGCCACGTTTTTCGGTTCCACCGCCGTCGGCGCGGGCGCGAACACCACCGCCGATAACCAGGTGACGCTGGGCGGTGCCGGAAGCGCGGTTCGCATCGGGGATTTTGCCGCAAGCACTGCGGCTCAGGCCGCCGCATCGACCAATCTGGCCACCATGGATGCCAACGGCGTACTTGGCAGAAGCAACATCAACGTCGCCAGCCTTGGCGCGCTGCAGAACTCCTTTGCAACGGTCCAAGGGCAGGTCGGTCAGCTGTTCGACCTGAACGAGCGCAACCGTCGAAATATCGAGGACGCCAATGAGGGCGTCGCCATGGCGCTGGCGATGGATACCCCGGCCGTACCGGCGGGCGCTCATTTCGCGGTGTCCGGCGGCGTCGGTTACTTCAAGGGCAAGGGGGCGCTCGCCACCGCGATCTCCGCAGCGGTGGGAGAAATGAAATCGGTCTCAGCCGGTGTTTCCTACGGCTTTGGCAGCAAAGAAGTCGGTGCGCGCGCCGGGTTCGAGTTTGCGTTCTAGGAAGCGTGTAAAGGATCCCGCCGGCATAACCCCGGCCGGCGGGATTTCTTCCAGGGCAGCGGCCGCGCACCGTTTCGAACTGATAGACCAGGATCGCGACCAGCCGCGCTGTTGCTTGGAATCGCGGTGACAAAGCAGAAATGGCGGAAATCCGCGCCATCATGAATCGTTGGATGCCCCGCGTGGATTCGAACCACGATTGACGGAGTCAGAGTCCGTAGTCTTACCATTAGACGACGGGGCAGCTTGGAAGCGGCGGGATAGAAAGCGGCCTCCGGCCTGTCAACGGCTGCATCAGAGCCCTCCCGGACTTGCCCAACCCCCTAAAATTGTGATTAAAACACCATCAAGTCAGCCGCCCACACCGGGCGGTGTAGGACAGAAACGAGCGTTTGATGGCGCAGCATGTCGCCAGTGTGCCGGTTCTGCAGCAGGGTTACAAAGCGCAGGACGGGCCGTCGGACCAAAGGCTCCCGCAGAGGCGGGACCCGCAGCGCCGCACATACGGCGCAATCGATCTTGGCACCAACAATTGCCGGCTGCTGGTCGCGCGCCCGAACGAGGGTGGCTTCACGGTGATCGACGCCTTCTCGCGCATCGTGCGCCTCGGTGAAGGGCTTTCCCGCACCGGTGAGCTTTCAACCGAAGCAATGGATCGCGCTGTGGGCGCGCTGTCGGTATGCGCGGAGAAGCTCCGCCGCAGGAACGTATCCCTGTCTCGTTCGGTCGCAACGGAGGCCTGCCGACGGGCAAAGAACGGCCGAGATTTCATCGACCGGGTACACCGGGAGACCGGGATCGTCCTCGACATCATCGAGCCTGCAGAAGAGGCTCGGCTCGCGGTCCTCGGCTGCCACAAGCTGCTCGAGCCCGGCGACGGCCCGGCTTTGATCTTCGACATCGGGGGCGGATCGACGGAGCTGGTTCTGGTCGACCAAGATGAAGGCGTTCCCCGAATTCGTGCCTGGTGGAGCGCGCCCTGGGGCGTCGTATCACTGACTGAAAGCGAGGGCAGGGAGGCGCTCGAAGGTCCCGACCGGATCCTCGCTTACAAGCGCATGCGCGAGCGGGCCCGGCGAGCCTTTGCCAATTTCGCGACCATGCTGCCGGAGGGGCGTGAAGGCATTCGCCTTCTCGGCACGAGCGGCACCGTGACGACGCTCGCCAGCGTTCATCTTGCACTGCCGTCATATGACCGCCGGGCCGTCGACGGTCTCCACGTCCCGATCGAGGCCATGCAAAATATCAGCGCGATGATCTCCAGCATGGATTACGAGGAGCGCTCGGCATTGCCCTGCATCGGCAATGAGCGCGCCGACCTGGTCGTAGCCGGCTGCGCGATCCTCGAAGCGATCATGGAGATCTGGCCGGCCAAGAATCTCGGAATCGCCGACCGCGGCATTCGCGAGGGGATCTTGCGTTCATTGATGGCGCGCGACGGCTGGCAATTGTGAAGCGGCTGAAGACCGCGAAGGGCCGCAAAGTCTCGTCCACCCGCTGGCTCGAACGGCAACTGAACGATCCCTACGTGAAGCGGGCGAAAGCGGAGAACTACCGCAGCCGCGCCGCCTATAAATTGATCGAGCTCGATGAGCGTTTCGGCCTTTTGAAGGGCGTGAAGGCCGTGGTCGACCTCGGCATTGCTCCGGGCGGATGGAGCCAGGTGGTCCGCCGCAAGATCCCGCAGGCCACGGTTGTCGGGATCGACCTGCTGCCGACCGATCCGATCGACGGCGTGGCGATCCTCCAGATGGATTTCATGGACGATGCGGCCCCACAACGGCTGAAGGAGGCGCTTGGCGGTCCGGCGGATCTCGTCCTTTCCGACATGGCCGCGAACACGGTCGGCCATCAGCAGACCGATCATCTTCGAACGATGGCGCTGGTCGAGACGGGGCTGGAGTTCGCGCGCGAGGTACTCCGGTCGGGAGGCGCCTTCGTCGCAAAGGTCCTCGCCGGCGGCGCCGACCACGATCTGGTCGCGGAGCTCAAGCGCAACTTCACGAGCGTGAAGCACGCCAAGCCGCCGGCCAGCCGAAAGGATTCCAGCGAATGGTATGTGATTGCGCAGGGATTCAAGGGACGCGGCGAATAGGATAGTTATGGAGCCGTAACGGCAGGAGGGGTCCCCCGTGGCGCAGAAGAAGTCGTTCCTTGCGAAGCTCGGGCCCGGCCTCGTTACGGGTGCCGCTGACGATGATCCCAGCGGGATCGGAACGCACAGCCAGATCGGCGCGCAGTTCGGCTTCGGGCTCGCCTGGACCTTCACGCTGAGCTTTCCGTTGCTCGCGGTCATACAGATCGTCGCTGCGGAAATCGGGCGTGTTACTGGCCGGGGAATCGCTGCCAATCTTCGCCGGCATTATCCGCGGCCGCTCATGTGGTTTGCGGTCTCGCTGCTGCTTGTTGCCAACGTGATCAATTTAGGCGCCGATCTCAGCGCCATGGGAGATTCGCTCGCTCTACTGACCGGGGTTCACGCAGGATATTACACGCTGGGATTCGGGATCATCTGCGTTGGCCTCGAGGTCTTCCTCAGCTACCAGACCTATGCGTCCGTGCTGAAATGGACGACTCTCTCGCTGCTCGCCTACCTGGGCGTTGTCGCGGTTGCACATGTTCCATGGGGCCATGCGTTGCGTTCGCTAGTGGTTCCGGAATTTCGTTGGAATTCAGCGTACGCGACTGGATTTGTGGCAATCCTGGGGACGACGATCAGCCCCTATCTCTTCTTCTGGCAGGCGTCGCAGGAGGTCGAGGAGGAGCGGCGCCATCATTCCAAGCCGCTGTGCGTTACTCCCAAAAGCGCCGGCCCCGAGCTCAAGGAGATTCGGACCGACACACTCATCGGCATGGCTGTCAGCACCATAATTTCGATCGCTATCGTCTTCGCGACGGCTGCAACGCTCAACGCGCACGGGATCACCGACATCGAATCGTCCGCGCAGGCCGCCGAAGCGCTCCGGCCCTTCGCCGGCAACCTCGCCTTCGCCCTGTTCGCCGCCGGGATCATCGGCACGGGCCTGTTGGCCGTGCCGGTGCTTGCCGGGTCCGTCGCCTACGGCATCACCGAGATGTTTCGTTTCACTGCGAGCCTGGACGCGAAGCCGTGGAAAGCTCGCTTCTTCTACGCGGTGATCGCCGCTGCAACTTTCGCCGGGGCGTCATTCGACCTTTTGGGCATCAACCCGATCAAGGCGCTTTATTGGTCGGCTGTCGTCAACGGCGTTCTGGCTGTGCCGTTAATGGCGCTGATGATGCTGATCGTCCGCAATCCCCGGGCGATGGGAAAACTCATCTTATCGCGGGGCATGACAATGATCGGCTGGGTCGCGACCGCCGTGATGGCCGGCGCAACCTTCATCTTCTTCTGGTCGCTGCTTTGATCAGCTTTTCTCGCGGGCCTTGGCGATCGCGTCCTTGAGCATGTCATAGCCGACTGCGCCGTTCATCACCTTGTCGCCGACGACGAATAGGGGAGTCCCGGTCGCCCCGAGCTCACCGGCCAGCTTCTGGTTCTTGATGAGCTCGCCTTCGATGCTCTGATCAGGCTGCGGAGCGGGAGCAATCCCCGCAGCCTCGGCGGCCTTGGCGTTGGTTTCCGGCGCGGGGCGACCGGCGGCCCACAACGCATCGTGGAACTGCGCGAACCGTCCGAGCTTGCTGGCCTGTAGCGAGAGCCGTGCCGAGGTGAGGCTGTCGGGCCCGAGGATCGGCAACTCGCGATAGACGACACGGAGGCCTTTATCCTCCTTCAGCAGCCGATCGACGGCCGGGTTGCTAGCCTTGCAATAGGGACATGCGTAATCGAAGAATTCGACGAGCGTGACTTCAGGCTTGGCGGCGCCTTTCCACGAGCTGGCGAATGGGGCCTCGATCGCCTCGCGATTTGCGGCCAGCACTGGCGCATATTGGGAGTCGCGGAGCGCATCGACCGCGTCGGACAAGATCTTGGGGTCGGCGAGGAGTCCCTGGCGAACGATCTTGCTGCCAATGAGCGACGGGGCGGCGAAGAAGATCAAAGTTGCGGTCAGGAGCGACCCGATCACCCCGCCGGCGATCGCCGCGCCGAAACTTCCTTGCCGCGGCGGCGCGGCCTCATGTTCATTCACTCGGTGAAGTCTTTCTGGTCTCGGTATTTCTTGTCTTTTTTGGCGAGCTCCGCGCGCGAGACCATCGAAATGTCCTGGGCACGAAGATAATCCGGCGTTCCCGCCGGTATCCCCTTCATCGCCATCTGAGCACTGGCGTATGCAAGCTTGGGATCGTTTTGGAGATTGCTTCGCTCGGCCGTCGCAAGGGCGGCTCGCGCCACATCGCCTTCCTGGTCGTAGATGATGCCGAGCTGATACCAGGCGAACGGATCCTCATTGTCGCGGTTCACCGCTTCCTTGAGCACCGTCTTGGCCTCGATGTAATTCTTGGGGTCTTCGGTGGCGACCAGCGCGTGGCCGAGCATTGCTGCGATCAGCGGCATCTTGCCGGATCGGTCGACGGCTTCACGAAGCGGAACGAGCGCTTCCCTGGGCTTGCCGCCTTCGAGCAGTATCTGGCCCTTCAGCTCCAGGAAGAATGGATCGTGCGGATCCTTTGCAAGAAGGGCGTCCGCTTCGGCATTCGCCTTATCCGGGTAGCCACCCATGTGATAGGCATAGGCTCGCGCATAATGGGCGGGTACGCTCTGGTCGCTCTCCGGATATTTGATCACCGCCTGTTTGGGATCGACGAAGCCCCAGAGCTTGGCCTTGACGCGCTGATAACGAGCCTCGAGCGCGGGATCGCTTGGCTTGCTCCACGAGGGGTCGGACTTGAAGCTGTTCTCGAGCGCGCTGATGCGTTCCGACGATAGCGGGTGGGTGCGGTCGTAGCTGTCCTTGGAGTAGATCGCGAGGCGATATTCCTGGTTTTGCAGCTTCGAGAAAAAGTCGAGCATTCCCTTGCCGCTGATCCCAGCAGTGTGGAGATATTTGACCGCCGACGCATCGGCAGTGGCCTCCTGCGCGCGGGTGAAGGCAAGGAACTCGCCCATCGCCGCCTGCTGGCCCGCCATCATCAAACCCATGGCGGCATCGCCGGCTCCCGCTGCCAGAGCGAGCGCCCCAAGCACCATGGTGGCGATGGTGATCCCCGTCGCTTCCTTCGCCCCTTCCTGAATGCGGATGGAGTGGCCTCCCGCGACGTGGCCGAGCTCGTGCGCGATCACGCCCTGGAGCTGGTTCACATTGTCGGCCGACTGGATCAGGCCCGACTGGATGTAGACTGTCTGCCCCCGATCGACAAAGGCGTTGATCTCGGAATCGTTCAGCAAGACGACCTCGACATTATTCGGATCGAGTCCGGCAGCTTTGATCAGCGGGCGCGAGACGTCCTTGAACAGCAGCTCGGTCTCGCTGTCGCGGAGGACAGACGGTCCGGAATCCTGTGCCGAGGCCGGCTGAAGCGCAGCCGTCGAGAGGATCAGCGCCACCATCAGCAGGCGCGTAAAGCGAGCCAACGTTAAGTTCATCGCATGCCCGCTTACCATCTTCACGGCTGAACGAGCCATGAAAAGGCGTTCACCGACGGGTTATCCGAAGGTTCGCTGCCACCAACCGCGCCTCGGCTCACCGTCGTCATCTTCTTCAGCGACGTCATTGTTGGCTGCAGGAACTGGAACGACCTCGCCGCTGGCCGGCTGTTCCGGCTTCCTGGCGGCAGTTTCCGCTTTCTTTGTCCGCCGCTTGCGAGCGGGCTTCTCGGCCGGTGGCGCATCTTCGGCAGTTTCGGCTGCTGCTTGCTCGACAGGCGCCGGCTCCGGCGCGGAGGCTTCGACCTCCGGATCCGCTTTCTTGCGCCGTCCGCGCTTGGGCGCTGCAGCTTGCGGTTCTTCAGCCGGCAGCGTTTCGGCGATCGGCGGTTCCTCGTCGATCGGCCGCTCCACCATCGGCGAGCTGTCGGGTTCGACCGCCTCAACGCTGGTTTCGCTCTGAGCGCTTCCTTTGCGGCCACGGCGGCGACGGCGACGACCGCCTTCACGGGGTTCCTCGGCGACCGGCTCGGCGGGCGCTTCACCCTCCGCCGACCCAGGCTCCTCAATGGCTTCGACTGTGCCGGATTCGCCGGATTCTTCCGTTTCGCCGCCCTCGCGGCGTCCGCGTCCTCGGCCGCCACGACGACGACGACGACGACGCCGGCCCTGGCGCTCGCCTTCCTGCGCCGCCTCACGGGGCTCGGCTTCTTCTTCCTCGTCCTCTTCCTCGTCGGCTTCTTCTTCGGCGCCGAGGTCTTCGTCCTCCTGGAGCATGGGCGCCTGAGGCCGCGGCACCGCAACCGGCCGCGGACCGGAGCTGTCGACGGTCATGCGCGCGCCTTCGAAGCTCTCATCGATGACGATCTCGATCGAAACGCCGTAGCGATGCTCGATATCGGCAAGCTCCGTGCGCTTTTTGTTGAGCACGTAGATTGCAGCTTCCCTGCCGGCGCGAAGCACAATGCGCTCGCCTCGGCCGCGAGCGGCCTCGTCCTCGAGAATGCGGAGTGCGGACAAGCCCGCGGAAGCGGCTGTGCGCATGAGGCCCGTTCCTTCGCAATGCGGGCACGGCTTGGTCGAAGCTTCCAGCACGCCGGTGCGAAGCCGCTGCCGGCTCATCTCCATCAGGCCGAAGCTGGAGATCCGCCCGACCTGAATGCGGGCGCGATCGTTCTTGAGCGCCTCCTTCATCGCCTTCTCGACCTTTCGGACATGGCTCGACTGTTCCATGTCAATGAAGTCGATGACGATCAGGCCTGCCATGTCGCGCAGCCTCAGCTGGCGCGCGATTTCCTGTGCCGCCTCAAGGTTCGTGTTGAAGGCGGTCTGCTCGATATTATGCTCTCGCGTAGAACGGCCCGAGTTGATGTCGATTGAAACCAGCGCTTCGGTCGGATTGATGACCAGATAGCCGCCGGACTTCAGCTGAACGAGCGGCTGGTACATGGCCGAAAGTTGGTCCTCCACCCCGTGGCGCTGGAACAAGGGTGTCGTTTCGCTGTGGAGCTTCACTCGCTTGACGTGGCTGGGCATCAGTAGCTTCATGAAGCCGCGGGCTTGCTTGAACCCGTCCTCACCCTCGACGACCACTTCCTCGATCTCGCGGTGATAGAGATCGCGGATCGCGCGCTTGATGAGGTCACTGTCGCGATAGATCAGCGCCGGCGCGGTGCTCGACAGCGTTCGTTCGCGGATCTCGTCCCAGAGACGCGCGAGATAGTCGAAATCGCGCTTGATCTCGGTCTTTGTGCGTGAAAGGCCGGCGGTCCGGACGATCAGCCCCATCGTCGTCGGGAGCTTCAGGTCAGTCATGATCGACTTCAATCGCTTGCGATCGGCGCCGTTCGAGATCTTGCGCGAAATGCCGCCACCGTGGCTGGTGTTGGGCATCAGAACGCAATAGCGTCCCGCCAGGCTCAAATAGGTCGTGAGCGCCGCGCCTTTGTTGCCGCGCTCTTCCTTCACTACCTGCACCAGCAGGACCTGCCGGCGCTGGATAACGTCCTGGATCTTGTAGCGCCGGCGGAGCGCCTGGCGCTTCTTGCGTAGCTCGTCCGCGGCGGATTCGTCGACCGGGGACCGGTTGGACCCGGTGCCCGCATCTTCGAGAGCGTCGACCCCTTCGCCATTGCCATTGTCGGCGTCCAGGTCGCCCCCTTCTTCGTCGGCCTCGACGCTGTAGTCATGGTCGTCGGCGTCATATTCGGCCGCGCGGAGCCGCTCTTCCTCGGCGGCATGCTCGGCTTCCTCACGAAGCAGCGCTTCGCGATCGGCCTTGGGGATCTGGTAGTAATCGGGATGGATTTCGCTGAAGGCCAGGAAGCCGTGGCGATTGCCGCCGTAATCGACGAACGCCGCCTGAAGCGACGGTTCGACCCTGGTGACCTTGGCTAGATAGATATTACCCTTGAGCTGCTTGTGCTCGGCGGACTCGAAGTCAAATTCTTCGATCCGGTTTCCCTTGACGACCGCTACCCGGGTCTCTTCCGGGTGGCGCGCATCGATCAGCATGCGCATGGACATTGAAATTTCTCCGGGCGCGCGTGGGCAGCGGATAAGCGCTGCGGCGCGCAATTGTGATGGCCTTCGCCTTGACGAAGGCAGGATTAGGAAAAAGCGCCTCTGCTCGATGGGCCATCCCGCAACCGTGGGCGGGGAACGCGCCGGCCGCACCTTCGGGGAGCGGACCATGGGCGTTCTGTGGATTCATTCGAGCTTCAACCTCGTGGAGCCGCGGTCCATCGCACTGGCCGGGCCAAGAATTCTCCGACGGCTGTCGAAGATCGAATTCCGGTTAGCATCCCCGAGTCCGTGCCGCAACCGCCGTAACGACGTCAGCAACCTTCTTTGGACTGGCGCAAGCAATCTCAATTTCGCATTAACCACATCGGCGTGATACAAGCGTTTGGGCTCAATGACTTGGCTGGGGATGCGTAACAAGCTCGGGAAAAAGGGCGCAATTGCGGGCGTGGCGGCAACATGTGTTGCCGCTGCGGCACTTCTTTTGACGCTCGGGACCCGAAGCAGCGATGCAGCCGCGCAATCCAGCCTGACGGTCAACCTGCCGCCGGCTGCAAACGATCGCATCTTTGGTTCGCCGATCGCCAGAGGGCGGCCGATCGTCGTGATCGATGCCGGTCACGGCGGGCGGGATCCTGGCGCGACCAGCGTTTCCGGACAGGTGCAGGAGAAGGAGTTGACGCTCGCGCTGTCGCAGGCCCTGCGCGACGAGCTCGTGAAACGCGGCCGAGTTCGGGTTGCAATGACGCGCGACGACGCTCGCTATCTGACGCTCGAGGACCGAGCCGCGGTCGCAAGGCGCCTGAATGCCGCGATTTTCGTGTCGATCCATGTCGACAGCGCCGCCAATCCGCTCGCCCGCGGCGCCAGCGTCTATTCGCTCTCCGACGTAGCGTCCGATGCCGAAGCGGCTCGTCTCGCCGCCCGCGAGAATGTGGACGCCGACAGAGGTCCTGGATCCGGACCCGTGGACATGATGCTGGCCGACCTTGCGATGCAGTCGCAGATGAGCGCTTCGGCTGGCCTTGCCAACCGCCTGGTCGGGAAAGCGGCGGGGCGAGTCGAGCTCCGGCCGAATCCGCACCGGTTCGCGGCGTTCCACGTTCTACGCCGCGCCGATGCTCCGGCGGTCCTCTTCGAAGCCGGCTATCTCAGCAATGCCGACGATGAACTGCTTCTGCGCAATCCCGCCGAGCGCTCCAAGATGGTGCTGGCGCTTGCTCAGGCGATCGAGGCGGACGTCGCCTCTCATGCTCGGCGCTGAGACGATTTTTCAGAACTTCCGCAAGGCTTTCGAACCGGCTAGACGCCTCATCGAATGAAGTTCGAGCGCCTGAACGTCCCCGATTGGCCGCTGCCCGATCTCGTCGCCTTCAACGAGAGGGTGCACGGGATTGTCGATCCGTGGTGGCAGCGCAAATGGGTCCGCCTCATTACCTGGGCCTTCGCCGGGCTGTTCGGCCTGGTCGCGGCGATGTGGATCTATTTCGCCAGCGGCCTTCCTTCCTCGCAGAGCCTGCTTGCCTACCAGCCGCCATTGCCGACCAACGTTCGCGGCTTCGACGGAACGCCGGTGCAGACTTTTGCGCGCGAACGGCGGGTCGAGCTCGCCTTTGACGAATATCCGCCTTTGGTCGTTCACGCCTTCATCTCGGCCGAAGACAAAGACTTCTTCTCGCACCACGGAATCGACTTCCCGGGCCTCATCGGGGCAGTCGCGGACTTTGCGATCAAGTCAGTAACTCATGGCGGTCGGGCAAAGGGCGGCTCGACCATCACGCAGCAGGTCGCGAAATACCTCCTGAAGGACTCGAGCTACAACGTCGGGCGCAAGGCTCGTGAGGCAATCCTCGCGTTCCGACTCGAATCGACTCTCAGCAAGCAGCAGATTCTCGAACTGTACCTCAATTCGATTTTCCTCGGCCGCAACGCCTATGGCGTCCAGGCGTCCGCCCGCGCCTATTTCGACAAGGACGTCAATGAGCTGACTCTGCCGGAAGCCGCCTATCTGGCAGTGCTTCCCAAGGCCCCAGCCAATTACGATCCGGTACGAGCCACTCAGAAGGCGCTCGATCGCCGCAATTACGTGCTCCGTGAAATGTATCGGAACGGCTACATCACCGAGGATCAGTGGAAATCGGCTGCGGCCACCCCGCTCGGCACCATTCGGTATGGAAGCAACGAGAAGTTTCGCCAGCAGGGCGGCTATTTCATGGAAGAGGTCAGGCGCGAGCTGATCAAGCGTTTCGGCCAGGACGCAAAAGACGGATCGAACAGCCTCTATTCCGGCGGCCTCTGGGTGCGAAGCTCGATGGACCCGACGATGCAGGATGCGGCCGCTCAGGCGCTCCGCGATGGGCTCACCAAGTTCGATGGCGGCAGGGGCTGGCGCGAAACGGGCCTCAGCGTCGACCTCAACAAGGATTGGTCCGGGCAGCTCGATCGGGCGCCGGTGGGCACCGGCTATCCCGACTGGCGCAAGGCGGTGGTCCTCCAGAAGGGCGATGGTCAGGCGACGATTGGCTTCCCGAACGGATCGACCGGCACCTTGTCCGCTTCGGATGCGGCGATGCCCAAGCGCGGTGTCGGGGGCCGAGCCTTCGATTTCCTGAACCCGGGAATGATCATCATCGTCAAGCAGGTTGCGGGCAACAGCTATGCGCTGCGCTCGGTACCGGAAGTGTCCGGCGGAATGCTGGTGGAGGAAGTTCACACCGGCCGGGTGATGGCGATGCAGGGCGGCTTCGACGTTCTCGGTTCAAGCTATCATCGGGCGACGCAGGCGCTTCGCCAGCCGGGTTCGGCGTTCAAGCCGATCGTCTATGTGACGGCGCTACAGAACGGCTTCACTCCGGCGACCATCGAGATGGATGCGCCTTACTGCGTTTGGCAGGGCGCCGGCCTCGGCCAGAAATGCTTCGTCAACTTCGACCGGCGCTCCGCCGGGCCGCACACCCTGCGCTGGGGCGTGGAACAGTCGCGCAACCTGATGACCGTGCGCGCGGCCGCCACAGTCGGAATGCCGAAGATCACGGATACCGCCCGCAAGCTCGGGGTCGGCGACTACGGCAATTATCTGTCCTTCGCCCTTGGCGCCGGCGATACCACCGTTCTTCGACTGACAAACGCCTATGCGATCCTCGCGAACCAGGGCCGGTCGGTTCGCCCGACCACCATCGATTATGTCGAGGACCGGACCGGGAAGGTCATTTACCGCACCGACAATCGCTGCGCGGTCATGGGGAATTGCAATGCGGCCGACTGGGACGGCAAGGCAATGCCTCGGCCGCCTAACCGTACAAAGCAGCTGATCGATGCCATGGCCGCGTTCCAGATGGTTCATATCATGGAAGGCGTGATCCAGCGCGGAACCGCGACCGTCCTTCGAGACCTCAACCGGCCGCTGTTCGGGAAGACCGGCACCACCAATGGGCCGACCAACGTCTGGTTCGTCGGCGGAACTCCGGACATCGTCGCGGGCGTCTATCTCGGATACGATCAGCCGCGTTCGCTCGGCGGTTACGCACAGGGCGGCCGGATCTCGGCGCCGATCTGGAAAGAATGGGCGCTGACGGCGCTTAAGAACCAGCCGAAGGTTCCGTTCGTCGCGCCGCCGGGAATCCGCTGGGTCCGGATTGATCGCGCTAGCGGCAAGCCGGTGTTCGGGATCTTCCCGACCGCGGAAGATCCGAAATCCTCCGTGATCTGGGAGGCTTTCCAGCCGCAGACCGAGCAGCAGCGCAGCTACCGGAGTTCGATCGGCGATCCCTACAATTCCGACGCTCGACAGCAGGCCCTCCTGGCTGCTCAGCAGCAGGCGCTGGAAGCAGCGGAGGAACAACGGAAGGCCGCAAATAGACCCCCGACCGCGACTCCGCAGGCCCAGCCGGCACCGGCTCCGGCCGTCTCGCAGCCGCCTGCCGGCTTGCCAACGGTGAACGCGGTCCAATAGGGCAGATACAGACCCTTTCAGTGAGAGTTTGAACAATGCGCGCCGAAGCGCAGGCCCATATCGACCAGATCAATGCCGCGACTGCGCTGCTCCGCCGCTTCCTTGACTGGGACCGCGCGCTGAAGCGCCTCGATGAGCTCAACGCCAAGGTCGAGGACCCCATGCTCTGGGACGATCCCAAGGCGGCGCAGGACGTCATGCGCGAACGCCGCCGGCTAGAAGAGGCGATTAACGCGACGCGCACACTCGAGCGGGAGCTGGCCGAGACTTCGGAGCTGATCGAGCTTGCCGAGAGCGAGGGGGACGGCGATCTCGTCGAGGACGGCATTCGAAGCCTTGCCGAGCTCGCCGAACGCGCCGACCGCGACAAGGTCGCGGCGCTCCTCGCTGGCGAGGCGGACGCCAACAGCGCCTACGTCGAAATCAATGCAGGCGCGGGTGGCACCGAGAGCCAGGACTGGGCCGAGATGTTGCAGCGCATGTATTCACGCTGGGGTGAGCGCAAGGGATTCAAGGTCGAGCTGATCGACCATCACTCGGGCGAACAGGCGGGAATCAAATCCGCGACGTTGCTGATCAAGGGCGAGAATGCTTACGGCAACCTGAAGGTCGAGAGCGGCGTGCACCGCCTGGTGCGGATCAGCCCTTACGATGCCAATGCGCGGCGCCACACGAGCTTTTCAAGCGTCTGGGTCTACCCCGAAGTCGACGACGACATCGATGTCCAGATCAACGATGCGGAACTGCGCATCGACACGTATCGGGCGTCTGGTGCCGGCGGACAACATGTCAACACGACGGACAGCGCCGTTCGGATCACGCACATTCCGACAGGCATCGTCGTTGCCTGCCAGAACGAGCGTTCGCAGCACAAGAATCGCGCTTCTGCGATGAAGCAGCTGAAGGCCCGCCTGTACGAAGCTGAGCTGCAGAAGCGCGAAGCCGAGGCGAATGCCGCCAACGCCGCCAAGACCGACATTGGCTGGGGCCACCAGATCCGATCCTACGTGCTGCAGCCCTACCAGCTCGTGAAGGACCTTCGCACCGGAGTCACTTCGACGAGCCCGGGCGACGTGCTCGACGGCGACCTAGACCGGTTCATGGCGGCGGCGCTGTCCCAGCGCGTGACGGGCGAGACCGTCGAGGTCGAGGATGTGGATTAGGGCGGCCGCGACGGCGGTCATCCTGCTCGTCGCGGGATGCCGAGCGCAGCCTACCGAGCCACAGTTCCCCCAGGCGCATCGCGATGTTGCGCCGATCGTCGGAGTCACATTCTCAACCGAGGACGCCCGGGATCGCGCCGGCGAAGCCGAGGAGGTGATGCAGCTGGCCGGCGTTAAGCCAGGCATGTCGGTTGCCGACGTCGGCGCGGGGGAGGGCTATTATACAGTTCGCCTTGCGCGGGTCGTCGGAACGAAGGGACGCGTACTTGCCGAAGACATCATCCCTGAGGTGCGCGATCAGCTGAGCGACCGTGTGCAGCGCGAGCGGCTGGACAATGTCGCCGTCAAGCTGGGAACTGCCGACAATCCCATGCTTCCGGCCGCTTCATTCGACCGGATTTTCCTGGTGCACATGTATCACGAGGTCCAGTCACCTTACGCATTCCTCTGGCACATGCGCGAAAGCGTGAAGCCCGACGGCCTGGTGATCGTGGTCGATTCCAATCGGCCGGTGAAGCAGCATGGAATGCCTCCCGCAGAGCTCAGGTGCGAGTTTGCGGCCCTAGGGCTAGAGCCGCTCCGGTTCAGTGTCCTCAGCGGCGGCGATGTCTATCTGATGTCCTTCCGCCTGGCCGGTCCCCGGCCGGCCCCTGAGAAGATTCGGCCCTGCAACACTTAGACCGGAATCAAAGGTAGCCCAGCTTCCGAAGGCTCGTGCAGCGACCATCCGCGAAGATCAGATGATCGATTATTGCGCAATCGAGCGCCTCGGCCGCGGCCACTAGCCGGCGCGTCGATCGACAGTCGCTTTCACTAGGGCTAGAATCCCCACTCGGATGATTGTGCGCCAGGACGATCCCGGAGCTGCCGTGCTGCAACGCGTCGGCGATGATTTCCCGAAGGGGAAAGATGGCGCCGGTCTCGTCCCCTTCATGGCAGGAGACATGCAGGCAGCGAGTGAGATCGTCGACATGGGCGACCCACAGGCTTTCGCGGCGGGGATCGAATTGGGCGAAGCAGCCGGCGAAGAACTCGCTCGCGGAAGCGAGGCCATCGAGCCTCAAGGGGGCTTCGGCACGCTGATAGCGCATGCCCGCAATCTACGGGATGCCCCGTCGTCGGCCCACTTCAACCGAGTCCGAAACGGCCGTCCATTCCGGATGAAAATTTGGAGGCTATTGGACGTGCAGCCGGGTCAGTCTAGGCTCCCGCCGATGCGGCAATATCTCGACCTCATGAGCTTGATTCTCAATCGGGGAGTCGAACAGCAGGACAGGACCGGTACCGGAACCTTGTCCTGGTTCGGCGCCCAGATGCGCTTCGACCTCGCCGACGGCTTCCCCTTGCTGACGACAAAGAGGCTGCACCTTCGCTCGATCATCGTCGAGCTGCTCTGGTTCCTTCGTGGTGACACGAACGTCCGCTGGCTCAATGAGCGAAAGGTCAGCATCTGGGACGAGTGGGCCGATGAAAGCGGCGACCTCGGCCCGGTCTACGGCAAGCAATGGCGCGATTGGCGAACCGCGGACGGCGGTCACATCGACCAGATCGAGAACCTGGTCCAGTTGATCCGGAGCGATCCCTATTCGAGGCGGCAGATCGTGACCGCGTGGAACCCGGGCGAAATATCGAAAATGGCACTCGCGCCCTGCCACTGCCTCTTCCAGACGCAGGTGGCCGCTGGCCGTCTCAACCTCCAGCTTTATCAGCGGAGCGCCGATGTCTTCCTGGGGGTGCCGTTCAACATCGCTTCCTATGCGCTGCTGACTCACATGCTTGCGCGCGAGTGCGGGTTGGAGCCCGGCGTGTTCGTCTGGACCGGCGGCGACTGCCATCTCTATTCGAACCATCTCGAACAGGCGCGGTTGCAGCTATCGCGCGAGCCGAGATCATTGCCGCGCCTGGTGATCAAGGATCGGGGGCAGGGCCTGTTCGAATACGAATCCGATGACTTCGTTTTCGAACATTACGACCCGCATCCGCACATCTCCGCACCCGTCGCGGTCTGACGCGCTTTTCGCCATTTTTGTCGGGAGCAGATGGAGCCGTTTCGGAAACGCAGCGTTAGT
>Ga0157374_10001069_pt1 | contig 23735 bp, 24 predicted proteins | sample M25metaG_FD_115308 | JGI IMG/M metagenome (GOLD analysis project Ga0157374, IMG submission 115308) | Miscanthus rhizosphere microbial communities from Kellogg Biological Station, Michigan, USA - M2-5 metaG | ecosystem: Host-associated > Plants > Roots > Rhizosphere > Soil | place: USA: Michigan... | reverse complement strand
CTTCAATCGCGTTGCCACCTCGCAGAGCAAAAGGTCACCCATGTGATGTCCCAGCGTGTCGTTAACATCCTTGAAGTGATCCAAATCCATTAACAAAACGCTGAACGGCTTATGCTGTTCAGATGCTTCGTTGATGGCGCCCTGTAATTGCCTCGTGAACATCGTGCGATTAGGTAAACGCGTTAATTTATCGCTATAGGCAAGATCCTTGATTTCCGATTCACGACGCACGATGTTCGCTCGCATATGTTCGAACGCCGAAGATAGGTCTCCAATCTCATCCTGGCGCTCAATTTCGGGCGGATCCGAATAATCGCCGGTCGCAATGCGCCTCGCAAAGCTGGCCAATTGTTGAACTGGGCCTGCGATACCTCTTGCAATTGCGATTGCGCCAAGAATAGATAGACAAATACCCACGATAGAAAACAAAAGCAGTTGGTGCTGCAGCCGCTTGAATGGCCCCAATGCACGATTGAGCGACTGCTGCAATACCGCCACGACGGTATCGTCGTTGTAGCTGGCTTGTTTCGAAACCAGCGTCATATATTCGTCTGGTCCTGCATTCACTGTCACGATACCCATTTGATCCAACAATCCCGAGGACCAACTCGCTTCAAGTCCTTGCTTAGCCCCCTCGGCCAACGTACTGGCCTGCAATTGCCACTTTGTGTCGCTGTGTTTGCTAAGGAATGAGACTTCCAAGCCGGTAAGCCGCTGTAAATCAGCGACGACATTGTTATCGATGGCAAATCCCATCGCCACCCATGCCATCGTCACCGGTGCTCGAACCGGCACCACCACCACTTGATGTAACTTGCCATCCACATTGACGATAGACGATGCTTTGCCCTTAGCTTCCGCAGCGTTAATCAATTGCGGTAGGAAAAACTTTTGCCCTCGCCGTGCATCATTCAATGTGTCGGCGATGATTTTTTGATCGAGGCCGATTAGCATCATGACTTGCGCATTTATGCGCGCACCGTGATTCTTCAGCGCCGAAACGATGGTTTCTCGGTCGTTGCTCGCGAGCGCCTCACGGAAGGCGTAATCGGAAGACAAAATGCGCGCACCTTGAGCCAGTTGCGTACTTTTCTGCTCGATCAGGCGATTGAATATACGTTCGCCGATGACCAATTCATCGCCGATCGTCTGTCGCGCATTGCTTGCGCCCACCGTGTTGATCAATGCCAGTCCGCCTAGCTGGGTCGCCAGCATAAGCAAAACAAAGAAAATGACGATACGGCTCTGTAGGCTAGCGATTTTCACAGGACACGCTCTTTCACGTTGCCGGATCTACTTCGCTAGAAGTCTTAAGATCACTATTAGCATCCATTTTGACATTGCCGACTACCGTACCCGCCGGACTGACTGCGCGATAATGCCAAACATGTACTTCGTATTCGCCTGCCGATAGTCCTTCTATACGAGCCGCGCCGGTCGCATCGGTTTTGGCGAACCACGAGGTATCTACCACAAGCACATAAGCCACCATCGAATCGTGGATGTTGCATCCCATGATCACTACACCAGGCTTATCGAATACCACCGGTTTCGCCGGCACGCCGGAATAAAGCTTTAACTCGAATGTTTTTGCCGGTGAAAAAGAGTAAACATGATGGCGAATATTATCTTTATTGGGAAAGTGCACTGCTGCGCCGGTCTGAATTACCGATACTAACGGCACAAATCGTTTGCTCACTTGGTCGATTACCGCCGATTCGGGAGACTTCAATGACGTTTTACCATTGACCGGAACCGCATAAACAATCGCATCCGATAAAGCCGCCGACGTTTGATCGTTTACTTGAACGGACAACGATGCAGCAATGGCCGCGAGAGAAAAGCTACTCCAAAGAGCAATGAACAACATTCGGGCGGCATATTTCATCGCACCTCCGCTATGGATGGGCATGGATGTTTAACGACTGACCACATCGCGCTTCATCGGCGCAAGAATACGCAACAACTCGTTTTTTTCCCGCTCCCCTACACCATTGTCATCAAGTGCTGTGCGGAGCGCTTCCACCAACGCATAGAAATCTTGCTCGGTAATATTCAATCCTGCGTGCACCGTCTTCATCTCGTCGCCGGTATATTTGCATCCGCCGCCGGTAATCGCACAGGTATGCACGGCGAGTTTCTTAGCAAGTTTTTCTAAATCCACGCCGTCAAACGCGTGATTAACGGCGGGATTATGAGCAACTTGATGAAGTGCTTGCACAGTCACTTTAGCCACTACCGCTTCACCGCCCATCCGTTCATATAGGCTTGCTCCCGCGGCAAAAGTCCATAAGGATGCGGTTCCTAGCAAAATTCCGAGAAGCGGCGCAACCAATGGTTTTTTCATGATCGAGACCCGTTTGTTAACACGCGCACAGTATAAAAACCCGTTTCCGACAATATTTTAATTATCGGCAGGATAACCGTACTCTTAAGTATTGATTGCAGCGGTCGATATCACGGAATAGGCTATCTTGGCCGTTGCTAAGAGGCTATGGAGAAAATCACAATGATCTTTATCGATACTGCCCGTCGAAACATCTTTTCCCTGCTCGTAGGACTCTGCATCGCCGGTCTTTCCGGCATAGCCGATGCCGGCAGCCGAATACTTGCAACGGGTGGAGTCACTGAAATCGAAGGAGCGGCAGGCGGAGGCATCGTTCCGTGGGCATTGATTACCGGCTACGGCACGCGGGATGAAATCGGCGCAACAGCGTTTCATACCCATGTGGAGATTGACGATTTCAGATTGCAAAGCAGCGGCATCGCAGTCGGTATTTATAATCGAGTGGAATTATCCTATGCGCGGCAAAAAATGGGTTTAGGCTCAACCGTGCCGGGGCAATCCATTGGACAAGACATATTCGGCGCTAAGGTCAGATTAGCGGGTGACGCTGTTTATGATCAAGATCGCCTTATGCCTCAATTAGCGGTCGGCATTCAATACAAAAAAAATCGGGACTTCGAGCTAGTTCCCAAAGCATTGGGCGCAAAAAAGGATTCGGGCACGGACTTTTATTTGGCCGCGACAAAGCTCTATCTAGCAGGGCTCGCGGGACGGAACGTATTGTTGAATGCAACCACAAGAGCCACCAAAGCCAATCAACTTGGCCTACTCGGCTTCGGTGGCGATTTAAACAATAGCTATAGTCTACGCTTTGAAACTTCCGCAGCCATTTTTCTCAATGATCGATTGGCGATCGGTATGGAGTACCGCTCAAAGCCCAATAACCTCAGCGCTTTTCAGGAAGATAGTTACAAAGACTTATTCGTAGCCTTTGTGCCGAATAAACATATCGCCTTCACGCTTGCCTACGCCAAATTAGGAACCATCACCGATAAAAAAAGCCAGGATGGTATTTACTTTTCGGTTCAGGGAAGTCTTTAGAGCGTATTTACTACAGTGTAGCCATCTACGACTACAACACTGAATTGCCATGAGCATTGAACTCATGTGCAGAATTCGCAGAGGACAACGACGAACTCTATCAAGCCGGAGCATTCATTCTATGCCATCTATGGAGCACGAAATTTCAGGGAAAGCTCACGCCGCAAGATTACCGGTATCCAGCATTTTCATAAATTCGTTAGCCGAGACCGCTTTACTGTAATAGAAGCCCTGAGCAACGATGCATCCGTGCGATATCAGGAAGTCGGCTTGCCGCGAGCTCTGCACCCCCTCCGCCAATACCTTAAGGCGCAAGCTGTGGGCCATAGCGATGATGGCGGAAACCAACGCCGTGGCATTCGCATCCCGGCCAACGTCGCGCACGAATGACTGGTCGATCTTGATCGCATGCACCGGAAACCGCTGCAGATACGCCAAACTGGAATAACCGGTGCCGAAATCGTCAACCGATAGTTGTATCCCCATGTCACTAAGCTGATTGAGCACTGCGACATTATCGTCGTTACGCTGCAGCAATAGACTCTCGGTAATTTCCAGATCCAAGCTGGTTGGAGCCAATCCTGTTTCATCAAGAATATCTACAATCGTATTCAGGAAACGCGGCTCATGGAACTGGCGCGGCGACAAATTAACCGCGATGCGTAATTCCGGATGGCCTGCGTTTTGCCACTGTTTGAGTTGTCGGCAGGCTTGCCGCAGCACCCATTCGCCGATAGCCACAATCAGGCCAGTCTCTTCAGCGACCGAAATGAATGAGCTGCATGAAATCGGTGATCTTCCTGGCCGCTGCCAGCGCAGTAATGCTTCGGCCGAAAATATTGCGCCGCTGGTCATATCCACCTGAGGTTGATAATGAAGCACGAATTCATTTCGCGCGAAGGTTTGCCTCAAACGGCTTTCCATTAGCAAACGTTGCTGTGCCGCCTTGTTGAGCACCTTAGTGAAAAACTGGTAGTTTCTGCGACCTCGTTCCTTAGCGTGGTACATGGCGGTATCGGCGGTACGCATTAACGTTTCCACATCCGCTCCATCGTCCGGATAGAGACTGATGCCAATGCTACCGCTCACATGCAATTCGTGGTCATCTAAAATGAAAGGCCTGTTCAACGAGTTCAGCACCTTCTGTGCCACCAATGCCGCATCGCTGCTGCCGGTAACAAATGGAAGGTTCAGCACGAATTCATCTCCACCGAGGCGAGCCGCGCTATCGCCTTCGCGCAGACATCCCTGCATACGGCTTGCGACCATCTGCAGCAGGCGATCGCCAACCTGGTGGCCTAGCGAATCGTTGATGTTCTTGAAATAGTCCAGGTCGATAAAAAGCACCGCCACGTGCGTCAGATTACGATGCGCATAAGCCACCGCCTGCTTTATGCGATCTTGCAGCAGGATTCGGTTCGGCAATCCGGTCAGGGCATCGTAATGAGCCATGTAGCGGATGCGTTCTTCCGCTTGTTTGCGCTCCGCGATTTCCGCATGCAACGCATCAACCGCTTTAGCCAGCTCCGCAGTGCGTTCCACGACTCGGCGTTCCAGTTCGACATGGGCCAACCGCAACGCCTCATCGGCCTGACTCCGCTCTATCGCGTATCGGATCGAACGTACCAGCAATGCGCTATCCACCTGTCCTTTTATAAGGTAATCCTGCGCGCCTGACTGCACAGCTTGAAAAGCGATATTTTCATCGGATAGCCCACTCAACACCACCAGCGTCGGCACCCTCTGCACCTGAGCAAGTAAGCAGCGGAGGGTATCCAATCCACTGCTTCCCGGCAGCCCGAGGTCCAACAAGATAATATCGATTGGGTCCGAATGCAGTCGCGTCAAGCCCGCCGGGAGGCTATCCACCCATGTCAGATCGAACGTCATCCCTTTTGCCTCACTGAGCATAATCTCGATCAGCCGGGCATCTCCGGGATTATCTTCGATCAGCAAAATTTTTATGCGAGTATCGTTCATGGCGCTATTTGGGAGGTAACGACACAATCGTGAGCCAGAATGTTTCGATGGTTTTCACAATGTTGAGAAATTCGCCAAAGCCGACCGGCTTGGCAATATAGCAATTTGCATGGAGCGAGTAAGCGCGAAGAATGTCTTCTTCCGCTTGAGAGCTAGTGAGAATGACGACAGGAATTGTTTTCAGCGCGTCGTCCGACTTGATTGCCGCAAGTACTTCGCGTCCATTCAGTTTCGGCAGATTCAGATCGAGCAGGATTAGATCGGGCCGAGGTGCTTGAGTGTACGGTTCTCTTCGATAAAGGAAATCGAGCGCCATCACACCGTCTTCCACGGCATGTAGGTGATTGTATACCTTGCCATCCTTCAACGCTTCGATAGTCAGGCGCACATCGCCGGGGTTGTCTTCCACCATCAGTATTTCGATGGCATGAATGATTCCAAACCCACTCATGACTGATTTCCTTGTTCTGCACGAAGGGTAAATTTGAAAGTAGAGCCGGCTGCCGGCGACGACTCAACCCAGATAAACCCGCCGTGACGTTCTACAATCTTCTTGCAAAGCGCAAGACCAATACCGGTACCGGCGTACTTGCTGCGGCTATGCAGGCGTTGAAACATTTCGAAAACCCGATCGAAATATTCCGGTGCAATGCCAATCCCATTGTCTTGCACTGAAAAACGGAAAAAATCGTTTTCCCGTTCCGCGTTAATGTAAATTTCAGGTGCTTGATCACGCCGAAACTTGATCGCGTTCGCGATCAAGTTCTGAAACAGTTGCGTCAATTGCATGGGATCGCCCATGACCGTCGGCAAGTAACCGCAGGTGATATGCGCATTGCTTTCATCAATCGCCATGCGCAGGGAATTCATCGCCATCGCTACCACTACCGCACAATCTGTCGGGCACCATGGTTTTGCCCTTGTATCGACTCGCGAATACGCCAACAAATCGTCGATTAATAATTGCATCCGCTTCGCGCCATTGACGGCAAATCCGATGAATTCATGGGCATCCCCATCGAGCCGGTCTTTGTATCGTTGCTCCAGAAGCTGCATGTAGCTCACGACCATGCGCAACGGCTCTTGCAGGTCATGCGAAGCGACATAGGCCAGTTGTTCCAATTCGGCATTGGAACGCGCCAATTCCTGCGAACGTTGGGCAAGAACCATTTCCGCCCGTTTGCGTTCAACAATTTCCACCTCTAGCTGTTGGTTGCTTTTCTTCAGTTCGCCGGTTCGTTCCAGTACACGCATTTCCAGCGCATTGTGGGCGTTACGCAGCGCTTCTTCAGCCCGTTTGCGCTCGGTCAAATCAAGCACGAAAGCAACGCCGTACCGCTGTGATCCTTCGAATAGCGCCGCACCGATCAGAACCGGAACACGACTGCCGTTCTTCCGAAAAAACTCTTTCTCGTATGGAATGCAAGTGCCGGTACTAATTACTTCTTTCGCTGCCAGCGCATCGGCTGCTTCATGTTCCGGCGGGGTAAGATCGGTCCATAGAATCTTGCCGGACAACAAATAGTCGCGGCTATAACCCAATATGCGAAGAAAGGCATCATTCGCCTCGTTGATGCTTCCCTGTATATCCCAGAAAAAAACACCGATGATGTTGGATTCCACCAAGCGGCGAATGCGCCCCTCTCGTTCTCTCAACGCTTTTTCCGTCTCCTGCTGTGCCATGGTGCGCTGCTTGATCTTAGCACTCATCGCGTTGATACCTTCCTGCAGATGCCCAATAGCATCTTGAACCGGAATAACCGGGATTCGCGCAGATAACTCCCCCTTCTCAATCCGATTGACGCAATCAAGGGCCACGCCAATACGCGCCACAAGACGGTGCGCGAAAAGACTGACCACCAACGAATTGAAGCCAAGGACAATAAAGGTAATCACGCCGATATCACGCAGAAATTCAGATCTCTTCTCCAGCATTTCGCTTTTGCTGATAGAGAGAACGACTAACCAGTTGACCGGGTAGATTGTAGTAAATACGGCGTAGCGAGAATTCGCGTCGAAGTCGTATTCGATAGCACCTTTTTCCCGGCGAAGCATCTGATCGATAAAATCGGCAGCCATCCTATCGCCGGCACGTAACACCGGATGGTAGACAATCCTGTTATCAGGTATTTCGACGATAAACAGCCGGGCGGTCTTCAGGTGCTCCATTTGTTGCAAACGGTGCTGCATATCGGCAGCCGTGTCGGCAGCGGCACGCACGCCGGAACGATTCAACCGCTGAAAGATCGTGTTGCTCGCATTAACCAATTCCAGTTGCAACACCCGCTCTCCCAGGCGGTACAGAATGTCATTGATGATAGGAGTACCCACACTCAATACCGAGGCAGTCGTGACCAAAGCCATCCCGAGGGATAGAAAATTAAATTTGGTCATTATCCTCATAAGAAAAACCCTGCCTGTGCCCTGAATAAAAACGCCGCGGAATGGTGTCGGGCAAGAGCGGTCGACGATTTCCGTTGGCAACCGCGATGACATGAATATCGACCGCTCGGATTAGCGCTTCGACATTAAGATCTAGAACTTATATTGGTCTATATTCTGTTTCGTGAAAATCAGCACAGGTAAGGCAACTTGCATATTTAGGGCATCCTTCTGGGGCACGAAATTACCCAATCTCCCCGCATTGAATGGGACACCCTGCTTCAGGTTTCCGGTAAGCATTCGGTAGGCGCTATAGACCAACAGATAACCATGATCGGGAGCATTCCAAAGCAGTACTTTTTTCACTGTACCGTCCTTGATATAACCGCGCATCAAATTGGGCGTGGAATTGCCGACCACCGCGACCCTTCCCGCCATACCAGCATCTTTGACGGCCTTCGCGGCCCCGGGAACGTTTGGCGCTCCTAACACGATAATGCCTTTGAGGGAGGGGAAATCTTTCAGATAGGCCTCGGTAACGCGATAAGCTTCTTCGGTGCTTTCGCCGGCCGGCCGAATATCTAATATTTTCAGATCGGGATACCTGGCATAAATATGTTTCTTGATCGCATTGATCCAGCTCGACTGGTTCGGCGCCGAGAAGGACGTGGTAATGAGCGCGATATCGGCCTTTGGCCCGACTTCTTCCCTGATAGCTTCGACGATTTGCGCACCGAACTCGTCAAAATTGACCAGATTGACGAAAAACTCGCGAAACTTCGTGTCCCCATCCCAACTCATAATATGAATGCCGGCATCGCTGGCCTTCTTTAATACGGGAACAATTGCCACCGGATCATTCGCCGCGACCGCAATCATATGCGGCCGGGTAGGAATTATTTTCTCGATCATCTCGATCTGCTTTTCCACCTGATCCTGGGATGGGCCCGACCAAATAACCTGGATCGAGGACAACTCCCGTCCCGCTTCGTCGACGCCATGTTTTACCGCATCGTAATAGTCAATCCCCACTAGCTTCGGCATGATGAACAGGCGATATTTCTCGCCCGCAAAAGATACAGCCGGAGCAATCGCAGTCATCGACAAAAGTGCAACAACGAAAATCGTGCGCAGAAAACGACTCACCCCTACCCTCCATTCGGGCATTCTGTTAATGCACTATGATTGATATGCCGCTATTCGGTTAACCTTAAGTCGGATGCTGTTCTAATGGCTTACGCCACCCATCTTGGCCCATCGACACTGTTTGCCGACGGCCCTCAAATCGCAAAGTCTCCTTGCAACAACGCCATTCCCACAGCTTTTCAATGCTCATCTATTATTTGATGATAGATCATTTGCTGCGTATAGATGATCCTCTCCCCGGCCGGCAATCACTTCCCAAATCGACGTTTTGGATGACACTGAACTCATGCACAGGATTCGCAAAGTGCAACTCACGTGATGTCTCACAGATAAATAACCTTTCGTAATGGCTTAATGCGGCAGCGTCATTCAGAGAGTTCGATTGAAGACAAATACCGAGATTTAGCCGACTTCGGCTTTTATTCTTCGATGAGACACTTTATCATCTCGGCAGCAGCTATCCATCTCTCGTAACACAACGTCTTTCAACCACATGTCCACCCGTACTATCGAACTCGCCAAAGCACTTATCGCTCTTCCGTCTCCAACACCAAAAGACGGCGGATGCCAGGAAATTCTCGTCGAGCGCTTGCACGCGCTGAATTTCAATATTCAACATTTACGCTTCGGCGATGTCGATAATCTGTGGGCGCGGAGAGGTGACGCATCGCCGCTCGTGTGTTTTGCCGGGCATACCGATGTGGTGCCTACGGGCCCGCTCGATCAATGGCTATCCGATCCGTTTCAACCGACAGAACGGGACGGAATTTTGTATGGCAGAGGCGCAGCCGATATGAAAAGCTCGCTCGCCGCTTTTATCACCGCCATCGAACGATTCGTCGCCGAACAACCCGATCATCCAGGTTCTATCGCATTGCTGATCACATCCGATGAGGAAGGGCCGGCAGTCAATGGTACGGTCAAAGTTGTAGAAACACTGAAAAATCGCGGAGAGCTAATCGACTATTGCATTGTCGGCGAGCCTACTTCATCGCAGTGGTTCGGCGATACCATCAAAAACGGCCGGCGCGGATCGCTATCCGGCAAATTGACCATCAAAGGCGTGCAGGGTCATATCGCTTATCCACACTTAGCTATCAATCCCATTCATCTGGCCGCTCCGGCGATCACCGACCTTTCGCTGGCCATATGGGACAACGGCGACGAATTCTTCCCGCCGACGAGTTGGCAAATCTCCAATATCCATGGCGGCACAGGTGCGGGCAATGTCATTCCCGGCACGGTCGAGATTCTATTCAATTTCCGCTTTTGCCCCATCAGCACACCGGTTTCATTGCAAGAAAGGGTCTATGCCATTCTTGATCGATACCAACTGGAATACGAACTGACTTGGGAATTATCGGCGCAACCGTTCTTCACGCCACCAGGTAAACTGGTAGATGCGATTTCCGAAGCGATTCTCGATACCACCGGTGTCCCAGCCGCGGTGTCGACGACCGGCGGCACATCCGACGGACGCTTTATCGCGGCTATCTGTCCGCAGTTGGTTGAATTCGGACCAATTAACGAAAGCATTCACAAGCTCAACGAACACATTGCAGTAGAAGACATCGAACGGCTCTCCGATGTCTATTACGGCACACTCAAACGATTGCTAACAAAATGACCGATTACTTCGCTACTGCCCGCGGCGAGCTACACACTGTTCGCGACTGGCTCCGCTTCGCGGTAAGCCGCTTTAATGAGGCTGGGTTGTCATTCGGGCACGGCAGCTTGAATGCCTATGATGAAGCAGCCTATCTCATTCTGCATAGTTTGCATTTGCCGCTGGATCAGTTAGAGCCCTTTCTCGATGCGCGTTTGCTGCAGCAGGAAATCGAGAACATCGCCGGCATCTTAGAAAAACGGATCAATAAGCGTATTCCCGCCGCTTACATCACCAATGAAGCATGGCTGGGAGAATACCGCTTCTATGTAGATGAGCGGGTCATCGTGCCCCGCTCATTCATCGCGGAATTATTGCGTGATCATCTGCAGCCTTGGATTACCGATCCGGAATCGATTCAATCGGCACTCGATATGTGTACCGGATCGGGATGTCTTGCCATTGTGACTGCGTTGACTTTCCCTCACGCACAGGTGGATGCCGTCGATCTCTCTCCTGACGCCTTGGAAGTCGCTCAACGCAACGTCGACGATTATGGTTTGGAAGATCGGGTAACGCTGATGCAAAGCGACCTGTTCGAAGCACTGAACGGCCGAAAGTACGACTTGATTATCAGTAATCCGCCCTATGTGAATGCCGAATCGATGGCTGGGCTTCCCATCGAATATCTTCAAGAACCACAAATGGCGCTAACAAGCGGCCACGATGGTCTTGATCATATCCGCGTCATTCTTCGCGAAGCAGCGAAGCATTTGAACAAGAATGGCATTCTTGTGGTCGAATCGGGCAATAACCGCGATGTACTGGAAATGGCCTTTCCGGATAAGGCGTTTCAGTGGTTGGAAGTCAGCGCGGGAGACGAATTTGTCTTTCTATTGTCGCGGGAAAGTTTACTTCGATAGAGAGTCGCTCCGCTTAGCGCGGAAATTCATTCTCGCAAGCCTTTATTTGTCATTCTGAATGCAGTGAGGGATCTGCTTTTAGAGCAGATCCCTCACTGCAAACTATTGCTTTCCACCACCGCGCCGTATACGGGTCTTAGTTTGACCAGCGCGCGGATTGCGAGGTACGTCACGCCGCTCTTTCGTCGGTGCCGCTTCACGCTTTTCTCTCGATTTAGGTTTGCCCGCGGGTGCGCTTCCCGCCGTCTCGACACCAGCCCAATCAAGCACCATCTTTACCTGTTTTTCTTCCAACTCCAGCAGCATTCCGCGCTTTAATCGAGGCGGTAAATTGATCACACCGAAACGCACGCGCGTCAAGCGGCTCACCATCATACTCATGGCGCTGAACATGCGGCGAACTTCGCGATTACGGCCTTCCCGCAGCATCACTCGATACCAATGATTAGAACCTTCACCGCCGTCGTCACGCAGCCATTCGAACTTAGCTAAACCGTCATCCAACTCCACACCATCACAAAGTTGCTGACATTGCTCCGCGCTCAACTCGCCCATCAATCGCACAGCATATTCGCGTTCAACTTCAAAGCTAGGATGCGACAAGCGATTGGCCAATTCGCCGCTGGTGGTAAAAATTAATAAGCCGCTCGTGTTGTAATCAAGTCGCCCAATTGATACCCATTTCCCGCCGCGTACCCGCGGCAATTTTTCGAAAACGCTGGCACGGCCTTCAGGATCATCGCGGCTAACGATTTCCCCTTCGGGCTTGTGGTAAATCAAGATGCGAGGTAATTGATCGGGCTTTAGTTTTCGAAGCGGCCTATGGTCGAACAGGATACGGTCATCCGGCGAAACTCGGTCGCCCACTTGCGCTGGCCGGCCATTAACAGTCACTCTGCCAGCGATAATTGCCGCTTCCATGTCGCGGCGAGATCCCAAACCCGATTGCGCCAATACCTTATGCAACTTTTCAGTCGCATCATCTACTGGCGATGCTTCGGCTTCATCTTCAAAATGCGACGCCGCACGCGAACGACGTTTATCGGGTTTATCGGACGCACCATCCTCCGCTTCTTGCCTCGGCAAGTCAGCGTTATTCGCGCTACGCGGCCTCTTTGATGGCCGGCCAGCAGTGGACGATGTGTCCTCTGCCGGTGTTTTATTCTGTGGGGGGCGGAAAGGTGTTCGCTTCTTCTGGGGCATGGGCAGTATCTTGAATTATTTCGGTTGGCTCTACGTCAACGACAGCCGTGCCGTTCGATTCGGATGTCGTTTCCGTCATGTCGGCGCTCGGCGCTTCAGTGCTTGCCGACGTAATATCGGTGGTTAAATTAAGTGCGGTTTGCAATGCTTCTAATGGCGGCAACTCTTCCAACGAACGCAAGTTGAGATCGTCGAGAAAACGTTTAGTGGTTGCATATAACGCAGGGCGTCCAGGCACTTCGCGGTGGCCCACCGCTTCGATCCAGCCACGCTCTTCGAGTGCCTTGATGATATGGCTCGATACTTCGACGCCTCGGATCTGTGCGACATCGCCGCGCGTCGCCGGCTGGCGATAAGCAATGATCGCCAGCGTTTCCATCACAGCACGCGAATAACGAGGCGGTTTCTCCGGCGACATGCGTTGCACGAAACGAGCGAACTCCGGCTTCACTCGAAAACGCCAACCGCTTGCTACCGGACACAACTCCACTGCGCGATCAGCCCAATCGCTTTTCAGCTCATCGAGCAGCTTGCGTATTGTATCGGCGGACAACTCCTGGTCGAATAGTTTTCTCAAATCGACGAGCTGCAAAGGTTCGCTGGACGACAACAAGGCCGCTTCCAAAATCAGCTTTGCCTGCGTCAAGTTACCCGTTGCATTGGCATCTTCAGTCGAATCGATCGGTGTCTGGGCGTCACCAGCCAATTCGGTAATTGGCTGCGTCAATTCGTCATCGGCATTGTTTTCTAACGTGTCAGCAGTCATTGCGGCACCACATCTTCAGTAACAGACGCTTCACTGGATTGCGACTGAGCAAGCCGGACATAGATGGGATCGAAGGGCTCCGATTGGCTGATCTCGATTAACGACTCACGCGCCAGCTCGAGAATAGCGAGGAAACTCACCACCAACACCGGCACGCCTTTCTCCGGTTCGAACAAATCGGCAAACATCACGAATTCGCTGGACTGCAAATTGCGCAAGATACGGCTCATATGGGACCGCACCGACAATTCTTCGCGAGTCACATGGTGATGCCGATTCACCTTGGCTCGCATCAATATGGCCATCCATGCGTTTTTCAAATCGGCTGCATCGACCTTAGGCTGATGCTTGATGGCCGTGGTATCCATCAGCACTTCGACCAACATATAGTCGCGTCCCGCTTGCGGCATGCCATCGATTTTTTGCGCGGCCGCTTTCATTTGTTCGTATTCCAGCAAACGTCGAACCAGTTCCGCGCGAGGATCTTCTTCGTTGGCGGTTTCCTTCGGCGGACGCGGCAATAACATGCGCGATTTAATCTCGATCAATAGCGCGGCCATCAGTAAGTATTCGGCCGCCAATTCGAGTTGTGTCGCCTGCATGATGTCCACATAGCTCATGTATTGGCGAGTCAACTCGGCCATGGGAATATCGAGAATATCGAGCGAGTGCTTGCGTATCAAATACAGAAGCAAATCGAGCGGCCCTTCGAAAGTGTCGAGGAATACCGACAGCGCTTCCGGCGGAATATATAAATCCTGTGGCAACTCGATCAACGGTTCGCCGTTGATCTTCGCGATGGGCGAGGATTCGACGGCAGCTTCTTCGGCAACGATATCCATCTCGACTACTTCTTTTCCTCTTTCTTGTCGTCATTGCCGCCAGTCGCCACATCGACAACGGCAGCGCCAACTTTGAACGGCACTTTGGCCACTTCGATCGCCACATCCACCGCAGTGCCGACGACAAAACCGACACAGCCTTGAAGCAATAACGGGAACAACGAAAGGATTAACAACCGCGAGATATTTTTCATCATTTCAACCTTACGTTCAGCGTTCCCATTGTTGAGACGTGCGATACGTCAACCGTAGCTCAACCCCATCGCGCCTCTCACTTCCCGCATCGTATCCTGCGCAACCTTCCTGGCACGTTCACAACCGTCGGCAACAATATTGCGCATCAACGTCGGATCTTCCAGATATTGCTGCGCTCGTTCGATGATGGGTTTCTGCTCCGCGATGACCGCGTCGATGACAGGCTGTTTACATTCGAGGCAACCAATACCGGCACTGCGGCAACCGGTCTGTACCCATGCTTTGGTTTCTTCCGATGAATATACCTGATGCAGTTGCCACACGGGACATTTCTCCGGCTCGCCCGGATCGGTTCGACGCACCCGCGCCGGATCGGTGGGCATAGTACGGATTTTTTTGGTTACGCTTTCCGGTGCTTCGCGCAGGCCGATAGTGTTCCCATAGGACTTAGACATTTTGCGGCCATCGAGTCCGGGCATTTTCGCTTCCGGTGTTAACAACGCAGCGGGCTCGGCAAGAATCATTTTGCCGCTGCCTTCCAGATAACCGAATAACCGTTCCCGATCGCCGACACTGAGGTTCTGTTGTTCATTCAGCAACGCTCGCGCCGCGTCGAGGGCTTCATCGTCACCCTGCTCCTGATAACGAGTGCGCAACTCAGCATAGAGTTTCGACTTCTTCGAGCCTAGCTTCTTTACAGCCGCTTGGGCTTTTTCTTCGAACCCCGGTTCGCGGCCATACAGATGATTAAAGCGGCGCGCGATTTCGCGAGTGAACTCGATATGCGGCACCTGATCCTCGCCCACCGGAACTTGATTCGCTCGGTAGATCAGAATATCGGCGCTTTGTAACAACGGATAACCGAGAAAACCGTAAGTAGTGAGATCACGCTCGGAAAGATTCTCCTGCTGTTCCTTATAGGTCGGCACCCGTTCCAGCCAGCCCAGCGGCGTCATCATCGACAATAACAAGTGGAGTTCCGCATGCTCGGGCACTTTCGACTGAATAAATATCGTCGCGTTAGCCGGATCGAGTCCCGCCGCCAGCCAATCGGTAACCATGTCCCACGTGTTCTGCTCAATATCGTCGCGGGTTTCGTAGTGTGTCGTCAGGGCATGCCAATCGGCGACGAAAAAAAAGCATTCATGTTCGTGCTGAAGCTTGATCCAGTTCTTCAATGCGCCATGGTAATTACCCAAATGCAAATTACCGGTCGGTCGCATACCGGAAAGAACGCGGTCGGCGTACATCCTATGGGACTCCTTAGGAAGGGTAAAAGAATAATTTGCGGATTTTGGCACATTTGGCGAGATGCGATGCAAGGCACCCGTCGCGCCGTGTAGCTATTCTCCACAAGCGACGGACAACGCCGCAGCGCGCCCGCCAAGTGCGTCAAAATCCGCGAATTATTCTTTTACCGATCCTTAACTGTTAGAGGGAATTGAGTAATGCATTGAGCAATCTCTGATCTATGCCCACCAAATCGACAATGGTAAACAGGCTGATCGATATCATGGGCTGCAAAATCTTGCCCATTAAAGGCGTGCTAATCATTATTAACAAAATCATGAAGCCGTACGGCTCTAGCCGCGCCACTACATCGGCAAGAGGATTAGGCAACAGGCTTACCAAAATTCTTCCGCCATCGAGCGGCGGGATCGGCAATAGATTAAGGGACATCAAAGAAACATTGATTACTAACCCGGCCGTACCCATTAACATCATCGGCACAGCAAAATAATTGCCGTCCAATGTTGCGCCGAAACGAATCAGCAAAGACCAGCCAATCGCCATGAGTAAATTCATCGCAGGACCAGCCGCTGCGACCCAAAGCATATGCTGCTTCGGACGCCTCAATTGATCGAAATTTACCGGCACAGGTTTGGCCCAACCAAACATAAAGCCCATGCCGCCGGTCAGCTTGCCGATGAAAAATAACCCCAGAGGAACAGCAACGGTACCAATGGGGTCGATATGCTTCAACGGATTTAAGGTAACCCGCCCTAACAGGTAAGCCGTCGGATCGCCGAAGTGGCGGGCCACATAGCCGTGCGCGGCTTCGTGTAGGGTAATGGCAAAAATAACGGGGAGCGCCCAGATCGCGATGGTTTGAACGAAATTTAATTCCAACGGTTTACCTTCCTAATAGAGCCTGTTACGCCACTAACCCGAATGGTGACGGGTCGCCCCGCCCAATCCGCACTAACGTAGGAGAACCATCGGATAAATCGATCACCGTCGTAGGCTCGCCACCGCAACTACCGCCATCGAGCACCAGATCTACCTTATGCTCCAGCCTTTCTCTAATGTCAGCCGGATCGGTGAGCGGTTCATCGCTGCCCGGCAAAATCAAAGTCGTGGAAAGCAGCGGCTCACCCAATTCAGCCAATAATGCCAATGCAACCGGATGATCCGGCACACGAATTCCAATCGTGCTCCGCTTCGGATGCTGCAAACGCCGTGGCACATCGCGTGTGGCCTCTAATAAAAAAGTATAGCTCCCGGGCGTATTTGCTTTGAGCAAGCGGTATTGCACGTTGTCCACTCGGGCGTACTGGGCTATTTCCGACAAGTCCCGGCACACCAAGGTGAAATGATGCCGTTCATCCACCTCGCGGATAGCGCGAATCCGCTCCATCGCGGCCTTGTCACCGATGTGACAGCCGAGGGCGTAGCAAGAGTCCGTCGGATACACAATGACGCCGCCCTCACGGACGATATCGACTGCGGATCGGATCAAGCGAGGTTGAGGGTTCTGTGGGTGGATTTGGAAAAACTGCGCCATGCGCGGAAACTGCGCTGTGATTAAGCGAGCAAGTTTACCACAAGGCGGACAGGGCCTTAGAACCCAATAAACGCTGCACTAGTCCCATAGCTCCCACACCGGCCGCAATCCGTCCGGCAATGGCGGCAATTTTCCAGGCAGCGAATAACTTTCACCGGGGCCGTGATAATCGGATCCGCGTGACGCGGCAAAACCGAAATTTTTTGCATGCCCTGCATAATGCCGCATTTGATCCGAGGTATGGTTGCCAGTTACCACCTCCAGCCCTTCGCCGCCAAGATCGCGGAACTGACCAAGCAGCCGGCGCATCGGGTTCGCCCCGAGGCCATAACGCCCCGGATGCGCAATTACCGCGGTTCCTCCGGCTTCATGAATCCAACGTATAGCATCGGCCAAATCGGGCCATTGATGTTTCACATAGCCGGGTTTGCCCCTTACCAAATAGTGCTTGAAGGCGCTTCTGACATCATTGACGACACCGCTGTCTACCAAATAACGAGCAAAATGGGTTCGCCCGATCATTTCCTTATTGGTCGCATATTTATGCGCCCCTTCTAGACACCCCTGAATACCGACTCGCGCCAAGTCCTCCGCCATCAATTGCGCTCTCTTGGTTCGGCCCTCTCGGACCACCGCAAGACCATCGTTTAATACTGCATTCTCCGGATCGACGTTAAGACCTAGAACATGCAGCGTGGTCGTTTCCCAAGTAACGGAAATCTCCACACCGTTGATAAAACGCAATCCGAGCCGATCGGCTTCGTTCCGTGCCTCGGCAAGGCCGCGCAAGTCATCGTGGTCGGTCAATGCAAAAAGATCGACCGCAAGTTCGGAAACCCGCCGCGTAAGCTCGGTGGGTGTTAATAAACCATCGGAAATCGTGGAATGGCTATGGAGATCAGCGTTAAGCAAAATTGAGTCGAAAAAAAATAAAATGGTGAAAATGATGCCCGGCAATCGGCCAAACACGCTAAGCAGTCATATTACACCTAGCCCTTACGAATTACCGTTAAAAAAGCCTTAGTTTCATAGGTAGTAAGGAACAGAAATACGGCCGGCACGACTCGAATTACAAGTACATATGAATGAGTGCGTTTTATCCGAACTTGTGAAGTCATCAAGAATCAGAGCAAAATACTAGCCTTTTTACTAGCAGCCCATTCATTCCAGTGATAGAAATCAAGGAAATAAAGCTTCTGGACGTTAAAGCCGAAGCAAGCCAAGACCTCTCCGACCGCTTCAAAACGTTAGCCTTGGAGGTTCTTCAAGCCTACGAACGCCGAGGCGCACCACAAGCCGGCGCAGCTTCACTGCCCGAGCTTATCAACGCGGTAGAGGAATTTTTAAATGCTTTTCATAAGCTAGATGAGGAATACGGCGATGCCGGCGCGATACTGCTTGAGGATACCGGCGAATTAGCCGACTACTGCATACGCTGCCTTGCGGAGTTGCGCAACTGGCTTGACCGGCTGGAACTCGCCGCATTAACGCCTGAATTCGATAAACTGATTATCGGCACTACGCTATGGGCCATACGGCACGAATGTGAAGTAACAACGCCGGAACCTGCGGTTAATGCTCTAGCCCATATGGCTAACGACGCAAAAACCAGGCAGGATCTGGCAGCGATATATGGCCTAATGCAAGGCTTGATACTTGCGTTACCGATGTTGATCAAAAGCGATCTCGAAAAATCCAACCCCAACCGTCCATGGCGTATTTTGCTGGTTAACTTCGCCATCATCGCCGTGCGCACGCAAGATGTTCCAATGATGCAATATGCTTTCGACACCCTCGGCACCTATTTGCCGGAAGAATGCCAAGGCTTTTTCGCAGAAGCCGTACGCCAAGCCGAGCATCCGGGATTTTCCGATGAAGTAAGAGGACTCTTACTAGCGGAACAAGCCAAGTGGGCCATGCGCCATTAATCTCAAAACAACATAATTTTCGGCGGTTCAATTATTTTATGGCCTTTCTCTTCGACCTATTTCCCGTCATTCTGTTTTTCGTGGCATATCAAATGGCCGACATCTATGCGGCCACCGGGGTCGCCATGGCCGCATCCGTCGCGCAAATCGGCTGGCTCTTGATACGAAAAAAAACAGTGAAACCGATGATGTGGGTCAGTTTCGTGCTAATCGTAATTTTCGGCGGCGCAACGATCATTCTGCATAACAAGTTGTTCATCATGTGGAAGCCGACGGTACTCTATTGGCTGTTCGCATCGGTTCTGATCGGAGGAAAAATTTTCTTCAGACGAAACTTCATCCGCACCCTCATGGAAGAGCAGATGAGCGTTCCCGAACGGGTGTGGAGTCTTCTCAATCTTAGTTGGGCTGGTTTTTTCCTTTCTATCGGCTTGCTGAATCTTTACGTCGCATACAACTTTTCCGAGCCCGATTGGGTCAAATTCAAAACGCTGATAACACCCGCCCTGATGTTCGTCTTCGTTTTGTGCCAAGGCCTTTGGCTATCTAAACATATCGAACAAAAGGAAGAATCACAGTAATGCTATACGCGATCATCACTGAAGACCTGCCCGGTACTTTGGAAAAACGGATGGCGGCTCGGCCCGATCATTTAGCTCGCTTACGCGTATTGCAAGCGGAAGGACGGCTGATTCTGGCCGGGCCGCATCCGGCAATCGATAGTCTCGATCCCGGTCCCGCCGGCTTCTCCGGCTCGTTGATCGTCGCAGAATTCGCGTCGCTGGATGCCGCTACCGCCTGGGCGCTGGAAGACTCTTATGCAGCCGCCGGCGTATATGCACGGGTAACGGTAAAGCCATTTAAAAAGGTTTTTCCGGAGTGAATACCGTGGAATTGATTCGGGATCGTCTTGCGACGTTGCAACCGGTCTTACTGGAAATCAAAGATGACAGCGGTAAACATGTTGGCCACGCCGGCGCCAAAGATGGCGGCGGTCATTATCGGCTCACAATCGTTTCCCCACTATTCGCCGGTAGTTCGCGCGTCGCCCGGCATCGAATGATTTATGATGCGCTCGGCGATCTAATGCGGCGTGAAGTCCATGCCTTGGCGATCGATGCATTCGCGCCGGATGAACAATGAAACATAGCCTCAAAGCTTTTCATTTTTAGTTTTTCAATTTCGATTATTTTGTTTTCAACACTGAGGTCCTTATGAAAAAGTCACAAGCCTATATTTCCTTGGCGCTCACCATTGCCGTTTTCGGCGTCGCCGCCGTTTATGCACAGCAAGCCACCAAACCAGCCGCCTCCGCCGCTTCGACCGGTAGCGTATCGGTGAACGGTACCGCCATTCCTCAATCACGCATTCAGGCGATTGTAAAAGCGCAAGCCCAGCAAGGCCGCCCTGAATCTCCTGAACTGGTCAACGCAGTCAAAGACCAACTGGTTATGCTGGAACTCGTTAGTCAAGAAGCAAAGAAAAAAGGACTGGAAAAAGATTCGGACGTGGCCAACCGCTTGGCAATGAGCCGGCAACAAATTCTCGCCGAAGCCTTCGTGCAGAACTATGTCAAAAACAATCCGGTCAGCGATGCTGATCTGAAGAAAGACTACGAAGCTTACAAGGGCCAACTCGGCGACAAAGAATACAAGCCCCGCCACATTCTGGTGGAAAAAGAAGACGAAGCCAACGCCATCATCGAGCAACTCAGCAAAGGCGGTGACTTCGACAAAATCGCCAAGGAAAAATCCAAAGACACCGGCTCTAAGGAAAACGGCGGCGATTTAGACTGGGGTCCCGCAGCCCGCTTCGTCGGACCGTTCGCCGATGCGCTGAAGACCCTGCAAAAAGGACAAGTCACTCCAAAACCAGTGCACACCCAATTCGGCTATCACGTCATCAAAATGGATGATGTGCGCGACATGAAGCAACCGACATTCGATGAAGTGAAAGACAATCTGCGTAACCGCAAGCAGCAAGAGCAAGTTCAGAAAATGCTGGCAGACTTGCGTTCCAAAGCAAAAATAGTCGACGCAAAATAAATCGACTTCGTTAAGCCGTGTGATTACGCGGCTTAATCGGGATAGGGGACAGTCAATCGTGACCGTACCCCTCCTCTCGCACCACATAAAAAAGCCACGGCAGACCGTGGCTTTTTTATTTTTCTGAAATTTAGAGCCTGTTATGACTTAGTCATTGAATCACGGCTAATCATCCCAAAAGAACTAACATCCACAAGTTGGCGAGGTTGACGTCCTGGTCTGAGTCGTCCAGTCACGCTTACATATACTCCATGTTGCATGTGGGCCGAGTTCGCCTTTGCATAGTCATCAGGAGATAACATTGTCCGAGCTCGAACTGATTCTCCTTCCTCACTTAAAAGAAGTGAAAGCACGACTCCACCAGATCGACGCCCATCTCCTCCCATCTCACCTTCTACCGCTTCTACTGTTCCAATAAACGTATCCACCTGATCAAGTTCAGCACTCCGAAGTTCTCGACGTATTTCCTCGATACGAGGGAAATAGTCATGCTGAAAAGAAATCGGACGAACAATCGGATGAAATGATGGCGCACGCAGAACAGACCAGTCGAAGCTTAAATCAACCCTATTGTTGATCTGATCATCATGCATGCTAGATATTGCTTCACACAAATTAGACGATATTAAAGGTTGCTGCATCGTCTTTAACTCATCAACCATCTGATCAACTTTATCAGTTTCGATTGCATCAGCAAGCTGAGCTACAGCATGATATAAGGTTGATGTGACAGATCGGACAAAAGGTGTTTCTGGATCGTCAAACTCTAGTGTGCCTTGTAAAGTAAGGGCATGAATGGGACATGCTACGCGCAGAACGAAACTACCCGATTCGGTTTGACCAAATTTTGTCTGTTCAACAAACTGTGCGGCCTCGCTAAGTGTTAATCTTGGATGATGGGTACGCGGCCGCAAAACAGTGCATGCCGCAGCTTTAAGAAGCTTTTCTGTGTTCTGAATAAAAGATGTTGCAAAGCTAAGTGGTAACACCGAATCATTACCCTCAAAAGCAACTCGCAAACGCAAAACATCATCTTTGGCAGATTGAATTTTCGAAATTATTTGACGAGCCGCCGTCCCCGATAGCTCCGCAACTTTATCAATAATCAGCGCTAACGAATCAAAATAATCCGGAGCAAACTGATCCATTGGAAACACTAGTTGTCGTCTGGGGTAACGCTCATTCGACAGAACGTAAAGCCGATCCTTTATTGCCTCATCAAGAACAACCCATCCTTGAGACTTTAAAAAGTCGCGAACATCCGTTGGGCCAAGCTGCATTAGATCACTCATGCAGTCTCTCCTTGATACATTGGCACATCATTTCTAGAAATAGCTCCCATCAACGAACGAAGTCCAGAAACATCGAATCGCTGATTTTTGGGTAAGTAAATCGTCTGAGCAGTAGTGTTTGATGAAGGGGACGCGCCTCGCAAACTCACCCAATACGCACACTTATGTAAAGATAGCGCCTCATTAGTATGGAGTATGGCTGATCCATTCTTCGCGATTCTTAGGAAGAAAGAGAACTACTAAAATCCGCGGGAGCGAAACCGCATCGGTGCGGAGACTATCGTACTGCTGAATTCCATTAAGGCTATAAGAATAGCTTGAACCAACTAACGCTGGCTCCTTTGTAGTAGCTTTTAGTTGAACATTTATGTTTACTTCTTGCCGATAACCTCCATCTGGAAATGGCCCCAACTTGTGAGGTGAGCATCCACACCAGCATTATCCAAATGCCGTCCCGACACACAACATGCCACCTTTGCATGAGCGGTAATCGCATGTAAATAAGCATAACTCAGCTCTGATTCGACGTTTTGATCAGTAAAAGGAATACGCTTCTTATCAATAACTCCCATTCTCTCGATAAAACGCCTTACCCGATCCGCTTCCTTGCATTACGAAACATCCGCATCCACGGACTATCCTCTTGCCAATCATCGGGCCGCCAAGAGCATTGAACAGCGCGGAACACGCGCTCGGGATGCGGCATCAGAATATTGAACCGGCCATCGGCCGTCGTTATACCGGTGATGCCGCGCGGCGAACCATTGGGGTTTTCAGGATAGTGCTCGGTCGCTCGTCCGTAATTATCGATATAACGTAAGGTCACTAGATGCTGCGACGTAAGCATGGCTTCTTCGCTTGCGTATTCTGCATAGCCTTCGCCATGTGCCACTACAATCGGCATACGGCTGCCGGCCATGCCATCGAAGAACAACGATGGTGACTCTTGCACTTCCGCCATTACATAACGAGCCTCGAACTGCTCAGACCGGTTGCGCATAAAATGGGGCCAATGCTTTGCACCGGGAACGATATCGCGCAAATTGGCCATCATCTGACAACCATTGCATACGCCCAATGCGAACGTATCGTTGCGATTAAAGAACACTGCAAACTGATCGCGCATTGCTGAGTGAAACAAAATCGATTTGGCCCAACCCTCGCCCGCACCTAGTACGTCGCCGTAAGAGAAACCACCACAGGCAACGAATCCTTTAAACTCATCCAGCTTGCGACGACCACTGATCAGGTCAG
>Ga0157374_10001068_pt1 | contig 23756 bp, 18 predicted proteins | sample M25metaG_FD_115308 | JGI IMG/M metagenome (GOLD analysis project Ga0157374, IMG submission 115308) | Miscanthus rhizosphere microbial communities from Kellogg Biological Station, Michigan, USA - M2-5 metaG | ecosystem: Host-associated > Plants > Roots > Rhizosphere > Soil | place: USA: Michigan... | reverse complement strand
AGGTTATTGGATAAAGAACATGAGACAAGACCAGAAGCCAGTGAGGCAGATATGTACGCAGCCTCCCTACACCGTCTCCTGCGATTTTCTGGGGCTACATGACCCTTTTCAAACTATCTCTTATACATATCCCCTTGGGTTGTACCTTTGCGGTTGAATGCCTTATCCAAATCCCCCCAATTTGCAAGTTCGGCCATAGCCATTTGAGTTAAACTGAGTGTTAGGGCTATTCCCAAGCATAAATTACGCATACAAAGTCCCTCCAACTATCAGTGCAGTGATATAACTGCAAACCTCAAAAGAGCTCCTGCTACAATTAGCAAGGGTTTTGAAATTTTAAAGCTCCTGATTATACATTCAAGAGTCAAATATCCATTGCTAGGTAATGTTACAAGTGTTACAGTGAGGATGTCAAATAAGTCTATTGATTGCAATGCGTTGGCTCGTATTCTCTTCTTCCCTACCCAAATCAAGCTCAAGCTCTAGGGTTGCTCTATGGAGACGACTGAAGCGGATTGGTGCCATTTCCCCAAAATCCGGATTACACGTATTGCCCAATACGGATGAGTGCATGGAAGCCTTTCAGTGGTTGGCCCAAGAGGTAGTACAGGCCAAGGGTGAGGCTTTAATCATGCAGGTTGAGCAGTTTGAGGGGCTGACTGATAGCCAAATCGTTGAGCAATTCCACGAGAGCCTGAAGGAAGAGTATGGCGCACTGCTTACATCAGCAGGGGAGCTTGAAAAAGCATTGCAGGCTCAATCACCGCGTGAATGGGACGCATCCCTGAGCGAGGCACTCCAAAAGCTTCAGAAACGACTCATAGACTTAAAACGCATTGATTACTTCAATTCCCCTGATGAAATACCTGTTACAAGCACATTGGCTAGGATAAAAGCGATGCTCATAGAACAAGAAGGGCAAATTCATCAAATAGAAACGGTTACGATTACCGATTACCAAGGCAGGCAATGGGTTACTCGCCCTAGGCCTCATGTCGATCGCTTGGCCTGTATCTGGCTAATTCGGCGCTTTATCGACGCTAATGCGGAGATTCGCTACTCTCAAACCCCGGATGCAGGTGAAATTTCGTTTGATATGTCTAATGCGACCTTCGGGCATCATGGCAATCTGTGTTCTTTTGAAACGATGCTGTATGCCTTCCAGCTCGATAAACCGGGCTTAAGCGCCTTGGCCGAGATAATTCATGAGATTGATTTACGGGATGGACTTTATCAACGTCCGGAAACAGAAGGCGTAGCTACCGTATTAAAAGGCTGGCAGCTAGCCAAAATGGATGACCAGCAATTGGAAGCCAATGGCCTCATCTTTTTTGATGGGCTATATGCCTCACTGAATCAATAATGAGTAAAGAAGTGTGCGTGACATGTATTGTTTAGAACGATTATCCAGGATAGTTCTCTGTTTGCTCCTATTGCGGCTAGGATCTGTACCAGCGCTTGCAGATGTTCTAAAAGCAACAATTAATTCACCTGCATCCTTATCCGTCCCTCCCGTAACATTGAGCCAAGCTCTTGAAAAAGCTGTCAAAAATTATCCTTCGGTCCAAACCTCACAAGCTCGAATCCAAGGGAATCAAGCAGGCATCACATTAGCACGAACCGCATATTTACCCCACTTTGATCTTCTGCTGCAGGAGAATCGGGCCACACGCAATAATATTTCGGGGCAACTATTGCCACAATTGATAATTCCGTCTATGACAGGTCCAGTCATTAACAATCCAACGGCTGGTAGCGCCTGGGACAGTGCCGCAGGTGCATTGTTAAACTGGGAACCTTTTGATTTTGGCTTGAGACGGGCCAATGTGGATCTGGCTAAAACCCAGCTAGACACAGCAAAGGCCAATCTGCAACTGACCGAATTAAATGTCGTAACATCTGTTTCAGACGCGTTTTTTAAAGTGCTTTCCGCTAAAGTCGCCGTACAAACTCAAGCGGCCAAAGTAAAACGTGCTCAGGTATTTGTGGAAACGGTCACTGCTCGTGTCAATGAAGGTTTACGGCCAGGGGTGGATTTAGCCCGTGCCATCGCGGAAGCTGCTTCTGCCCAAATCGTTTACACACAAGCCCTTGGTAAAGAAAAGCTGGCTTTGGCAGCTCTGGCCCAGGCGATGGGTGATGCTGGGCAAGACATGGATATTCAGGGTAAAGCATTTTGGAGCCCGCCAACTGAGGTGATTATGCCGGTTGAGAGGGTTGATAGTCATCCTCGGCTCATCGTTCAAAAGTCTACGGTAGCGCAAGTTAAGGCCAAGGAACACAGCCTATCTGTTTCTTATCGACCCAAGATTAATGTTCAGGGTTCCTTTTTTGGTCGAGGTAGTGGCGTGGACCCTGAAGGTCATTTACAAGGGGGCGCAAATGGTTTAGTGCCAACCCGCGCCAATGCTGCCGTTGGGATTACCGTGATCATGCCTGTAATGAATATTGCGACCCTTCGTGCTCAACAGCGCATGGAGCGAGCCAATGAATCCGCAGAACTCTCTCGCTATAACGAAATGAAGCAAGAGATTCTGGGTGCCATCACCCAGGCTAAAATCCTGGCGGAAACGGCGAGTAGTGTTGCGGAACAAACACCGCTGGAATTAAAAGCCGCCCGAGCTTCTGAGGTCCAAACCCGCAGCCGCTATGCGGCAGGCTTATCGACCACACTGGAAGTTGCTGACGCCGAGCGCCAATTAACCCAGGCTGAAGTGGAAGATGCTTTGGCTAAAATTGACGTTTGGCGTTCACGCTTGAACCAGTATCTGGTCCAAGGTGACGTAAAAGGCTTTAACAATTTAGTGAGAGAGATCGAGCAAGGAGCAAACCGGTAATGTGGCTTGTCATTGCAGCAATGCGCCGCCCTATCAGCATTCTCGTGATGATTCTTGGCGTCATCCTGTGTGCAGTGATGGCTCTTTTTCAAATGCCAATTGATATTTTTCCGACACTGGGTACGCCAATGATTTATGTGGCCCAAACCTATGGCGGCTTAAACCCGGCACAGATGGAAGGCTTTCTCAGCTCATACTATGAATACCATTTCCTCTATATTACGGGTATCAAAGAGGTTGAATCCAAGTCAATTCAAGGCGTTTCCCTGATTCGCCTAACCTTTTATCCCGGCACCAATATGAGTCAGGCGGTTGCAGAAACGGTCTCTTACGTCAATCGAGCCAGGGCATTCATGCCACCGGGTACAGTGGCTCCCTTTATCATGCGTTTTGATGCAGGCAGTGTCCCGGTTGGGAACCTCGTGTTTTCAAGTCAAACCCGCTCTTTGGGCGAAATCCAGGATTTGGCCTTGTTCAAGGTTCGCCCCATGTTTGCGTCCCTCCCAGGCGTATCAGCCCCGCCGCCGCTGGGTGGAAACCAACGGACCGTGGTGATTCATGCCGACCCTCAAAAATTACGGCAATATAACCTATCCCCGGATGAAGTGGTTAAGGCTTTGGCCACCGGGAATGTCATTACCCCATCTGGGAATGTGCGGATTGGCGATATTACCTGGCTGACCCCGCTCAACTCAGTGGTGCAGGATATTCAGGATCTGGGGAATATCCCCATCCACACAGGAGCAGGACCCAGTGTCTATTTGCGTGATATTGCCCGAGTTGAAAACAGCAGTGATATTTTGACAGGTTACGCGCTGGTGAATGGGCATCGAGCGGTTTATATTCCCGTAACCAAACGCTCAGATGCCTCAACGTGGTCGGTGGTACAGGCCGTTAAAAAGGCACTTCCTGATATGCAGGCGGCTATTCCGTCTGATATTCATGTAGATTATATGTTTGATCAATCAGGCATTGTTAAAAATTCGATGACAGGTTTACTGTTTGAGGGCATCCTGGGCGCTTTTCTGACGGCCCTAATGGTACTTCTGTTCTTGCGAAACTGGCGCAGTGCAAGCATTGTCATTATCACGATTCCAATTGCCGTGTTGGCTTCCGTTGCCTCCTTGTGGGCAACTAGGCAGACTCTGAATATAATGACCTTGGGCGGATTAGCATTGGCGGTTGGCATTCTGGTGGATGAAGCAACTGTCACGATTGAAAACATCCACAGCCACTTAGCTCAGAATAAGTCAGTGAGTCGGGCAATTAAGGATTCGGCAAAGGAAATTGCTTTACCCAAATTATTGGTTCTGGTCTGTATTCTGGCTGTCTTTGTGCCCTCATTCTTTATGACGGGTGTGCCTCGTGCACTTTTTGTACCGCTATCCTTGGCAGTAGCCTTTGCGATGGTTGCCTCTTATCTGATTTCCCAAACCCTGGTTCCGGTCTTAGCGAACTGGTTCTTTAAAGCGGAACCGCATGAAGAGCCGGATAAAGAACGTCCTGGTCGATTTTCATTTACTGCCTTTAGGGATCAATACACCGGCTTGCTGGAATCAGTGTTTCCATTCCGTTGGTTACTGATTGGCGGGTATTTTTTGCTCAGCCTGCTCCTGATTGGCTTACTAGGCACCCATATTGGCACACAACTTTTTCCGACCGTGGATACGGGACAATTTAAAGTACGTTTACGCGCACCGGTTGGAACACGCGTGGAGCGAACGGAACTCATGTTGCACCGGGCTTTGGATATTGTTGCCAAAGAGGTGGGAACGGAGCATATGGAAGCCTCCCTGGCGTTTGTGGGTACCCAGCCCTCAAGTTACCCCATCAACTCAATCTTTCTTTGGACCAGTGGTCCTCAAGAAGCTGTGCTTTCGGTAGCGTTGAAGGGGGAGCATCTACCTTTTACGGCGTTACAAGAGGCGCTGCGACGGGATTTCGCCCGTGATTTACCTAATGTACTGGTTTCATTTGAACCGGGAGATTTAATCAGTCAAGTAACCAGTCTGGGCACGCAAACGCCCATTGATGTGGCTATCGTGGGTAAAGCATTGGCGGCAGACAGAAAGTATGCCACTAAACTGAAATCTGCCTTGCAAGGAATGCCTAGTTTTCGGGATGTACAATTTGGCGAACCACTAGACTATCCAACCTTGAGCGTCAATGTGGATCGCATGAGAGCTGGCCAGTTGGGGGTTACGGTTGATCAGGTTGGCAAATCACTGGTTGCTGCTACCTCTTCCAGTCGTTTTACCGAACCCAATTATTGGCTGGATCAGAGCACAGGAACCGCCTATCAGGTTCAAGTGGAAGTGCCACAGGCTCAAATGGCTTCCATTTCTGATTTAAAGAGTATTCCGGCTGTTCCACAATTTGGACTGAAGGGTCCTTTTATTGGGGATTTGGCAAAAGTAAAGACTGGGACTTCGATTGGAGAGTATGACCGGTTGAATAATCAACGAATGGTTCGTGTCACAGCTAATATTGCAGGAAACGACTTGGGGCTGGCAGCCAAAAACATCCAGAAAGCTATTCATGAACTGGGAACCTTGCCCAAGGGCCTCAAGGTCAGCGTGCGTGGACAAGTCCAGTTAATGAGCGAAACCCTGAGCGAACTGCAAATGGGTGTGTTGATTGCCATCGTGGCCATCTTCCTCTTACTGACGGCTAATTTTGAATCGTTTTTGCTTTCCTTTGTGGTTTTAACAACGATTCCCGCTGTTTTAACCGGAGTACTCATTATGCTGGTCTTAACCGGCACCACCTTGAATATTCAATCCTATATGGGGGCAATTATGGCTATGGGCGTTTCGGTAGCCAACGCTATCCTGATGGTCACTTTTGCAGAAGATTATCGAAAAAAGAATGGTTCTTCGCTCGAAGCAGCCATAGAAGCAGCCCGGCGGCGCTTGCGTCCCATTTTGATGACCACTTTCGCCATGATTGCGGGGATGATTCCGATGGCCTTAGCGTTGAGTGAAGGCGGGGATCAAAGTGCGCCTTTGGGACGTGCGGTGATTGGCGGATTGATTGCTTCAACCTTGGCCACGCTCACCGTTTTACCGTTAATCTTCTCAGCCGTACAAGCAAAGCGTTCTGTGCATTCTGCTTCTGTGGACCCGGATGATCCAGATAGTGCGCTTTATGAGCCCAGCCATTCTGGCTCAATTGAATAGGAGTTGTTGTATGTCCCGTTTGCTGACAGGTGTAATCGCTATTCTCATTGCAGGCATCCCTCTCTCCGCCTGTAAACATACCACGCAAACCGCCTCTCGTCCTGAAAAGGCAAAACCGAAAGCCCAAGTCATTGAAGTAGTCACGCTCCAACGGCAAAATCTGCAAAATATCCGTAAGCTACCAGGACGATTACTGGCCTTTGAGAGTACGGATATTTACCCTAAGGCTTCCGGGTTCATTAGCAATATCTTTGTGGATCGCGGTTCTGTAGTGCATCAAGGCCAAGTGTTAGCGACTCTTACTGCTCCTGAGCTTTCCAATCAATTACAAGAAGCGCAATCCAAGGCGGTTGCTGCCCAGTCCCAGATTGCCGAAGCCCAAGCCAAATATGAGGCAGATGAAAGTAACTACCTTCGTCTAAAGGCCGCTGCTAAAACCACCGGCGTCATTGCTCCTATCGAGCTAATTACGGCGCAAAAAACGGCAGAAGCATCCTTGGAAAGAGCCAAAGGCCTGAAAGGGGAGAAAATGGCGGCGTTGGCTGCTGCCAAAACCGTCAATAGTAACCGGAGCTATTTACAAGTCATCGCCCCGTTTTCCGGAATTATTACGACCAGAAACCTCCATCCTGGTGCGTTAGTTGGCCCAGTCGGCAGTGGCAACAGCGTTCCCATTTTTAGATTGGAACAAATTGCACATCTCCGCCTGATAGTTTCTATTCCTGAAGCTGACGTTTCAGGGCTCCATTTAGGCTTACGCGTAGAGTTTACGGTGCCCGCTTACCCGGAGAATCACTTTACAGCCAAGGTTTCCCGCTTATCTCACGCTCTGGATGAACAAACCCGAACAGAGCCAGTAGAATTGGATATTGATAACCACTCCAATCAGTTAGACCCTGGTATGTATGCTGAAGTGTTGTGGCCCGTTCGCCACTCACAGCCTACCTTCACTGTCCCAAACACAGCCGTTGTTACCACAACGGAGCGCACTTTCGTAATTCGCATTAAACAAGGCGTAACTGAATGGGTCGATGTCCATCCTGGTAACACGATTGGGACTCAAATGGAAATCTTTGGAGCTTTAAATTCTGGAGATCAAATCGTGGCCAACGCAACTGATGAGTTAAGAACTGGAATTAAGGTGAACACTAGGCTGTTTGAGGTGAAATCTCAATAAGATTAAGAAAAACACACTGACCAAAAACGCCTCAAATTAGCCTGCTTCACAGGAACCGGCTTGATTGTGAGCTAAACGCAGTCAAGTACAATGGCAGATGAATCTGAAGGGGAACACATGATTTTGAAGCGAGGCATTCTCCTATTTTTTGTGATCTTCGTTGGAGCCATAGCTTATGCCGCCAAACCCACATCCCAGACACCAAAAGCAATCGAGCTTGGTGAAGTCCAACTTGAGCCCTTAAATCTGTCTTCCCAGCCCCCTCCCGAGCTTGCGGACATGAATATGCCTGGGATGCCCATGAATCATTCTCAAATGCAAATGAGCCCATCTCAGCAACCTCATAACATGACCATGCCGGGAATGACGAATCAACAGACCCCAGCAGTCCAAACCGGCCCAATGAGCCAACAGGATCTCATGATGGCTCAGATGATACGGCTTGGCTCAGGGACTGCATGGCAACCGATGGATAACCCCATGCTGATGAAGATGGGACATCTTGGATCTTGGATGATCATGCTTCATGGCAGTTCATTTGCAGACTTTGATTATCAAGGCGGACGCAGAGGAGGCTATAAGACAGTCAGTCAAAACTGGATCATGGGCTCAGGAATGAGGCCCATTGGCAGACGAGGGGTTTTACAATTACGCAGCATGTTTAGTGCGGAGCCTTTCACGATCGGCAAAAACGGCTATCCCTTGCTCTTTCAAACAGGTGAGTCCCTGCACGGTAAACCTTTAGTTGACCGCCAGCATCCTCATGATCTGTTTATGGAGCAATCGGCAACTTATTATCACCGCTTGGGAAATCAAACTTGGCTCAGTCTATATACCGCAGCCGTCGGGGAACCTGCCCTTGGCCCAGTTGCCTATCCACATCGCTATTCTCATTTCCTTGATCCTGAAGCCCCATTAAGCCATCATATGATGGATTCTACTCATATCTCATTTGGTGTTGCCACAGTGGGCTTAATTCATAACAAATGGCAACTGGAAGGGTCCGTATTCAACGGCAAAGAACCAGATGATGATCGCTATGATATTGATTACAAGCCTTGGAAGACTTCGGCTTCAGGTCGATTGTCTTATATGCCCAATAAACACTGGGCCTTACAGATCTCTAGCGGTTTCCTGAATCAGCCGGAGCAACTGGAAATCAATAATCAGGAGCGTACTACCGCCTCCGTCAGTTATGACAAGACTTGGAAAAATGGATGGTGGGCCAGCACGTTGGCTTGGGGGCATAACTTCGAGTCGGGGCCGGACGATAATGGGGTAATACTGGAATCCACTTTGAACTATAAACGGAAAAACTACCTGTTTGGCAAGGTGGAAAACATCCAGCGACATGGACTTTTACAAAACAACCCATCCAGAAGCTTTAACATTACGGCCTTTAGCATGGGAATAGCCCGTGACTTATTGTATATCAAGGATTTTCCACTAACAGTGGGGGCAATGATTACGATGTTTGCAAAACCAGATGCTTTAGATGTTCACTACAGTAACTTCCCGCTTGCTTTCCACGTTTTCTTACATACCAATACGCCAAGAATGACAATACAGCACTCATCTGGCAAGATAAAAATGTAGGCACTGATTATAAAACTGTCGCAACTTGCAAATCTGCTTCATTTGCTGATGGTTCGTCATCAGACCCCGATTGTTGTTCGTGGATAGATGATGCGCCGCATCTGCCATTTGTCACTCCTAATCCCCTGCGAGCCACAGCGTAACGTCCCTGGCCCGTAAGTGGTATACACTACATCAAGCACCCGTATTAGCCTTGCTGCCTTATCCCGTCATACGAGTCGAGCATGCTGGTCTGTCTCTCTAAAACGGGTATAAGCCCCTCCACCATCGCACCTCCCTTGTTGTATTGATACCTCTGACTAAACATCTGTTTAAGCTCTTTTATTAACCATCTGGATAATCTCAGCGGTGTTATCCATCGCGTATAGTAACGGTACTCGGACACTCATGGATTAACCTAGCACTTTCGCGCACATCGATTTAGTATAAAATACACACATCATTAGAGCCCGAATATTACAAGTGCTAAATCAGTGCAAGTTGCTAGGTAAGCTCTAAATACTTCTTTAGAGTTAGTATTATTTTCTGATGATGGTCGAAGCCCCGATCATATATGAGAGTTTTTCGTATTTCCATTGCTTCAGCAAAGAATGCATAATCATCATTGCTTAGTTTAGCTCCACTATCTCCTAGTGCGAAATTAATTTCATTAAATCTTTTGGTAATATATTCTTCTTCGTAGGTGTCAATACTAACGCAGTAAAATATTTTAATTATTCTCTTTGAATCGGCTTCAAATTCAAAGGGAGCGAATAATTTATCAATTTCTTGCAGCTCTTTTTCTACCGTGTCGGTCCCAATTTTTGTATAAAATTGAGGTTCTCTGCATTTTACACAAACCAAGAAACTAAGTAGTACTGGAAGAAAACTGTATCCTTGTAACATGGTTCGTATGACAATATTTAATTGTGCAAAACATTGCTCTATTTCACGTAAGCTCAATCTAAACACATTTGACCAGATGGTCATATACGTAACTAACGTCTCACCACCTGAATAATAGCTATTATCAAATTTGACTATCTCATTAAGTTTATGAAAATCATATAAGGACTTTACATATGGAATAATTTGAGGTTTTGGTAATCTCATTTCTATGTCTATGAATCTTCTTAAATATCCATCTGCATTTATGCCTGAACCATAGAGATTTTTTACAGTGTGCTCTAGCTGACTTCTGTCAAGAGCAAGTACAAAGATGATGCCTGACACCTCAAACACATGCTTAATAGTTTCTAGTAATTCAACTGCAAAGGTTGGTCTACACCGTTCTAACTCATCAACAAAGATAACAAGTTTTTGGTTTTTCTGTTTTAATTCATGAATGAGTTCGGATAAAATGTTTTTAAATTCGTTTAAATTCCTAAGCCTTTCTTTATAATTGTCAAAGTACTTTGTATTCTCATAATTTTGTAGTGATTCTAGTGATTCTTTAAGTTCATCCGGTTTTATAAGGTCAAGTGTAGCCTTTGAGACAAGATTTAATGCAATTGAAGCCCCTATTTTCCCACCAACATTCTCAAGCTTATTAAGTAAAGAGTCATCTTTACCCAAAATGGAGTTTTCTCTCATCTGTTGAATTAAAGAGCTAACAAATGGAATAAGGGCATGCTCATAAAAATCTGTATTCCAAGCATTAAAATAGAGCGAAACAAAATCATTATCTAATGATCGATACCAACGATTTAAAAAGAAGGATTTACCACTTCCATAAGGTGAATTAATCGAAATAACACATGACCCTTGAATACTTCTTATTAAATTAGTAAATTTATCGGCAACGCTTTTTCGCTCAAGGATATCATCAGCCCATATGTTTTTTTTATCAATGGGTGATTCTAGAGATTTGATATAGTAGCTCATAACGCCTCTTTAACAGACAAATTCCTGTTATGTTCTCTATGTTGAAAGAGAAAAAAGAACTGCATCAGTTGAGCCATCCTCCCCAAAAAAGTGTTCCACTTGGGCAATTACCCAATCACTAGTACCAAAGAGTATACTGGTTTTAGCAGAGGGTAGTTTTAACTCAGCTAAAGCACTATCGAAAGAATCTCTGGTCAATCCTTCTTTCACAATCAGTTTAATAAGGCAATAAATAGTAATATTGGCAGAATGCTTAAACAAAGATAATGAATCTGACCATTCCCTAACATCATTAAGTATGGTTTCATCAATTTTTTCAATATCAGGCAGGGGTAACAAGTGATTAATCATTAGCAAAACCTTTTCTTTGAAACAGCTTACTATCCTTCACAGTATAACACTAGCTAAAGAGGGAGTAGAATCAAACTACCAGATGCTGTCAGTATCATTTCTTGCCAGCATGCTTTCCATTCAGCTTTTGCACGTTCCTCATTGCTAGTACGTCTTGATACATTACAGCCTTCTGCTACTTGGCATGTGAACGTCTTCTTTCAGATAAACGTACCGGATAGGCTTTAGAACAAGTTTGCTCTTTAGCCATTACGATCATAGAAAATTCGGAATTATTCCGTAATAATTCCGGGTGAAAATCCTTGTCCTGACTGAATATTTCTTTAAAAAGTGCTTGCCAAAAACTCGAATTTGAGTAATCCTGTAAGCACTGCCACAGAAATGAAGGCAGACGGGGATTCAAAACCTCGCGATCAATGGTCGGCATCGACCATAACGGATGCCACTTTCCGGTCTTTTGGCCGGGAGGTGGCTACATATGTTCAGGCTTCGGCTAAAAGTAGCCACACCGTTTGATCGCGGTTTTTGAACTCCCGGCCACCCCGAAAGGGGCGGCTTTTTTATTTGATAATTCTGGAGTTAAAGCCGCTCATGAAACCCTACTGTAGGATTTATCCTGCATGATACCGCTTGAGTTAGCAGAATCGACTGACAAAGTCATCCAAAATACACTGGACTTGGTTTTCCCGGTGCATGGCAATACTCTGCCTTATCAGCACACCTATTCTCTCTTTTCAGCTATCTCCAGGCAAGTGTCAGAGCTCCATGCTTCTCAAGTCCGTTACCGGATGACTTCTATTCCATTGATTCAGGACAAGCAGCAAACGCTTTGGGGCAAACTGCCAAAACAGGCTACTCTTAGATTTCGCTTCCAGCTTCAGGATTTTCCTTATTTTCTGAGTTTAACCGGACAAAGTCTTGATCTGGATGGCCACCAGCTCCATTTGGGAATACCAAAACCATACCGACTCAGCCCTGCTAGTGCACTCTTAAGTCGAATCGTGGTGATTAAAGGGTATCTGGAGCCAGAGACTTTTCTGGTGGCAACCCAGCGACAACTGGCTGTTCTGGACATTCCCGGTCAATGTTTACTCGTCCCGAATACACAAGACGAAATCAAGCCCCGCGTTTTGGTCATTAAAGATAAGCGAGTGGTTGGTTTTTCAGTGGCTGTTACCGGGTTGAATGCAGAATCTTCTTTGAAACTTCAAGCGTATGGCCTCGGAGGACGGGGCAAGTTTGGAGCAGGTTTTTTTCAGCCGGTCAAAGGGCAGGTGCTCTATTCATGAATGCGTTACTGGCAAAGTCTCCTAAAACTAACCAGCCTCCGGTAACCTTGGCTCGCCATAGTCAAGATGTAGCCCATTGTGCGGAATTACTCTTTGGACTGCCGGAACATGCCACGGACTTGGGATATGCCTGGTGCCGATTCTTTCAGATCAATGAACCAACTCGATTCTTATTCAATCTAAGGCTGGCCTGTTTATTCCACGATTTAGGGAAAGCCACCCCTGGTTTTCAACTGGCACTCCACCATAATCATCAACAACTCTTCCGGCATGAGCACCTCTCCGTGTTTCTCCTGCTGGTTCCTGAAATACGCACTTGGATTAGCCGACATCCGCAAACTGAATTTCCGGCATTACTTGCTGCTGTCGGTGGGCATCACCTGAAAGCTGGGGAACCTTCTCCATATGGCAATCCATCTGTCCTGTTTGGCCAGCCTTTAATGCATTGGAACGGAAAACCGAGTATCCAAATTCCCCTGAGTCATCCTGATGTCGCGGCGATATTGGCGCAAATTGCCCAAGTTTTAGAAATAGCCCAACCATCCAATCTCCAAGAGCGCCTATTTTGGTCCAAGCAAGATATAAGCCACTTTAACCTGGAGTTTCAGAAGCTGGCGTTTCAGTCCAAGAAAGCCAATTCCGATGACCCAAAGTTGTTATCCCAGGAACATCGCTTAATGATGGCCCTTAAAGCAGCCTTGATTGTTTGTGACGCTTTGGGATCTGCCATGCCGCGATTGTCCCAGGGACAACAGCCTATGGATTGGGTACGGCAATTTGTTACGGAATGTTTTAGCCCAAACTTTTTAACTCTGGACTGGGTGGAAGAGAATATTCTTATTCCCCGAGCACGGGATATAGAAAATAGACGCAATCAACCGTTTAACCCTTATAAATTTCAATTGGAGGCTGCTAAGCAACCAGAACGAACCCTTTTGCCTTCAGGATGTGGTAGTGGCAAAACGCTGGCAGCCTGGTACTGGGTTCAAGCCCAACTTATCCAATTTCGAGCCCGGCGGATCATCTTTCTCTACCCCACCCGTGCTACGGCTACAGAAGGCTTTCGGGATTATGTGTCTCTTGCCGGGGAACTGGCAGGACTCATCCACGGTACCGCCCTATTTGATTTGGAATGTATGTTAACTAATCCAGATGAGGATGGGTGTTCCGGGAAAGCTTACCAAAAGCCAGATGAGCGTCTGTTTGCCTTGGGTTACTGGCCCAAACAAGTTATTAGTGCCACTGTGGATACTTTCTTGAGTTTTATGGCCAATCAGTATTCGGCTATCTGCCTGCTTCCCCTGCTGGTTGACAGTATCCTGGTCGTGGATGAAGTCCATGCCTTTGACAGTGCCATGTTCAAAGCACTTCAAGAATTTCTCAAACACTTCGATATCCCGGTGCTCTGTATGACCGCCTCCTTGGCTCAGGAACGACGAAACACATTGGAGCATATAGTGAAGCTGCATGGCTTCCCTAAACACGCTAGCGCCTTTCCAGAGCTAGCAAGGCAAATGAATTATCCTCGGTATGAGATCGCCTGGTCACAAAAGGAGGAACTCATTCAGCGAGTTATTGGGGTGTATGAATCGGGTCAGCGGGTACTTTGGGTGGTTAATCAGGTGGACCGGTGTCAACGACTCGCTCAAGACCTCCAGGCTATACTCTCACCTAAAGCTATCCTATGCTATCACAGTCGGTTTCGCTTAATGGATCGCAGCCAGATTCATAACCGGGTGATTCAAAAATTCCAAGCGCCTCGAACTGGGAAAGGTTTGATTCTGGTCACTACCCAGGTTTGTGAAATGAGTCTGGACCTGGATGCAGATGTGTTGGTGAGTGATCTGGCTCCAGTGACCGCCTTGATTCAACGAATGGGTCGGTGTTGTCGTCGTTCTGAACCTTGGGCCAATCAAGATTACGGAAAAGTTTGGGTAACTGAACCTGTAAAAAGCAAACCCTATGAAGCCCATGAACTCGATGAAGCCCGACAGTTTATAGATTACTTGGTCAGTCGGGATACACGGGTAAGCCAGCAAGATTTGAATGCATATCTCGAACAACTGGATTCTGGTATCAAGGGGATGCCAGATTATTGGACTGCTTTTGTGAGAGGAGGTCTCTATTCTCCTTCATCCCAGGAAGTTCCATTCCGTGATACCAATGACTTTACCGTGGATGCCGTGCTGTCTGGAGATTTGGATGCTTACCTCCAGATGTGTAAAGACAAAGACCTACGTTGTGACGGCTATCTGGTGCCTGTTCCCAGATACATGGCCACCTTCAATGACCGGTTAAAGCGGGAGGTAATGGAGGCTCCCAGCGAGAACTATTGTGCTGTGTTTGGTTTTCAGTCCAAAGAGGTGGCCAATGCCTGAAGATACATTGAGCTTCACTTATGACGTGTACGCCCTGCCTTCGGCTCAACATCGGGCTGGACTAGCAGGTTTGTTGATATTGTGTGATGTATTGACCAATGAAGACGTGTCCTTGCCCGTCATTACCCGAACAAGCCCTGGTCAGTATACGTTCACCTGGACTTCGGAGAACTTGGATTCGGTGCTGAATTACTACTATGATGCCGAATTGGAGGCCATAGGCAAGGAAGGAACGAAACCCAAAGCCAAACCCAAAGCGCTCTTTTTTAAGAAATTGGGGATGCCGGAGATTTGGATCAAATTATGGAAAGACGCCTTATACAGTGTTCTCAAGCACCCTCAGTCACTGGGTGAATATGAGCAGCGGGCAGCCGGTCAAAACCTTACGGTGTGGGCAAACTTTTATAAAGCAGCTCAAAAGAAACACGCCTTTGAAAAACTCAATAGCAGCCTCATGATTGGAGTAATGGCTAAAAATGCTGAGCAGGTTCCTTTCCAGGGACTAGTTGCAGAAAATTTCTTGTTACAATTTTGGCCCTTGGTTGTGTCCGTATTTCGCCCTCAGGTTATGGATCGAGAAGGCAAAACCTCATACCAGGGCTATGTCGTTGCCATTCCAGACATTCTTGATCTGGATAGCTTTTGTCAAGAATTTCCTTATGCCCTCCAGCAATTACGAGCCGATACAACCGGATTTCTGCCGACAGATGCCATTATTGCTATTCCTCAAGAAGGGGCATTGGCATATGCCGCCAATTTTGTTCAAGCCCAACTTTCTGGCGCTTCGCTTTACCAATTTTCTACAGCCAGTGTGGAAGTTTATCACCTGGAGAAACGAGATAAAAGTGTTCACTTGCTGACCCAGGCGAGCCTGACCGTAAGTGTAGAGTTGGTACGGGAATACCATCAATTTAGGGAAACCGTCAAAAATAAGATTCTTAAAGCGCAATGGCTCGCCAATAAATTAGCCCAGCATCCTTGGTATGCCCAATTTGAATCCGTCTTTTCCAAATATCCTCAGCAGTGGTTTGTGGTGGACTCCCAGTATACGGAACCCGATGCCTGGATCGGCAAGCAATTCGCAAAAGGCGTCAGCCAACTTTGGTCACAATTACAGCAAGTAGAAAGGTTATCCAGGATGGAAGCAACACCAGCCGATGAAATACAGGGAGAGGCTATTGAATTCACGATTTTCAACATTGTCAGGGAATACGTTGAGGCCAAGACTTCCGCAAAGACGGCTATTCAAAAACCCAAATTAAAAAAGGGAGATCCTTATTGGAAAGCGCCTCAGGCTTACCAGGAGGAGGGCCAAAAGATTTGTTCCAACACATTTTACCGCTTGAGAGCTTGCAAAAGCCGTGTCGATTTTATGCGCTACTTTACTGACACGCTTTGCTCAGTGCCTCATGGCCTGTCTAAAGAAAAGTATCAGCTCATCGCTTCGGCCTTAATGGATGAAGAGCAGTGGTTGGATGTGAAATCGCTGGCCATGCTAGCACTCTCAAATCTCAGCTATTTTTACAAGCCAGAATCATCCGAAACCGTCAAGAAAGAAATGCAAATCGAGGAGGTGTCTTAACCATGAAAAAGAACCTGTTTGCCACGGTAGTAAGCTATCCTGCTCCATCGTCCAACTACCGAGGAGAGGCTGAGGAAAACCGAACGGTCTTACAAAAGATCACTCGCCAAGGAAAAGAATATGCGGTTATTTCTCCTGAAGCCCTTCGTAACGCCTTGCGTGAAATTTTGCAAGGTTATGATCTGACACTGTGTAATCGCTCCAGGTTACATAATGAAAAACAGATCGCAGTTCAATTCCAGGACTACCCCCATCCTGAGCAGTACATGGATGATTTTTTCTTTGGCTATTTTGTCGCTGATCGTAATCAGATCCCAGAACCCGTCCAAAAGAAGAGAAATTTTCAGTTTAAGCGGGATTCCATCTTGCGAAATAATTTGGCAGTGGCCTTGGAGCCCTACCGGCAAGATACCGTTTTTACCCAAGCACCTTTAACGGTTGAAAATAAAAAAGCACCTTGGAAGAACGCTAAAACATCTGTGCTACTTCACCGGGAAATCACGCACACGGCCTTCCAGTATCCTTTTGCCCTGAATCTGAACGATTGCAAGCTGGATGACCCGAAATTAGGCGGCCAATATAGCCAATGGCTAGCCTTGCTCTTGAAGGCGATTTCTGAGCTGAATGGGGTAGCCGGAAATTCAGCACGAAGCTATTTTGAGATGGCTCCAGCCAGTATCGTCATGCGCCTGACTCCTTCTTTGGTAGCGAATTATGATACTTATGGCTTTAAACCCGATGGCAGTTTCCCAGAAGTGATCGATGGCATTCTGGCGGGAGACTATCCGGGTCATGAGTTCGTCTTGGGCGGCCAAATTGTCCGGGACAAATTAGCGCCTGAAGCCTTTGAACAACTCCAAGCTAAAGGCGTGCAAACATACCGTATGGCTAGCCAAGCGTTGAATGCCGTTTGTGAAGAAATTACTGGAAACGGATTTCTCACAGAGTCCAACCCAGAGATGGCAGGAGTCAAGTCTTAATGCTTCAGCTTTATCTAAAAGCACCATTTGCAGCTTGCCGTCCTTTCGTTGCAGGTGCTTACCGACCTTCAGCGCCATTTCTTACGCCATCTGCGGCCTTTGGGCTATTGTTCAACCTGGCAGGGATCAATATGCGGACTGAACCAAGCTGGCCAGAGCTGGAAATAGCGATGGGTACTGTCAAACTGCATGGATCAACTGTACTAATCCAACAACTCCATAACTATCCTATTGGGGAAACAGGGAAAGAACACCGGGAACGATGCAAGGGGAATAAATACAACATTCAACCAATCCGACGGGAAATTTTGGTGGATCTGGAGGCTTGGTTATTTGTTCGGGCTGAACCCGAAATATTGGCTGTGATTCGTGACGGATTATTGGGTGATAGTCGGAATCAAGCCAATGCCCAACCCAGGTATGGACTTCCGTTTATCGGAGATAATAATTTCTTGATTGACCGATTGGAAGAACGACCAGTAAGCCAGGCCATTCACTGGTTTTATCAGGTTGATCTGAACCAGGTGGAATCCACGGAAATACCGCCTCTATTTCGCTTGACTATTGAAATTGACCGAACCAGCATGACCAAAACCAGGACTGCTCTATTTACCTTGAGCCCCAGCGCAAGCTTATCCCCGCCCGTTGAAGCCTGGCTGACATTGAGAAAGGAGGCGAGTACGGAAATAATCAAACAAAAATGCCGATAGGCGTTGGACATGACTATGGCCTTGCTAAGGTTACTGGCACACTTACACTATCTACCACATTATGCCGCCAGGCGCTGAACACGAGCACGAAAATAACCGTTTTGGTTGTCATGGTTCTTGCCTATCCATTGAATGCCGATAGGCGTTGGACATGGCCTTAAAGATTACTTGGGTGATGACGGTTTTGAACCATTCTACCCTGTATGCCGTTAGGCGTTGAGCAAGTCACTGCCAAATTCACCATTGCAGGTAAAGATATCCAAATTTCCCTTTTATGCCGTTAGGCGATTTCAACAAAGTGCGAGGTGGATCACCTACAACGGTTTATATATAAATACCAATGTAAGTGATCCACCCAAAACCAAAGCAATATCTTGGATTACGCGGTTTGGTCATTTTTAACATTTTGCCAACCCATAAACCGGTCAAAATCAATCTTGAACTGCAAGTAAAGATTCATCTGCATTAAGCTCATGAGTACCCGTTCTTGGACAACCCGTGGCTCCCGAGTGCCATATAATACATAAATAGATACTTCATGGTTACCCAATTGAATCTCATCCTGAATACGCTTTAAATACTTGCTGACCGTAATTGGAGAGTAGCCAGTTTTTTGACTAAGGGCATTCCTACCAATCATCGGGTTTTGGCACACCTCTTGGCAGAGTGTATCTATGATTTCTTTTTGTGTCTTAGAATGCCTCTGAACAAGCTCTTTCGGCTTTTGACGGCCCAACTTTTTCAGGCCGATTTCACGTAAAAGATCATCAACCTGCAAGACCTTATCGATGGGAATACCCTCCAGAATCGTTCCATTCAGGATGAAGGCGCGTAATTTCTTTCCTGGCCTCAAGAGGGCACGTAAACGTCCCATAGCCTGAATCACATTAGAAGACATAAAATGTTCGTTTACCGTTTGAACGAGCGGGTCAGGGTGGCAATGTTGAAGGCGTCCTGGCACAATCTCCGTATTGCCTACCAGTGACATTTGTTTGAGCACCAAGCTCATCTTTCCCTTCACAGGTTCAGAGCGACGAATCGCATTCACGAAAAGCTCCGTAATATGGAACGGTTGCTGGTAATGGCCGACTAAAAAAATCGAATCCCGATCTTGGAAACGGTTACTCCCTTTGGTTTCACCACCAAAATATGCCATTTTTACGTTCGGATGCCGAAAAGTAAGGAAGAGTTTTTTGTCATACTTAGGATCTTCAAAATCAGGGCAATACAGGGGTTTCTGAACCACGGGAAATGGCGCTTCTAAAGCAAACTCGTCAATTAAGAAATCAATCAGTTGCTCAACCTCTCTACGTTTTGAGGGCTGTGCCTGCAGTAGGGAGCGGGTATAAACTCTCCCGCAGATTTGGATAATATCCAGATTTGACAAGTTATAGCAGTCTCCGACATACTCCACCCGATCAAAAACGTCTTCTAATAGAGACTTATTCGGTGTCGCATCCAGGATAATGAGTTCCATATTGCGTAAATAGTCAATAGCCCTTTGGGTTCGAGCGAACAAGATACCATTTTGAGTAATCAAAATGCCAAGCCTAGGGTCTTGAATGGCTCGAATCAAATCGACGATAAACCGTTTAATTTTATAGTTTTTTTCAATATCGAAGCTGGGGTATTTAAACTTATCGATATCGACTTCACCATGCAGCAGGGCCTCCAAATCAGCTTCACTGCCAGGGTAGACTTCTACCCATTTGTCCCGAAATTCAATTACCTGCTCATTTCCCATTAGTGAGTCAGACAGGTCAAGGATACGCTGAAGACCTTCAATAAAGACCCATAATGGATGTTCTTGCGGATATTTCGTTGCAACCCTAGACTTATTCTGCTGTTCATACAAGGCTCGAATATCGTGACGGGTTACCTGAACCATCTCAACCAGGCTGGTGTCGAAAATAGATTCATCGTTAATCACCCTATCGAAATGGCGGAGCTTATCCCCATCATTAATAAAACTGGCATAGGGAGCCACAACAACAAAGTCAGACTGCTCCTTGAGCAAGGCCATCATCTCCCGCTGTTTTTTAACATAACGACACGGGCCTTTTGTCCCCTCTTCGCAATTACAGGCAGGATTCCATCGGTTTTGACCGGCTTTTTCCGCACCGTAATAGTCGGGGCAATAAAAAGGGCTCTCGGGATCAGGACTCCGACCCAACATCAAAAAGGTCTTGTCAGGAGCATATTTGGCGATTGTAAGATAGATTTTTTCAACGTCCGCTTTTCTTTGCATTAAAAATACGACTCTACCCAGTCCCAATGGGATTCCTTGATTAGATTTATTACCTAATGGCTGGTCTAGCCGTTGGCCCAGAATATGAGCAACCGTTGTCGTTTTGCCGGTACCCATCGACGAAGTTAAAACGACGACTCGGGACTCAGCTGGGCGGGATAAAATCTCCTGGGCATCAAGGAGCAGTTGATCGCGCAGTGGCTGAATATCAGTGATGACTGGAGGTTTCGGCACTGCATTGCCTTTCCGAACCATCAGCAGATTTTGGCTTTTGGCCTTGGCTGCACTGATTTTCTGTTGAACCTCTTGAGGATGCAGCGTAAAATATTCGTCATAAGTAATGAAATCCATCCCTGATTAATTCCTCATAGTCATCAAGTAATCATCGATATCGAGTTTTTCCTTAGCATCCTGTCCCCACCACCTGACCAGGAGTGTAAAACCAAGCTCATTTAACATCTCACTCAGCTCATAATAAGCGTTTGCGATATTGAGGTGTTTTAGATCCATCATGCCCGCATCCGGGAATAGGACAATATTCTCGAAATCATGGGTTTTTATCACCATATCGAGTTGTTGTAGGTTAAAACGGGCAGTATTTACTGTTGAAAGCACCGTATGTCCCAAAGAGTAAGCGGTATAAGCCCCTTTCAGTATCCCCTCGGTTAGCCCAAGGGTCCGAGCATCCTGAATCAAGGGAGGCTGAAAAAAGGCATGAGGATTACTGTTATATGGGTGCGGCAATTTTAATGTCCCAGCTTCAGGACCAGAAGAAAGCCAACTATATTTATTAGGCTTGTCATATCGACGTCCGCTTGCATTTGCCAAAATTCTGTCTTCGGGAACAAACTGAAAGCCCAGAATCTGACTATCCCAGTTTGGTGTCGGTAGTAATAAACCACGACAACGAAGCTGATCAGGATAATTCAGGTTTATCCCAGGCAAAGAAGGTGATAAACCAATGAGAGGTCCTTGGCGGATAGCGTCATAGGAACGAACACCCCAGCCTTTCAGCAACTCGATGAAGTCATCGCTATATCCCCGGCGTTTCAACCAGGCCAAGTGATGAGGGTATAAAGGGAGTTGTTGGATGAGATGCTCATATGCCTGACCACGTTCTTGCAGAGATAGACTCTGGAGCAATTGGACTGGCATAATAGTCCGTTTAACGGGTTGTCTCCCTTTGGAGGTGGGGACGAAAATGCCCCAATTCCCATCTTTGGATTGCCCTTGGTACTTAAAGCCTTTTGGTGCATGTTTAGACGAGCTACACCGTAAACACAAGATAACGCCACCCTCCAGCTCTTTGCAGCTATCATTTTCGCAAATCGGGCATGGGTTCTTCTTGGTGTAGATGGTTTTAATTGGATTGAGCATGACTTGACCTCCTAGTTTTATTGTTTTTAGGCGGAGTTGAGCGCAGCAAAAGAGAAAGCCCATCCAATAAGATGGCGAACACTCAAACTTCACATCCACTCACCCGTTAACTACGGGATAAGGTACCCGTTCCTTTTTTCTAATTATGCTGTGTACAACGTGTTGGTCTGCAACTTAGTGTCTAACCAAGCATCCAGATCGCTTTTACGGTAACGAACCGCTTTACCGATTTTTAGAAAAGGCGGTGCATTTTTATTACCGTTCATCCGGGCTTGACGCAACCAACTGATAGACATGCCAATATATTGGGCAGTCTCCTTTTCGGTGAAAGTGGATTTGGTTTCCAGATGACTCATGGTAAACCTCCTAAGTTTATGTAGTGACATGAACATCTTGACTTAGGATGATCAATCTCTTGTGATGGGTGTAATTTTTTTTACACCCATCACCCAAATCCAAAAACATGAGGTAAAGAGACATGGAATGGGATTTCGCCACAAAAAAAGCCAGTTTTTATACCGGCTTTTAAGCTATGGCATGGTATCATTCTGGTCCGAATTGCAAAGAGCGATTAGAGATTGCACAAAAATATCGAAATCGGCAACCATAGCGCCCAGTTATTCAACGTCTTGTCGAACTGTCAGGTTCGGAGGATAGAGATACTCTTGAAGTCCCTTCAGAGTCACATGCTGTTTTTTCTCCACCTGGAATTCGCAGGGGATGTTTTCTAAGCTTTCGTTTGGTTGAATTTGACCATTCTTATCCAAGGCAGGCGGTTTTATAGGGAGGTATGCCATAGGGGAGGAGGTTTCATCACAGAAATGCGTGATAATTTTACCTTCCAAGGTCTCCGTAAGCCCATCATTATCTGGTCTAAAAATTTTGTCTGGGAGATTGGGTGCTGAAAGATTCCGAACTTCACCTGGTCTGTATAATTCAAGATTTTCCCCGCGTTTAATTGGCTGGTGAGGCGGCCAAAGTAAAAGGCTTTGGACAAACTCCACCCCCAAGTCCTGACATTCTTTAAAGAGCTGACATTGAGGCGTGTAGAGCTTTACAGGATCAATCAAGTAACCCACTAACTGCTCATAGCCTGCCATTAACAGACGAAACCCCTCTAGTGGATCAACGTTTGTGGTGGTGGCAGTAAAAGTTATTTCAAAAGCGGGCTTTAAGCGTTGGACAATCTTATCCCAATTCTTATTGGTTCCTTTGCAGTTAGAACATTTTATTTGGCCTTCCTTATCGTTTAAGATGGCTTGCTTATCCCGGATTGAAGAAAGCTGATTATTACAGCCTAACACTGCACATTCCTGGGGATAGAGAAATTTGGGGAGAGGGGACAGATAAACGCCTTCAGAAATTTTACTCTTACCCCCCTGGATTGCATGAAGTAATACCAATCCCCAGGGTGATGAACGGACTTCATGCCGAAAAACCAACAACAAAAAATGATACCAAACCTCGATAGCAGGTCTAGCTCCATTTTTTTGGCTGGTTAGCACGGCCCTTAATGCATATCGGATCTCTTCACCATGAGCTTCTGGTGGAACTAGAGCTGCTCCTTGCTCACCCGCATACGCAACCCATTGCAAGAGACGCAACTGTGTCTGATACTCAGTCTGGCTATGGAACATTGGTAATGAATCCTTAGTATCCTCTTAATTAAGCGGGGTTTTTATCTAAATGAAAGTCAGAAACCCTTTCTCCATAACGATTTCAGAAAACGTCATGGATTATTTAGATTCATTTCAGGGATTTTACCTTTAATTTTTTTCTTATTTTTGCCAAGTGACAGTGGTCGCGAACCTGCACGGTTTGTGACAAGCTTTAATACTGCATCGGCCTTATGTTCAGGAGCCAAATGAGCATACCGCAAGGTCATGTCATAGTCACTATGCCCCATAAGTTCACGGACCGTATTCAGGTCAACCCCAGCCATAACCAGCTTGCTGGCAAAATCATGGCGTAAGTCGTGCCAACGGAAGTTGGTGATCTTGGCATCCTTTAATAAGCCAGACCAGGAAGTTCGGACATCAACTGCTTCTGGAGAAAGAGGAACAGCTTTTAATACCATTTATCCCATCAAAGGGCGGATAATATCCAGTGATAGCCGACAATAGATTGAACCAATTGAGGATTATCCATAAAGTACTTGAGTTTCTCTTCTAGCAGGTCTTCTACCTCCT